>Ga0180430_10002431_pt1 | contig 16820 bp, 21 predicted proteins | sample SS_ome_9_FD_132999 | JGI IMG/M metagenome (GOLD analysis project Ga0180430, IMG submission 132999) | Hypersaline lake sediment archaeal communities from the Salton Sea, California, USA - SS_1_S_2 metaG | ecosystem: Environmental > Aquatic > Non-marine Saline and Alkaline > Hypersaline >... | reverse complement strand
TAGGAATGCACCGTGTGCTCGATCCCTGCTGACGCAGCGGCGGCGATGGCCGGCGTGGCCGCTGAAGATCGCGGGGGCATCGTAGGTCTCTCGTTCGTCAGTCGCCGCGTCGACTAATTCAGCGACTGCGGGGTGGTGTGCAGGTCGAGGGCTGGCAGGCTCGGCAGGGTGCGCAGCAGCGCGGTCTCATGGCGTAGGCGTTGGAGTTCGGCCAGCAGCCGCGCGCTGTCATCGGGAACCTCCAATAATCGTTGGCGGTCGGGGACATCGAGGATGAGCGCTGCGGCGACGAGATAGGACAGCACTCCCGGATCCTCCGGCAGGTCGTCGGTCGATTCCTCGGAGTCGGTGATGAGCCCCCGATAGGTCGCGAAGGCTGCTCGCACCCGCGGCGCAAGCAGTGCGGCATCGTCCCCGGTCTTTTCGGGTAACGGCGAGACTTTCGCCTGAAGGTAACTTCGCTCGGTCAGTAGTTCCTCCACGCGCACCCGGGTGGATCCGACCGTGACGAGGTCGAACCGGCCATCGTCGAGAGGGGTGATTTCGCGGACGGTAGCGATGACGCCGACGTCATGCACTCCGCGGACTCCGTCGGAGCCGACTTCGTGGCCATCGCGGATCGCGACGATCACGAATTCCCGATCCTCCTCGGGCTGGTCCAGGAGATCGCCGACGAGGTCGCGGTATCGCTGTTCGAAGATGTGCAGCGGAAGTACCAGTCCGGGAACGAGGACCGTTCCCAGCGGGAATGTCGGAAGCAGGCGCTCGCTATCGACCCGCTCATCATCACGTGAGGCAAAGGACACCTTGCCAGGGTACGACGCGAGGGAGCGCGACCGGGACGAAGACCTAGACTGGCACCATGGCGACCACGTCCCCTCCGCTGCTGCGCATGATCGATCTGCGCGGTTCGCTGGCCGATCCGCGCTCGGTGCTGCCGCGCGCCGCCCTCGACGTTGAGGAAGCGACCGCGCGGGTACGGCCGGTGATCGAGGATGTGCGTGATCGTGGCGCCGAGGCGGTGCTGGAGTGGACCGAGCGCTTCGACGGAGTGCGCCCGGCCCATCTGCGGGTACCGGCCTGGGCGATCACAGCGGCAGTGGAGTCCCTGGACCCAACGGTGCGCTCGGCACTCGAGGAGTCGATTCGACGGGCCCGACTCGTCCACGTCGATCAGCGTCGAGTCGACACCACCACGGTGGTCGTTCCCGGTGGCACCGTGACCGAACGGTGGCTTCCCGTGGCTCGCGTCGGTCTGTATGTGCCCGGGGGGCGCGCCGTCTACCCCAGCAGCGTGGTGATGAACGTCGTCCCGGCCCAGATCGCCGGGGTCGAGTCGCTGTGCGTGGTGTCACCCCCGCAGGCCGATCACGGTGGCCTACCGCACCCCACGATCCTCGCCGCATGCGGCCTCCTTGGCGTCGACGAGGTGTACGCCGTCGGTGGAGCCCAAGCGGTGGCCATGCTCGCCTTCGGCGTCGCTCTGCCCGATTCCGACGGTGTCGGGCAGCGATGCGAACCGGTCGACCTGGTCACCGGTCCGGGCAACATCTGGGTCACAGCCGCCAAGCGGCTGCTGAAGGGTGTGATCGGCATCGACAGCGAAGCCGGGCCCACGGAGGTCGCGATCTTGGCCGATGATTCCGCGGATGCTGCACTGGTGGCGGCGGACCTGATCAGCCAGGCAGAGCACGATGTCGTTGCTGCTGCCGTATTGGTGACCACATCGGCAGAGCTCGCCGATCGCGTGCGCGATCAGGTGACCGAGCAACTCGCAACTACCAAGCATGTCGAGCGCATCACCGAGGCGCTGACAGGGCCCCAGAGCGGCATGGTTCTTGTTGACAGCCTCGACGCGGGCATCGACGTCGTCGACGCGTATGCCGCCGAGCACCTCGAGATCCACACCCGCGACGCGCGCGAGGTGGCGATGCGTATTCGCAATGCCGGTGCGATCTTCGTCGGGCCCCACGCCCCTGTTTCCCTGGGGGACTACTGCGCCGGCTCCAACCACGTCCTGCCCACAGGGGGTTCGGCTGCGCATTCTTCGGGACTGTCCGTGCAGACTTTCCTGCGCGGCATCCACATCGTGGACTATGACGAACACGCCCTTGCCGACGTTGCCGATCACGTCGTAGCCCTGGCGCATGCCGAGGATCTGCCCGGCCATGCGGCCGCGATCACCGTTCGTCTGTCCGATCGCCCATCCTCGTGACCGGTATCTGGCCGCCGCTGCGCACGGATCTGCAGGGCCTGGAACCCTACGGCGCTCCCCAGATCGACGTCCCGGTCCGGCTGAACACCAACGAGAACCCTTTTCCTCCGTCCCCCGCACTTGTAGACGCCATCGGGGATGCCGTCGCGCACACTGCGGCATCGCTGAATCGGTATCCAGATCGCGATGCGATGGCGCTGCGGGGAGCGCTCGCTGATTACGTCGAGGCCGAATCCGGTGTGAGCTTCGAGCCGGTCGAGATTTGGCCGGCGAACGGGTCGAATGAGGTGATGGCGCACATCTTCGCCGCCTACGGCGGAACCGGTCGAACGGCGCTTTCCTTCACGCCGACGTATTCCATGTACGCCCAGTACGCTCGCGATTCGCACACCGCCTATGTCACCCGGCCACGGGCCACGGACTTCACCATCGACGGCGTGGCGATGCGATCGGCGATCACCGAGGTCCAGCCCGATCTGGTCGTGGTGACATCGCCCAATAATCCGACCGGCACAGCCATGCCTCTCGACGTGATCGAGACAGCATGTGAGTCCGCACCCGGAATCGTCGTCGTGGACGAGGCGTATGCAGAATTCCGGCGTCCGGGTGTGCCGAGTGCCACATCCTTGATCGACTCGCACCGCAATCTCATCGTCACGCGGACGATGAGCAAGGCCTTCGCGCTAGCCGGGGCACGGCTAGGTTATGCGCTCGGATCGGTCGATGTCCTGGCCGGGCTTCAGATCGTCCGCCTTCCCTACCACCTCTCCAGCGTCACCCAGATCGTCGCGCGAACCGCACTGGAGCACTCCGATGACCTCCTCGCCCAGGTTGGGGCGCTGCGCACCGAGCGTGATCACCTCATCCATTGGCTGCGCGATCATGAGTTCCGCGCACCGGAGTCCGATGCGAACTTCATCCTCTTCGGGCGCTTCGCCGATGCCCACCGGGTCTGGCGGGACCTGCTCGAGCGAGGAGTTCTCGTGCGTGAAAGCGGACCCGAGGGTTGGCTGCGCGTCAGTGTCGGCACCCCGCAGGACAACGTGGCGTTCCGCGATGCGCTGATGGATGTCGTCGCCGCATCAGGCATGATCATGGCCGACGGCGAACGTCGAAACCCGAAGGAGTAGGCCATGTCCCGCACGGGTCGTGTAGAACGATCGACCAAGGAGAGCCGAGTGCTCGTCGAGATCGATCTCGACGGAACCGGTCAGGCATCGGTGTCGACCGGCGTGCCGTTCTTCGACCATATGCTGGCGCAATTGGGCAAGCACGGTGGTTTCGATCTGACCGTCGACACAGTGGGAGACCTCGAGGTCGATGCACACCACACCGTCGAGGACACCTCGCTCGCGCTCGGCACTGCCTTTCGCGAGGCGCTCGGTGATGCGGCGGGTACCCGCCGCTACGGTGACGCCCTCGTCCCACTCGACGAAACGCTGTCACAATGCGCCGTTGATCTGTCCGGTCGTCCCTATCTCGTGCACGAAGAACCGGAGATCGTCGAGTTGATCGGCAGCTATGACACGACGCTGACCCGCCACATCTTCGAGTCCTTCGTCGCAACCGCTCAGATCACCCTGCACATTCGGGTGCTCAGTGGCCGCAACGCCCACCATGTGGTGGAAGCACAGTTCAAGTCCTTCGCGCGGGCACTGTGCGATGCCGTGGCGATGGACCCGCGAGTGGTCGGCATCCCCTCGACGAAGGGGACCCTGTCCTCGCAGGCATCCGTGTCCTCCGCCTAGGAGGGACGCTCTTTATGAACTGGTTCCCGGTGGTCCTGCTCGGACTCGGTGCCTTCCTCGCCGGAGGTGCATACTCCATGTATTCCCAGGGCAAACGCCCGGCGATGGTGATCCTCATCGTCCTCGCAACGATGTCGCTCATCGCCGGTGCGCTGTATGCCTGGAACGCCACATGAGGAATCCCGCGTGAGGCGCCCGAGTGTCGCTGTCTTGGACTACGGCTCGGGAAACCTTCGCTCGGCGCAGCGTGCCTTGGAACGCGTCGGCGCCGATGTGGCGGTGACCCGGGATGTCGATGTCGTCGCCGCAGCCGACGGACTCGTAGTGCCCGGTGTCGGCGCGTATGCGGCGTGCATGAACGGCTTGCATGCGGTGCGGGGTCCGCGGATGATCGAACGCCGCCTGGCCGGTGGGCGCCCCGTGCTGGGTATCTGCGTGGGAATGCAGGTGATGTTCGAGCATGGTGTGGAGCACGGAGTGGTAACCGAGGGTCTAGGCGAGTGGCCCGGGGATGTGGAACGACTGAATGCCGATGTACTGCCGCACATGGGGTGGAACACAGTGACACCCGCTCCAGGCTCGCTGATGTTCGCCGGGATCGAACAAGAGCGGTTCTATTTCGTGCACTCCTATGCTGCGCGATCGTGGACGATGCCCGCGCAACCTCCGATGCCCGAACCCAAGGTCACCTGGGCCGAACATGGTCAGCCGTTCGTCGCCGCCGTAGAGAACGGCCCGCTGTGGGCCACGCAGTTCCACCCGGAGAAATCCGGCGATGCAGGTGCCCATCTGCTGCGCACTTGGCTCACCCATCTGGACTGATCCGTACCCGCCGTAGCTGACGACTCGAGAAGGGCTCCATGGCCAAGGAACGCGCCCGAAAGCGTGCCGAGCGCGAAGCAGCTGCGCTCGAGCAGCGCGAGCGTCGCACGAAGCAGCGGCGACGTGCCGACCGTGTGCGGCGTCGACGCCAGCGGCTGCGGGCGATGCTGCCGGACAAGCCGCACACGACACCCGGTCTGCTCGCTCGTCGACGCCGGCGCCGGTTGGCTGCGCTCGTGGGGATCATCGTGGTGGTCTGCGCCATCACCTGGCCGCTGCTGCCCGACTGGGGCGCACGGATCATCGTGCTCGTCGGTCTGCTGATGGCAGCGCCGGTTGCCTGGGTGCTGTCCTTCGGTCGGGTGTGATCGCCACACCCCGTAGAGTGACCGCTCATGGCCCCATCTCCCCAGAAGCCCGCCTTCGCCCTCCTGCCCGCGGTCGATGTCGCCGAGGGACGCGCTGTGCGTCTGGTGCAAGGCGCTGCCGGCACCGAGACCGACTACGGCGATCCGGTCGCTGCGGCGCGTTCCTGGGTCGAACAGGGTGCTCCGTGGATCCACCTCGTCGACCTCGATGCAGCCTTCGGCCGAGGCGATAACCGCACTGTCATCCATCGAGTGGTCCAGGCTGTCGGTGGCGATGTGCACGTCGAGGTCGCCGGTGGAATCCGTGATGACGCCTCCCTCGACAATGCACTGGCCAGCGGTGCATCTCGGGCTGTGATCGGCACTGCCGCGATGGAGAATCCCGACTGGGTCCGATCTGCGATCGATCGCTACGGCGATCGCCTCGCGGTGAGCCTCGACGTACGCGGTCACACGCTTGCAGCACGAGGCTGGACCACCGAGGGTGGTGATCTGTTCGAGGCGATCGGTCGCCTCGATGCCGATGGGTGTGCGCGCTACATCGTGACCGATGTCGAGAAGGACGGCATGATGCACGGGCCCAACCTGCATCTGCTGAAGAAGGTCTGCGATCACACGGAACGGCCGGTTATCGCGTCAGGTGGCATCGCGCGCTTGGAGGATCTGCACAAACTCGCCGATCTGGCCACGCACGGAATCGAGGGGGCCATCATCGGCCGAGCGCTGTATGAGAACGCGTTCACCCTCGCTGAGGCAGTGGCAGCGATCGAGCCGCGCTTCGACATGTTCTTCTGGGGCCCACCGCAGCCGTGACTCTCGCCACGCGGGTGATCCCCTGCCTCGACGTCGATGCTGGGCGGGTCGTCAAGGGAGTGAATTTCACCGGTCTGCGAGACGCCGGTGATCCCGTGGAACTCGCTGCCCGTTATGACGCTGAGGGTGCCGATGAACTGGTATTCCTCGACATCACCGCATCCAGCGGAGACCGGGAGACCACCTACGACGTCGTGCGCAGAACAGCCGAGCAGGTGTTCATTCCGCTGACCGTCGGTGGTGGTGTGCGCAGCATCGATGACTTCGATCGCCTCCTGCGCGCGGGGGCTGACAAGGTGAGCCTCAACACCGCCGCCATCGCCCGGCCCGAACTCATCGACGAGGCTGCCGAACGCTTCGGCTCGCAGTGCGTTGTGCTGAGCGTGGATGCCCGGCGATGCTCCGACACCGGAAGCGGATTCGAGGTGACCACCCACGGTGGCCGGGTCGGCACCGGGATCGATGCCCTCGAGTGGGCTCGCGAAGGTGCCCGTCGGGGAGCGGGGGAGATTCTGTTGAATTCCATGGACGCCGATGGCACGCGAGAAGGATTCGACACCGACTTGATCACGCTGGTGCGCGGCATGGTCTCCGTGCCGATCATCGCCAGTGGCGGAGCGGGTGCTGCCGAACACTTCCCCCCGGCTGTCGTGGCGGGTGCAGATGCTGTGCTAGCCGCCAGCGTGTTCCACTTCGGCGTTGTCAGTATTCCCGATGTAAAGAACACCCTCGCCCGGTCAGGGGTCGTTGTCAGGCCGGTGCCACAGCGCGACTGAGCGCCGGGAACAATGGCGACATGACCGAATCTGGTGCCGCACCTGATGCTGATCAGGTCATCGACCCGGTGTTCGGTGCCGACGGCCTGATCCCCGTGATCGCCCAGGATGCCCAGTCGAGGGAAGTCCTAATGCTGGCCTGGATGGACGCGGAGGCGTTGCGACGCACTCGAGCAACCGGCCGTGCGACCTATTTCTCCCGCAGCCGTCAGGACTACTGGGTCAAGGGAGAGACGTCAGGGCACACGCAGACGGTCCGTGGCATTCGCATCGACTGCGATGGAGATGCTCTCCTCTTGCTCGTCGATCAGGTTGGTCCGGCCTGTCATACGGGGACGACGACGTGTTTCGATCGGCGCACTCCGGCGGTGTCTTCGTGACGCATGCGGATACCGGGTCGGTCCCCCTCGGGGTGACGGTGCCGAATGCCGTCGAGTTCCGAGAGCGAGCGCGGGATCGACGCGTGATCCCGGTGGTCCGGCGGCTCCTCGCTGATGGTGAGACCCCGGTGGGTCTCTATCGCAAACTCACGGGTGAACGCGCCGGGAGTTTCCTGCTGGAATCCGCCGAACACGGCAGGGCGTTCTCCCGCTTCAGTTTCATCGGGGCGCGCAGCACCGCGATGCTGACCGAGGTTGATGGGGCTGCTCACTGGTGGGGCCAGGCTCCCGTCGGTGTGCCGAACGGGGGAGATCCCCTCGAGGCACTTCGCGACACCCTTCGCTTATTGCACACGCCACGCTCGGCGGGCCTGCCCCCGCTGACCGGGGGCATGGTGGGTTACGTCGGATACGACGCCGTCCGACGGTGGGAGCGCGTCCCTGATGCCAATCCTGATGAAGTGCGCGTGCCGGAGATGGGTTTCTGTCTCGCTACGGACATCGCGGTGCTCGATCACGCGGACGGAACCGTGTGGCTGATCGCCAATGCGATCAACTATGACGCCACCGACGAGCGGGTCGACGATGCATACCTCGATGCGGTTCGACGTCTGGATGCGATGGAGTCGTCCCTGGAGGCCGCCGCACCGTCGACGGTGTCGACATTCCTTGGGGATGCCACACATGAACCCACCCGGCGAACTGCGAGCACCGAATACCAAACAGCGGTGGAGCAGGCGAAGGAGCACATCCGGGCGGGGGATGCGTTCCAGATCGTCGTGTCGCAGCGATTCGACTCGCGCTGCACTGCAAGTGCTCTGGACGTGTACCGGATTCTGCGGACGACCAACCCGAGCCCATACATGTATCTGCTTCGCATGCCCGATCCGACGAGTGATCCTGACGATCCACAGGTCGCGTTCGACATCGTCGGCTCGTCGCCGGAAGCCCTGGTGACAGTCACCGAAGGGCGAACTCGGGTGCACCCGATCGCCGGAACGCGCCCTCGAGGTGCGACACCCCAGCAGGACGAAGACCTCGCCGTGGGCCTGCTCGCTGATGTCAAAGAACGTGCAGAGCACCTGATGCTCGTCGATCTTGCGCGCAATGATCTGGGCAGGGTGTGCGCCCCGGGAAGCGTCGAGGTAGTGCAGTTCATGTCCGTCGAGCGTTATTCGCATGTGATGCATCTGGTGTCGACCGTGGTGGGTGAACTGGCTGATGGGCGCACCGCATATGACGCGTTACGGGCGACCTTCCCCGCTGGCACGTTGTCGGGGGCGCCCAAACCGCGAGCGATGGAGATCATCGATGATCTAGAGCCGGCGCGCCGCGGGCTGTACGGCGGGTGCGTGGGCTACCTGGATTTCGCCGGCGATCTCGATACGGCCATCGCGATTCGCACCGCGCTACTCAAGGATGGTGTCGCTCACGTCCAAGCTGGTGCGGGAGTCGTTGCAGACTCCGATCCTGCGTCCGAGGACGCCGAATGCCAGGCGAAGGCAGCCGCGGTGCTCCGGGCGATCGCCATTGCCGAGACCCTGGCGACGGTCGGGTCAGGCTCCTTGGATGGTCTGTGATGTTGGACGGTCGGTGATGAATCCACGGCGTGAATACGGCATGACGATCGCGGTGTTGATCGTGGCCGCGATCGGGATGATCGTCGCCTACGGCGCAACCTGGATCACCGCGACGGTGCCGGTGTTTCGCGGGGAGGTGACACCGACTCGACTCGTCAGTCTCACCGGCTCGATGCTCATCGGCTCCGGGGCTGGCGCAGGTTGGGTCGCTGCGGCGTGTGCAGCAGGGATCGTGGCGACCCGAACATGGGGTCGAACCGCGATCGGGATCCTGGCGGCACTGGCAGGCGCAGCGGGAGGCATCCCGGCTATCGCCTTCATTCTCAGTCGCGGACCGCTGGTGACAGACGCCCTCGCCGGCGACGAGGCGCTCGAGGTATCCGGCAATGCCTGGTGGGTGATCGCAGCGCTGTCGGGGCTCGCCGGAATGGTCGCCGGTGCGATCACCGCTGTGCGCGGACGAAACTGGCCGAGCCTGTCGGCCCGCTATGAACGGCCATCTGCAACGACCCCGACCGGGGTGCAAACCTCTGAGTCCGAATCCGACACCACAGGGACGGGTGCGACAGCCATCACGATGTGGGATGCGCTGGACAGGGGTGAAGACCCCACCGATGGACGACCGATGGGCGGAACGGTGGAACGGTGACCGCGTGGATCAGGCGCGGGTGACCTTGCCCGCACGGATGCACGACGTGCACACGTTCAGCTTCTTGGGAGTGCGGCCTACGAGGGCACGCACCGTCTGGATATTGGGGTTCCAACGCCGGGGGGTGCGTCGGTGGGAGTGAGAGATGCTGTTGCCGAAGCCCGGGCCCTTGCCGCAGACATCACACGTGGCAGCCACGGAGTTCTCCTTCGGGTTTGCTGAACACTGTCGGGGTCGATGAACACTGTGCTGATTACCATCTGATCTCGTGGGGCGAAGGAGGAGCGCCCCATCCGGGGGCCTTCGATTCGCGCCGACCGCCAAGGATAGCCCACCCGCGGGCTCCTGCTCGCACGGGAGCCCTGCAGGCGTTGCGTCTCGCGCTACCGTGGGGCTTTCGCACTTCGGGGTGCGGGAAGCGACCGGTGTGGCGCAGATCCTGGGCAACCGGTCCCTGAGGGAGGAATGCGACCGGTGGGTGAGCATGCCACGGACGAGTCCGGTGCCCTGGGCATCGTCGATGTCCCGAGCGTGCGCTCATGGCTGTCGGCGGCCCTTGGCGCACTGGGGGAGTCCCGATCGGCGATCGACTCGCTGAACGTTTTTCCCATCGCCGACGGGGACACGGGGACGAACATGTTCTTGACCCTGGAGGCCTGCTGGGAGGCTGCTCAGCAGATGAATCCCAGGCCTGATCACGGGTTCGAACTCGCCGAGTTCACCGAGGCCATCCGTACGGCGGCCATCTTGGGGGCCAGAGGGAATTCGGGGATCATCACCGCAGAGGCACTTCGCGGGATCTGTGATGTCGTGGCCCGATCGCCCGGCGTCACCTCCATCGCAGACCTCGCCCAGGCCCTGCGTGCGGCCAGTGACCGCGCTCGCGCCGCTGTCGCCCATCCCGTCGAAGGAACGATCCTCACCGTCGCGGCCGCTGCCGCGAGAGCGGCAGAGGAGCAGGCTGGCGAGCAACCCGGCGGAGAGCCGGTCGTGCTTCGCGATCAACTGCAGCGGGTGTCGCAAGCCATGCATCAAGCCCTTGCATCGACGACCGAGCAACTTGCCGTGCTTTCTCGTGCCGGTGTCGTCGATGCCGGTGCGCAGGGACTCGTGCTGATCTATGACGCACTACTCGATCAAATGAGCGGGGTCCGGCGTCGCCGCGCACCGGTCGAGGGTCGTTCGACACACCCTGGTGAGTATGAAGCTCCGCATGATCGAGATCGTGGTGAAGCCGCGAAGACCGGGGATTTCGAGGTGATGTTCTGGTGCCAGGCTGCAGGAGAGACCATAGATCGACTCCGCCGGATGCTGGATGCGCGAGGGGATTCCCTGGTGATCAGCGGTGGTCCGGATCAGTGGAGTGTGCATGTGCACGTCAACGATGCGGGCGACACGATCGAAGCGGTGCACGATCTTGTCCGCGCGAAGAATCTGCGCGTCACGCACCTTCCGAGTCAGGCGCAGGCTGCCCGCGAGCGGACGGTAGGCGATGCATCGCTGCGCACCGGTCGGGGTGTCGTTGCGCAGGTGCACGGACCCGGTGTGCGGTCCCTCGTCGAAGAAGCGGGGGTCACAGTTGTCGCGGGTAGGCCGGACCGGCGTCCGTCCACGTCGGAGATTCTCGCTGCCGTGTCCTCCGACGGTCACGAAGAGGTCGTCGTGCTGCCCAGCGATGCGGATACCATCCCCGTCGCGGAGGTCGCGGCCGAACAGGCCCGAGGACAAGGCGTGCGTGTCAGCGTCATTCCCACGCGCAGCATCGTGCAGACGCTCACGGCGATCGCGGTTCACGACCCGCAGGCTCGATTCGACGATGCGGTCGTCACGATGGCTGATGCGGCACGGGCTACTCGATACGGGGCGATCACGGTCGCCACGAAGGAAGCGTTGACCAGTGCAGGTCGATGCCAGGTCGGAAATGTGCTCGGGCTCGTGGAAGGTGACATCGTCGAGATCGGATCCGATCCTGGTGACGTCGCCGTCGCGGTGGTCAACCGTCTGATGTCATCGGGAGGCGAACTCGTCACTGCTGTCGTCGGCGCGGATGCAGACCCCGGGGTCGTCGACCACGTGCGCGTCTGCATCGCTCGGGATCACCCGGGAGTCGACATCGATGTGATCGAAGGCGGCCAACCGCTGTGGCCTTTGATCGTGGGCGTGGAGTAGGGCGTCGATGGCGGGGATCGACATCGACGCGTCACTGGGCTCGGTCATCGGTGGTAAAACCGCGGACGCCTTCGAGGAGGCATTCGGCATCCGGACGGTCTATGACCTGCTATCTCACTATCCACGCCGATATGTCGATCCGGCCGGAATGAGCGATCTGGGCACCTTGACCGTGGGTGAGCATGTGACGGTTCTCGCCGAGGTGCTGTCATCGGTGGCGGTGGACCCCAAGAAGAACAATCGAGAATGGAGCACCTCGAAGGCGGCGGGCAAGAGCCAGCGTCGCCGAGCGTCGGGTCGGGCGGAGATCGTCATCGGTGATGGCTCCGGACAGCTGAAGCTCGTATTCTTCAATCAACCCTGGCGCTCCAAGCAGTGCCGGGTCGGTCGACGCGGTCTGTTCGAGGGAACGGTGTCGTCTTACCGCGGCGCCTATCAACTGACGCACCCGCGTTTCATTCTGCTGCCGGATGACCCGGAAGACCCTGATTACGCGGAGTCGGTGGAACTGTTCACCGATCGGCTCGTGCCGATATATCCCGCGACCGAGAAACTGACGAGTTGGCGGATCGCGCAAACCGTCAAGATGCTCGTGAAGCAACTGCGAGATAGCGACGATCTCGACGCACGTTTCGATCCCCTCCCCGATGCGGTGCGGGAACGAGGGGGGCTCATGGGGCTGCGCGCCGCCTGGCAGGCGATCCATCAGCCGGTCGACCTCGCTGCGGTCGAGGAGGCCAAGCGTCGGCTGCGCTTCGACGAGGCCTTCACACTGCAGGTTCTGCTCGCTCAACGTCGGGAACGATTGCGAGCTGTGAACGCGACCCCCAGGCAGCGCCGTGGCGGGGGTCTCCTGCATGCCTTCGACGAAAGGATGCAGTTGACCCTGACCGGCGCGCAGACCAGGGTGGGTGAGGAGATCTTCGACGATCTGGCAACCGGGCACCCCATGCACCGGTTGCTTCAAGGTGATGTCGGAACCGGCAAGACGCTCGTTGCGCTGAGGGCGATGCTCGCGGTCGTCGATGCCGGTGCCCAGGCGGTGCTACTGGCTCCTACAGAGGTCCTCGCGCAACAGCACTTCGCCACCTTGACCAACCTGCTCGGTCCGTTGGCCCAGGGCGGGCAGCTCGGTGCCGGTGAGGATGCGACCGGTATCACGCTGGTGACCGGATCATTGCGATCCCGACAGCGTCGAGATGCCCTCGCTGCGCTCGCTCAAGGAACCGCCGGCATCGCCGTGGGAACGCATGCCCTTCTCGAGCAGTCGGTGGAGTTCGCTGATCTCGGTCTGGTCGTGATCGATGAGCAGCATCGCTTCGGTGTCGAGCAGCGAGCAGTGCTCTCCCGGGCGCTACCGGACGGGACCAGGCCCCATGTCCTGGTGATGACGGCGACACCCATACCGAGAACCGTCGCGATGACGGTGTTCGGCGATCTCGATGTCAGCGTTCTCGATGAAGCCCCACCTGGAAGGCAACCTATCGCCACGCATGTCGTGGTACCAAAGGAGAAGCCGGCCTATCTAGCCCGGATCTGGTCTCGCATCACAGAGGAGGTCGCAGCGGGCCGCAAGGCATACGTGGTGTGTCCGCGCATTGGTGACGATGGCGCGGGAGGTGCCGGAGATACTGAGACATTCGAGGATGGTGATCGCGGTGACGTGAGCATCGATCGAGAGAGCGATACCTCCGGTGACGCGTCCTCGACGACGATGTCCAGTGTTCTCGATGTCGTCGTGGATCTGCGTGACCGGCTGCTTCCGGACCTGCGCATCGGGATGCTGCACGGGCGGATGTCAGCCGAGGCTAAAGAGCAGGTGATGGGCGACTTCGCCGCCGACCATAGCGATCCACGTGCGCTCGATGTCCTGGTCGCAACGACTGTCATCGAGGTCGGTGTCGACGTCCCCCAGGCCACCGTCATGGTCATCATGGACGCCGATAGGTTCGGTATCTCCCAACTTCATCAGCTGCGCGGACGTGTCGGCCGAGGTGACGTGGCCAGTCTGTGCCTGCTGGTGACGTCGGCTGAAGCGGGATCGCCCGGCCGTGAGCGTCTCGAGGCCGTCGCTTCGACCACTGATGGCTTCGAGTTGGCACGTGTGGATCTGCAGACACGTCGAGAGGGCGACGTGCTCGGCAGCATGCAGTCGGGCCGGCGATCCTCGCTGCAGTTGCTGCAGGTGCTGCGCGATGAGGACATCGTTCGATCGGCGCGCGAGAGTGCAACGGAGATCGTGGCGACCGATATCGACCTGCGTCGACATCGACCATTGCGCGCAGCCGTGGCGCGGTTGCTCGACCAGGAGCGGACCGACTTCCTCGAGAAGGGCTGAACCGATGCGCATAGTGTCGGGACTCGCCCGGGGAAGACGTCTGCAGGCACCTCGAGGAACGACAACGCGCCCCACGTCCGACCGAGTCCGCGAGGCTGTGTTCTCGACCCTGCAATCGCGCATCGGTTCACTCGACGGCACCCGGGTCCTCGACCTCTACGCCGGCTCCGGCGCGATGGGCCTGGAGGCGTTGAGTCGAGGGGCGGCCAGTGTCGTGTTCGTCGAATCGAACCGTGCCGTTGCCCGCACGTTGACCGACAACATCGACCGGGTCGGACTGCCCGGGACCGAAATGGTGACTGCCGATGCGGCGGCATTCGCGAAGGAGGCTCCCGATCGGGCGCGGATCGATGCTGCGCGCCACCCCTTCGACCTGGTGCTGTGCGACCCGCCCTATGCGCTGGGGGCACGGCGACTCAGGGAGGTGTTGGTCGATCTCGTGCGATCGGGGTGGCTGGCGGGTGAGTGCGAACTGCTCGTGGAACGCGATGCCCGTGACGACGCTTCACCCTGGCCGGAGGGCGAGGTGATCAGGGACTCATCGAGCGGTCAAACCCGTTCGCAGATTGCCACGCTGGATCGGCGGACGTACGGGGACACCGCGCTTTGGTACGGTCGCCTCGTCGAGCGATTGACGTGAAGGTCCGTCAGGTGCGGTGGGAAGGCAGGCCAGGATGCGTACAGCGGTGTGCCCGGGATCGTTCGATCCGGTAACCAACGGACACCTCGATGTGTTCTCGCGCGCGGCCGATCTCGCCGATCGGGTCATCGTCGCCGTGTTGATCAACAAGACGAAATCCAGTCTGTTCACTGTCGACGAACGCATCGACATGTTGCGCGATGTCGTCGCCCCCCTCGGGAACGTGGAGGTGGACTCCTTCCACGGATTGCTCGTCGACTACTGCCGCGAGCACGATGTGCAGGCGATCGTCAAGGGGCTGCGCGCGGTGAGCGATTTCGACTATGAACTGCAGATGGCCCAGATGAATTACCGACTCGCCGGTGTCGAGACCCTCTTCGTCTCCACCAACCCGCTCTACAGTTACCTATCGTCGAGCCTGGTCAAGGAGATCGCGGCCTATGGCGGTAGCGTCGAAGGGCTGCTGCCAGCCGAGGTCGTGGCCAGGTTGACAGCCAAACTGGCTGAAGTCAGCCGGTAGCGAAAGGGAGCGAGGACGCTATGGACGTCGACGAGAAACTCGAAGAGCTCGCGCAGCTGGTCGAGGAAGCCAAGTCGGTTCCCCTGTCGGCGTCGTGCATGGTCAATCGCGCCCAGGTGCTCGACCTGCTCGATGAGATCCACGATCTGCTCCCCGAGTCGCTGACCCACGCTGATCACCTGCTGGCCGACCGGACGGCAGTCGTCGAGGAAGGCCGGCGTGAAGCGGACGAGATCCTCGCGCAGGCTCGCGAGGAACAGCAGCGGATGTTGTCTGAGCACGAGGTGTATCTCGTCGCCGTCGCCGAAGCCGAGGCGCTCCGGGCTGAGACCGCTGCCGAGTGCGAACGGATGCGACAGGAAACCGACGACTACATCGACTCCAAACTGGCCAATTTCGAAATCGCCCTGCACAAGACGCTGACCGCCGTCGAACGCGGTCGAGACAAGATCCGCGGGGCGAACCCCGAAGATATCCACGGAGGGGACGAGCCGCTTCCCGAGTAGGGGCGGCCTTCCCACATGATCACCCGGTGAAGCCGGTGGCGTATCCTGTCCACCGGCCGGTCGTGAGACCGGATTGGCTGGAGTGTGTCCACGAAAGGTGACGTGACCGCCCTCGATCCCCGCTCGCCCCTCGTGCTCGATGTACGTGAACTAGGACGGCGTGCGGGGTCGCTGTGGGAGACGTCTCGGGTCGTGCCCGCCCCCGCCGATCTCGGTATCGCGCTGGCTCGGATCCCTGAAGGTGGCGATCTCGCCCTGGATGTCAGGTGCGAATCAGCCGGTGAGGGGATCTGGGTGACCGGGACGGTCGCGTTCACGGTGGTGGGCGAATGTGCTCGCTGCCTGGACCCGATGACCTGGCCACAGGAGGCGTCCTTCTCGGAGATGTTCGCCTATCCGCCCACCGATCACCGGGGGGCTCGGGTGGATGCGGGCGATGACGAGGAGGACCCGCCGGTCTATGTCGAGGACGACCTGATCGACCTCGAACCGATCGTGCGGGATGCGGTGGTGCTGGCACTACCGATGGCGCCGGTATGCGCGGACAGTTGCGCAGGCCTGTGCCCGACCTGTGGGGTTCGACTCGAAGTCGGGCATGATCACCGGCACGACACGATCGATCCCCGCTGGGAGGCGCTGCGAGCGCTGACCGAAGAAGACGAGAATGAGAAGGGCAACTAGACATGGCCGTCCCCAAGCGCAAGACCTCGCGATCCAATACCCGGCATCGCCGGTCGCAGTGGAAGACCAGCGCACCCACGCTCGTGGCCTGTGCGCGCTGCCGCGAACCCAAGCTTCCCCACGTCGCCTGCCCGACCTGCGGGACCTACGCCAAGCGCCGGGTCCTCGACGTCTGATTCGCGGTCTGGTTGTCCGGTGTGGATCTTGACATGCGATCGTGACGATGGCAGACGTCGATCACGGCCCTGATCCCACCCGGACCATCACCGCTGCCCTTGCGCGGATCGTGGGTGGCGAGCAGAGCGCGAGCCTACGATCGGACACGGTCCTGGCTGATCTCGGCGTCGACAGGTTGGCGCGGGTGCTTCTGGTCGATGCCTGTGCGCAAGCCGGCATCGACCTGGACGCGCAGGTGGCCTGGACGGCCCGAACGGTCGGAGATCTCGTGGAGTCGCTTGAGTCACTTGAGTCGCTTGAGTCGCTTGAGTCGGTGGAATCGGTGGAATCGGTGGAATCATGAGCAGTGGGTCAAGTGCGCAGCACAGTGACGCCGAACGCCGTCTACTCGATGCGCTCGGGGTCGATCTCTCCGGCGGCCTGCTCGACCTGGCCTTG
>Ga0180430_10002428_pt1 | contig 16836 bp, 14 predicted proteins | sample SS_ome_9_FD_132999 | JGI IMG/M metagenome (GOLD analysis project Ga0180430, IMG submission 132999) | Hypersaline lake sediment archaeal communities from the Salton Sea, California, USA - SS_1_S_2 metaG | ecosystem: Environmental > Aquatic > Non-marine Saline and Alkaline > Hypersaline >... | reverse complement strand
GCGGGTGGTCTCACCCGCCGGCGCGCGCGGGCTGATGCAGGTGATGCCCGGCACCGCCAAGCTGATGGCCGGGGAACTCGGCATCGGATACGACCATGGCAAGCTGACCGGTGACTGGGCCTATAACGCCCGGCTGGGCGCCGGCTACCTCGCCCGGCTGATCGAGGAATTCGGCGACGTGCCGGTGCTGGTCGCGGCCGGGTACAATGCAGGGCCGGGCCGGCCGCGGCGCTGGGTCGAGGACCTGGGCGACCCGCGCGCCGGCGACGACGCGACGCTGGTGGACTGGATCGAGCACATCCCCTTCACCGAAACCCGGAACTACGTGATGCGGGTGGGCGAAAGCCTGCCGGTCTACCGCGCGCGGCTGGGCCGGCCCGACGCGGTGCCGCGGCTGGCCGCCGAGATGGCGGGGCGGTAGCGGCCGGCTACCGGCCGTCGCCGCCTTCCGCGGCCCGCACCCGCGCGCGCCACAGCGTGAAGATCCCCGCCGCCACGACGACCGCGGCGCCGATCGCGACCGGAAGTTCCAGCGCCTCGCCGAACACCAGCATCCCCAGCCCGGTGGCGAAGACCAGTTGCAGATAGGCGAAGGGCTGCACCGCGCTCGCCTCGGCCACTTCCAGCGCCTTGATCAGCAGGAAATGCCCGGTCGCCGCGGTCAGGCACAAAACCCCCATCCAGGCCCAGTCGCGGCCCGTCATCGGCTCCCAGAACCACATCCCGACCAGCGTCATCGCCACCGCCCCGGTCACCCCGGTCCAGAAGAAGCTGACCGCCGCGGTGTCGAGCCGCGCGGCGTAGCGGGTCAGAAGCCCGTAAAGCGCGAACATCAGCGCCGCGAGGAAGGGGATCAGCGCCGCCGGGTCGAAGACCGCGTAGCCGGGACGCAGGATGATCAGCACACCGAGAAAGCCGATGCCGATCGCCGTCCAGCGCCGCCAGCCCACGGTTTCGCCCAGCACCGGCCCCGACAGCAGCGCCACCAGAAGCGGATAGGCGGCGAAGACCGCATGGCTTTCGACAAGGCCGAGGATCGTGAAGGCCTGCACCATCACGCAGATCTCGGCCGCCAGCAGCAGGCCGCGGAAGATTTGCAGCCTTGGCTGCCGGGTCGCCGCCGCGGCGCGCAACCCGCCGGCCTGCCGGCCGGCCACCACGATCACGAAGGCGGCGAAGAACCAGTAGCGGATCATCACCACCATGTAGGTGTTGTAGGTGCCGGCAAGGTGGCGCGAAATGCCGTCCTGCATCGCGAAGACGAAGCTTGTCGCGATCATCAGCAGGATGCCGAGGCGAAGGTTCTGCGTGGTCATGACGTTCCGATCAGGCGGCCCCGGCTCATGTGCCGCTTGGCACCGTGGCCCGGCACCCGATCTACCTGAAAGCCCGCCGCCTGCAAGGCCCGCCGCACCGCGCCCGCCGCGCTGTAGGTGGCGAAACTGCCGCCCGGCGCGGTGTGCCGCGCGACCTCGGCCAGAAGCGCGGGTTCCCACAGTTCGGGGTTCTTCGCGGGCGAAAACCCGTCAAGGAACCAGGCGTCCGCGCGGCCCGGCCAGCCCGGCAGGGTGGCGCGCGCGTCGCCCTCGATCACCCTGACCGCGACGGGGCCGATATCGAAGGCGCGCAAGCCCCCGGACCACGCGGCGAGGAACGGCGCGGCGATGGCCGCGGCCTCGGGAAAGGCCGCGAGCGCGCGGGCGAGGTCGGCGGCCGGCAGCGGATAGGCCTCGAAGCTGGTGTAGCGCAGCCGGCCGGGGGTGCCGGCCGCTTGCCAGGCCAGGCAGGTGGCGAGAAGGTTCAGCCCGGTGCCGAAGCCCAGTTCGGCGATATGGAACCCGTCACGAAACCGCGCCGGCAGATCGTTGCCGGCAAGGAACACATGCCGGGTTTCCGCCAGCCCGTCGGCCAGCGAGAAATACGGATCGTCGAAGCGGCGCGAGACCGGCACGCCGCCCGGCTTCCAGTCCACCCCGCTCTGGTTCTCGCCGCCCATCTGGCCTATCCCCGTTCGCGGCGACACTGGCGGGGGGCCGGGGCGATGGCAAGGCCGGACGTGACGGTGATGGGCGCGGGCATTCTGGGCCTTGCGGCGGCCTGGGCCTGCGCCGGCCGCGGTGCCCGCCTGCGGATCGTCGAGGCGCGGCATCCCGGTGCCGGGGCCTCGGGCGGCACCGTGGGCGCGCTGGCGCCGCATGTGCCCGACCCCTGGACCCCAAAGAAGGCGCTGCAGCTGCGATCGCTGCTGATGGCCGATTCCTTCTGGGCCGAGATCGCTGAACTGTCCGGGCAGGATCCGGGCCATGCGCGCACCGGCCGGTTGCAACCCCTCGCCGATGCCGCGGCGCTGGCCCGCGCCCGCGACCGGCAGGCGGCGGCGGCGCGGCACTGGGGCGATGCTGCGGTGTGGCGGGTGATCCCGGCGGCGGAATTCGGCGACTGGGCGCCGGCCAGCCCCACCGGTTTCGTGATCCATGACACGCTGACGGCGCGGATCGCGCCGCGCCGGGCGGTCGCGGCGCTGGCGGCGGCGCTGGCGGCGCGCGGCGTGACGATCGAACCGGGCACCACCCCGCCCGACGCCGCCGGGCCGGTGATCTGGGCCACCGGCGTGGCTGGGCTGGCCGCCTTGCCCGCCGCGCCGGGGCGTCCCGCCGGGCAGGCGGTGAAGGGGCAATCGGCGCTCTTGCGCCACGACGCGCGCGACCTGCCGCAGATCGGGGCGGAGGGGCTGCACATCGTGCCGCATGGCGACGGCACCGTGGCGGTGGGCTCGACCTCGGAAAACAGCTTCGAGGCCGCCGCCGCGACCGACGCGCTGCTGGAGGGCAAGATCGCCGAGGCGCGGGCACTGTGTCCGGCGCTGGCGGATGCGCCGGTGGTCGGGCGCTGGGCGGGGCTGCGCCCGCGCGCCCGGTCGCGTGCGCCGATGCTGGGGCCATGGCCCGGCCGTCCGGGCCATTTCGTGCTGAACGGCGGCTTCAAGATCGGTTTCGGCCTTGCCCCGGTTCTGGGCGAGATGGCGGCCGGAACGGTGCTGGAGGGCGCGGAACCGCCGGACTGGATGCGGGTGGAGGCGAGCCTGTAAGCCGGTCAGACCGCCGCGCCGACGCCGGGTGGCACCGACTCGGCCCCGATCCCGCGCATCGGCTGGAACGGCGGCCAGGGGATGTTGCCCGCCCGGATCCGGTCCTGCACGTCGCGCGGGAAGGTGGCGACCGGCACCATCAGGCCCGCGGCATTCTCCACCAAAGGGTCTTCGGCGACCATCGATTCATCGCGCGACCGGACATGCACGTAGGTGCCCGGCCGCACCCGGTCGTAAAGGTCGATGATGTCCTGGTTGAACAGCCGCACGCAGCCCGCCGAGGTCGCCCGCCCGATGGTCGAGGCGTTGTTGGTGCCGTGGATGCGGTACATCGTGTCGCGCCCGCCGCGGTAGAGGTAAAGCGCGCGCGCGCCCAGCGGGTTTTCCGGCCCGCCGGGCAGGCCGGCGGCCACCGGGCCGTAGATCTCCGGCTCGCGCCGGATCATGTTGCGCGTCGGCGTCCAGCGCGGCCATTCGGCCTTGCGCCGCACCGTCGCGTTGCCGCGAAACCCGTAGCCCTCGCGGCCCACGGCGATGCCGTAGCGGATCGCGCGGCCACCCTCCTCGATGTAGTACAGAAGCCGCGCGAACGGATCGACGACGATCGTGCCGGGCCGGTCGGGACCGTAATAATAGACCTCGATCCGCGAATTCTGGCCGGTCAGGTAGCCCGGATGCACGGCCGGGATCGAAAACCCGCCATCCTCCAGCGCGCCGTAGCGGGCCAGCACCGCGGGCGACGGGCGCCGCGCCATCGTCACCTCGTTCATCTCCACGGTCTGCGCAGAGCAGGCCGCGAGCGCCGCGCCGGGCGCCAGCGCAAGGAAGGATCGTCGAGTGAACTCGGTCATGGGCAGCAGAATCGGTGTGAGTGGCAGCAACCCGTCTATCAGTGGCAAGCAGGCCCCCCGCGTCAAGTCCGACGCGGCATCTGGGTAAACGCAAAGGGCCCCCGCGTTGCGCGGAGGCCCCGGTTTTCAGGCATTTGGCCGGCTCAGAGCTTGCCGATCGACCAGAAGAACGTCTCGCCGGAGCTGTCGTCCACACCGTCGTTGTCGGTCGAGACCCAGGCGGTGCCATCCTCGAAGATCGCCAGCCCCTCGACCTTGTCGACGATGTAGCCGTTGAACCCTGCCAGGTCGGGCCGCAGGTCGCGCAGGATTTCCTTGGTCACCACCGGCAGTTCGCCGCCCAGCGGCGCGGGCACCATCTGGTCGAGGCTGACGCGGGTGATCGCCTTGATCGCCGAGTTCGAGAACTGGTTGTCGCGCTCGATCAGGTAGACGTGATCGCCATGCGCGGTGATCTCCGACAGGCCGACCCAGCCGGTCTCCGCCGCTTCCTTCGGGTAATGCACCGCGCCCCATTCCTCGGTCTCGAGGTTGTAGGCCAGAAGCTTGACGTGGTTTTCCGGATCGTCGTCGAATTCCCGCTGGATCGCGACCCAAAGGGTGTTGCCCACCCTGGTCACGCCCTCGGCGGCCCAGCGGCGTTCCACCGCCATGATCTCCTTGGGGAAGGGGATGGTTGCGGCGATCTCGCCCTCGCCGGTCACGTGGTAGATCGCGTGCAGGATGCCGCGGCCCAGCCGGCCCTCGGAGGCGACGTAGAAATTGCCCTCGCCGTCCAGCGTGATGCCTTCCATGTCCATCAGCTGGGCCGGCGCGCCCTCGCGGGTGACGCGGATCGCGTCGGTGATCCGCGCCGGGGTCTGCGTCGTGTCGATCACGAAGATCGTCGGCTGCATGCCGTAGAAGCTGTCGTTGACCGCGTAGACGGTGCCGTTCTCGCCCGCGACCATGCCGGAAATCGCGCCCCAGCCGATCAGCTCGTCCGCGCCCGCCGAGGTCAGGTGCGGATAGGCCGCCGGCGCCTCCTGGTATTCGAAGATCATCACATGCGCATCCGGCCCCGCGTCGCCGACTTCGTTGGCCGAGATCAGCAGGTTGCGCCCGGGGATCGCGACATAGCCTTCCGGGCCGATGCCCGAGGGCAGCAGCTGCGTCAGCACCGGTTCTGCCGGGTTCGTGGCGTCGTAGACGCCAACGGCCGATCCGCGCTCGGAGCCGATGAAGATCATCGGGGTGCCGCCGAAGGTCGCGGTTTCGACCGACTCGGGCTCCACGCCCTTGTTGCCCGAACGCTCCTCGGGATAGTGGCCGATCTCGATGAGCGCATGTTCGAAGGACACGCCGGCTTCGTAGACGACGCTGCCGTCCTTGTTGAAGATCGTCCAGCCGCGCGACCCGCCGTCCATGTCGCCCTCGTTGGCGGTGACGAAGTGATCGTCGTCCAGCCATTTCACCGCGTCGGGCTCGCGCACCACGCCGGCGAGCGTCTCGGTGAAGTGCAGCGCGCCTTCCTCCTGCGTGTCGACCCCCACGAGATCGACGGCGCCGGCCGGGAAGTGGCTCACGATGCCGCCATCGGCGCCGACCACCACCATGTGGTTGTTCTCCTGCAGCGAGATCACGGTCTCGCCGAGGCCGTTGATGTCGACGAATTCCGGTTCCGGATCGTCACCGTCGACCTCGGCCAGCCCGGTGAGCGGCACCTGCGCCAGCGCGTCGCAGTCCAGCGCGCCATCGGCCAGCGCGCCCTGCACGAGGAAGCCCGCCGGCATCTGGCCGGTGCGGCCGTCGCCCAGATCCTCGTCGCGCTCATTCTCGATCGCCACGGCGATCCGGCTGCCGTCTTTCGACACGGCGATCGCATCGGGCTGGCCGCCAAGGTCGCAGCGGCCCAGTTCCGCGCCGGTCATCACGTCCATCGCCATCAGGAAGCCCGAGGGCGCGGTATAGGATTCGGAGGTGTTGACGCCGATGAAGGCGGTGGTGCCGACGACACCGACCGAGGTCGGCTCGCCGTCCAGCGCGACATTGCCCATCGGCTGCGGATTGGCGGGATCGGTGATGTCGATCCGGCCGACCACGCCCAGCGGGCTGTCGGTGTAGATCAGCGTCATGCCGTCGGCGGTGGCGGCGATGATCTCGGCCGAGGTCTCGCGCGTGGTGTCCTCGCCCTCGGCCATGTTCGCCACGGTGGCGAAGCTCGCGATGCGGTTGAAGTTCATCTCGGCGAATGCCGGCATGGCGGTCGCCAGCGCCAGCACGGAGGTCGCCGCGGCGTAACGGATGATCATGGGCCCGTCCCTGTCCTTTGTTGAAATCGGTGGACAGATGACCCCGCGCATTCACGCCGCCATGACGCCGGCATGAAGCTTTTGTGACGGCTGCACGCCGGCCCGGCGCCGGCGCGCGCGGGGCGGGTGCCGGGCGGGCGGCCCGCAACCGCCGGGCCGCCCGCGGCGGCTCAGGCGACGATGTTGAACCCCGGCCCGTAGGGATAGCCGGTGATGTTCTCGTTGCCGTCCCCGGTGATCACCAGGATGTCGTGCTCGCGGTAGCCGCCGGCGCCGGGCCGGCCCTCGGCGATGGTCAGCATCGGCTCCATCGAGATCACCATGCCCGGCTCCAGCACGGTGTCGATATCCTCGCGCAGTTCCAGCCCGGCCTCGCGGCCGTAGTAATGGCTCAGCACGCCGAAGGAATGGCCGTAGCCGAAGGTCCGGTATTGCAGCAGGTCGCGTTCGGCGAAGAAGTCGTTGATCCGCGCCGTGACCTCGGCGCAGGAGGCGCCGGGCTTCAGCAGCGAGATGCCCAGCTCATGCGCGGCGACATTGGCCTCCCAGATCGCCAGGCTGTCCGGGTCGCATTCGCCCACGAACAGCGTGCGTTCCAGCGCGGTGTAATAGCCCGAGATCATCGGGAAGCAGTTCAGGCTCAGGATGTCGCCCTGCTTCAGCACCCGGCCGGTCACCGGGTTGTGCGCGCCGTCGGTGTTGATCCCCGACTGGAACCAGACCCAGGTGTCGCGGTATTCCGCCTCGGGGAACCGCGTCGCGATCTCCAGTTCCATCGCGTCGCGGCCCGCCATCGCCACGTCGATCTCGCGCACGCCGGCGCGCACCGCGTCGCGGATCGCGTAGCCGCCGACATCGGCCACCGCCGCCCCGGCACGGATCAGGTCGATCTCCGCCGGGCTCTTGACCATCCGCTGCGCCATCGTCGCCGGCGCGATATCGACGCCGCGCGCGGGCTTGAGGAAGGCGTTGAGCTTCTCCGCCTGCACCATCGTCAGGTGGTCGGCCTCCACCCCCACCGACTTGCCTTCGCCCGCGACCCGGGCGACCGCGCGCCAGAAGTTGTCGCGCTGCCAGTCGGTATAGGTGACGTTGTCGCCGTGGCAGCGCCGCCAGGGCTGGCCCGCGTCGATCCCGGCCGATACCGTCACGCTGTCCGTCGCGGTGACGACAAGCCCGTAGGGCCGCCCGAAGGCACAGTAGAGAAAGCCCGAGTAGTAGGCGACACCATGCATCGAGGTCAGCACGACGGCGTCGAGCGACTGCATCTCCATGATGTCGCGCAGCCCGGCAAGGCGCGCCTCGTATTCCTCCGCGGCGAACGGCGGGGGCGCTTTCGCGCCGTTGTGAAAGCGGTAGCTCTCGGGACGTTCCATCTGTCAGACCCTTGTCGAAGGGGGCGGCCGCGCCGGGCCCCCGAAAGGTCCCGGCGTGCAGGACGATGGCGGGCGGGCCCGCAAGCGTCGGGGGCCGATCGCGGCAGCGCAGGCCCGGCCCCCTGCGGCGACGCCATCGCCGCGGCTCGCCCCGATCCTTGCCGCAGCGCCAACAGCGTCGCAAGTCCCTTGCGGTTTTGGTCGGCAAATATCCTCGGGGGGCGCCGTGCCGGCCCCCGTCAGGGGGTCGGCGCGGCCGGGGGGCAGACAGCCCCCCGCGTCCCGGCTCCCGGCCCGCTGGACGCGCGCCATGTGGCCGTCTAGCCTCGCCGCCGAAACCCCGGGTCCGGACATGCTCGCCTATCTCGCCCGCCGCCTCGCCTCGCTCGCGCTCTCGCTCGCGGCCGCCTCGGTCGCGATCTTCGCGGTGATCGAGGTGATCCCCGGCGATCCGGCGGCCTTCATGCTCGGCCTCAACGCCAGCCCCGAAACCGTCGCCGCGCTGCGCGCCGAACTGGGGCTGGAGGGCGGCCGGGTGGAACGCTACCTCGCCTGGGCGGGCGGGATGCTCAGCGGCGATTTCGGCATGTCCTACACCTACCGCACCCCGGTCGCCGAGCTTGTGGCCGACCGGCTCGCGGTTTCGGGTCCGCTGGCGCTGATGGCGCTGGCTCTGGCGGCGGGGCTGGCGCTGCCGGTGGGCCTGCTGGCCGCGGCGCGGCGCGGCCGGGCGGCCGATGTCGCGGTGATGGGCGCGACGCAGATCGGCATCTCGGTGCCGAACTTCTGGTTCGCGATGCTGCTGGTGCTGGTCTTCGCGGTGAACTGGCAGGTGCTGCCGGCCGGCGGCTTTCCCGGCTGGCAGGCCGGGGCCGGCCCGGCGCTGGCCGCGCTGATCCTGCCCGCCGTGGCGCTGGCGCTGCCGCAGGCGGCGATCCTTGCCCGCGTGCTGCGCTCGGCGCTGATCGAGACGCTGGGGCAGGACTACATCCGCACCGCGCGGGCCAAGGGCCTCGGCCGCGGCCAGGCGCTGCGCCGCCATGCCTTCCGCAACGCGCTGATCCCGGTACTCACGATCCTCGGGATGCAGTTTTCCTTCCTGCTCGCCGGCGCGATCATCATCGAGAACGTGTTCTACCTGCCCGGCCTCGGGCGGCTGGTGTTCCAGGCGATCACCCAGCGCGATCTCGTGGTGGTCGAATCGGTGGTGATGCTGCTGGTCGCGGCGGTGATCCTCGTCACCTTCCTCGTCGATCTCGCCTATGCCGCGGTCGATCCCCGGCTGAGGCACCGGGCATGAGGATCGGGTTCGGCCTTGGCGTCGCCCTGTCGCTCGCCGCGGTGGCCGCGGCGCTCCTGTCCTTCCTGTGGACGCCGGCGGACCCGACGGCGCTGGCGATCGCGCAGCGCCTGCAGCCGCCCTCGCCCGCGCATTGGGCCGGCACCGATCATTTCGGCCGCGACATCGCCTCGATGCTGATGGTCGGCGCGCGCACCTCGCTGGCGGTGGCGCTGCTGGCGGTGGGCATCGGCATGGCGGTGGGCGTGCCGCTGGGCCTGCTCGCGGCCGCCCGCCGCGGCGGGCTGATCGACGAGGCGGTGATGCGGATGAACGACCTGATCTTCGCCTTCCCCTCGCTGGTCATCGCGATCCTGATCACCGCGGTCTTCGGCCCCTCGGCGGTGAACGCGATCCTCGCGATCGGGATCTTCAACATCCCGGTCTTCGCCCGCGTCACCCGCGGCGGCGCGCTCAGCCTGTGGACGCTGGACTACATCCGCGCGGCGCGGGTCGCGGGCAAGGGCGCGGCCCGGATCAGCCTCGAACACATCCTGCCGAACATCGCCAACCTGCTGATCGTGCAGGGCACGATCCAGTTCTCGCTGGGCATCCTCGCCGAGGCCGGGCTGAGCTACGTCGGCCTCGGCGCGCAGCCGCCGACGCCGTCCTGGGGCCGGATGCTGGCCGAGGCGCAGACGATGGTCACGCTGGCCCCGCATGTCGCGATCTTTCCCGGCCTCGCCATCGTCGCCACCGTGCTCGGGCTGAACCTTCTGGGCGACGGGCTGCGCGACGCGCTCGACCCGCGGCTGAGGCGGGCGCGATGACGCTGTTGCAGGTGCGCGACCTCGACGTCTCGATCCGCGGCACGCCGATCCTCGCCGGTGTCGGCTTCGACCTCGCCGAGGGCGCGGTGCTGGGGCTGGTCGGCGAAAGCGGTTCGGGCAAGTCGATGACGGCGCTGGCGCTGATCGGCCTTCTGCCCGAGGGCGCGAAGGTGACGGGCCGGGCGGACTTCGCCGGCCGCGACCTGCTGGCCCAGTCCGAGGCCGCGCTGTGCGGGCTGCGGGGCCGCGAGATCGGGATGATCTTCCAGGAACCGATGACGGCGCTGAACCCGTTGCAGACGATCGGCGAGCAGGTCGCGGAAACGCTTGTCGTGCATGGCGCGGCGGGCCGGGCCGAGGCGCGCGGCATCGCCGCCGAACGGCTGGCCCGCGTCGGCCTGCCGCAAGACAGGTTTCCCCTGTCGCTCTACCCGCACGAACTCTCGGGCGGGCAGCGCCAGCGGGTCTGCATCGCGATGGCCGTGGCGCTGCGCCCGAAACTGCTGATCGCCGACGAGCCGACCACCGCGCTCGACGTCACCACCCAGGCGCAGATCCTCGATCTGCTGACCGGGCTGGTGGCCGAGGAACGGATGGCGATGCTGCTGATCACCCACGATCTCGCCGTCGTCTCCGGCACCGCCGACCATGTCGCGGTGATGCAGGCCGGCCGGATCGTCGAGGCCGGCGCGACCGAGGCGGTGTTCCGCACCCGCGCGCATGACTACACCCGGCGGCTGTTCGCCGCCTCCGCCTACCGGCCGGATCGCCGCCCGGCCCCGCCCGGCGGCGCGGCGCCGCCGCTGCTGGAGGTGCGCGGCGCGGTGCGCGAATACCGCCTGCCGCGCCCCGCGCCCTTCGCCCCGCATCCCGCGCTGCGCGCGGTCGATGGGGTCAGCTTCGCGCTCGGGCCGGGCGAAAGCCTGGGCCTGGTGGGCGAATCGGGCTGCGGCAAATCCACGCTGACGCGCGCGATCCTCGGCCTCGACCCGTTGCAGGGCGGCGAGATCCGGCTCGCCGGGCAGCCGGTGCGGCCGGGCATGGACCCTGACCTGCGGACCCGTGTGCAGGTGGTGTTCCAGGATCCCTACGGCAGTTTCGATCCGCGCTGGCGGGTGGATCGGCTGGTCGCCGAACCCTTCCACCTGACCGGCCGGCCCGACGACTGGCGCGACCGGGTGGGCGCCGCGCTGGAAGAGGTCGGGCTGTCGCCCGGCGACGGGACGAAGTTCATCCACGAGTTCTCCGGCGGCCAGCGCCAGCGCATCGCCATCGCCCGCGCGCTGATCATCCGGCCCGACCTGATCGTGCTCGACGAGGCGGTTTCGGCGCTCGACGTGCGGGTGCGGGCGCAGGTGCTCGACCTGCTCGCCCGGCTTCAGGACAGCCATCGCCTCGCCTACCTGTTCATCAGCCACGACCTGTCGGTGGTGCGCGCGGTGACCGACCGGGTGCTGGTGATGCAGGCGGGCCGGATCGTCGAGGACGGCGCGGCCGAGGCGGTGCTGACCGCGCCGCGGCACGCCTATACGCAACAACTGGTGGCGGCGACGCCGAAAATCCCCGAAGACTGGATATGAGACAGGAGGATGGCGGATGGACAGGCTGTGGTTCGATCCCGCGCAGGTGCTGATCGGCGGGCGCTGGCAGGCCCCGGACGGCGGCGGCACGCTGCCGCTTGAAGACCCGTCGACGGGGGCCGGGATCGGCGCGATCGCCCGCGGCACCGCGGCCGATATCGACGCCGCCGTCGCGGCGGCCGGGGCCGCGCGGGCCGGCGACTGGGGCCGGATGACGGCGGCGGACCGCGGCCGGGTGCTGACCCGGCTGGGGCAACTGGTCGCCGGGCGGGTCGACGATCTTGCCGTGATCGAGGCGACCGATGTGGGCAAGCCGCTGAAACAGGCCCGCGCCGATGCGCTGGCGCTGGCGCGCTACCTCGAGTTCTACGGCGGCGCGGCCGACAAGGTGATGGGCGAGACGATCCCCTATCTCGACGGCTATACCGTCTACACGCTGCGCGAGGCGCATGGCGTGACCGGCCATATCGTGCCGTGGAACTACCCGATGCAGATCATCGGCCGGTCGGTCGGCGCGGCGCTGGCGATGGGCAACGCGGCGGTGCTGAAACCGGCGGAAGAGGCCTGCCTGACCGCGCTGGCCTTCGCCGCGCTGGCCGCGGAGGCCGGGCTGCCCGCGGGCGCGCTCAACGTCGTGCCGGGGCTGGGCGAAGAGGCCGGCGCGGCGCTCGCCGCCCATCCGGGGGTCCATCACGTTTCGTTCACCGGGTCGGTCGGCGCGGGGATCGCGGTGCAGGCGGCGGCGGCGCGCAACGTGGTGCCGGTGACGCTGGAACTGGGCGGCAAGTCGCCGCAGATCGTCTTTGCCGATGCCGATCTGGACAAGGCGCTGCCGTTCCTCGTCAACGCCGGAATCCAGAACGCCGGCCAGACCTGTTCGGCGGCCTCGCGCATCCTCGTGCAGCGCGCGCGGCTGGACGAGGTGGTGGCGCGGATGGCCGAGCGCTACGCCGCGCTGCGCGTCGGCCCGGCGCTGGACGATCTGGACCTTGGCCCGGTGATCTCGGCCCGCCAGAAGCAGATCGTCGAGGGCTTCCTCGCGCTCGGGTCCGACCTGACGGTGGCGGCGCGCGGGCAGGTGGTGGCCGGTGCCCCGGCGGGCGGGCACTACGTCGCGCCGACGCTTTTTGCCGACGTGCGTCCGGGACACCGGCTGGCGCAGGAGGAAATCTTCGGCCCCGCGCAGGTGGTGATTCCCTTCGAGGACGAGGCCGAGGCGGTGGCGGTGGCCAACGGCACCGGCTACGGCCTCGTCGCCGGGGTCTGGACGGACAACGCCGCGCGCGCGATGCGGATGGCGAAGTCGGTGCGCAGCGGGCAGGTGTTTCTCAACAACTACGGTGCCGGCGGCGGGGTGGAACTGCCCTTCGGCGGGATCGGCAAATCGGGCCACGGCCGGGAAAAGGGGTTCGAGGCGCTTTATGGCTTCTCGGTGCTCAAGACCGTCGCGGCGCATCACGGATAGGAGGAAGACATGTCGCTGGACGGAAAATGCGCGATCGTCACCGGCGCGGGATCGGGCTTCGGCGCGGGCATCGCGCGGGAATTCGCCGCGCAGGGCGCACGGGTCATGGTGGCCGACATCAACGCCGAGGCCGCCGCCGCGGTGGCGGACGAGATCGGCGGCGTCGCGCAGCGCGTGGACGTCGCCGATGCCGCCAGCGTCGCGGCGATGGCCGGGGCCGCGCAGGCGGCCTTCGGGCGGATCGACATCCTGGTCAACAACGCCGGGATCACCCATCTCCCCGCGCCGATGGAGGAGATCGACGAGGCGGAATTCGACCGGGTCTTCGCGGTCAACTGCAAGTCGGTCTACCTGACCGCGCGGGCGCTGGTGCCGGCGATGAAGGCGCAGGGCACGGGCGCAATCCTCAACGTCGCCTCCACCGCCGGGCTGTCGCCCCGGCCCCGGCTGAACTGGTACAACGCCTCGAAGGGCTGGATGATCACCGCCACCAAGGCGATGGCGGTGGAACTGGCGCCCGCGGGCGTGCGGGTGAACGCGATCTGCCCGGTGGCGGGCGAGACGCCCTTGCTGAAAAGCTTCATGGGCGAGGACACGCCGGAAATCCGCGCGAAATTCCTCTCCACGATCCCGCTGGGGCGGTTTTCCACCCCGGCCGACATGGGCGCGGCGGCGGCGTTCCTGTGTTCCGACGCGGCGGGGATGATCACCGGCGTGGCGCTCGAGGTCGATGGCGGGCGCTGCATCTGAGGGCGGGCCGCGGGGGGCTCTGCCCCCCGGCCGTCGCCGGGCCCTCGACGGGCCCTGCGGCGGCTCCCCCCGGGATATTTGACGACCAAAACGAAGGGGGCCGGCGCATGAAACCGGGGCCGAGGAACCTGATCACCGATGTCGCCGGGCTGCGTGTGGGCAACGCGGCGGATGCGCGGCTGAAGAGCGGCGCGACGGTGGTGCTGGCCGACCGGCCGGCGGTGGCGGCGGTCAGCGTGATGGGCGGCGCGCCCGGCACGCGCGAGACCGAGCTTCTGGCGCCCGACAAGCTGGTGCAGGAGGTCGACGCGGTGGTGCTGTCGGGCGGCTCGGCCTTCGGGCTCGACGCGGCCTCGGGCGCTGCCGACGGGCTCAGGGCGATGGGCCGGGGGTTCGCGGTGGGCGACCAGAGGGTGCCGATCGTGCCCGGCGCGATCCTGTTCGACCTTCTCAACGGCGGTGCCAAGGACTGGACCGAAAACCCCTACAAGGCGCTTGGCCGCGCCGCGCTGGCGGCGGCGGAGGAGGATTTCGCGATCGGCAGCGCGGGGGCCGGCGCAGGCGCGACGACGGACGGGCTGAAGGGCGGGCTCGGCTCTGCCTCGGCGGTGCTGGAGGGCGGGCTGACGGTGGGCGCGCTGGTGGCGGTGAATGCGCTGGGCTCGGTGACCGTGGGCGCGGGGCCGCGGTTCTGGGCCGCGCCCTGGGAGATGGCGGGCGAGTTCGGCGGGCTGGGCCCGGCCGACAGCTACGATCCCGCGCAGGAACCGCAACCCGCCAAGCGGCCGGGCGAGGCCACCACCATCGCCGTGGTGGCGACCGACGCGGCGCTGAGCCAGGCGCAGGCGCTACGGATGGCGACGGCGGCGCAGGACGGGCTCGCGCGCGCGATCGTGCCCAGCCACACGCCGTTCGACGGCGACCTGGTGTTCGCGCTGGCCACCGGGCGCCGGGCCCTGGCCGACCCGCTGGCCGATCCGTTCCGGCTGGGCCATGCCGCGGCCTCGGTGCTGGCCCGGGCGGTGGCGCGGGGGGTTTTCGCCGCGCGGGCCGAAGCCGGTGACCTCGTGCACACCTGGGCTGCGAAATTCGCGACCTGAGCGCGGTTTTCCCCTGTCCCCGGGCGGGGTAGGAAGGGCCGTCACCGACGAAGGGGTAGCCCATGACCACGCTTGCCGATTTCCCGATCACCCGCCGCTGGCCGCCGCGCGATGCCGCCGCGATCCAGCTTTATTCCTTTCCCACGCCGAACGGCATCAAGGTCTCGATCGCGCTGGAAGAGATGGGGCTGGCCTATGATGCGCATACGGTGAAATTCGCCACGCAGGACCAGATGAGCGCGGCGTTCCTGTCGCTTGCCCCGAACAACAAGATCCCGGCGATCATCGACCCCGACGGGCCGGGCGGCGAACCGATGCCGCTGTTCGAATCCGGCGCGATCCTGCTCTACCTCGCCGAGAAGACCGGCAAGCTGATCGGCGCCGGCCCGCGCGACCACTGGCAGATCACCCAGTGGCTGATGTTCCAGATGGGCGGGATCGGGCCGATGTTCGGCCAGGTCGGGTTCTTCCACGCCTTCGCCGGCAAGGAGATCGAGGATCCGCGGCCGCGGCAGCGATATTATGACGAGGCCGCGCGGCTTCTGCGGGTGCTGGACGGGCAGCTGGCCGGGCGCGACTGGATCGTTGGCGACTACTCGATCGCCGATATCGCGATCTGCCCCTGGCTGGGCACGATGCGCGATTTCTACAAGGCCGGCGACGCGGTCGGCTGGGACGGGCTGGCGCATGTGCCCGGCTATCTCGACCGGTTCCGCGCCCGGCCGGCGGTGCAGCGCGGACTGGTTCAGCCGCCGCGCGACTGACCCGACAGCATCCGCGCCACGGCGGCGTCGGCGACCTGGTCGAAGACCCGGTAATGCGCGCCGACGGCGTAGAACGGATCGGGCGTGTCGAGGCAGACCGCCCGGTCGACCAGCGGCGCGATATCGGCGATCACCTCGGCCGGCGCGACCGGCACGGCGAGGATCACCCGCGCCGGCCCGCGCGCCGCGAGGCCCCTGAGCGCCGCGCGCATCGTCGCGCCCGTCGCGATCCCGTCATCGACGACCACGGCCGTGCGGCCGGCCACCGGCACCGGGTCGCACCCGGCGAGCCACAGCCGGCGCCGCGCCGCGATCTCGGCGCGTTTCTCGTCCACCTGCGCGGCAAGATCGCCGGGGGACAGGCCGAAGGCGCGCAGGACGGCCGCGTTCGTCACCGGCTCCGCGCCCTCTACCACCGCACCGACGGCCAGTTCCGGCTGGCCCGGGGCGCCGAGCTTGCGCACCAGCAAGAGGTCGAGCGGCGCGCCCAGCCGTGCCGCGACCGGCAGCGCCACCGGCACCCCGCCGCGCGGCAGGGCGAAGACCACCGGATCGGCAAGGTCCATTTCCGCCAGCCTGTCGGCCAGCGCCTTGCCGGCTTCGGTTCGATCCGCGAACATCGCGCCTCCTTCGCCGGCCAGTCTGCCTGCGCAGGGGGCGATTGCAAGCTCAGCCGCGCAGCGCGCCGCCGGTCGCCTTGACCACCTTCTCGACGACTTTCGCGGCCACCGCCTCGATCTCGTCTTCGGTCAGGGTCTGCGCGCGCGGTTGCAGCCGCACGGTGATCGCCAGCGATTTCTTGCCCGCGCCCATCTGCGCATGGGCCTTCTCGCCGCGGAACTCGTCGAAGACCGAGACCCGCTCGATCAGCGCCTTGTCGGCCCCGGCCGCTGCATTGACCAGCGCCAGCGCCTCGACCCCCTCATCCACCACGAAGGCGAAATCGCGTTCCACCGCAGGCAGGTCGGATTGCGCCAGCGCGGGGCGGGTGGCGCCGCGGGCCTTGGGGAAGGGCGCGGCCGCGACGAAGACGGTGAAGGCCACCGCCGGGCCCTTGACGTCGAAGCCGCGCAGGATCCGGGGGTGCACCTCGCCGAAGGTGGCCAGCACGGTCTTGCCCAGCCGCATCGCGCCGGAGCGGCCGGGATGCCACCAGCCGGGCACGTCGCGGGTGATCTGCATCTTCGCCGGCGCGCCGATCGCGGCCAGCACCGCCTCGGCGTCGGCCTTGGCATCATAGACATCGACGGCCCGGCGCGAGCCGAACGGATCACGCGGCGCGGTGGCGCCGACCAGAAGCCCGGTGGCATGAAGCCCCTGTTCCTCGGGCTCGCCGCCATGGAAGGCGGGACCGACCTCGAACAGCGCCAGATCGGCATGGCCGCGGGCCTGGTTGCGCGCCGCGGCCTGCAAAAGCGCGGGCATGAGGTCGGGCCGCATATGCGTCATTTCCGACGAGATC
>Ga0180430_10002427_pt1 | contig 16839 bp, 13 predicted proteins | sample SS_ome_9_FD_132999 | JGI IMG/M metagenome (GOLD analysis project Ga0180430, IMG submission 132999) | Hypersaline lake sediment archaeal communities from the Salton Sea, California, USA - SS_1_S_2 metaG | ecosystem: Environmental > Aquatic > Non-marine Saline and Alkaline > Hypersaline >... | reverse complement strand
GAGAACGGGCGTCAACAGATAGGAACGCGGAGATAATGACCGCCAGTAGTAGGGATGCCGTTTTTTTCATCGGAGAAGTATTTCCGTCATTGATTTGGTGGAAGGGTCGGATAAGAAAGTCAAGGATTTCAGGAAAGTGAATTTCCAGCATCCCGCGTCCGTCGGGCCCGTCCCGGCGGGGCGACCTTTGTAAACTAGGCAACAACATCGCGCTTTATGCTCGCGGCCATCCGGACTTCGCCTGGATGGTCGCGTACTTGGTTTGGACACTTCTTCTAGTATCCAAACACCGCTCCGCCGGGACGGGCCCGACGGTGGCGGAATATTACTCGGGTTGATGCGGTGTCTTTTCATCGATTGTAACATCCGAGCGAACGTGCTTGAACAACTTTTTTGCGTCTTCGGTCAAAACAGTAGACTCGCCGATTCGCAAGACTTTCAGCTCGGGCAGCTCCATAATCAGATCGAGCCACTCGTCTTCGATGGTTGTTTCGCGCAGATCGATCTCGACCAGCCGCGGTGGAAGTTGCAGTTCGGTGGATGTTTTCTTGCCATTAACCCAGCTTGGGAAAACCGGCTGGCGCCCGACGGCCGTGCCAGGCATCTTCAGCAGTCGCAGCGCGGGCAGGTCGAGTTGTGCGTAAATGCCCGTCGGGAATTTCAGCCGCGGTGCGTCGCCCCGGTACGGTGCAGCCAAGTATCGCAATCGACCGAGCCGATGAAGCTCGAGCTTTTCGAGCTGCGGATAGAGCCCTTCCAGCCGCAGCGATTCGAGCTCCATGCACCCGGCGACGACGAGCCTTCGCATTCGCTTGTACGGTGGAACAACCAGCTCCTTGACGCCTTCGAGCCCGTAATAATGAAGCGAAAAGGTCGCCTCTTCCGGTGCGTCGGCCGGCGGGTCGGTGAAAACGATTCGGCCGATATGGCAATCACCCCAGAGCGAAATCGTCGTCGGCTGCCAGCCTCTGATCTCCAGCGTATCGATGCGGCAATCGGTCAGGTAAAGCGAGTCGGCCTGCGGCGGCAGATCTTCACGGTCGACGATCAGTCGCTCGCGCTGGATCGGCCCGCGGACGCGAACGGCTCGTTTCGGCTTATCGTAACGATTGTTCGGATCGAGTTTGCCTTCCCGCGCCGCCAGCCGGTTGCCGACCAAATCTTCCGCCCGCCAATCGAGCCCCGGCCGGCCGACGGTATCGCAACAACCGTCGCTGCAGCAATAGAAACTCCAACCGAACTGGTCCGCAATCGCCTCTTGCATTTGATAATCGTCGAGTGGAACTCGCCAAAAGAGCTCGTTGCAAATGTTCCGTAGTTGGATGATTCCCTCGACTGTTATCTTCTCCGCTCCCTTCGTTTTGCCATCGCGACCGACGGATAACTGTACCTCGAGGCGCTCAAGTTGATCGAGAGTTTTCAGCTTCGCCAGATGTGCGTCGGTTACCGGGCCACTAAGCGTCAGCCGCTTAAGCTCGCTGAATCGGCCGAGCGTTTCGCAGCTCGAAACGGATATGTCGCTCATATAAAAGACCAACTCGGATACGGTGTCGATCGTAAACGGCCGAGTCGGTTCGCTCAGCTCCAGCACGCCAAGGCTAAGGTACGAAAGCGACCGAGCGTGGTTGATATCCGCCAACGCGTCGCCGTTGGCCTTTTCCGAATAGATCGTAAGTCGACTTAGCTTCGGTGTCGACCGTATCCAGCGAAAACCTGTGGCGTCGATCACGAGATTCTTGATCGTCGCGCGTTCCAGCGAGGGCATACCCTCCAGGATCTCGCTCGATACTGTCTCGCCCGTGTCGAGTTCCAGGTGAGTCAGCTTTGCAAGGTTCGTTAAATGCAGCAAGTTGGTCGAATCGAACGTTGTTTTGTCATAATATCCCTTTGCAATATTCAGTTCCTTCAGTTCGGACAATTGACCGATCGTTTCGAAGTCATCCGAAACAGGTGCCTGGCTGAGAAGCATGTAGAAGCGCTTCTTCTCTGCGTCGTAGCCTTCGAGCTTGATGCTTGAGCCGAGGTATAAGGTGCATTTCGTAATCGGGCCGGGCAACATGTCGACGATTTCCTTAAGCGGCACGTTCGTGCGAAGTGGGATTTCGTGCCACACATGCCGCGGCAGGGCGACGAGCTCGCGAAGTTCTTCGAGCGTGAACCAGTGCGGCCTTGCGTGATAATTGAAACGCTTCAGTCCGGCGGCGAAACGTAAGGCTTCCATTGCGTCGAGCCGGCACGCGGTTTCGCTGATAGTTAGCTCTTCGAGCGCGGGCAGCGCTTTGATGACAGGCAAACTTTTGTTTGTGATCAAGGGGTTGCTGCCAAGGCTTAGCGCCCGAAGCGATTCGAGCCGAGGCATCTTCGCGAGCATCGCGTCGGTGATGTCGTTCATCGGCAGACGAAGCGATTCGAGCTGCGGCAGATCTGCGAGAAATGCAAGATCGTCCGACGAGTCGAAACTCTTCTCTTCGCGATACGTGCAGTTATGAATGTATAGATGTTTCAGCTCCGGAATTCCCTTCAGGAGCCGAAGCGATTCGGGATCGAACTTCATGCAATCGATGCGAATCGACTGAAGCTTTGGAAACCGACGGATGATATCGAAAACAACCGTCGGAAGTTTGGCGAGTTCTTTTCGACTGCTATCGATCTTTCCGAGGCGGATATACTCGACCAGCTTCGGATTGCGTTCCGGATTCGGGCCGATCGATCCGTCAGCGTATATTTGATAGCAGCGAATCGGAATGCCGCGTGCCTGAATCTGAGCGATCGGGCAGTTCGGATCGACATCTTTTTCGGCCGGTTCTGGTGTATCGGCGGGTGTCGGCGTGTCGGCCGGCGTGGAAACGGTAGAGATAGCAAGCAGGGCAAGGACAAGAAACGCATAGAGGCAGGGTCGCATTGGCAGACCTCCGGTGGTTCGGATGCTTCGCGGGCGGGCAGCAAGATTAAGCGAATACCTCAATTTTGCTGACTCTATTGTACGCGATGTTCCGGCCCGTCGCAAGGAAGATTCGGAGATGGGATCACGAGCCGACTACGAATCTTTGGTTTGCCCGCCGCCTTTTGGTGGATTTGTGTTACGTCGCCGGCGGTGGCGGCGTCGTTTGCGCTTGGGGGCGTCCGAGGACGTCGATTCCTTTTCGGCCGTCGATTTCGATTTCTTTGACGCGGTCGATTTGCCCGAGTGCGATTTGCTGCTGTGAGTTTTCTTCGCTGTAGATTGCTTCTTCTCGACCGGGGCCGAAGGTTCGGGCGCCGGCTCCTCGGTCGTCGAATCGCTGTCGGCCAGTGCCGCCGCCTTGCGCGCCTGGCTGATGGCGGCAAGCTCTTCGTTGATCATCTGGATCAGCGTCTGAAGGAAGACGACCAACATCGGGCCGACAAAGATACCGATCGGCCCGAGCGCCGACACGCCGCCTAGCACGCTAAGAAACGCTAGCAGCGGGTGAAGGTTCGATCGCCCGTGCAGGATCGCAGGCTTCACGACGTTGTCGATCACCGAAACGACCAGAATGCCATAAATCGTAAGCAGCACGGCTGCAGTCGTTCGGCCGTCGACGATATAGAGCCATAAAACAGCCGGGATCCACGCCGCCGCCGCGCCGATAAACGGCACCATCGCGGCGAGCATCGAAACCAACGTCAGCAAGAAGATCGAACCGAAGCCGCAGAAATAGAATCCGAGCCCGACCAAGATTCCCTGCACGATGGCAGAAACGAGCGTCGCGATGACGACCGTTCGCGAGATATCTTCGAACTGCTGGATGAGGCGACCTTCCTGATTGGGCGATAGAGGTAGTAGTCGCGACCCGGCACGAAGCATCGACGCGCCGTCGGCAAAGAAATAGAAGACCGACACGATCATGACGGCGAAACCGATGATGAAATTGACCAGGAAGGACGTCGCGTTTTCAACGATATCTTCGCCGAACGCCTTGTTCAACATTCCGTCGATATATTTCTCGACGCTTTCGGGCGACATACTAGTTAGACCTACTTTATGACCTGCATTCGAGATCTCTAAGACCACGGTATCTTTCTGAAGATGCGCGAGTTTCGTCTTGTAGATTTCGCTGCATTCGGAAATCGCCTGCGAGAGGATCAAGAGCAGTGGAATGAGCACGCCCAGGAAGATCATGCACGTCGTCGCCGCCGCCGAAACATACGATCGGCCGTTGGTCTTTTCGAGAAACAACCGGTTCAGCGGATTGAACATCACGACCAGTAGGACGGCCAAGAAGAGCGGCAAAAAGAATCGGAGCATGACCTCGAAAAAGAGAACGCCGATGACGACCAAGATAAGAAGCAAAATGGTAAGCGATACGATTCTCGCCATGTTCCGTGCCCTTGAGGGAGATTAGTAGTTAGGGATTAGGGGTTCGTTAGGAGATCGCTGGTTTCGAATTCAAAAACGAACCACTTAATCAATACCACAAATCGGCCGCGCAAACAAGTCGCCCCCGGTCGGAAATGTTCGACCGGGGGCGATCTTTTGATTTCGAATGATTCGCCTGAGCGAAAAGCTTACGGAGCGGGGGTGCCGCCAGCCTTGATGACCGCTTGGGCTCGTTCCTTCAGCGGATACTTCATCGAGGCGTCCGGAATCGAGTTGGCGACTTCCTCACCCTTGGTGGCTACGACGGCCGCTTCTTTCGCGAAACCCGACTTGAGCATTCGCTCGGACAGTTCGATCAGAGCATAACCCTGGTTTCGATCGTCGCCAGCCAACTTTTCACACGCCTGGGCAGCTTGCGTGAAGAGTTCCTTCGCCTTGTCCGCTTGGTCGTTCTCCGTATAAGCAACGCCGAGTTGACCGAGGATTTCGGCCTTCTTTCGCTGGTCTTCCGTCGCGTCGACCGCCGATTGGCCAATCGCCAGCAGTCGGCCAACATCTTCTTTACGATTCATCACGCTGAAGGCAGCGGCTAGGTCGCAAATATGCTTGACTTTCAATGTCGGATCGTCGACCTGATCAAGAAGCTTTTCGGCTTCTTCGATCAATTGGTTGACCTTCGACGTGTCGATTTCGCCCGTGGGCGATTTGACGACCGATTGGCTCTTGGCGACGCTTGTTAGCGCGGTGATCTTCAGCTTGGGATCTTCGATGAGCTTCAGGGCCTCGAGCGCTTTGGTTTGCGACTTTCGAGCGTCGGAATTCTGCTTGATCGAAACCTGAGCTAACGCCAAATTGGCATACGCTTCCGCTTCGCCCGCGTAGTTCGGGATGTTGGCCGAGATCTTTTCGCATTCGCTGAAGGCCATTCCCAGCGTTTGCTTCGCGCCCAAGCGGTCGCCACGGTCGAGCTGCTTCTTCGCAATATCGATCAGCTTCTTTACCTTATTCGGAATGTCCGAGCTGCTCATTGCTTGCTGGATTTGCTGGTCGAGCGTCGGTTGACTATTGCCACCCTTGCCACAACCGATCAGAGTCGTTGCGATGAAAGCGACGGCGATAAGTAGAGATAGTGCGCGTGTCATGAATAGTTCCTCGTGAAAAGTAAGTCCGTTCCGATTGGATCGATCCGTGTAAAATTGTATGGTGACGACAATCGAAGGGGAGGAGCGATGAGATTCGTCCGTTACGGCAGGCAACGCGTTCGCCCGCTGCTGAACTATTCTCCGATCGTTGCGGAAATTATTTCGCTTCCCGTCCCGCTTGATTGATTCCTAATCAAATATAAGTTCAATTTGGCCCAGTCGTCGGGCAGTTTCTTCCATAAGTGCGTCTTCGGCCGCCTCGTCCGCCGCTTCGTACGTGACCGAGAAGCGAAGGAACGCACCGGCATCGTCCCAGGGCACGGTACAGATCGAATGTTCAGTGATTAAGTACTGACTTGCAGCTTCTCCCGAGTCGAACGTCGGGCCACCGACCACTCCTGTCGGAGTTTTGGTGTACAAAAAGTACGTTCCGCCGGGCATTTCACACTGAAAACCGCAGCCTTGGAGCATGGTGACGAGTTTTTCGAGACGGCGACGGTATTTCGCAGCGATGCGCGTCGGAATTTCGTCGTTATCGAGTGCCGCGACGCCCGCCCTTTGGATCGCGATGAACTGCCCCGAGTCGCAATTGTCCTTGACGTCGGCAAAAGCACTGACCAGACGTTCATTTCCGCAGACCCATCCAAGCCGCCAGCCGATCATGTCCCAACCCTTCGAGAGGGAGTGGATTTCGACACCAACGTCTTTGGCACCAGGGACTTGCAGGAAGCTGAGCGAATCGCTACCGAACGAAAACATGATGTGGGCGGCGTCTTGCACGACCACGATATTGTTCGCCTTCGCGAATTCGATCACCTGCTCGTAAAATTCCCGTGTCGCGACCTTGCCGGTCGGGCTGTTTGGGTAGTTTATCACAAGCAGTTTCGCTTTTTCAAGCACTTCGGCCGGGATGTTCGTCAAATCGGGGAAGAAATCGTTCTCGGCCAGCAGTGGCAGCGGGTGGACCGTTCCGCCGTAATATCGTGTATGCGTACCGGCGACGGGATAGCCGGGCACCGTCATCAGCGTGATGTCGCCCGGATTGATCAGCGTGGTGGGCATCATCGCCAACGCGGTTTTCGAGCCGATACAGTGGTTGATTTCGCTGGCCGGGTCGAGTTCGACGCCGAACCTTCGCTGCATGAATCGGGCGGCAGCTTCTTTGAATTCCGCCACGCCGTTATCCGCATAGCCGCGGCAGGCCGGGTCGTTAATCGCTTCGGCCATGACAGCACGCACCGATTCGTCGGCTCGGTCGTCGTTTTCGCCGATACCGAAGTCGATCAGCTTCCGGTCGGGATAGTTAGCGATCGCTTGGCGTTTTGCCCGTTTGATCTTTTCGAACTTATAGATTTCGGTTCCCTTGCCGTACTGTGCACCACCGATTCGCTGCGCGAAAAGTTCTTGGAAATAAGGGTCGTTACTCATGATAATGTCTTGTACTTTGGAAAACGGGATTGAACTGCCAGAACGAAAACGGCCGCGGCAGACTTTTCAGACGTAGCCTAGGGCGCGTCCGACCTGCCGATGAAATTTTCGGCGCGGAAAGTTGTTATTTTATAGGAATTCGAGCCGACCTGCAAGCGATTGCCGCCTGAACGTGAGTTTGTGTACACCCTTGCAGCGATTGGAATCCTTACAGAATCGACGGTTCGGGCCAATGTTCGTGCTAAATTCAAGGGTTACGCCCGCCGCTTGCGCCGTACGATGGCCCTCCGAGGCCGTCGCGAATCGACGTCGTGCTTGGATTTCGGTCAAGTATCCGCCAGGAATCGAAGTTCAGAAGTCGTTTTCAAGAGAGATCTCAACTCTCGACGGCCTCGGAGGGCCATCGTACAGAAATCATCCAGATATGGATAAAAACAAGGGATTCCCCGCCGCTTGCGGCATTTAATGGGTATGGTAAACTGACGGTTTCCCTCCATTTTCACCTGATCCAACGAACGACGGAACCCGATCATGTCGGAACCGAACACTCCTGATCCGCAACCTGCGGACTCCTCCGAATATACACAGGCAGACCTAGAAGTTGTCGGCACGCTGCTGGGCGATGTCACCGAGATCGAACCGCGCGAAAAGCTCGAAATGACGCGCACCGTGCAGCTCAAGGAAGATCTCTACCTGATCGACCACACGCTTGGTGGGCGCGACGCGAGTGCTGTTGACGACGCGCATCACGGTCAACCGATCATGCCCATGGCGGTCAACGTCGAGACGATGGCACAGGTTGCCCGGCTGCTGCATCCCGATCTCCGCGTCGTCGGTTTCCGCAGCGTGCAGCTTCGTCGTTGGATCCCGGTCTATGAAGAGCCGACCACGCTTCGCATCCGGGCGCGCACGATCGAAGCTCCGGAAGATTTCGACGCGCCGGTCTCGCCCGATACGCCGGTTCGTGTGCGGATCGACATCTTCGACCAGGGAAGCGACGTGCGGCAGGGGGGTGGCAAAAAACCGTCTTGCCGGGGCGAGGTACTGCTCGCTTCAAGTTATGCCGAATCGCCCGAGGCGGCGCCCCTTGACCTGTCCGACGGCGAGCCGTCTCCGATCGGCCCGGTCGAAATGTATAAGACGGATAACCGCCTGTTCCACGGTCCGGTCTTCCAAGGTGTGACGGCCGTCGGACGTTATTCGCCCGCGGGGATCGAAGGTGAGCTGACCGTCCCGCCGCGCACGGGTTTATTCGCGCGGGTAGACAACCCGCGGTTCGAGACCGACCCGGTCATCATCGACGCGTCGACGCATCTGCTTGGAACTTGGCACCTTGTGCAGTCGGACCGCGAGGGTCGCGTCGTCTTTCCCGTGCAGCTTGGCGACGTCGATCTGTTTGGCCCATCGCCCGAGCCGGGCGCGCGATTCGGGTGTCGCGTAACGGTCGAAAAAATCGACGCCCGACAGGCGCAGCATAAGATCGATATATTCTCGCTCGATGACGGAAGGGTCTGGTGCCGCATCGATCCGGCCACGTATTGGCGATTCTATTGGCCGCTCGAGTTCGTCGACTTCTACCGCCGTCACAACGAGCAACTACTTGCGTCGGATTGGCGCGTCGAGCTTGCGTCGGTCGTAGGTACCGGTTCGCAGAGCGACGAAGAGCTGGTACTCGGCGGCGGTGTCGCCTGGAGCGACGACCCGGCCAAGTGGCGGGCAATGATGATCAAGGTGCAGCCCGAGCGGACAGAAACGACGCTCCGCGCGGTCGATGCACGTGTGATTCTTTCGCCCGACGAATGGCAGTTCTATCAGGAGCTCGAGAAGTCGGAAGATTTCGAGGAGCAAGAGAGCATCGATTGGCTCTACGGTCGCATCGCGGCCAAGGATGCGATCCGCTCGCTGTGGAAGGAGCGGACAGGCGAGTCGCTCTTCCCGGCCGACATTGAGGTTTTACCCGACGACCTTGGATATCCGATGGCCGTCGCGCGATGGGCGGAAGACGTCGAGCTACCGCGCGTTTCGATTGCAACTGACGGCGATCTCTCGGTCGCGGTCGCCGATTGGGACGCGCTGGTCGGCGTCGATATGCTGTCGCTCGGCGCGGTCGACGCGGAGTTCGAACAGACGTATCTGCACGCGAAAGATCGCGAGCTTCTGGACTCGATCGCTGGCCCGACGGGCGAACCGTCGGACGAGCCCACGCTCCGCCAGCACTTGGCTGCCCGCATGTGGTGCGCGAAGTCGGCGCTCGTAAGGCTGTTCCATGTCGGCATCCTCGAAGGTGTCGAGGCCGCAGCCGTCGTCGATCAGATCGACCTGCTAACGGGCCGCGTCATTCTCTGCGGCGGCAGCGAAATCTGCTGGCTGCTAAGCGGCGGCGAAGACGAGATCGAACCGCCGCTGTTCGAAGCAGCAACGACGCAGGTGGGCGAGCGGGTCATCGCAACGGTCCGGATTGAGTTGAAGTAGTGGTTCGCAAGATCGTCGGTCAGGTGTTAGCGGTCGAGTTTACTCGACGTGCGCGGCACCGAACAATTCCAACCTCGCAAACACCCGAAAGATCCAAATAATGTCGAACGAAAACTACGCACTGGTCGATTTCGATGACGTGCCGGCGATCGATTGCCTATGCGGCGAGGCTCGCCGGGCGTTTGCCGACATCCCGTTCTCGCCGGGCACGATCCACCGGACCGAGATCACGGGCGAAGCGACACCACACGTGCATCGGCGGCTGACCGAGATCTACTACGTGCTCGAGAGCTCGCCCAATGCCCGGTTGCGGCTCGACGATGAAGAGATCGAAATGCCCGTCGGCCGATGCGTCGTCATTCCGCCGGGCACCGTCCACGCCGCCCGCGGTCCGCTGACGATCCTTAACATCGTCGTTCCGAAATTCGACCCAAACGATGAGTATCCGGCGTAATCGCTCGTTGTACTGGCCACCGGTCCCCGTAAGCGGCCTGGCGCTAGCCACCGGTTCCCGTAATCGCCGTGCCGCTTTCGGTGGAAATCTCGCAACCGGGTAATTAAAATAGAACGATGTATTTTCCTCTATCACACCACTGAGCTCGCACTATGACTCTCCGCATCGCTTTCTTGCTATCGTTCGTTCTTGTTTCTCTAGCTTCGGCTGCACAGGCTGAACGCCCGAACGTCGTGCTGATTATGACCGACGATCAGGGGTATGGCGATCTGGGGTGTCATGGCAATCCGGTTGTGAAGACGCCGCATATCGATTGCCTTTACGAGGAGTCGGTTCGCTTGACCGACTTTCACGTCAACTCGTTCTGCACGCCCACACGGGCGGCGCTGATGACGGGGCGATATAGCAGTCGGACCGGCGCGTATCGAACCAGCAGCGGTCGGACGATGCTTCATACGGACGAAACGACGATCGCAAATACATTCCGCGATGCTGGTTACGCGACCGGTATTTTCGGCAAGTGGCATTTGGGCGATAACTTCCCGCACCGACCGCAAGATCGTGGCTTTCAGGCGACAAGATGGCACCGCTGTGGTGGCGTCGGTCAGGCATCCGACTATTGGGAGAACGACTACACGGACGACACTTACGAAGAGAACGGGCAGTTCAAAAAGTTCGACGGATATTGCACCGACGTCTGGTTCGAAGGGGCGACCGAGTTCGTCGAAGCGAATCGCGACCGGCCGTTCTTTGTTTACATCCCGACGAACGCGCCGCACGGTCCGTATCGTGTGCCCGAAGAGTATGCTCTGCCGTATCGCGATAAAGGCCTGTGGCGAAACGGTGCCGAGTTTTACGGCATGATCGCGAACCTGGACGAGAATGTCGGTCGATTGCGCGAGCGGCTAGAGGAGTTGGAACTCGAGCGGAACACGATCTTCATTATTATGACCGATAACGGGACGGCACAGGGAGCGTCGTTCGAAGGGCTCGACGCAATACCGCGTGCCGGCTTCAACGCGGGCATGCGAGGCAAGAAGAGTTCGATCTACGATGGCGGACATCGCGTGCCGTGTTTCATCCATTGGCCGGCCGGCGGAATTGTGGGCGGTAAGGATATCGACGCGCTGGCTGCGCACATCGATCTGCTGCCGACGCTCGTCGATCTTTGCGGAGTGGCACGACCGGATAAGAAACTCGACGGTCGATCACTAGCGCCGCTTCTCCGTGGTGAGTCGAGCGAATGGCAGGACGACCGAACGATCGTCATGCAGTTTCAAGGCGGAGCGTATTTCGCTTATCAGCCCTGTGCTTGGAAAGGTTCGTTCGTAATGACACGCCAGTGGCGACTGCTCGACGGCGAATTGCTTTTCGACATTAAGGCCGATCCGACGCAGAGCGAAAACGTTGCGGCCGATCATCCGGAAGTTGTTCAAAAACTACGCGAGGCGTATCTGCCCTGGTGGGAAGAAGTCGCTCCACGCGTGGCCGAACCGGTATGTATCGGTCTGGGTGACGACGCCGATAATCCGACAACGCTCTGCTCGCAAGACTGGTATATGGCCTCGGGTAACCCGCCTTGGAACTTCGGCTCGATCCTGCGGCTTCCTAAGGTGTCCGGTCCGTGGATGGTCGAAATCGTTCAGGCAGGGACCTATCGGATCACGTTGCGTCAACTTCCCGTCGAGGCCGACCAGCCGCTAAGGGAAGCAGCGACCGCGCGGATCGAAATCGCCGGTTGCAAACGTCAAATGCCGGTCTCCGAGGGAGCGAAAGGGGTGACATTTACGCTCGACCTGCCGAAGTGCAAAACGACGCTAAAGACATATCTGATCGACGACAGCGGCGCAGAGCGAGGCGCGTATTTCACGACCGTAGAGCGAGTCAAATAGTCAGTCGTCGATCCCCGCTGAAGGCACGGTCGAAAAATATACTGCCAGTGTGCCCCATCTGGCTCATTGAAGCATGTACGTAATATCACTGTCTACCGTAGGTTTCCTTACAAAAACGTGCTTTTTCCCAAAATCCCAGTTGACTTGTAGCCGCTGTTGCGAAATACTCAACATAGTTGATATTCTTACGTTGCGGGCAATTCATAGGAGTTTTGTGACCACCTCCCCGCAGGCGTGCATTTTTTACTATGGTAATATAGGTAGGTTGGAGATTTAATGGCCAGAAGAGATCAGCCGGCTGGCGAGCCGGAAAAACATCGTGTTAACGAACGTATTCGGGTTTCACCCATTCGAGTCATCGGTCCCGAAGGGGAACCATTGGGAATCATGCCCACTGCCGAGGCTCTTGCCAAGGCCCAAGAATCAGGCATCGACCTGGTCGAGGTCGGCCCGAACGAACGTCCGCCCGTTTGTCGGATCATGGACTATGGGAAGTTCAAATACCGACAGAGCAAGCGTGCCCACAAAAGTACTGCTCACAAGACCAAGACGAAGGAAATTCGCGTCCGACCAAAGACGGGTCAGAACGATATCGACGTGAAGGTCAATCGTGCCCGAAAATTCTTGGAGCATAAAGACAAAGTCTTGGTAACGGTCATCTTTCGCGGTCGCGAGATGGCGCATATCGAGGAAGGGCAGCGCGTGATCGAAGGGATCATCGCTCAATTGGAAGATATCGCCAAGATCGAGGCTCCCCCTCGACAAAACGGTCGCCGCATGAACTGCACCCTCGCGCCGAAGTAATCCAAACTACCACGCAATAAACGACAGCGAGCCCGGCCTAAAGAGGTCGGGCTCGTTTCGCGCGCCGTGTGAGTTCCAACGAGTCAATAAATATAACAATGAACGACAAAGATTTCTCTTTATACTTCGACGGTCTAAAGATCGGCACGGCTTGCGAATGTTTTCTTAGCGATGGCGTTTACTTCGGAACCTTTGTCCCGTGCGCGGAGGAAGGATACCTCTGTGCCGCGATGCGAATCGAAGAATACATTTCTTTTTGCCGCGATTGGAACCAGCGTGCCGCCGCCGATGAAGCCGACGCGGCGGAGTTCGGGCGCTTCAAAGACATCACGTCCGACGATCGCTGGACGGTGCAGGGATCGAACGATCCGACACCGATCGAAATCGAAGGCGCCCCCAGCTTCTTCGATGGCGACGAAGTTACGTTTCGTACCAAGTGATGCCGACTTCTGTGAAGCAACAAGATGCGCACACCCTTAGGTGGCCGACTTCTCTACCGACTGCTTGACTTTCATCCCGCTCTTTTGTAGGGTTAGTGATTGTCAGGAAGAGCCCTTTATGGGCTCGATCCGTCGATTCCAATCACCATCGCAATAGAGAGTCGTCATGAATTTCAAGTCGGACCGTCGTGGGAAAACGAATCCAACTCTGCTACTTTGTATCGGGATCATCATGCTGATCGTCGGTATCTTTTTCACCGTGTTTGCGACGCTCGAGTATTTCAAGGCGATGGCGACGAAAAACTGGCCCACGGCCGACGCAACGATCAAAGTTTCCGAAATCGAGGAAACGACGATTACAGTTAGATACCAGGGTGTGAAACCCTTTTACAAGCCGATCATTCGCTTCGCCTATTCGGTCGACGGTGCGACCTACACGGGCAATCGGATCAAGACTTCGTTTCCGCCGGGCTCGATCAAGCGACCGTGGGCGACCGCCATTACCTCGCGATATCCGTTCGGTGCGCAGGTCAAAGTCCACTACGATCCGGCCGACCACAGCTACGCCGTCCTGGAGACCGGTACGTCGAGTGACAACACCTTCTTTTTCGTCATGGCAGGCGTCGGGCTCGTTTTCGGCGTCTTCATGACCTTGGCCGGCAAAGCTGGAAGAAAGAAACGAAAACAAGAACAATCCAATGCAGCCGATCAGTCAAGTATCGACAGTAAATGATCTATAGGTAAACCGATGAATCGTCTAATTTGCTACGCGATTCTGTTCCTTGGGATCATCATGCTTGCTCTAGCGATATCGGCCGGGCCTCATGCGTTTGGGGGCGGAATGTCCGCGATGGTTACGCTGATAATCGCCGCAATTGCTTGCATCTTAAGTAGTGTTTGGGAGCTCGCACGAAAAAAGAAAGTATGAAGTGGACGGCATTTAGCCAACCGCTACTTCATTGCCGTTCCCAACGTCTGATGCGCTTGCAGGAAATTATCCCTGCGGATCATGATAAGGTAATCCGTGCCGTCCTGGCCTTTGGAATGAAACTGAGCTATAACCGTCGGCGGTAACTCGCGGCGAAGACGGAGCAGGCTGTTGCTTTTTGCTTTCAGTTTTATTGTCCGGCCGCCTCATCGAGAACATTTCGAAGGAGCTGTTCTAGTTCATAAGAGTAGACGTTAATCGTTTGTCCGTTGATGAATAAGCATGGTGGAAAACCGACCTTTAAGTCATTTCCTATCTTGATGTCATTGGCCAAGCTGCTTGCAACTTTTTCGCTTTCCATCGTTTGGGTGAACTGATCTCGATCGATTCCGATTTCAACCGCTGCATCGAGTACCCCGTCGATTGTAAAGCTATCTTGATGATCGAGAAGCCAATCGTGCATTTTCCAGAAGGCGTCCTGACCTTTGAGTTTGGCAGCCGCCTCGGCCGCCTTGCTCATCGGCCAAGTATCCGGTGCGATGTTCTTTGTGAGCTTTTCGAACTTCATGTTATGCTCACTGTTAATCGGGAAGTGAAGCAGTTCGAGATGCACGTCTTCATGCTCTGCCAAAACACGCCGAATGGTTCGACTGATTTCGGGCGTGTAAGGACTTTGATGATCGACCCAGAAAACGGCACGGATCGATGCGTCGACGGGGCCAAGCGTGCGACCAGGTTCGCTATGTCTTGGAAAAGCGACCACTTCGGCCTGACGCCATCGATCGAGGAGTCGATCCATGCCATGCTTGGGACGATCACGGTCGGCTGTCCGGGCCGGCAGATTCAGCTTTGCAACGCTGTCAAGCATTCGACGAATGGAATGTTCGGTACATGCCCCTTCGAGCATTCGACCGTTCACGAAAACGCAAGGTGTACCAGGAATCGCTAATGATTTGCCCACCTTCAGGTTAGCCGTTACAGCTTCTTTGATCTTCGGATCGTCCATCGCCGCAAGGAATGCATCCGTGTCTTCGAATCCAAGCTCGGGCAGTACGGTTACGAGTTGCTCGTCGGTCCATTCGCCTTTTTGCTTGAAGAGCCATCGATGCAATCGCCAAAATCCATCATCCCCACCGAGCATTCCTGCTACCTCGGCAGCCCAGGCGGCGCGACAGGAATTCGGATGCATCTCCTTCCATTTTATCGATGGATTGCATTGGGCACAAAGCGGATAATGAAGATGGGTGTAGGAGACGTCATCGCGACCTTCCAGGGCCTCTTCAAGCTGTTCCTCCATTTCCCAGCAATCTTTGCACCCGTAGTCGGAGAAGACGACCAATCGGATTGGCGATACCTTTTCTCCGGCTTGCCAGCGACCTTGTAGGGGAGCTGTCGTGTCCTCGGGCACGGGGCGATCGTACTTTGGAAGCTCTACGAGCAGATTGGACAGCGATGTTTGAAATTTTGCTTCCTGTGCTTCCGCCGCGGTGTCTTTCGCTTGGATGTCGATATTGTTTAATACGATAAGTTGGGCAAAGAAAACCATCGCTCCTATCATACTTGGCACAAAGAACGGCGATTTGGGCTCGCGACGACTACATTCGACGACGATCCAAAAGAGCATGTTGCCCGAGTGAACAGCGATGCAATAGGGACAGAAATGGCCTTCGACAAACATCAGTATCGTGAAGAAGATCGATCCGAGCATCCCGAATCGAACACCCCACTTGAAAAGCCCTGACAGGGCTGGCCTCAATCCAATCCATAGCCATACGACTGTAAGGGATAAAAAGTAAGCGGTTCCCAGATAAGAGATGGGCCAACTGAGTAGACTTCCCCATCGGCCCTCGGCAAGGGTCTCGCAGCCACTATTAGGCCCGCAACCGGGCAATTGTAGATGGCCCAAGTGTTGCACGACCAACATGATCGAAGCGGCTAGGCTGGCGGCAAGAAAGATCAGTCCCAGAAGGAAGCGGGATGGTACTCTTTGGTTCGTTGAGGACGAAGGTGCGGCAAAAGTTTTTTCTTTGGACATCGATTCGGTTCTCCATGAGATCGTGGATCATACTCGATCGGTCGAAATCTTCTAGCGCATAAACCGGCCGTCGATCGTTAAGTGACCGACGGCCGGTGATGTTTCAATCGTTTTATGCAACCAGCAATTCAGGTTGGGGAATCTGGTCGCAATAACCACCATTTTGACAATCTACCAAATTAATCCTGTCTGGTACAGGGCGGGAAGGTCTTTCGAAGCTCGCTGCCAAATCGACAGTCGGTTGGGGAATGCCATCGCACAGAGGATTGCTTGCACAATCGACCAGTTCGATGGTCGGTTGGGGTATCACGTCACAATAACCACCATCTGCACAATCAGCAAGTTCGATGGTCGGTTGGGGCATCACGTCGCAATAACCACCATCTTGACAATCGGCCAGTGTGTTTTCCACTTCGGCGGGAAGGGGCTGAACATCTCCGCAGTTTCCCATGTTCATGTCGCATTGAGCGAAGGCGTTTGTGGCGGCTAAGGTTAAAATCAACGTTAAGGCTAAGGTTTTGAGGGCTTTCATCGTTCTTCTCCTGTATAAGGGGTTAAGGTTTTGTTTGCCTCTACCCATTCATGATCAAAGAACGTGCGGTTGCGTCAGTTTTTGGGAAGTTTTTTGATGATTATTGGCGGTCTTTTGTAAGTGCTTGTCGTAGAGTGTGTTAGGAAGGTATTAATTCACAGCCGGAGATGGATTCAAAATCGAAATAGAGCAATGTGATCGCTTGTTCATGTATGCATGGCAGCCTATGACCCGTCAACCATAAAGACTCACTCACTAGTGTCCGGTTGTTTTAAGCAACTTTTGCTATAACTGTATAAGTAACATCTATTTGTGTAGAATCATGACCTGTAACGACTTGAAATCAAAATCTCTAAAAACCCTGTTTATGGGG
>Ga0180430_10002424_pt1 | contig 16860 bp, 15 predicted proteins | sample SS_ome_9_FD_132999 | JGI IMG/M metagenome (GOLD analysis project Ga0180430, IMG submission 132999) | Hypersaline lake sediment archaeal communities from the Salton Sea, California, USA - SS_1_S_2 metaG | ecosystem: Environmental > Aquatic > Non-marine Saline and Alkaline > Hypersaline >... | reverse complement strand
TTACCGCAGTATGCAGTGACTGGTAATCATTGGCCTTGGGTGTCGCGATGTAATCATCGAATTCGCCGGGGATATGTTTCCAGATACCGTGCACAATACCCAGTACTTCATAGCACTGGGCTAACGTATCAACCATGACGCGCACAGCCAGGACATCGAATATCTGGTTAAAATCCACATTTTTACGCTGCATTTTTTTCCAGATACTGTAAATGTGTTTTGGACGACCTGAAATATCCGCCTTGATACCCTGCTCGGCAAATTTTTCGTGCAACAGGCTGATCACATCATGGATATATTTTTCACGATCATGACGCCGCCCTTGTAACTGTTTGGCCAGATCCATGTATTGATCAGGCTCCAGGTATCTCAGGGACAGGTCTTCCAGTTCCCACTTGAGTTGCCAGATACCGAGGCGATTAGCAAGTGGCGCATAAATATCGCGTGTTTCAATAGCAACACGCCTGCGTGTCGCTTCGTCACAATGCTTGAGCATGCGGGCGATATGCACCCTTTCTGCGAGAACCACCAGAACAACACGAACATCACCGGCAATCCCCAGCAGCATGCGACGCAGGTTTTCAATATGCTGGGACTCATTAATTTCGGTCGTTGGGCCAGACGCTACCATACCAATACGCGCCATGTTATTGATCATGTCGAGCAGATGCTTGCCAAACAAGCCTTCAATACGGCGCGCATCAAATCCTATACTGCCAACTGCCTCGTGCAGCAAGGCAGCAGCGAGGGCCTCTACATCCAGCTGCAGGCCATTGAGAATATCGGCGACATGCAGTACTGACAGAATGGTCAATTCACCGGTTGAACCCACACTGTCCTTGTAGAGATGCAAGGCTTCCATACAGGCCGCGCGCAGATAATCCATCTCATCAGCATCACGGGTAGCAGCGATGGAGTTCAACCAGACTTCGATGCCTTGTTCATCGATGTGGTTATCTTTGGGAAGGACTGATGTGACGCTGACCATGAGTAGACAGTTTTTAGAAAGCAGGGAGCCTCTCCCCAGGAGGGAGAGGAAATATTTTCTTAATCCAGTACGTGGCTGACTAAACCATCAGCCAGCTTTGGCTCAAACCAGGTAGACTTTGGCGGCATTACTTCACCGGCATCAGCCACAGCCATCAGCGCTTCCATGGTGGTCGGATAAAGGGCAAAAGCGACTACCCAGTCGCCTGAATCAACGCGTTTTTCCAGCTCACCAAGACCGCGAATACCGCCAACAAAATCAATACGGGTATCTCGCCTTGGATCAGAAATCCCCAGCAATGGCTCAATGAGGTTATCAGCCAGCAGACTGACATCCAGACGGGCAACCGGATCAGACGGTAAGTCAGCTTTTAATGTGAGCTTGTACCACTGTTTATCCAGATACATACCAAACTCGGCCTCCTGTGAAGGTTTGACCTGGGCATCGGCCGTTTGAACATCAAAGCGCTCAGCAACCCGGGCCAGAAAATCCTCTTTGCTCAGTCCATTGAGGTCTTTGACAACACGATTGTAATCCAGAATCTGCATCTGATCGTGTGGAAATATCACACTCAGGAAATAATTGTAGGATTCTTTACCGGTATGGTTTGGATTCGCCGCTTTTTGACTGTTGCCAACACGTGAACCGGCCGCAGAACGATGATGCCCATCAGCAACATAAATCGCTTTCATGGCATCAAAGGCCTGCGTCAGTGTTGCAACCTGCCCGGCATCAGACATCACCCAGATTTCATGACGCACACCGTCTTTAGCCGTGACATCGACATCAGCAGGGTTTGAACTGACACTTTTCAGCAAATCGTCGACGATCTGGTTAGCCTTATACACCAGAAAAACCGGACCTGTCTGGGCATTTAAGGCCTCGACCTGGCGAACACGATCATCCTCTTTGACCGGACGCGTGAATTCATGCTTTTTGATGCGGTCAGCATCGTAGGCCTCAACCGAAGCAGCCGCCACCAGCCCTGTCTGTACATGACTACCCATCGTCAGGCGGTAAACGTAGTAACTATCGGAAGGATCACGGACCAGAACGCCTTCATTGATCATGTTCTGCAGGTTTTCTGCAGCCTTGGCATACACTTCCTCTGAATAGGGGTCGGTATCAACTGGCAAGTCCACTTCCGGACGGGAAATATGCAGAAAACTCCATGGACGACCTTCAACCATCTCACGGGCTTCAGCAGCATTCATCACATCATACGGTGGCGCAACAACATCATCGGCACGACCTTCGGCAGGGCGAAGACCGGTAAAAGGTTTGATCAGTGGCATAACATTCCCCGGAAAATAAAAATGATGCGAATTGTTCCAGAAAACACACCAAAATCACAGTGATTTGTCTATCACCGACTAGACTGTTTCAGGTGAAGTAGCTGTTAAATCCCGAAAAGCATGCCAGGTCGCATGACCAAGCAATGGCCCAACCACGAGTGTGCCCAGCAGTAATGTCACCATTCCAACCATGGACAGCACTGCAATAAATCCTGCCCACACTATCATTGGCCCTGGATTAAAAATCACGGCACGCACGCTGGCAATTGTCGCGCTGAGAGCATCCATTTGCTTATCCTTGATCAACGGTATCGAAATAAGACTGATGGAGAAGATAATTACCCCGAACATTGAGCCTACACTGAAATAGACGATCAGGAAATTCATGTGTTCTGTCATGACCAGGTGTCGGAAAAACTCTCCCAAAGTAGGGAATTCACCTGAATAAAAAGCGGCAAAAACCATCACCGAAGCACTCACCCAGCCCAGGTAGAGCACCAGCAATATCAGCGCAAACGCTGCCATATTGCCAATATTTTTACTGCAGGCGATGAGCGACTTTCTAAGTTTACAGGACTCGCCCCGTTCGTGCTGAGCGCTTAGCTCATACAACCCCAGCGCCAGAAAGGGGCCGGCAATGACAAAACCGGTAATAACGGCAGCCATATACTCAGGTGCATCACGCAATGAAAAAATCATCAGGTAACCACCGATGACAAAGCAGGCCCCGTAAAAAAGACTTCCTGCCGGACAGGCTTTCATATCCTGCCAGCCTTTTTTTAGCCACAGTAACGGTGCGTCAACAGTGACCTCCTGGATCTCCGGGAAATAACGGGTATTTTCGTCAGAGTTATCCTGCTCTTCTGACATGCTCTGCCTCCTCTAAAATCTATTAATTCTGATTTTTCAGCCACCCCGAAAAAGGAGCAACCTTTAGACCAGCAATACTGGTGCGACATTTTTATATTATGAGACCCGCGTTTGAGCGGATGGCGCAAATGGAATTAACCGGTGTTTTTTATATTATTATTCTACTAAGAATAAAGACCCTGACCGTCAAGATCAAGTGATGAAAACGTCCGGGCTTCACACGAACCTGACCGATACAGATGCTCCACCGAGCGAACTCTTTGCTATAACCAGTTCAGCCTCGTAGAGCCTGACAATTTCATTAACGATGTCCAGGCCTATGCCCTGCCCGGACTTTTTCTGGTCAGCCCTGAATCCTCGCTGCAGAAGCTTCTGCCTGTTCTCAGGCTCAATGCCTTTGCCATCATCTTCAACGCTTATAACCAGTGCAGGTTGTTCAAATGCAGTGATTCTGACTTTTTTTCTGCCGTATTTACAGGCGTTATCAATCAGATTACCCAATAACTCCATGAGGTCGCTCTCATCACCCCTGAAACGAATATCAGCGTTGATATCGATATCAAATTCGATACGTTGATCATGATAAACCTTGGCCAGACTGCGAGTGATTTTTTCAACGACCGGCAATAACTCGATATTTTGTGCAACCGTGCTTTTTCCCATTACCGCAGCACGCTGAAGCTGGTATTGAATCAGCTCATCAATACGAGGTAATTGTTCATCCAGAGAATTTTTCAGTTGCTGTGCATTTTCTTCCCTGGCTGCCATCAACAGGGCAAGCGGCGTTTTCAAACTGTGCGCCAGATCGCCCAGGCTTTTTCGGTAGCGCTGCTGACTGGCATTGGCATGTCGAATTAGCGAGTTGATATTGCCAGTCAGTGCCTGCAACTCCACTGGGTAGTTTCGTTGCAATTGCTCCCGGTGCCCATCCTCGATCTGCTTAATATCGGCTGCGGCCTGTTTAAGCGGCAACATTCCCCAACGTAACAGCATCACCTGCGCCAGCATTAGGATGAATGCACTTCCGCCCAGCCATAAAGCCAGCTCCTGACGAAAACTGTTGAGGTCTTCCAGGTAAGGCTGTAAATCGCTGGCGACTGAAAAAGTATAATTATTGGGAAAGCCCTCATAATCATCCCAGGCGATACCAAAATGCAGCAACATCTTCTCATTCTGGATAGTGTAAACACTTTGCCCTGGCAACACTTTTTCATCAAAAACCAATTCATCTCCCAACACCGAGACAGATGCCCAGGAATACCCATTGGAATGACCTTGAACATGAGCAAAAAGCCCTGACTCAATCTGGTTAAAGCGGGGATCCGGCATCAATTCATCCAGAACAGGAAGCCCGTTGTCATCATCTCTGCATGCTGACAACAAGGTATAAACATGACTGAGTAATTCGTTTTGTAAAGCCGCAGTAGCCCGTTTCTGATAAAGCGCATCCAGAGAAAACCCGGCAATACCAAGAAAGGCAGCCAGCAGTAAACTGGCAGAGACGATAAGGCGCTTGGTCAGTGACCAGGTTTTACCCATCTGTTTCAGCCGTCAGCGAAAACCGATAGCCGCGACCACGGACCGTTTCAATGGGTCTAAAGATACCTTGAGGATCAATTTTTTTTCGCAACCTGCCAACAAAGACCTCCAGCACGTTGCTGTCACGGTCGAAATCCTGATCATAAATATGTTCAGTCAATTCCATTTTGGAAATGACCTTGCCCGCATGCAACATCAGGTATTCGAGTACACGATATTCATAACTGGTCAGATCAACCGGTTCATCATTGACCTTGACTTCCTGCCTTGCGGTATCCAGTGACAAGGGAGTGTATTCCAATAACGAGGTGGAATGACCTGTCGACCTTCTTAACAAGGCATTAACCCGGGCAAACAATTCTTCTATATGAAAAGGCTTGACCAGGTAATCATCTGCTCCGGCTTCGAGCCCATCTACCTTATCTTGCCAGTTAGAACGTGCGGTCAGAATCAGAATCGGAAAGTTTTTCTGCTGCTTGCGCAGCTCTTTTATCACTTCAATACCTGACATTTCAGGTAATCCAATATCAATGATAGCCAGGTCCATCGGGTATTCGCTTCCCAGAAACAGGCCTTCCCTGCCATCAGCTGCAGCATCAATGCTATACCCCTTATCGACGAGGCGCTGCTTTAACTGTTCACGCAGGCTCTGCTCGTCTTCAACTATCAACAGACGCATGCAGCTTTACCTTCGACGAGGTCTGACATATTCACCGGTTGAGGGATCCACTCTCAGTCGTCTGACACGGCCATCGTTGGTCAGAATACGAATATTGTGGGTCCTGCCCTCCTCTGCGCCTACTGTTTCTGCTGAAATAATTCGCCCGTTGTAACGGCTTCGTGCTTTTTTGACTGCACGATCCAGCGTGACATTATGTCTGTCATCATGACGATAACCATTACGTCTTTCATCCGCCAGCAGCGGCTGAGCCAGCAACATTGATGACATCAACACCGCCAGCAAAACTGCTTTGATGAAATGAACACTCTTCATAATTATTCCATTGGTGTAATACTGACTTTAAGTTGCAGATATTTGCCTGGATCAGAATCTGTTTCTGTCCAGTAGCTTTCACCACGATACTTGTAGTTAACATTATAGCCAACAAGCTCGCGAGTCTCACGGTAATTATCTATTGTTTCGCAACGCCTTTCAGTTGTCGCATAGCGATCTCCTCGCACCGGCTTTTTGCCCAGATCATTGCCGATAGAGCCACCCAGCAACATGCCAGCAACTGTCATAACATCTTTACCATCACCTTTGCCAAACTGGTTGCCGACGGCACCACCAACAATCGCACCGGCTATGGTAGGGGTATATGACTCAGTTTGAGATTTATACCCGCGATGATAAACCTGCTCATTCCAGCAACGGGTTTCAGGATCGTTAACCCGAACAGTTTCATAGATCGGACTGGCACTGATGACCTTGGCCTTGTCGACAAATGAAATACTGTCGCCATCACGATAATTCTGGTCATAATTATCGTAATCATAGCGTCCTGCAGTTGCACAGCCACTGATGAGGGCTGCAGAGAGAGCAAATGTTAAAATTTTTCTGTGTTTCATCGTATTTCTCCACCAATTTTGAATAGTATTATCCCTTTCATTGGTAATGTTAGGTGGAGTTAACTGAACGCTAGCTGAACCACCTTGATGAAACCATTGATATAAATGACTGTCTGCAAATTATCCTGTATTTTGTACTAGAATTAATCTGTTAATCAGTTATTTCAGGATCAAACATATCGGGACGATATAGACCATGACTTTTCCATTTAAAAATTTAATCTTAGCGGCGTTATTCTCAGTTTCATATTCCCAGTTTTCATTGGCAGCCCCGCCCAAGGACCTTGCCTACCCAAAGGGAAAACCTTCCGCCAATGAAATCGCAGACCAGGTCTATTTCGTCAATCATTTCTATTCGGTAAAAAATATCGCTTTTGTACGTGACGGCAAGGGACATGTGACAACGCTGATTTTAAGGAAGAAAGATAAAAGACCCAGAGTGGTCGCTTTTAGACGATACCTCAACAATGCTTATGAAGACGACCCGGTTAAATCTCGTGACCTGGGACTTTTCCATAGCGGCAAACTGGAGGGCGTTCGTCTTCTGCTGACTGACTATAGCGATGATAGTAAAGAACAAACCTACCAGATTTGGCTACCCAGCTTGCGCAAGGTGCGTAAAGTCAATGAACCTGAACATGATGAAGCCTGGCGTGACAGTGAGTTTACCTATGGTGATATCTATCTTCGTAAACCCAAACATGAAACGCATGAGTTACTGGGTGAAGAAACTTTTACCGACTGCCTTGGTTCGATGGCGTTAAATGCTGAAGAACAAAAGAACAACAGGCTGATTAAAAACATCCCCAGAAGACAATGCGACCATCGTGGGAAAAATATTTATAAACTCAAGAGCACCACGAAATACACTAACTGGTGGTACGATCATCGTATAAGTTATGTCGATAAAGAAACTTTTGCTGACTACCGCATTGATTTTTTCAAGGATGGACAACAGGTTAAGAGAATCGATAAAGACTGGACACCGATGATCGATGAAGTAATGGATATCTTTCAGGATTCCAGGGCTGTTTTCTGGCGGTACTGGTATGGAAAGAATTACCTGACCGGCAACGAAACCATGATCAACACCTGGCCTGAAGTTGTTCGCTGGAATCAGCAATACGAAGAAGACCTCTGGTCGGAAGACAGGGTGTTCAGGCAAGAATAAGCATTAAAAAGTTGGGATTTCAGCCCCTGATCAAGGTTGCCAGTATACGAATCAACGATTACTTGGCTGAAAACGTTGATTTAAATTGTTTTAGGTCAATTCGGTGGCAAAACGCCAATAGACAAGGGACGGTAAAGTTCCTAAGATTATTTTGTCTGATATGCACGATGGTGCATAACTATAATTACAAAAACTGTCAGATTAACAACCAAATCAAAGGAGGAAATAACCGTGAAACGTATCCTAATGTGGCTTAGTGCCGCACTATGTTGTTCCTTGATCTCACTACCATTGATTGCCGAGGACGCAAAAAAAACAACGACCTTTCAGCAATACAAAAACATCGTTGACGCAGCTTATGTTGCCCAGTACGCCAAGGTACCTATAAGGGATGGCGTGATGATCGTGGACTCCCGACCTTCCAGAAAGTATGACAAAGGGCACATCGTACCTTCCATCAATATATCGAACACCCATTTTGATAAGCTGACTCACCTCCTGCCTGAGGACAAGTCTACCCAGTTGATTTTCTACTGTGGTGGTCTCAAGTGCCCGTTAAGCCATAAATCAGCGGTCAAAGCGGAGGCTCTTGGTTATATGAATATCGCTGTCTATGCCGCTGGTTTTCCTGACTGGAAGAAACAGGGAAACACCCCTGGCGTCAGTGCCAAGTATGTAAAAAAGCTGATCGACAAAAAAGCTAATGCAGTGATAATAGACGCCCGCCCGGTGCGCAAGTTTAAAAAAGGTCATGTCCCAACAGCGATCAACATCTCCAATCGTGAGTTCGACAAGAAGCTGGATATGCTGCCCAAGGACAAGGGAACTGAACTCATCTATTACTGTGGTGGTTATAAATGCCCGCTGAGCCCCAAGTCGGCAGCCAAGGCGATTGCAAAAGGCTATACCAACGTCAAGTTGTTTCAGGCGGGTTTTCCAGCCTGGAAAAAGGCTTACGGTAACGAGATCGCCAAGGTATCCAAGGCAGCTGCTTCAAGTGGTCCGACAGTGGAAACCGGTGAAGAACCCGGGATTATCACCATCGACTCCTTCACCAAGCTGATTTCGAACAACACTGACAGTTTTCACTGGTACGACGTGCGCGATGAGGAAGAAGTGGAAGCCGGAGGCACCTTTGCCAAAGCCACACAACTGTCAGTGGATTATCTCGAAGACAAAATTGGTGAATTGCCCACTGATAAGCCCATCGTGTTTTTCTGTTCCACAGGAGCACGTGCCGGTGAGGCCTACGATATCGTCAGAATGGAGCGGGAAGATTTAAAAGTCTACTTCCTGGATGCCAACGTTGAATTTCACAAAGACGGCAGCATTCCTATTGCATCCCCTCTGGACTGATTAAAAATGTTCGCACCTGTCCAGCCAGGGAAGGCCCAGGACAGAACTTATAACAGGAGGTCGAAGGGAAACCTATGTTTCAATTCCACAAAGGACAAGTTCGCATAACGATCAGACGTGCGCTGACGTGGGTATTTTTTTCCACTTTTATCATTATGGGCGACAGCGCGCTGGCTGAATCTACAAGCAAGACATCGACCGCTGATCATCGAAAGTTCGAACAACTCAAGACCAAGTTCAAAACCGGACAGGAAGTCACGAAAGCCTGCCTGGAATGCCATACCAATGCAGCCAAACAGATCCACCAGACGAAACACTGGCGCTGGGAATACAAAAATCCAGACACGGGACAAATGCTGGGCAAACGCCACGTGGTGAATAATTTCTGCATTTCCGCGGCGGCTAACATGGAATCCTGCACCAAGTGTCATATTGGATACGGCTGGGAAGACAATAGTTTCGATTACGCTTCAGAAGAAAGTGTAGACTGTCTCGTTTGCCACGACACGACAGGCCTGTATTCCAGGGAGGCTTTACGCAAACCCGGAAAGCGCAGACCAAAACTGGAAAAGTTTGCGCAGAATGTGGGGCCAACAAGTCGTAAGACCTGTGGAACCTGTCATTTCGCAGGTGGTGGCGCCAAGGCCGTCAAACATGGTGATATCGATCCGACCCTTGAACATCCGGACTATTTTGTCGATGTTCACATGGATATGGATGGATTGAATTTCCAATGTGCTACCTGCCACCAATCCGATCAGCATGAGATACAGGGTAGTCGCTATTCACCTGAGGCAGCAGATGAGGGTGAAATCGGTGTATTCGGGCGTCAGGGCTCTGAACGGAATTCATGTCGCAACTGTCACGGCTCCAGCCCCCATCTATCGAAGGAGAAACTCAACACTCATACCGATAAAATCGCTTGTCAGACCTGCCATATTCCACAGTTCTCCCGCGGTGACTACGGCTCCAAGATGTGGTGGGACTGGTCCACCGCTGGCCAGTTAGGAGCAGATGGTAAGCAGTTTTCCAAACAAGACAAGGACGGCTTTGAGATCTACGCCACCAAGAAAGGGGACTTCAAGTGGGAAAAGCATACCGATCCGGAATACCGCTGGTTTAACGGTACCGTCCTCTATACAACTTTAGAAGACCAGATAGATCCGTCTGGCATAGTCCCGATCAACCGGTTCCTTGGTGAAGCGGGAGAGCCTGGGTCGCGTATCTGGCCAGTCAAGATAATGCGTGGCAAACAGCCTTACGACGTTGAATTAAAAAAGCTGGTGGCACCATTAACCACTACGAAAAAAGGCTATTGGAAGACCCTCAACTGGAGCCAGGGCATAGAACTGGGCATGAAGACGGTGGACAGACCGTATAGCGGTAAATATGGATTCGTGGAGACAGAGATGGCATGGCCCATCACCCATATGGTTGCACCGGCTGGCGAAGCCCTGCAGTGTGCCGAATGCCATACCAATGATGGTGTGCTGGATAATGTGGAGGGCGTCTATATTCCAGGCAGGGGTGAACACTCATGGCTCGACCGTATAGGCTTTGCTGTGGTGCTGCTGACGCTTATCGGAGTTCTCGGACACGGCGCGGCGCGCCTACTGTTTAGCAGGAAAAAGTAGATTAAGTGTAGTTAAAGAGACAAGTTAAGGAACCAATCATGTTAAGCCGACGACAACTTCTTATCCTGTGTGGGATGATGACAGCATCGGGCCTGCCCTTCCCCGGCTTTCTACGGGACACCGAAGCTTCCCCAAAAGATGCCAAGAAACTGCTCGCTGATCTGACCGGGGGAGCCAAACAACAAAGGGGTGGTGTCAAGATCACTTTACCCAAAGCTACAGATCAGGCGCGTCACGTACCTATGCGAATTTCAGTGGATAGTCCAATGACAGAACAGGATTACGTCAAGGCGATTCATGTGGTTGCCGAGCGTAACCCGACCCCAGGGATAGCTTCCTTTCACCTGGGCCCGGACAGCGGCAAGGCCGAAATATCAACCAGGATACGTCTCCTACAGACCCAGGTTGTCGTTGCTGCAGCTGAGATGAGCGACGGGACTGTTCGAATTGGAAAAGCACGCTGTAAGATTACCGGCGGTGCAGGAGCATGTGGATGATGAGAAACCAATTGCATATAAAGGTTCCCCGTACGGGTGTTAAAGGTGAGGTGGTGCGTCTTATGACCAAACTCAACCACCCCATGGAATCCGGATGGCGGCTGAACCCGGACGGTCAAAAAGTACCCAAGGCACTGATTGGACAATTCGTCTGCCTTTTTAATGAGCGTGAGGTATTTCGCGCCGAGTTGGAGTCAGGCACAGCATCGGACCCTTACCTCTCGTTTCATGTGCGTGTAGAGAAGAGCGGCGTATTCAAATTTATATGGTCAGGTGATGATGGCAGCGCATTTCAGAAAGAGGCTTCGATAGAGATCAATACATAGACGTTTCTAACGTTTGCCAGGGTAGCTAAGCTTATAGTTGTGGAGCCGCGACCAAACCCTGGCGGATCTTTTCCGCCATACCCGCTTCCAAGCCAAACTCTTCTTCAACCATGCGGTTCCAGGCATCACGCTTGAAAACCTTTTTCCCAGGCACCTTACGATGCACAAGATTGATATGACAATCGATACAACTCTTGCCTTCTGCCTCTTCCTGATGCACTTTCAGCGTATCGGCACGGCTTCCCTTGATAGCATCCAGAACATGACAACGCAAACAGGTATCAGAGTCGGTCTTGCGGAACCATTCTCTGGCTTTAAAGGCTGCATCTGGAGCATGTACCAGATTAACCACAGGATTATCATAATCAGCTCCAAAAAGCTGTTTCAGCAAATCCTTGGTGCCTAGGACATGGTCCCAGGTTGCTGATATCAAGCCCCTGGAAACATGACAGTCTCCGCAGGAAGCACGTACACCTGAAGTCGGGCTGTAATGAACTGATTGACGATATGGCTCAGCAACAATCTCCATCGAATGGCAACTCGTACAAAAAGCCTCTGAACTTGTAGCATGATCAAATTCAATTAACACCAGGATAAAAACAGCACCAGCAATACCACCTGTCAGCAGCAGACCAATCGTTTTCAGATTCAGAAAAGCAGGCCAACGCATTTATTTACCGTCCGGTTTGCTATTACCATAACCGAGTATGGGGCTGAGTTTGTTTGGTTGATCCATCCAGCCATGATTTTCCGTATCAGACTTAACGTGTTTCTGGATCAAGGCTTCAGCCTCTTTGCCGGCAATCTCTTTCACCTGGGGAAGAAACTTTGAATAGAAATTACGAGCTACCAGGTACATCCCTTCCCACCAGGTATGATTGGGGCTGGCCATGGCTGCACCATGACGGGCACGTGTGCCTTCATCATGCCATAATTCCCAGTAAGTAAATTCAATCGCTTCATCGAAGGGTGTCGGTGTTAACAACTCCTTATCGTATAATGCTTCCATGATAGCCTGGGCTGGCTTACCAAACTTGGCATTGTAAAGTTCAACCACCGAGTCAAACTGCTCCATGAAGCTGCTGACGAAGCTTTTACCATGACATTCCAGGCAGACTACGCTCATAGCCTTGCGACGGCGGTCAGGTGGTATTACCATTTTCACGGTACCGAGTGTGCCATCGATCTTCGTTGTTTCGGTACCAGGATCCGGTGCCTCTTGTGATTCGGGCAGATCCATCTTGTCGCCGTCTTCAAAAATCACCAGCTGCTGACGCTCCGAAACAACCGTATTCAGATTCCAGGAATTTCGTAACCCCACATCATGATTAGGAGGCAATTTACCAGCAGCTCCCATGTGACAGGTTACACAGGTTGGACCGCTTGTATAGTCCTTGCCTGCCACCCATGAATCAGCATCCAGGTTCATTTTGTCTTTGTTGGCAGCAAAAGCCATACCGTGTTTGGAAGCTTCAAATATCGCCCGGTCAGGTGAATCAGGTCCTGAGTGACAACGCATACAGGAAGAAGGATCACGTGCCTGGGCCTTGGAAAATTCATGACGGCCATGACAGGAACTGCACGATCCTTTGGAACCATCAGGATTGACCCGCCCTATGCCGGAATTAGGCCAGGTAGCCTTATCCAGGGTACCGTCACCCTTAACCTTGACCACCGAGCCATGGCACTGATCACAACCTGCAGCAACGATTGCCTTACCACCCAGGTTCTGAGCCATAGCTGGTAAACGTTTGGATATCAGGCTCACCGCATTAGCATGTACAGAGCTGCTGTTTTGCTGGTATTCAGTAACATGACAGCGACCGCAGTCTTTGGGAGAGACAATGGTGGCAATGGTAAAGCCTTCATGTTCAATGGCATCACTGTCTTCGGTTTTTGCCTGATGGCAGTCGAGGCAGTTCATACCCAGCTGGCCATGCCGGCTTTTCTTCCATTGCTCGGCCAGACCAGCAGAAGTTTTAAAATGACAATCGACACACGCATTGCCACCTTCAACCCCAAACTCAGAAGGATCAACCTTTACCTTGGCGGCAAACAGAGGTTGAATGATTAAGAAAAATAAAAAAATAATAATTGCAGTTATTTTCATCAGTCGTTATTTTCTTCTTCGTATCCAGTCAGCATGGCTTTAAGGTCTGCCATATTCTTCGACATGGTCAATGCCAGATAAAGATGTGCAACCAGAAAAGCCAGTACCGCAAATGCGGCTGCCGTATGAGCCAGGGCGATACCCATCAGCCCTAGCCCGTCAAGACCGACCACCTCGAGATCAGAATAGAACAAATAGAGCCAGCCACTTATCCACAATGCCGGAGCAATCACCAGATGCATGCTCAGATAGGCCATACGTTGCAATGGATTGAGTTTTTCTTTACGCGATTTATGGAATGGATGGCCTCCACCCATGAAGATATCAATTGCGTAATATTTCATCATCGCGAAAATACGGTTTGGAGCTGCAGGGATGTACTGTTTCCATTCACCGGTTGTCAGATGCCAGAAGATGGCAAATACCCAGAGTACAATCAACGACCAGGCCAGGATAATATGGTAATCAACGGCTTTTTCAAATCCAAATAACTGAATCGTGCCATGAATTTCAAAACCTGTGATAAGCAGACTGATAATCAGGAAGGCTTGTGTCCAGTGCCAGAAACGCTCAAACCCCGTGTAATACTTCACCTTGCTCATGATTTCTTTCTCCTTTTGCTGGCTATAATGCGCAGGAATCCATGTAATGAAACACCTCCGAGGGTTCCGGCAACCGCCAGCCAGCCAATCATATCCAACATACCATTGTTATCTCGCCCGGGCAGATAAAAGTCTGTCAGGTTAGCCAGGCGTCCGTCTTTACTATGACACTCAGCACATTCAAGCGACTCTTCTTTGGGGGCAACCATATGGGCCAGGGGCCAGTACATTTCTGTTTCCATGAAATCATATTCACCACTGAACTCCTCACCAGCCGCTTTCATGGCACTGGCCAGGGACTTGCTCCAGCTGTAACTTTTCCAGTAGGCATCCTTATCCTTACCAAACAGATGCGCGATTGCCATGGTGTTATTAACCTTGTCATACGCCTGTTTACCGCGCATCACCTTGAAAGGCCAGATACGCGCATCCTTGTCATCATAGCTACCTTCAAAAACATTCAGTGTCACAACCTGGGTAGGATCAATTTTTTCACCAACACTGCGGAAACGGATGTTACCGGATAGCCACCTGTATTCAGGTTCAAGGTTTTCTCCCCATTCAAAATGTCCTTTCTTGGTCACATAGGTGACATAGCCATTCTTGTCTTTTTCCTTGATGGGTTTGCCATCCGCTGTTTTGCGTCCTGCAGTCGACCAGTCCCACCAGGTCTTGGTAGGTTTGCCGCCACGCGCATAACTGGGAATATGACAGGTCTGGCATGCAACTCTGTCTGTATGCTCATTTAACTTGTTATTGACCGTTTCTGGATGAGGCTCCAAACCATGACAGGATTCACAGGTTGCCCTGCTCTTGTCATCACGGCCGATAACATCAATACCGTGCTTGTCTTTTGCAACCGGATTATAGCGACTCCCCTGGGTTTCATGACCATCAGTGGTATGACAGTCAGCACAAACAAAATTCAATCCGTCTGTCCCCATATGCACATCAAGTTGGCTATCCGGATTGGTCATGGATGAATCAAGATCACCATGTTTTACACCATCGCCGCCGCCACCATAAAAATGACAGGCTCCACAGGTCGCACGGCTTGTTTTACCGACATTCTGGGCTACCTTGTTAAGATCAACGGCTTTGAAAATCTTTTTGCCGCCTTTTGGAGGAAAGGGCTTGTCCTTGTAGGCGGGGTGGCCTGCACCCGCCGGGTATTTTTTGTAAGTACCGGTAGTGTCATGACAGACAAGACAATCTACATTTTTTTCCGAAGTAAAATCGAAGCTGGCATCTTTCCAGCCATAACCGATATGACAGCTTGTACAACGTGGATAGTTTTTCTCTACCGCCAGGCAGAAGTTGTTGATTACCTGGGTCTTACCTACGGTCTGTCCTGTTTCAGGATTGGTAAATTTCCAGTTCCAATGTTTGGTCTGGTGCAACTGTTTGGAAGCCTCGGTATGACATTTAAGGCAAGCCTCAGTCACATCTGGGCCGGTTTTAAATGGCTCCTGTAATTCTTCAAATTGGCTGTGATCAGCAGTAGAAGAAAAAGTGCCTTTTTCAGAATTTTCTACAGCCGCTAGCAAAATGGCAGGAAAAACCAGTACAAGACTCAGTAAAAACGAAACCGAAACTTGTCGGAATCTATTTATTGAAAATTTCATAACTGCCTACAAAAAGAACACTGACTGACTCAGATGAGCCAGTCAGCGTTGGGTGGTTATTACTTCACTTTAAACTCAGATGATGCAATCAGAGTCGGTGCAGTCAGGTCTTTTGGAAGATGCTTGAATTTCTTCACCAGACCAGGCCATAGCAGATTGTAATACAACTCGCCGCGAACCAGCGCGACATCCTTGGCAGGAATGCTGTAGTTCAGTACACGCTTTTCATGTGGTTTCAACTGGGTATTTTTACCGGGTTGTTTCGCAACCGGAGGTGAAGCAGGCTTACCTTCAGCATCGGCCAGCGTGTAAACCAGGAAAGCCTGTGGGTCTTTCTTGGCTGGATGACCTTTGGCGTTTTCCCAGACTTTGTTGCCTTTACTGTCGTAGGCAGCCAGTTTCATGTAAATGTTACGGAATGGCGCACCCGTAGGCAGATTGTGAGGCTGCTGGTTAACCATGGTCACTTTGGTATCCAGCTTATCGCCATTTTTACTGGCTTTCACATCGAAAACCACTGAGCGCTGCAACATTGGCAGACTATGTCCACCACCCATGGAGTGGTCTGCCAGACCATCATTGATAGGCATATGACAGGCGAGACAGTTGACACTGGACTTACTGTCCACAATCTCATCACCAGTTGCACACAAAGGTACACCATGTGGGTTATTACGTTTGTCGTGACATCCCATGCAGGCATCTGAAGTCTTCAACTGCAAAGCATTGGCTTCCATTGGTAATGATGGAATTTTCTTACCATCCAGTTCAACAGCTTTACCCATGTGCGGATTCGGTTTCTTTTCACTCTCAAGACTACCGGCGCCAAATGGGTCATCGCTGGCACCACTGTCCTTCATGGCTGCAAGCGCATTGTTTGAATGACGTCCAGGACCCTGTAAGGCATCGCTGGATGATTCATAGGCCAACATACCCAGTTGTAATCCACCACCCGGTTTATCAATACCTTTAAAGCTTTTCATCAAATGACAGGCTACGCAATTAACACCCTCGCTGTAGGCGGGCTTGGCATCCAGCTTGGTGGTTTTGTCACGTGCCGCGTTTGGTGCATGACATTGTAGACAAACCGGAAATGTCCCAGAGTGCTGAACGCCTTCTTTGGTAGGGTCACCAGCTACTTTTTTGTAGAAGGTCGCATGAATAGGATCTTTCAATGCCGTACTTTGTGCATGCATTGAACCTTTCCACTGCTTGTAGATTTCCTTGTGACATAGCTTGCATGTTTCTGAAGATTCATGATGGAGCGGCTTGTCAGCT
>Ga0180430_10002422_pt1 | contig 16890 bp, 19 predicted proteins | sample SS_ome_9_FD_132999 | JGI IMG/M metagenome (GOLD analysis project Ga0180430, IMG submission 132999) | Hypersaline lake sediment archaeal communities from the Salton Sea, California, USA - SS_1_S_2 metaG | ecosystem: Environmental > Aquatic > Non-marine Saline and Alkaline > Hypersaline >... | reverse complement strand
GACCACTTCGATGCCTACGCCCGGGCCTACTGGGAGCACTACGCCGCCGAGTTGAACGAGAACGGCCTTCTCACCGCCCTCGACGGCCCGGAGTTCGGGCTCCTCTGCCAGGCTCTCGGCCGAAGCCACCGCTACTCGGAGATCCTCGAGGCCGAGGGAGATCTCTACGTCACCCCGACCGGGTTCACCCGGATCCATCCAGCGACGAAACTCAGGGGTCAGGCCGAGAAGCTCATCACCCAGCTGGCTCCCCGATTTGGGATGAACCCGTCCGCCCGCTCGAGTATCGATATCCAGAAGCCGGCGAAGAAGGACGATGACGAGCTTTTCCTGTTCGGTCAGGCCGGGCCGCAGCTGGTGAAGGACGAGAAGCCGAAGAAGAAACGGGGGCGGAAGCGTGCTTGACTTCAAACCCCCGAAGAGGCGCGTCCGTGGGAAGCTCGAGCGAGCGGCCCGGGCCCGGGCCACCGAGGACCGGAAGCGACTCCCGAGACTCGGCTACCGGTATGTCCCCGAGCTCGGCCGCCACGCGGTCCAGTTCTTCGAGCGGTACCTCCGGCACCACGAAGGCGAGTGGGCCGGTCAGCCATTCAAGCTCGAGGAGTGGCAGAAGTTCATCCTCCGGGAGGTCTTCGGCTGGATCCGGCCGGATGGCTCCAGGAGGTTCCGGGAGGCCTACGTCGAGGTGGCCCGAAAGAACGGGAAGAGCACGAAGCTCGGAGGCGTCGGCCTCTTCCTGACCATCGCCGACGGGGAACCCGGGGCCCAGGTCTACAGCTCCGCCACGAAGCTCGACCAGGCCCGAATCATCCACAACGTGGCGAAGGCGATGCTGAAGCAGTCGCCCGCCCTGGAACGTTTCGCCGATCAGCTCCGGGACAACATCTCGTGCGAGCGCCTGAACTCGTTCTTCCGTCCCCTGGGCGCCGACTCCAAGACTCTCGACGGCCTGAACGCTCACGGGAACCTCGTGGACGAGCTCCACGCCCACCGGGACCGGAAAGTCTACGACGTCCTGGTCACCTCCATGGGCGCCCGTCGCCAGCCGCTCACGTTCATCATCACCACGGCCGGTCTCTACGACCCCGAGTCCATCGGCTGGGAGCAGCACCAGTACGCCACTCAGGTCCTCGAGGGCGTGATCGAGGATGAGAGTTTCTTCGCGTTCATCGCCGCAGCGGATCCGGAGGACGACTGGACGGATCCGGTGACCTGGTGGAAGGCGAATCCCAACCTCGGGAAGGCGGTGAAGTGGGAATACCTGAACGAGCTCTGCGAGAAGGCGAAGCGCCAGCCCTCGTTCCTGAACACGTTTCTCCGCCTTCACCTGAATATCTGGACCCAACAGGTCACCCGGTGGATCTCGCCGAAGGCGTGGAATGCGTGCGAGGAACGGGAACCGGAGCCGGAGCTCCTCGGCCGCCGAGCGTTCGCTGGTCTGGATCTCTCCTCGAAGATCGATATTACGGCCCTGGCCCTGGTCCTCCCGGCCGAGGACGGATTCTACGACGTCGTGATGAGGTTCTGGATCCCGGAAGAGACGGCCCTCCAGCGGAGCCAGGACGACAGGGTTCCCTACGACGCCTGGCTCCGGGACGGCTGGATCGAGGCGACACCCGAAAACGCGATCGATTACGACTTCATCGAGGCCGAGATCATGGAGCTCGCGAGTCAGTATGAGGTTCGGGAGATGGCTTTCGATGGGTGGAACGCCATGCAAACGGCCATCCGGCTGGGCCAGGAGGGCATGCTCATGATCGAGACCCGCCAGGGGTACCGATCCATGTCCGAGCCCTGTAAGGAGCTCGAGGCCCTTGTAATGAGCGGGAAGCTCCGGCACGGGGACCACCCGGTCCTGAACTGGATGGCGAATAACGTGGCCGTCACCGAGGATCCGGCTGGGAACATCAAAATGGCGAAGGACAAAAGCACGGAGAAAATCGACGGAATGGTTGCACTGGCGATGGCGTTGGGACGAGCGATCGTCCAGGAAGGTGACGGTCGGTCGGTCTACGAGGAACGCGGGTTCCTGAGTCTGGAGGCCTGAGCGTGGTTAGCGATCTCCTCCTTTGGATAGGTGCCCTCCTCGTGGCCGCCGGTGCTGGCCTTTTTCACCTCGGCCTCGGCCTGATCGTCGGGGGTTTTCTCCTGATTCTCCTCGCATTCATGAATGAGATCCCCTCCAAGAAACGTAAGGAGCGGCCGACATGAGCATGGTCGGGAGGTTTCTGGAACACCGGGGCCAGCTGCAGAACCCGGACCGCTGGTTCATCCGCCACCTCCTGGGTACGGAGACGGCATCAGGCGCCAGCGTCGACCAGGACTCGGCCCTGGGCTCAAGCGCCGTGCTGGCCGGCCTGAAGAGGATCTCAGGGGACGTCGGCTCGATCCCCCTGAAGCTGAAGGAAGAAACAGCACCGAGGCAGAAGCGGGACGCCAGGGAGCATTCAGTCTTTCAAGTCCTTGGAAATCCCAACCCGGAACAAACCTCTATGGACCTCCGGGAGATGCTCACGGGGTTCTATCTCTCGGCTGGGAACGGCTACGCTGAGATCGTCCGGGATGGTGGCGCGGAAGTGAAGGAGCTCTGGCCCATCACACCGCACCGGGTGACGCCAAAGCGGGACAAGAAGAGGCGGCTCTGGTACGAGGTCCAGCTCCCGGACGGCGGGAAGGAGATAATCCCTCAAGAGAACATGTTCCACCTGAAGGGGTTCAGCCGGAACGGGGTCCTGGGCATCGACACGATCAACAAGATGCGGGAGACAATCGGTCTCACGCTCGCCCTGGAGGAGTACTCCGCTCGCTTCTTCGCCAACGGTACGACCCTCTCCGGGTTCCTGAAACATCCAAATACCCTGGGCAAGGAGGGTCACGAGAAGCTCCAGGCCGACTTCCGGAAGAAATACACGGGACTCCGGAACATGCACAGAACCCTGATCCTCGAAGAGGGGATGGATTGGATCCAGGCCGGCGCTCCTCCCGAGGCGGCCCAGATGCTTCAAAGCCGGAAGTTTCAGATTTCCGAAGTGGCCAGGGTTTTCATGATTCCGCCTCACCTCCTGGGGGACCTGGAGCGGGCAACCTTCTCCAACGTCGAACAACAGTTCATCGAGTACCTGACCCTCTGCCTCCGCCATCACTTCGTTCGCTGGGAACAGGCCGGAGACAAGCGGCTTCTTCTTCCCTCGGAAAGGGAGAGGTTCTACCTGAAGCACATTCCGGCCGCCCTCCTCCAGACCACGACGAAAGAGCGGTACGACGCCTACGCCGTGGCCATCAACAACGGCTGGCTTTCTCCGAACGATGTCCGCGAGCTCGAGGATCTGAATCCCGTGGAGGGCGGAGACGTCTACCTGGTGCCGCTGAACCTGATCCCCGTCGACGCGGTCGGAGATCTCCCGGGGAGCTCGGAGGGATCGACTGAGGGGGAAGAGGAGGAGGACGATGACGACCTCCCGGAGGTCAAGGCGGTTCGGTCCTTCAACCTCCTCGAGGTCAGGGCCCAGCGATCGGTTACGGCTCGGCTCCGCCTCCGAGGTGTCCACGAGCGCCAGCTCCTGGCTGCAGCTGGGAGGGCGGTCGGTGCCGAGATCAAGGCGGTCCGGAAGGCGATGAAGGAGCAACTCGGCGAGCGTGGAATCCAGGGGTTCACGCTCCAGCTCGAGGAGGCCTATGCCCGAGAGATCGAGCCCATGATCGTCCGCGAGCTCGAGCCGGCCCTCCTGGCATTCGCCAAAGAGGTTTACCGAGAGGCCTGTGGTGAGGTCGGATCCGATCCGACGCCCCCGAAGGAGCTCACCACGTTCATCCGCCAGTATGCCGAGAACCTTGCTCGTCGCCACGTCAGGAGCTCGCAGGGACAGGTCCGGAAGCTGATCCTCTCACAGGAGGACGAGGATGCGATCATCGCCGCGGTGGATGGCCGCCTCCTGGAGTGGGAAGAGAAGCGACCCGGGAAGATCGCCTCGAGGGAATCCGTTGAGGCCGAGGGCGCCGTGGCGAAACTGGCCTATACGGCCGCCGGGATCCTGGCGCTTCAGTGGGTGGCCAATGGCGAGGACTGCCCACTCTGCACTGAGCTCGACGGCCGAACCGTCGGCATCCAGAGTGCGTTCCTGAACAAGGGCGACACGCTGGACCCAGGGGGTACGGCACCCCTCAAGGCCAGCCGGAGGTTCACCCATCCCCCGATTCACCAGGGCTGCGACTGTTCGATCGTGGCCGCGATTCTCTAGGAGGCATCATGCCACAGATCGAACAAAAGGAGACCAGGGAGTTCACCATCCAGGAGTTCCGGGTGACCCGGGCCACCGACGACGAGCCGGCCAAGATCGCCGGCCATGCGGCCGTCTTCAACCAGCTCTCTGAGGACCTCGGCGGGTTCAGGGAGAAGATCCAGCCCGGTGCCTTCAAGGAGGCGGTGAAGGGCGATGTCCGGGCACTGGTGAACCACAACTCGGACAAGGTGCTCGGCCGGACGAAGAGCGGAACCCTTGACCTCGAGGAGGACGACAAAGGCCTCGCCTTTGAGCTCGTCCTTCCGGACACGCAGCCGGCCCGGGATCTGACGGCATCCATGGAACGGGGCGACGTCGATCAGATGTCCTTCGGGTTCCGCACCCTCGAGGACAAATGGGAGACCAAGGACGGGGAGGATGTCCGGACCCTCGTGAAAGTGGAGCTCTTCGAAGTCAGTCCGGTGACGTTCCCGGCCTATCCCCAGACGGACGTCGCTCTCCGGAGTCGGGATGCCTGGAAGCAACCCGAGACGGTATCGGAGGACGAGAAGCTCCGGATGACGATGCGCCAGGAGCTCGAGGAGGCGATCGGTTAGGATGTGGAGCTTGATCTCCGGCTCTGAGGAGTGGTAGGTTGAAGGAGTAGTTACATCGGCTTCCATGCCGCCCTGAAACGTTCAGGCGGGCTTACGAGTAGCGACCAGCGGCATGTGAAGTAACGAGGTACCGGCCTCAGAAGCGTCTGAGCGCACGGGCTTCCCGAAACCCATGAATCCATGGGGTCGGAGCCTGTGCGCTTTTTTTTGTGCCCTCCGACCCGCCAAACCGGAGGGTGACAATGCCCACCTTGCTCGAGCGAGCGAATGAGAAACTTCGCGAGCGGAAGAAGCTGATCACCGACGCCAGGGCTCTCCTCGAGAAGGAGGAGATCTCGGCGGAGGACCGCACCAATCACTCCACGATGCTGGACCAGGCCGACGAGCTCCGGGTCGAGGCTGACGGCCTGAAGCGCCAACACGAGGCCGATGCCACGCTGGAGGATCTCCGCACCGTGTCACCTCCCGCCGGTGGCGACGGTGGAGGGGGCGAGCAACCGGTGGAGATCCGGACCGCCTACGGTGGCCGACTCGGCGCACCAGCTGGTGAGCGGATCTACCGGGTCGAACCCGGCACGGACGAGTTCCAGCGAACCACGCCGGAATACCTCGCGGGATTCAGGCGGGCCCTGGCTGTGACCTCCATCGAGCAGATGCGAGCCCTCCAGGCCGGAACGGACTCGGCCGGCGGATACACCATTCCGCCCCAGGACTTCATCGCCCAGCTGATCAAGGCAAAGGACGATCAGGTCCTGATCCGTCCGAGAGCCACCGTCTATCAGGTGCCGAATGCCGACTCCCTCGGCGCCCCCTCCCTCGAGAACGATCCGGCCGATGCCGACTGGACCACTGAGCTCGCCATCGGGTCCGAGGACTCGACGATGAGCATGGGCAAGCGGGAGCTCCGCCCCCATCCGCTGGCCAAGTACATCAAGGTGTCGAAGAAGCTCGTCCGGGCCTCTCCTCTCAACATCGATGCCTTGGTCCGGGACCGTCTCGGCTACAAGCAGTCCATATCCGAGGAGAAGGGCTTCCTGACCGGCACGGGTGCCGATCAGCCGCTCGGCGTGTTCACGGCGGATGACGACGGGATCTCCACGTCCCGGGACGTGTCCACGGGGAACACCACCACCTCCATGACCTTCGATGGGCTGACCGCGGCCAAGTACAACCAGAAGGCAGCCTACTGGCCGGAGCTCTTGTGGATCTTCCACCGGGACGGTCACAAGCAGATCGCCACGCTCAAGGACGGAAACGGCCAGTACATCTGGCGGGAGAGCGTCCGGGCAGGAGAGCCGGACCGACTCCTGGGCTTCCCCGCCCTCATGAGCGAGTACGCTCCGAACACGTTCACCACCGGCCTGTACGTCGGGATTCTCGGCGCTTTCAGCTTCTACTGGATCGCCGAGGCGCTGGACATGTCTCTCCAGGTCCTCGTGGAGCTCTACGCAGCCACGAACCAGAACGGCTACGTCCTCCGGTCCGAGGTCGACGGAATGCCGGTCCTGGAGGAGGCCTTCACCCGGGTGAAGCTGGCCTAGCCGGCTGATCCCAGGAGATCACGGAGACCACCTGAGACCGGGCGCATTAACCAGGAGATTCTGAAATGCCCAGCCAAGACCTACACAACAACATGGTTCCGAAGAAGGTGATCGCCCCCATCTCGCCGGCCGCAACGGGGACGATTTCCGGGACCGTGATCGACACGAAGAACTTCGACTCGCTCGAGTTCGTCATCATGGCCGGCGCCCAGACCACCACTGGGATCACGGTGACCCCCGTCATCAAGAGCGGGACGGTTACCGGCACCCTCACCTCCGAGGCCGATGCCAATCTCATCGGCACCGAAGCCGCCGCGGCCGCTCTCCTCGCTGGAGCCAGTGGAGCCGCCGGTGTGGCCAAGATCGGCTACAAGGGCTCGAACCGGTACGTGACCTGTGACCTCGTGGTCACGGCTGCCGCGTCCGGCGTCTACAGCGTGGGGGCCATGAAGGGCCATCCGCGGAAGGCGCCACAGACGTAAGCGCAGGGATTCCCTGTCTTTGAGGACTAGGACCCGGGGGAGGGTCGCTCCCCTCCCCCGGGGCTGTAACCAAGGGAGAAGGACATGAGCACCTACGAGCCGAAAATCTACCGGGAGCAGGGCGGAAACACGCTGGTCGTTCGAGCCAAGGACGGCGGCGTCATCAAGGGCCAGTCGGCCGCCGCCGGCACTCCTGCCCAGGCCGCCAACATCGCGGCCGTCGGTCTGACCACCGTCGCCTGGACCACCACGGACAAGGCAAAGGTCAATTCCATCATCACGGCGCTGAAGAACGTCGGCATCCTGGCGACGTCCTGACGTGGTGGACACGGAGCTTCAGCGCTATGTGCTGAACGGAAAGCTGCCGGAATCGGTGGCGATTGTCGCCATGGGCCCCTCCTCGGCGAACTACCTCCTGAACGCCGTGAACAAGTGGGATCGGCAAAAGTTCGTGGACGAGACCTGGGCCGTAAACGCCATGGGCGGCGTGATCGGTCACGATCGCCTCTTTCAGATGGACGATCTCCGGATCCAGTCCAGGCGGGCCGAGCTCACGCCGGACGGCGGGATCGCGGCAATGATGGGGTGGATCAAGAACCACCCCGTCCCCGTCTACACATCGAAGCTGTATCCGGAGTTTCCATCCGCCGTGGAGTACCCTCTCGAGTGGGTCATCAACCACACGGGCCACACCTACTTCAACAACACCGTTCCCTACGTCGTGGCGTTCGCCATCGCCCTCCGGGTGGCTGGCGGCGAGGAGGTTATCAAGGACCTCCACCTCTACGGCTGCGACTACAGCTATTCCGGGGGAGAGGCCCACAAACGGGAGCGGGGCCGAGCGTGCATGGAGTACTGGATCGCCATCGCCTTGAGCCACGGGATCCAGGTCCACATCGCCCAGGAGAGCTCGCTCCTCGATATGTGCGAGCCAGACGCTCTGTACGGCTACGACGCCGAACACATCACGATCGAGTGGACGGAGGAGGGGCGGTTCAAGGTCACGAAGGAGGACCTCCCACCGGAGAAGATCCCGTCGCCCGAAGCGATGGAGCTCCGCTACTGCAAGGACGTGCGGATCGAGGAACAGATCAAAAAGGCAACGAAGGAGAAGGGGACATGCCAAGAATCAAAATGAGGACCACGGCTGCCGGGCCGGAGGGGTCGTTTCAGGCGGACAAGGAATACGACGTGAGCGCCGAGCTCGCCGAGGCCTTCCTGAACGCCGAACCGAAGGCTGCGGAGCTCGTGCTCGGGAAGATGGAAACCGCCGATGCCCCTCCCCCTGAGGCACGGGACGAGGAGGACGCCGGCGAGGACGAGCTGCCCGACTGGCCACTGAAGATGGGGCCCGAGGAGTACCTCGAGAAACATCCGAACGGCCCGAAGGCTGTGCTCGCCAGGAAGATCCTGGACTCATGATCCAGGAACGGAACCGGACTCTGGCCTGGGTCCGCCGAAAGATCCGTGAAGCCGGCGGACCCGAACAGGCCAGCAAGGAGAGGCTCGCGGAGATCGCTGAAAAGGCGGGCCTCGAGGTCCGCCGCTCGGACGGGAAGAAGGGCACTCCCACGAAGGCCGACTACCTGGAGGCCCTGGACCTATGATCCTCATCGATGATCTCGAGACCTTCCTCGGTATTGCCGACGGCACCGACACCGCCCTCCTGATCGCCATCGAAGAGGAGGCCGTCGCCTGGTTCGAGAAACAGACGGGCCGGTTCTTCGGTGCCGAGGAGGCGGTGACGGAGATCGTCCTCGGTGGCGGCGAGTCCGACCTCTACCTGACCGAAGAGCCTGGCGGGACCGTCTCGGTCATCGAACAGGCCTACTTCGGCGCTACCCAGGAAACCATCACGGCGGCCAACGATGACGGCTGGGAAGTCCGGGACCAGCACCTCGCCCGGAAGGGCGGCTACGTCTGGCAACTCGGCTACGAGTACCTCGTCACGTACACCCGCGGCTACACCGAGGATGCTGCGGCCGTGGCCGACGTGAGCCCCGCCGATATCGACGCCCCGGCCGACGTGCAACGGGCCATCAAGGGGATCATCTCGTTTTGGTACAACGGTGGAGATCCAGCCTCCGGCACCAGCCAGAAGACCTCCGAGACCATGGGGAACTACAGCTACACCCGGGGCGCCATGTTCTCGAATGCTGAGGCCATGCTGAACGCCGTCCCAGGCCTCCGTGAGACCCTCGGAAACTGGGAAGATGTGAGGATCTGATGAGCATCGATCACCTCCTCGATCACACCGTCACCGTACACCGGCCGACGAAGGGCGACGATGCCGGCGGCATGGGCTCCCGTGAGGACAGCTGGGATTCCACACGGACCGGAAAGGCCGCCGCGATCCAGGTGAAGGGGGAGAGCCGGGACGATACGGGCGGCGGTGAGCGGACCACGGGCTCCTATCTCGGATTCATGGCGGCGGGGGCCGACGTCCAGGAGGACGACGTGATCCAGGTCACAGCGGGCCCGGACTCCTGGGGCTTCCTCGAGGTGGTCGGTGTGAGTTCGCCCCGCGGCCACCACACGGAGCTCGAGCTCCGGGACACCAGGAAGGACCCGACGGCATGAGCATGATCGACCTCCGCGGCCGCACCACGGGCGTCGACGAGATGACGTCGGAGCTCGCCGAAGAGGTGCTCGCCAATGCGGAGAAGAGTGTCGGCGAGGGGGCCCGAGTACTCGGCCGGGAGATGAAGCGGCTCCTCGGGAAACGGCGTGGGCCGTCGGCTCCGGGGCAACCGCCGGCCCGGGAAGAGGACTGGCTCTGGCGGTGTGTCGGTTGGACGCGGGCGAAGCGGTACGGCGACAAGGTCCAGGCGAAGGTCGGCATCGGATTCGGGCGCGGCTATTCGGCGCTTCAGGCCGCCCTGGCTCAGGGCGTGAATCCGTTCGAGTACGCCTGGACGCATGAGTACGGCGGGATCAGTGGGAAGAACCGGACCACACGGCTCCCGCCTCGGCCGTTTGCACGGCCGGCGGAAGTCCGGGTGGAGTCTGAAGTCGTCCGAATCCTGACGATCCACTGAGGTAACGATGCGATACGACCAGGTCTGGCCCGGCATCATCACGCTGATCAAGGCGGACGGCACGATCAGCGGTGTGGTCGGCACGGATGTCCGTGAGGCCCAGACGGGGAACCTCGTCGTGCCGAGCCTCGAGTGGACGTTCATCGCCGGCGCCCCCGCCGGGGAGATGCTCTACCGGTTCCAGGTGCAGCTGGATCCGTTCACCCGGACCATCGCCCAGCTGCTCACCGTCCAGAACCGGTTAAAACAGCGTTTCCACCGGGAGCGGGAGTGGAATGTGGGCGCCTACTGGATCACGTCGCGGTTCCTGGCCGAACGGAAGGAGCCGGTCAGGGATGGGATCCACTCCGGATCCTTGGATTTCGAGTTCCAGGTCGTGAGGACCCGATAGCTGAAAAGAAGAACCGCCGCCTGGGCGGCACAACGGAGGGAATCAACCCATGAGCATGAGTCTGTTGGACCTGACGGCCGCCGTCCGAACGATCGGGAGAGCCTCGGTTTTCTACGTCACCAAGTGGGATGGGACCACGAAGCTCCAGGACACCCTGACCCACCTGGGCGATACCGAAGGCGAGATCTCGATCTCCTTCGGTGACGAGTACTCGGACCTCACGCTGCCCGAGCTGACTGGGCCCGCAATCCACGAGCGGTACCTCAGCGGCATGAATCCGGTGGTTTCGCTCCCGATGTACCTGGCGGATCCGGCGATCCGGAAGATTCTGGATCCCGTCGGCTCGGCTGGTTCGGGGGGATACCAGCGCCGGCGGCCCGTGACGGAGTACACGCTGGTCCTCTTCCCCGAGGATCTGTTCATCGAATCCAATGCCCAGGTAGCCGTGGACTTCACCACGCCGGCCGCCTGGACCGTGGGAGGCGATGCCGCGACGGCCGCCCAGGAGACGCTGATCGACCAGGCGATCTGGTTCTGGAGAGGGCACTTCAGCTTCGCCCCGCTGGCCTACCGGCATGAGGACGCGGGGAAGGCCGTCGATACGGTCGATTTCCAGGTCATGCACGCCGACATCTCGACGACCTACATCCCCGACGGCCACCGGCTCTTCACGCTCGGGAATCCCTCGGACTACTCGATCGAGATCGACGCATGATCAACCGAATCGCCCCTGAGGTGATCGAGCAGAACCATCGGGAGTGGAAGGCGGAGCTCGGTCTGACCGAACCGCCTCCCGCTCCCAGAAACGTCCGGCCGGTCCTCTGGCTCACGGATCCGTTCCGGATCCCGTTTCGGGGCCGGTTGTGGGAGATCCCGCCGGTGTCGTTCGATGACGGCGCTCGTGTTCTCGAGTACCTCGCCTGGATAGATGGGATCAAGGAGGACCCGGGTCGGTTCGTCACGGAGTACCGGCAGAAGATGCGGGAGGTCACCCGCCTGATCTGGCGGTGTGTCAGGCCTTACTGGAGCCGGTGGGCCCGGATCCGGTGGCGGCTCGGCCTGATGAAGAACCCATGGCGGACGGCCTCCATGGAGGAGCTGGGAGAGATCCTGGGTTTTTTTTGGATGCGCCGGATGACGTCCCCCGTCCGGCACCCATCGCCCCAGGATCTTCTCGGCGGGCCCAGGACCTCCTCAGCGACCTCTATGAGTTCCAACTGAGGTACGGCCGGAAACCGGACAGCTGGCGGGACTTCCAGTACGGGCTCGGCAACATCGCCCGGGCGACAGCCAGAGAGATGCTCCAGGACCATGAAGCGTTTTTCCATACCCAGGTCAAAAACGAGGCTCGGGCCCAGTGGCTCCGGGCGACTCGGAAATTGGCGGGTGACTGATGGCTGACGGCAAGAAGGGCATCCGCCGCCTCATCGAGCTGGTCCTGGATCGGAAATCCGTCCAGCGCCTCGAGAAGGACACCCAGGGCGCTCTCAAAAAGGGCACGGATCCGAAGAAGGCGAAGCAGAACCTCTCGGTTATCGAGAAGGGAATGGGCCGGATCAAGGCCGCGGCACTGAAGCTCGGTGGTGTCCTTGCTGCCGCCTTCGGTGTCCGGGCCATCGCCCGGTTTGGGAAGGAGCTCGTCAGGACAGCGGCGGAGGCGGAGGGGATCTGGAACCGGCTCGGCCAGGCCGTCGCGAATGCTGGGAAGGACTTCGCCGAGGTTCGGCCGGAAATCGATGCCGTTGCCCGGGCACTCCAGGACCTGACCACGGTCGGCGATGAAGACTTCGCCATGGTCATGACGGAGCTCCTCACAGTCTCCAACGACTATGAGGAATCCCTCCACAACGTCTCCCTTGTGGCCGACATGGCGGCCGCGAAACAGATGGACCTCCGGACCTCCGCCCAGCTCGTCGGCCGGGTCATGGTCGGGGAGACTGGCACGCTCTCCCGCTACGGCATCGTCGTCCAGGAGGGCGCCGATGCGATGCAGGTCCTCCGCGATCGGTTCCAGGGGTTCGCGGAGAACGAGGCCCGCTCCCTCCAGGGCCGGCTCAAGCAGATCAACAACGAATGGGGCGACTTCAAACAGGCTCTCGGTGAGGCCATCCTGGCATCGGGAGAGGGAGCCTCCTTCCTCGACACCCTGAGAGAGGCGCTGAAACAGGCCACCTACTGGGTCAACGAACACAAGGAAGCTCTCGGTGGTGTAGCCAAGGCCATCGAAGAGACGGTGATCCCGGTCTTCCAGACCCTCCTCACGATGTACGCCCGGCTCACTCGAGCCGGCTACATGGCGGCCTCCGCCCAGACGAAGGTCCTCGGGGCCGTGGACAAGGTCCTCAACAAAGTCGGCCTGAAGGTCTGGGAAGGAGTCTATGACCCGGAGCGCCTCGAGCAGCTCGGCGCCTGGGCCGATGCCCTGGACGACCTGGTCAAGAACGGCATCCAGGAGCCGGCGGTGGTCCTCCCTCCGCCCCGCCGGCCCCAGGGTGGAGGCCGGTCCACGCCTCCCTCTGGATCCAGTGATTCGGGAAGCGAGCCCAGCAAGGACGAACAGCTCCAGAATCTCTGGCGGGACTACGGCGGGGCCATGGCCTCAGCCCAGAAACATGCCCAGTGGATCGACGGCCAGAAGAGCGCCTGGGAGCGGCTGAACTCCGAGATGACGGTCTCGGAGGAGAATGCCAAGAAGATCGAGCGCGGGATGGAGCGGATGTCAGCGGCTGCCCGCGCCAGCCAGGAGGAAATCGATCGACTGGGCCAGACCATGGCCTGGGCCTTCGAAAATGGATTCGCGTCGGTGTTCGCCGGCCTCGAGTCCATGGAAGATGCCGCAAAAGGAATCGGCTTCAGCCTCATCCTCGGCCTCACCGAGGGCCAGGCGGAGTATCACTTCGCCCAGGCCGCGGGGAAGCTCGCCGAGGGCCTCTGGCCTCCGAACCCCGCCGCCCTCGCATCGGCCGCGAAGCACGTCATGGCCGGCGGGCTCTTTTCGGCCCTCCGGGGCCTGGCCCGGGCCGGTGGCATCGGCGGGGGCGGCTCGAGCAGCTCTGGCGGTCTCGCCCGTGGTGGATCGTCCGCCATCACCGACAGCTCCACCACCGAGAAGCTGGGCCCCGAGGTGCACATCTACTTCGATGGTGAGGGCTGGAACGCCATGAACCCCCGGGTGCAGAGCGTCGTCTACAACGCCCAGCAATATGCCGAGGAGCGGTTCGGTGAGAATGCCACTGTGAAGACTCACAGGAGAACGAGATGAGTCACGAGCTCGCGTGGCGCTCCAGGTTCGTCTACGGGACAACGGGGAGCGAGACCACCTGGGACACCACGCACCCCGTTCAGGCGTGGATCCAGGAGATGACCCCGGTCGGCGGATCCAGGACATCGGCAGCTGGTGTGCCGGCGGCTCACGTCGTTCGGAGGGACTACAACCTCCACGTCACACTCCGCGTGCTCGAGTCCGAGCTCACAGATCTGTATGCGCTGATCGAGTGGGGGCAGGGTGCGGAGAGCTTCACCTGGTATCCCGATGTGGACGACACGGCGACGAGCTACACCGTCTACCTCGAGGCGCCGCTGGCCGGCGAGAGCTGGACCCCGAGCCGGGATCCGGAATTCCCCCAGGTCCTCCTCGCGCCGATCGTCCTCCGCCGAGTGGACGGCTATGCCTGGGATCTCCCGTTTTTCACTTAGGAACCGAGTAGGACACGACTATGAGTGACTTCATTCTGGCGGATGGCTTCGGGAACCTCTCCGATGGTACGCACACGGCGGGCTCGGACCGGGAGATTTTGGGAGATCAGTGGAGCCAGTTCGGCTACAACTTCTCGATTGAGGATCGCTCCGACGGCCGGAAATGGCTGAAGAACAACGGCTCTCAGTCGATCATCAATCTCTACACGGGCACGCTCGGCGGGCTGACCACGGTCCAGCTCTGCTTTCGCGTGATTCGGGCCACAGGTGCCCACGTCAAGGTCGCCTCCCTCTACGACGGCTCGGACAACATCGGCGGAATCCACATCAACGCCACGGGCCAGCTGGTCTATTCCACCTATATCGCCGGCGACGCTCCTCAGGCGGGGATTGTGGCGACAGGGCCCACGATCCCCCTGAACACCGAGACCTTCGTCGAGGTGGTCGTGGCACTGGCTGGCGGCACGGGTGGGAGTGTCGCGTTCTACGTCAATGGAGCCCACAGCTCGACGACCTCCTCCATCGATACGATCAACTACGGGACCAGCGTCACGGCGATCCGGTTCTTCTATCACTCGTCCAACTATTTCGGGATCCCGAACGGCTGGAAGTTCTCAGACATCGTCCTGCATTCCGGCTCGAGCCCGGTCGGAGATCTCGGCGTGTTCTACGTCGAAAGCGATACGGCCGGCACCGACTCGGACTTCACGCCGTCGGCAGGGGACAACGAGAACAACGTCGATGAGATCGGGCCGGATGAGGACACCACGTACAACGAATCGGATGGCACGGCCGGGCACCGGGACAGCTTCACCGGGGACGGAATCTCGAACGTCGATGTGTTGAGTGTCGGCACCCTCGTCCGGGCCCGGAAAACGTCGACTGGTGCCGCCTCTCTCCTGGTCGGCGCCCTCCACAGTGGGTCAGAGGATCAGAGCGCCGCGAAAGCCCTCTCTGAGGATTACCTGACGCTGCTCGAGTACTTCGACGACTGTCCCAGCACATCATCCGCATGGACCACCGCGCAGGTGGGCGCGGCTGAAGCCTCCTACGAGGTCGACTGATCCATGGCAGAAGTCACCCGGGTAACCCAGACCGGATTTTCGATTGTCGCCGAAGGCGATCCCGATATCCGGGTCACTCAATCCGGGTTCAACGTCATCGCGGCCTCCCGGGCATCGGCCCGGGTCACTCAATCCGGGTTCAACGTTATCGGGGAGCTCCAGTTTCCTCGAGCTCCGACGCTCACGGTCACCGAGCTGCCCGGTGCACTGTCCATCGAAACCAGCCAATTCGAGGCGGCGGACTCCAATCCGACGGACATCCATCTCGGCACGACCTACGAGATCACGCTGTCCACGGACCCAACGTTTGCCTCCCCGGTCGAGACGCTGGAGTACGAGGATCCGGATGCGGGTCTCACGTTCATCTACGTCCCGACACTCTCGGCGCTCACCACCTACCTGATCCGGGCAAAGCATACGGGGGTGACTGGAGGGGATTCGCCGTGGTCGGTGGTGGCCGAGGCCACCACTCTGGCCGACACCACCAAGCCGACCACGCCGACGGTGACGATCGAGGACTATGGCCAGGATTTCGTCGAGGCCGTGAGCTCCGCCTTCGCGCATGTGAGCGGCACGACGACCAGGGAGGCGTTCGATCCGAATAACCCGCTCCCGTACCTGGCGGCTGTCCAGTGGCAGCTCCGGGAGACGGTGTCCGGGACGGTGGTCTACGATAGCGGACTGATCCAGCCCATCACCCGCCCGGCCGAGTTCTGGGAGGAAGGCCTGGACGCTGGGAAAGCCTACCAGCTCCGGGTCCTCCACTTCGATGGCTATTTCAATGCCTCCTCGGACTGGAGCTCCTGGGCCGCCTTCACGACGGATTCAGCGCCGGCCCAGGCACCCAATGCTCCAGCTCTGACCGTCACCAACTGTGACGCCCAGGGCAATGTGACAGCCCAGGGTGCGGCCTTCAGCCATCCGGATGGCGGTGCAACCCATGCTGCCACCCGCTGGAGGGCAGCCCATCAGTACGGCGACGTCACGTCCTTTGTCACGACGGACCCCACCGAGCTCACCGAATACAGCTGGACCGATCTTCCCGCGGGCCTCTGGACCTTCGACGTGTCCTACCAGGACGACTCCGGTCGGTGGGGCACATTCGGCACCTCGGACACCTGTACCGTCCTCGAGGAGCCACCACCTCCCGAGTTCAATCACTACGGCTCGACACGGATCTGTGCCGACACGCTCCTGACATGGGATATGCTGCCGGTTCCGACGGGGCCGTGGCTCTTCCAGGCCCAGCTCTCCGATGACGATGGCGCAACCTGGACCACCCTCTTCTCGGCCCTGTCTGACGAGTTCTGGACGTTTTCGATCGCCGGCCGATCGGATGGTGTGTATCTATTCCGGCTCCGGGCCCGGTATGCGTCAACTGCCTACTGGAGTGAGTGGGCCTACATGGTGCTCCGGCTCGATCGCTCCTGCTCCGAAACCACCGTCTACGACTTCGCCACGATCACGAACATCGCCCAGGATCAGCCCGACTGGGAGGTCCTCTGGGATACCGATGATGTGGAATGGACGCCGGTCAACGACCAGGGCGAGGAAGGCGGTGGGTTCGGAATCCTGGGAAGCGGGTCGGTGGACATGCTCCGCCAGTCGGTGCTCGCATTCAAGGAACTCGGCCAGCCGACGCTCTACGAGGCGGAGGTCGAATTCGTCCTGATGGGCCGGGAGTGCATGTGGTACATGTGGCGCTGGGCCAACATGTACGCCATGCGGGGTGGATTGGCCTATGCAGCGACAGGCAAGACGAACGATGGAGATCGCGCTGGTGTGATCTCTTCCGTGAACTGCGGGAACTCGCCGTGGCCGTTCCCCCCGTTCGGCGGGAG
>Ga0180430_10002421_pt1 | contig 16892 bp, 9 predicted proteins | sample SS_ome_9_FD_132999 | JGI IMG/M metagenome (GOLD analysis project Ga0180430, IMG submission 132999) | Hypersaline lake sediment archaeal communities from the Salton Sea, California, USA - SS_1_S_2 metaG | ecosystem: Environmental > Aquatic > Non-marine Saline and Alkaline > Hypersaline > Sediment... | reverse complement strand
GTATCGCCGGTTGGGTTGTATGCAGCAAGGATGGCACCGGTCGCTTCGGTGTTGCTTCCAGTGAGGACAGTATCCTTTGCGATTGTTCCGTAGAGCAGCCCGCTATCCCATTGGTAGGTCGCCAGCTTTCCATCAACAGCCGCGGACCAAGGTCCTGTGGCGTTGAGCCAGTCGCCGGCGTAAACGGTGAACTTCTCGCCCGGGACTGCGGTGTAACCACTCGTGTCGATGGTCAAATCTTCCTGGCGGACCGTAAGCTGGTTGGTGGTCAGTGCAGCAACGCCAGCGTCTTGTCCGTCATTCGCGTTGGTGACCGTAATCGTCAAGGCAGCTCCATCGGCGATGACAAGGTTGCCCGTGCTGGTTAAGGTGCTGTCGATGGCCAAGGAAGAACCGGCAGCGATGTTCACGTTCTTGTTTGCAAAAGCGTTCGACGCTAAGAAAGCCGTGTTGTAGGCGTAGTTACCGAGGAGCGTGATCGTTGGGTTCGTATCGGTGAACATCGTCTGGTTCAGGCCGTTGAGGGTTGAGGTGTCCGTCAGATTGAAGCTAATCGCCGGGGCAGAGAGTAGATCGGGCGCACCCAAAGTCAACGTCGCACCTGCTGCAACATCGAAGTTAGTTGACGCATTCGTGCCAGTCAGTTCAAGCGTACCTGCCGTGATGGTCGTGTTTCCCGCGTAAGTGTTCGCACTGGAGAGCGTCCAACTGCCCGTGCCGGTTTTCGTTACACTGTTGCCTGTAAAGCCTGTTTGCAGGTCGCCATCGCCAGCACCAGCGAGCGTTAGGTCGGCAGCTGGGTCGATGGTTGCAGCACCCGGGTTGACAGTCCAGCTTTGCGCGGCGGTTACCGATTCGAGCGTAGCACCATTTGCGGTGATCTCGAGATTTTGGGTGAGCGTTCCTGTGCCAGCATTTTCCATTTGGAAGGTACCGCCATCGAGCTTGACGTCAGTCACACTCGCAGCTTGGGTGAAGTCATTCTGCGACATCAACAGAGTACCGGTCGCGCCGGGTGTAAAAGGAAGTGCCGCACCATCACCGTCATCGGTTCCCGCAATCAGCTTGGCCGTTGCAGTGAGTTGGCCGCCGGAACGTAGGTCGAGTACGCCATCAATGATGGAGGTCGCACCGGTGTAGTTGTAGTTCGCTGTCGCTTGGGCAGGCATTGTGTAGGGCGTTGCCGCGAGGTTACGAATTTGCAAGCCGCCCGTGCCGGTGAGGGCACTACTCCAGAAGGGAGCGTTGCCTAATGAATTCACCTCAAAGGTAGCGTCGTTGCCGTCGCCATCGCCGGTGAGTGTTGCGACCACAGCACCTTCCCACGCGGTACTCGATGCGGCTACTGTCCCGCTGCTGAACTGAATGTCGATGTTGGCGTCGGGTGTCGCTCCCCCTTTTTCCCAGCCAATGCCAGCTTCGCCTCCGACTTCAATCCTTCCAGCATTGAGTAGGTAGGTTCCGCCAGCCGTACCAGAGTTTCCCATAATGAATTTTCCGGCCACAGTAACGGTTCCGTCTAATTGTTCAACTTTCCCTCTTCTATTCGCTGTAGTAACAGATCCGCCAATATAGAATCGGCCTTTATTAGGATAAGCCCCGTTGTTCGTGATGTTTACTTCGGTATCTGCTCCATCGATGGTCAGGATGCCCGAGAATCCACCCGGTTGAGCTAATGCACCCTGCTGCCCAACAATCATACACGTCGTATTGTGAACCGCTTTTTCAGTCGTACTATCAATCGAATAGGTGCATTGCAGGTTTGCACTTTCGCCAACAACCGTTGCCCCGCCTTGAATATCGATGGTTCCGCCGGTTTGGGTCAAGGCAGCCTGGCCTCCTGTTCCAATGAACAGATGGTTTGTTGTGACTTCAACGGTGCCGCCACTGACATTCATCGTACCCGTTGAGCCAGCGACAGCGGCTATTTGAATTTGGTCCGCAACACTAACCGTACCACCGGTGACGGTCAAAGTACCATTGTCTTCACCTACATAAAGGCTCCGCTGTGTGCTGAATACCGTCGGTGTAGCGGTCGGTTGTGAGACCGTCATTATGCCAGTCCCACGAAGCCCAATCCTTGAATCTTCACCAACATTCAGCGTGCCGCCAGAGAGATTGTACGTTCCTTTGGTATTTGATTGGTCGGCCAAGATGAAGTATTCGCTGCCACCTCCGCCCGGATTAACGTTGATTGTACCACCCTGCTGGTCAACGACGCCGGTGCTGGTGTTAGTCCACCCAACAATGTAGTAGCGATCTATGTTGTATGTTCCATCAAGAATGGTTAGCTTACCGTGTCCTATGCCATTACCAACGCAAATTCCAACTAGCCCGGTTGTAGCTAACGCATTACCACCGCCTGTGATGGTCACTTCAATCGGATTAGCTTCGGTTCCAGCACCCGTTCCAACGTACAGATTATCTACCGTTGGCGAAACATCCATCGTGACCGTAACACCGGAGTAGGCCGGATCATCAAAGAGAGCCACATCGCCTGCCCCAGGTACTGCGCCACCGTTCCAGTTGCCAGCCGTATTCCAGTTTCCATCACCGCCAATCCACTGCCGGTTAGCAGCATAGAGGTTGGTGCTCGATGCGAGTAAAAGAGTAGCAACGATGCAATAAAAAGCTATTTTTCGCATTGGTACGTAAAAAGTATTTATGAGTAAGTTGAACGACAATTTAGACCCTGAAAGTAAAGGGTCTATTTAGACTTATCGTCCGATTTAATTAGAAAATAGAGAAAAATCCTTACAAGCAGAAAACCTTACGCATATTGCCTATTTTAACGGCAGGATTAGAGAGAGCCTCCGTAAGGCTGCAAATGCTTAGATTCGGGGAACTACTCCGGCTGCATCCTTTTGCTAATACCCTCCCAGATGGCGGGCTGTTGGAACTTTTGCATCCAGCGTTTAGCCTCAATTGTGCGCTCGGCGATGGGGCTCGTCGCGACCGTCTCGGTGCGCGTACCTACGGCATCACGGAGCGTTTGGTAACCTAGCACGGCAATGAGCGTTTTGGTGCTTTGCATCGCGGCGAGCACCTTCTTCATTCTCGATGCGTGCAGTTCTTCATAGGAGTAGCCGCGGAGCATCTCAAAGACCAGTTGCGTCTCAGCGTCGGTAAATTTCCCCAACTTGAGAACGGCTTGGAGGTTGGCTGCCGCGCTAGCTGAATTACGGACCGCCTTGCGGAGTTCTTCGATGTAGAAGCTCCACGCGAATGGCGGATTGGAACTCAACTTCTGAGCTATCGGGAGCATTTCTCCCAGTGCGGCGAGGTCGGCCGTTGCCACTTGGGCTAGCTCTACTTTCCTATCTTTCGCGAGTTGCGAGAGGATGGTCGTTGCCGCTCCACCTTCGGGGATACTCTCGGCGATCTGCTTCTGGGCCAACCGCGTTAGTAGATCGTCGGTATCGCCCTGCATCCAGCTTGGGAGTGGTGCCTTGACGAGTTGGCCTGTTGCGACATCGAGCAGCGAGTTGGTTGGTAGCGTGATCTCGCCCGTCCCACTCGCATTGACCCAGCGGCTTGTTCCCTTTTTCTGGAAGAGGTAGATTTTTTTGTCACGCAGGCTCGCCGTTGGTGCGCTAGCAGGCGGGATAGTGCTGACCACCTGGACCCCCATCTGGGCGTCGGGTGTTTCGAGCACGACGTAGCCTTCGGTCTTGCCCGCCTTCAAGCGGAACCGAGGTGCTGGTGCTGCATTATTGAGTGAGAGGAGTAAATTACCCCAGTGCAGATCGCAGCCTGAAATCTTGTTCGCGTCGGGCGCGAGGAGTGTCACCTGTGCTCCGCCGACCAATTCGGCAACCACCTTGTTCTCAAAGAGAAGCTGCGGACGGAAGGACGAGAGGGAGGTCAACTTTGTGCCTGCAACCTGCGGTGTGCCTGGAATACGAATCCAGACCGGCGGCGAGGTTTCCAATCGGGCACGTAAAAGAAGTTGACTTGGTGTGATGTAGGTCGCCACGCTAGTCCCCGAAGGAACCGGAGCGGGTGCGGGGACAGGTGCGGGTGCAGGAGCTGGAGCCGGTGCAGGCGCTGGGACCGGAGCCGGAGCAGGAAGTGGAACTGTAGGCTCTGTGGTTGGTTCAACGGGATCTGGGTCCGTCGGTAACGCTGGAACAATCAGTGAATCGGTCGGCTCGGAGGTTAGCTCGACGGGTGTCGGCTCAACGGCTAAGGTAGGCTCAACGGCTAAGGTAGGCTCAACGGCTAAGGTAGGCTCAACCACATTGGCTGGCTCGGCAGGATCCTCACGTGGTGGAATGCTGGGGCTTTCCTCGGTCGTGTCACTCACTTCGCCTCCTCCTAGCTGCGATGTTGGACCGCCAAAGAAAGCAAGGTAGATGCAAAAAATGAGTAGCAGTGCCGCCGTGGCGACCGTGGGATAGAGTATGTTGTTCGGGATGCGTTTCTTGGCAGACTGCTGAGGAGTTGGCTTCGCGAGCTGCTTTGTAATTGGCTTCGTGGGTTCCGGCTCCGATTCCGGGGGCAGGTCTGGAGGCAGGCTCGCAGCGGCGGCTGCTGCCGTTTCGGGAGGCACCACCTTTTTCTGCTTAGGGGGAGCTTTGGTAGCGTCTTCGGACTCTTCTTCGTCGTTTTTGCTGGTCTCTTTTGGCAGCGGCGTTTCTTCTTCCTCTTTAACTTCGTCACTTTCAGTCAGGAGGATGGTCTCTTCGTCGTCTTCTTCCTCTTCTTGTGTCTCTTCCACTTGGTTTTGTTCTTTGGTTTTTTCCGCTTTGACCTTCTTCTCTTCCTTGGCTTCCGCTTCTTGGGTTTCTTTTTCGTCCGCGATTTCGAAGCCCGGTTTTTCGTGGTCGTGCTCAATGAAGTCCGCGACTTCGTCGAAGAAGCTCTCGAAGTTTTTCTCGGCGTGCATCTCCATCGGGCGGTCTATCTTGGCTAGGATTTTTTCTGCCATCCCCTCGGGAACATCACACGCTTTTTTAAGAAATTGAGTGAGAATATGGTGGCAGGCGACGACCTCGGCAAGCTGCGAATTGTTGTGCAGGAGGACCGTCTCCACCTTAACCACATCGGCTTCGGGAAGGATGTCATCAAGATATTCTGCGATCGCGTTCGCTGGGAACTCACCCTTCTTGTGCTTCAAGCTCAGAGGCTTGAGGTTCGCGGCGTGTACTACGGCAAGCATTTTCTTGCGTAGCTTTTGAGCCGCGGCACTGGTCTCGATTTTTTGGTTCAATTCCTCGGCGGTGGCTTGGTCGAGCAGACCATCCATCTCGGCAAGAAGCGTTCGAATTGTCAGACGCATAGGGCCAAACTCCTAGGTACGCGATAAGGAATGGTGAAAAAGTACGGCTTAACTAACCACAGTATGAGTTTAACAGAATTTGGCTCTAAAGAAAAGGGGTTACCTTCAATTTTTGAAAATCGTACGATTATTCGTATTATTCCGGCACATTCAGTCCATTTCAAAGAGGAAACGGCAGAGTGTCGTGCTCTTTTCAAGGGTGGCTGGAAACTCCCATCGCAGAACGGAGGCATCGCCGGGCAACTCGAAAAGGAGTAGCGCCCGTCGGTCCGAGAGGATCCCGGAGGCATCCAGACGCTCGGTTCCGGTGTTTCTTACGCCGAGTGTTCCGTCGCCAGCAACGAGTCTGTAGAAGGCAAGCATTCGTAGGATTGATGCGGCACTCGCTGTGTCACGACGGTAGTTCGGCTTCCCTTTTTCGTCTTGCTTCAAAAAGCTGTAGGCATCGATCGAGTGCGTTGTTATTTCGAGTGTGAACTCCTTGCCGGGTTTGAGTTCACCGATGTTGTAAATGCGACCACGGTAGAACACGCAGACCTTCTGCATCGGCACAGTGAGCGGGTTGCGTATCGTGCCGTTGAGGTTCATCAATTTTTTATCTCTTTGGAGACGGCCAAAGTTGAGCTTCGTGTTGAGCTTCCCTTGCCAAGAGGTTTTGAACTGCCGAGTGGCATACCCTGCCAAGGGTACCGCATTGAGGCGATCGAGTTGTTCGTTGTAGTCCCAAGCTCGCTCCGAGGCGAATGCTGGTGCATTCGTACTCTCCATCCCACCGAGGGATTTCCCCGCCAACCCAAACCAACTCGTCTGGCAGTCGGTTTGTCCTTGCGTCATTCCAAGCTTCGTGGGTTGGACCGCCACCTCACAACGGTGCGGCGAGGAGGTGTAGAGCGAGCTCCAAGAATGGACGACGACATCGCCGCTGCGCATATCAACGTCAAGCAACTCTGCTTGGTTGAGCAACTGCCCACTCGGTGGCGATTGACTCGTTATCCACCACCACGGGAGCAGCACAAAAAGGGCCACCGTCACGGTAAAAAAGAGAAAGAAAAGAGCCACCTTAGCTCGGGGTGCGTGACGGAAAACAAGCCAGTTTCCAGGTCCTAAAAGTAGCAGGAAGAGTAGTAAACCGACCCAAATCAACCACTGGGGAATTTGTGGGGCTTGCGGAAATTTGTCGAGTTCACTGCGGAGATGCCCTGCTAAATCGTGGTAGCCTAAGTCAATCCTACTTGCTTCCGGCGCAATGCTCTGCGTTCCGATAAGTTGAAAACCCGCTAATTTAGCGACCAACTTACCGCGGTCGCCCCAGTTGGAAATGGGGGCTTCAAAGAGGTCTGAGGTCGTCACGACAATCGAGCCAAAGCCCGCCAAAAATCGGCAAACAAAAGGCATCTTCGCGTACTGCTCGGAATGCGTTAGAGCTTCACCAACGTGAAGATTAAAAAGGGCAACAGGAATGTCACCAAATTGCTTGTAAGCCAAGGGGACGTTGCTCTCGGTGTAGTCGAGTAAAGCAGGTAGCACCGAAGGATGCTCAATTTTCTCAACCGGGTCGGAAACGAGTGTGGCAGGAACTCCCACGAGTGAAAGTGGCATCGCATCAGTAACGCCTTCTTCCGCGGCTCTCTTTTCAAGTGCCAAGGGAGAAAGGTTCAGCACGAGCCGGCCACCACGACGTACCCAGTTTTCCAAGGCGAGCCACTGCTGCTTACGTAACTGCCTTGGATGCGTTGGTGAAAAAAGAACAACGTCGAACGCGTCAAGAGCAAGTGCGTGTGAGGGAAAATGAGCAAGTTCACGCAGTTGCACTACCGCAGGTTGCTGCGCCAGCGGAACACCCTCCAAATGGGATGCGAACCCAAGATTTCGCGTGCCGAGCTGCAGGTAAATAGGACGCGTTAAGGCAACGTAAGGCGAAAAGGAAAACTCGCCTTTCGCATTGATACTCCCAACCGCAGTAGGGCCGGGTAACCCCGTTGCCGAGGTCAAACTAGCACCGGCCGCGTCGCGCCAGATAATTCGTAGTGGCGACTCACCACTGCCAGGTCGGAAAAAAAGTGCAGCACGCGTCCCCGTAGTTTCGATGGCAGGAAGCTCCACACGTGAGGGGGTCCCTTGGTCATCTTGGCAGATCAACTGCAATGTCTCACCGGCACGTAACGGGCGCGAAAGTTCTACTGTGGCACGGTTCCAGCGACCCAGTTTATGTGCTCCGGCAAGCCCAATATGAACCGCGCGAAAGGCTGGGAGGTCTGACTCTGGCGGAGAATCGGCCAACACAGAACCCGTTAATCCACAAAAAACGGGCAAAAATAGGAGGGAAATCACAATTTGGGACAAAATATTGCGTGCCATTACGGGACCAATGGTAACAAAACGGGGCAAAAAGGCAAGTGGGGGCAAAAATAATGGTGAATCTCCCTCTGGGGGGGTGGTTTTTGTCACCAATTCTGTTAAAATAGATGACCTATTATTGTGAATAGTAGCTTTGTCAAAGTTTTGATTTTTGCTGCAGAATTCATTTTTTTCTCTCCCAGAGGTTCACAGGTTATGGCGTATATTGAGGACTTGCAAAACGGTACGGTAATCCATCTTACAGGGCTGCAAACACTTATTGGCCGCAGTCAGCGGTGCGAGGTTGTTCTTGACGACCACACAGTATCGCGTCAGCACGCCTCGATTCGACAAGAGGGCGGACAATTCTTCCTTCGTGACTTAAGCAGCCGAAATGGTACGCTACTCGATGGGGAGCGACTTTCGGATGAGGCACTTCTTTTTCCGGGTAGCACGATTGAGATTTGCGACCAAACTTGGAAGTTTTGGGCTGATGATGCCGATGATGAGCTTTCCTCACACACCGTTTTTCTTGATCCGGGCATTACCGATGATGGTTCAGCGATTGTCAGTGAGATGGATGTTCGTCGTGCCGACCAGAATCAACGATTAACGATCAACACCTCAGCGAAGTTAGCCGCTCTTTTGCAGATCACCTCCTGCTTAAAAAGAACGCTTGACCAGAACACGCTTTTCTCGAATACGCTCGACGAACTTTTCACCATCTTCCCTCAGGCAGATCAAGGGCGTGTCTTATTGCTCGAGAAATCGGCATACGGCAAGAACACACGGTCGGTCTTGGTAACGAAGGCGGTGAAGTCACGCACACCAGGAGCTTCCGGCGAATTACGGGTCTCCCGCACGCTTGTCCAACGAGCTCTGGATGAACGCTGTGCCTTACTCTCTGCGGATGTCGGCACGGACTCCCGCTTCAACATCTCCGAGAGCATTGTTGACTTGAATGTTCGCTCAATGATTTGCGCACCGTTGGTCGTTGAAGAAGACCAAGATGGCAAAACAGAGGAAGAGCCACTAGGTGTTATCCTCCTTTACAGTTCGAACCCGAACAAGCGTTTCTTGGAGAACGACTTAGAAGTACTCGTTGCTGTTGCAGCGCAGGTCACCTTGGCGGTGGAGAACTCCAAGATGTACGAGGTACGTCTGCGTGAAGACGGCATCGCCAAGGAGCTCGATATGGCTCGCCAGGTACAGCTTGGTTTCTTGCCTGACACCATCCCGAATATACCAGGCTACCAATTTGATGGTCGCTACCAGGCAGCTCAGAGTCTCAGTGGAGACTATTACGATTACATCCCACTCCCAGATGGGCGTTGGGCGGTCGTTGCGGCGGATGTCGCCGGGCACGGGGTTGCTGCTTCGCTGCTGATGGCAAAACTGAGTGCCGAGACTCGCTTTGCTGTTGTCTCCGATCCACAGCCAGCCAAGGCGATGGAGGCGCTTGACGAAGCGCTCACGAGAAAAACGGGCAATGGCCGAATGGTGACAGCCGTCATCTGCATTCTTGATCCGGAGAAACATACGGTCACCCTCTGCAACGCTGCTCATATGCCTGTGTTGCACAAAAAGGAAAATGGTTCGCTCGTGCAGGTAGGCACGGACACCTCAGGCCCGCCGCTCGGATTTTTCCGCGGTGAGGAACGTCACGAGACCACCGTCCATCTCAAGCCAGGGGAGCTCCTTTTCCTTTATAGTGACGGAATTACCGACGCGCAGAACTTGGAGGAGCGCCCTTACACCTGCCAACGGTTCGAAAAGTTCCTGCGAGAAACGCCGCACTACGATGTCGCCATTCTTGGCTCACTTGTTTTTGAGGAACTCCGACGCCATATGGGCGACGCCGACCAAGTGGACGACATCTGTCTCGTTTGCTTCGGAAGGGAAAGAGAGTAACTCCGTATTTATCTGCGCAGCAGAAATTGGATTTCCGGGAGGTGCGATTAGCACAATCGACTGCGATGATAAATCATACCGGCTTCACTATTGGGCCTATCCACATTGACTTTCCCGTTACACTCGCTGCGCTGGCGGGTTACAGCGACGCACCGATGCGCACGCTCGCGCGACATCACGGTGCCCCTTACACGCTCACCGAAGTCATTCTCGACAAGTTTATACTCGACTTGGCCAAGGGGAAAAAAATGCGTCGCTACCTCCATCCCGAAGCACACCCCGTCGGTGTCCAGTTGATGGGGATCAACTCACCGACGCTGGCCGAAGCGGCACTGCGAACCGTGGAGCTTGGATTCGATGCTGTGGAACTCAACTTTGCCTGTCCTGTCCCGAAGGTTGTTGGGAAACAGCGGGGAGGACGACTGATGGCGGATCCGGAACTGGCGATTGAAATTTTCTCTCGCCTGCGAGACGCTCTTCCTGAAAATATCCCGCTAACGGCGAAGCTGCGTCGTGGTTTTGGTGAGGAATACTACGGCAAAAATGGTACGCCCCGGGAAGTCCTACCGTCGTCCGCGCAAGATGAGAATTGCTACCGAATGCTTGACGGGCTTTACAACGCCGGTGCTGCTGCGGTGACACTCCACGGCCGTTTTGTTCGGCAGCGTTACCGCGGCAATGCCGACTGGAATTTCCTGACGCAAGTGCGGGAGTACCTCGACGACTCGCTGGTTCTTCTTGGCAGTGGCGACCTCTTCACCGCTGATGCTTGTGTGCGAATGCTTGAGCAGTGCAAGGTCAACGGAGTTACGGCCGCACGCGGCGCGATTGGGAACCCGTGGATTTTCAGGCAGGCGCGAGATATCTTGGAGGGTCGACCTGCCTTCAAGCCAACCCGGGCCGATTGGGCAGCACTAATGCGTGAACATTATGAACTGACCGCAAGTGAATATGGTGAGCAGATTGCCTGCCGCGTATTTAGAAAGTTCACGGTCCGCTACGCGATGCACTACGAACCTCCCTGCGAAGAAATCACAATGGAGATGGTTCGTACGGCTTTCTCCGCCGTCGAAACACCCGAGCAGTGGGAAGAAGCTCTCAGTCGATTCTACGATTAGAAAATGAGGTAAGGCTTTAGAGTTGCCCTAAAGCCTTACCTTTTCACCACCAACATTTCACCCCAAGGTCTCGGCGATGTCGTCTTCGGGAGTGGTGGTCGGTGCAATCTGGAAGTTCTCGACCAACACCGCCAAGGCATCTGGTGTGATGAATGCGGGGAGCGTTGGGCCGAGTCGAATGTTTTTAATTCCAAGATGCAGGAGCGTTAGGAGGATGGCGACCGCCTTCTGCTCGTACCAACTGAGTATCATCGAGAGAGGTAGGTCGTTCACTTCGCATTCAAAGGCGTCGGCGAGCGCGAGTGCGATCCGAACAGCGGAGTAGGCGTCGTTACATTGTCCGATGTCGAGCAGACGTGGGATGCCACCGATTTCGCCAAAGTCTTCTTTGTTGAAGCGGAACTTCCCACACGCGAGCGTCAAAATGACTGTGTCCTCTGGCAGTGCCTTCGTGAAGTCGGTGTAATAATTGCGTCCTGGCTTGGCACCATCGCAACCACCCACGAGGAAGAAGTGCTTAATGGCTCCTGCTTTAACGGCTTCAACAACGGTTCCGGCGACACCGAGGACGGCGTTGTGTCCGAATCCAACGGTAATTTTCTTCTCCGGTTCATCCTCGGGAAAACCTGGCATTGCCAGTGCCGCCTCAATGACGGGCGTAAAATCCTTCCCACTCCCAATGTGGTGTACATCGGGGAACGCCACCAATCCTGTGGTGAAAATTCGGCTGTGGTAACAGACATCCGGTTTTTGGATGCAGTTCGTGGTCATCAAAATGGCACCGGGGAACTCTCCGAACTCCTTCTTCTGATTCTGCCACGCACCGCCGTAGTTGCCGACGAGGTGTGGGTATTTTTTGAGCTTGGGGTAGGCCAAGCAAGGAAGCATCTCGCCGTGTGTGTAAACATTGATGTCTTTCCCTTCGGTCTGCTGGAGGAGTTGATCGAGGTCTTTGAGGTCGTGCCCCGAGACTAGGATCGCGTGCCCCTTGCGGCCGGTGGTATGGACGGCTGTTGGCTCGGGATGTCCGTAGGTTGCGGTGTTGGCGGTGTCGAGCAATTCCATCACGCGGAAGTTGAGTTCCCCCGTCGCGAGTGCCTTTTTCAGCAATACATCGACCTCCGTCGGTTCTTCGGCGAGAAATGCGAGCAGTTCGACGAAACTTGCGTTAATATCCTCAGTTTCGTAACCGAGTTCGCGCGCGTGGTGCGCGTAAGCAGCCGCTCCCTTGAGACCGTAGAAGATCAATTCCTGTAAACCTGAAATGGTTTCGCCATATTGATCACGACGTATAGCGACGGCGTCATTGATGTGCGCAAGAACCTCCGCCGTTGCGGTAACACATCGTGGTGCGTTGTCTTGCGAAGCTTCAGGGAATTGGTCACGCAAGATAATGCCACGCTTGACCATCGCCATAATTTTTTCTTCATCAAAATTGACGTTGGTGACCGTCGTGAAAAGAGCGTCGATAATGAAGGGACTGACTTTTTCGACGTCACTGCTCTTGCGGTCGCACCACGCTATCGCTTTAACAACCTCGTTGAGTTGGTCTTGTGCCAGGGCCGTCGCGGCCTCTTTCCCGCACACTCCAATTGTCTTCGTGCAACCTTTTCCTTGTGCAGTCTGTTCGCATTGATAACAAAACATTTTGAGGCCCTCCAGTGTGTGATGAGAAAATAAGCTACTACCCTAGTAACGTACACAATTTATTAGGCGTTGTCAAGGATTTTCACACAACTTTTAACCCCAGAATACCTTTCCAAGCCTTAAGGCACCGGCGAAATTGCCTATCCTACCATTTCTGGAGAGATTGCGACCGAGGCTCGCGGAAAAGCTCGCTATTTTGCAGAGTTACGCCTCTATTTTTTGCCGTTGCCTGTCTGCCAGCCAGACTCGCGGGCACGCTCCAACTCGTCCAAGACATCCTCAAGCAATTTGCCACGGGCGACACCTATTTCTTGGGGCGTAAGGCCTGCCCTCGCAAGACGCCAGGTCCAGTAGTAGCTCGGAATGTCAGGCGAGAGCGGGTCGAGCGCGTCGAAGGGCGTGGCCGAAGAGGAGGCCGCTGGCTGAGGCTCACTTTCTTGCACCGGCGTAGGCTGTGGTGTAGGCGTAGGTGCGGGTGCGGGCGGGAGCTGCGGCTTACTTTTTTGCAACGGCGCAATCGCCTTTGTAATGGCTTGCACGGCCTCCATCGGGAGTGGTAGCGTCCGCTGCGGTATCGTTTCGCCGCGCATTATTTCGCGTCCAAGCTTGGTGATTCGCAGCACTGGCCGAAACCGTTCAAGGTCGGCCTGTTCAAGAAAACCGGCCACCACCAAGCTATCGAGCAACTGAATTACGAGACTCTGTGTAAGACAGGAGAGCATCCCAAAGGTGCTCAGTTTGTCGAACCCGAACTTGCGAAGCTTGGCACTCTGACTGCCGCAGAGCATCTGGGCAACCATTGTCTTGCCGCAAGCGAACCTTTGTTCCATTCTCGTGACGCCACTCAGTGCAATCCGCACCGGCTCGCCGAGCAGTTCCCAGTTAGGGCAACCTGAGGATTGCGGGGGGGCACCTGTAGTTTTTTCGCCGTCACTACTTACTTTTACAGGCTTGACTTCGTGGTCGGCACCACGTTCCTTGCCCTTGATTTTTTGGTCGCCACAGTGGTCGCAATGTCCACACGCCGGGGCATCCTCCTGACCGAAGTAGTGCAGAATGGCGGCTTGACGGCAGTTGGGAGTCATTGCATACCGCAACACCTGCTCGAGTTTTTCAAATTCAGCTTCACGCCTTGCCTCGAGGGTTTCAAAGTCAATCTCCAATTCACGGAGCGGTGTTTCGTGATCGAGGATGCGGATAGCTCTGCCGCGGAAGGGTGGCAGGTGGGTGAAAAAATCAAGCTTCGAGAGGCCGTTAATCGCCGTTGCGACGGCGCGGGGTGTCATTTCCGTCCGTTCGTAAATGGTTGCGGGCGGGATATAGACCAACTCATTGCGACGATTTCCCACAATCTGAGCAATCACATTAAGCACTCGACGTTGCGACTTGGCGCGGGCGGGGACAAACTCAACAACCGACTCCGCATCCGTGGCAAGACGCACCGTTGCAAGGTTTTGCGATGCTTCTAAACGCTCAATGACCCCCGCCGTTTCAAGAATTCGCTCGCACGTCCCCACCGCATCACCACCCAGCGGCAACTGCATCTCCTCCTTCACTTGCTCCTGCGTCAATTCAATCGGGCTCTCTTCTCTATTTCTGAGAAACTCGCAAACCGTTAGCACGACCTCTTTCTGAGGATAAGAATTATTGATGAAAAACTCTTGGAGCATCCGATCACGCGGCGAGTGGATCAGCAAGCAGTCCGACCGTTTGCCGTCACGTCCTGCACGACCTGCTTCTTGGTAATAGGCCTCGAGCGTTCCAGGCATTGCGTAGTGGATGACAAAGCGGACGTCGGGTTTGTCGATCCCCATCCCAAAGGCGTTGGTCGCGACAACAATGTCGACCTCGTCGCGCATAAACGCCTCTTGCGCCTGCTTCCGTTCCTCGGCCAGCATCCCTGCGTGGTAAATCTGAGCGGTGTATTTTGTCCGTTGGTTGATCAGCTCGACAATGGACTCCGTCTGTTTGCGAGTGGAAGCGTAAACAATCCCCGGCCCTTGCTCAATCTTGAGTCGGTTGAGCTTGTCGACCAATACGTCATTTTTTTCGTTGTCGGTTCTTGCGTGCTGCGACTCGTAAAAGAGATTCTCACGAGCAAAACCGGTGATGAATACCTGTGGTTCATCCAGGTTGAGTTGTTTGAGGATATCCTGACGCACCTTCGGCGTTGCCGTGGCGGTCAGTGCGATGGTTGGCGGCGCCCCCACTTGCTCCCGGAACCGGCCGAGCTTGAGGTAGTCGGGCCTGAAATCGTGTCCCCATTCGCTCACGCAGTGTGCTTCGTCGATAGCGATCATTTTCAGATTCGCACGTTGGAGCGATGCGATGAAGCGTTGCGAGCGAAACCGCTCTGGTGCAACGTAGGCCATTTTGTACTCACCCGCCGCCATCGCGTCGAGACGCTGGAATTGTTCATCCGTGGTGATGCTGCTGTTGATGAGCGTCACCGGGATGTTCAAATGCTTCAGTTGGTCCACTTGGTCCTTCATCAACGCGATCAGTGGTGAGATGACGAGCGTCAAGCCCTCTTGCGCTACCGCGGGAAGTTGGTAACAGAGGCTCTTTCCGCCACCGGTGGGCATCACGCAGAGACAATTCTGACCAGAGAGGATGGCCTCAATGACCTCACGCTGCCCCTCGCGGAACGCGGTCAAACCAAACTGCGGGAGATAATCTTGTGGGTCCAGAGACATTCTTTATTGGGAGGGGCCGTTTTTTAAGCTAAAAACCATCAAACAGCTCATTATTCTAACAGATTCGTGGAAAAAGGTCAAGAAGTACCGTTTTTCGCGGAAGTCTGGCGGAATAAGGCGAAATCCCTCCCATTCCCGGAAAATATCGGGGTTGCAGAAATGTGGCTTTTGTGTTAAAATCCCGCAAAATCGGTGCTTTGTCTAGATGCAGACGAGTTGTCTGCATCTGCATCGCCAAGCTAAAACTGCAATTAAGGAACAAAAGAATGACGAAAAAAGCAACTTCCCTCCTAATTTTACTCTTGGTAGCGATCTTCGGTAACACCTGTTACGGTGCCCCGCCCAAAGCGACGACGCCCCAGATTGCTATCAAGAATATGCAGCAGGCAATGTTGGATAACAGTCCCGCCGACTTCGCGGCCTGCTTCGATGCAACCGACACGGAAAAGGAAGCCTTAGTTGTTATTCTGCAATTTTTCGTTACCATCGAAGACTTTGTCGCCAAGATGGAGAAGGCCTACGGCGAAAATTCCACACAGTTCGCACGAGCCAATCCGATGGGCGATTTTCGTAGCCCTAAGTGGGTTGATTCCTTCACCTTTGTCGTTGATGGCGACAAAGCGACTGCTGCGTTGGGTGAAGGAAAACCTATCGACCTTCTTAAAAAAGAGGGAGTCTGGCTGCTTGATGTCGATGGAATGGCGCAAGGTCCTGCCGACAAAAACCTGGCGTTCGCTAAGAAAATGTTCACCACACTCAACGCCGCAGTCAAAGAGCAACTCCCCAAAATTGGCAAAGAGGGCGTCACCGCCAAACAGATCGACGAAGCAATCGGCAAAGCGATGATGAAGGTGATGATGGAACTGATGCAAGAAGCACAAAAACAGCAACAGCAAGAACAATAACACCCCCTTTTCTTATCAAAGAATATTTTTCCAAACCCAAAAAACCGTAAGGAGTACGTGATGACCCAGAAATTGATGATGGCAGCCACAACGCTCGCGATCGCTCTCTTTTTCTGTACTTCCCAGTTGGCCACTGCGCAGGATTCCAGCACGCCTAAGGGACTTTTAACCTATATGCAGCAGGCGCTCAACGCCCAGCAGCAGGATGCCTTCTTGGCCTGTTTTGATGCTACCGAGGAAAAGAAGCTGGCTCTCACCGCAATGTATGAGCTACTCTACTCGCTCGAGAGTTTCACGACGCAGATGAAGTCAACCTACAAAGATGTTAAGTTACCTATCCCTGAAGGGGGACAGTTCGGCAATTTTCGTAATCCGCAATGGGTGGCGGAGTTCACCTTTACACCTAAGGATGCCACAACCGTCGTTGCCATTGGCAAAGGCACGCAGCCGATTACCTTTGTCAAGCTGGGAGAAGTCTGGAGAATTGACCCTGACAATATGCTCCTCGCACCGGGTAACAAGATCAACCCTAAGGTTGCGACGTTGACCTACAACTCCATCAAAAAAGCACTCGATATGCTCATCCCGCATATTGGCAAAGAAGGTGTCACGGCGGATAAGATTAACAGCCAGTTGGTTAGCGCAATGAAAGCGATCGCTGTGCAAGCAGCGCAGGCTGCCGGCATCAAGACCCCCCAAGCACCGCCGAAAGAGTCAACCCAACCCCAAGCACCAGCTCAGCCGCAACAAGCAGCACCTTAGCTCAAAAAACGTTTAGTTTTTCACTTGCTCGGCAATAAACTCCCGCATTGACTTTTCAACCGCCGCGAGATAGTTACGGGCCTCGCCGTCAAGCCTCGCCCGTAATTCTTTCTTTCCGTAAAGAACGCCTCCAGGTGCCGTGACATCGAGGAGGTAAGTGACCGTCACCTCCGTCTTGCCTTGCAGACCAACTCCTTGGCTTGGCTTGAAAGTGAAGGTACTCTCCAAATTGTTC
>Ga0180430_10002420_pt1 | contig 16903 bp, 14 predicted proteins | sample SS_ome_9_FD_132999 | JGI IMG/M metagenome (GOLD analysis project Ga0180430, IMG submission 132999) | Hypersaline lake sediment archaeal communities from the Salton Sea, California, USA - SS_1_S_2 metaG | ecosystem: Environmental > Aquatic > Non-marine Saline and Alkaline > Hypersaline >... | reverse complement strand
TTTTTTTAACTTGCAAACATGCTGATTTGGTCTGATTATTGCACAATCAATACAAACATAGCGCTTAATCGTTTTTTAATGCAATAACCCGGCCAAAAAGTATGAACAACCCCAGGGGAATGATGAGATTTGTAATGATACCAGTGTTGCTGTTCCTGGCGATGAACGGAATTTCACAGACCGTGCCGACAGGGATTACTGAAGCATTCGTAAAAGGTGATGCCAGGCAACTGGCGGAATATTTCCACGACAACCTGGAAATGAAGATCCTGAAGGATGAATATGTTACCAGTAAAAACCAGGCTTCCAGGATCATGCAGGATTTTTTCAAGAAAAATCAGCCGCTTTCCTTTCAGCTCGAATACGAAGGTACCGAGAAGGATACCAGGTACGGACTTGGCACCCTGGTGACCAGGAAAGGATCCTTCAGCGTCAATCTTTACTTCCTGGATGGAAGCAAAAAGAAGATCATCTACTCCATGAGCATTGAAAAAATCTGATCCCATGCATATGTTTACCCCCGAAGACCTGGTCGGCCTGTGGCTCAGGGAAGATATCGGCGACGGCGACCATACCACGCTGAGCACCATCCCCGCTGCTGCCACCGGCAAAGCAAAATTACTTGTCAAGGAACCCGGCATCATCGCCGGCATTGAGATCGCGCAACGCATCTTCAACACCTTCGATCCCGGACTCAGGATGGAATTGCGCACCAGGGACGGTGCACACATCAAGCCGGGCGACATCTGCTTCCACGTGGAAGGAAGCGTACGTTCCATCCTGCAGACGGAGCGGCTCGTGCTGAATGTGATGCAGCGCATGAGCGGGATCGCGACCGAAACTGCCAGGTATGTGAAGGAACTGGAAGGCACCGGCACAAAGGTGCTCGACACGCGGAAAACCACACCCGGGTTCAGGTACATGGAAAAAGAGGCAGTGAGGATCGGTGGTGGTGTAAATCACAGGATCGGACTCTACGACATGGTCCTGATCAAGGACAATCACATCGATTTTGCAGGCGGAATTGAACAGGCCATTGCGCGTGCAACGGATTACATTGCTGAAAAACAGCTTCAGCTGAAAATCGAAGTGGAGGTACGCTCCCTTCAGGATATAGAAAAAGTGCTCGGAAAAGGCGGGGTACACAGGATCCTGCTGGATAATTTTACGGTGGAAATGACCAGGGAGGCGGTGCAGCTCATCGATGGCCGGGCAGAAACAGAATCCTCCGGCGGTATCACACTCGATACACTCAGGCTGTATGCTGAATGTGGCGTCGACTTCATCTCCGCAGGTGCCCTTACCCACCAGGTCAGGAGCCTCGACCTGAGTCTGAAAGCTGATTTCTGAACCTTTGAACATTCAGGCTGTTATCATGTTTACTATCAAAACATGATCTAAATGTCGGATCCCTATTATTACAGAAATGAATACGGCAAATCGAGCCTGAATGAGACGGACCTTCCTTCGCACCCTGTGGAACTGTTCGAAAAATGGCTCATGGAGGCCTTTGATGCAGACCTGCCGGAACCCACTGCCATGACACTATCTACTGCAAGCGCAGAAGGCAGGGTCTCTGCAAGGATTGTGCTGCTGAAAGGATTCGATGCCGGCGGATTTCAATTCTATACCAATTATAAAAGCAGGAAAGGCCACGAACTGGATGAAAATCCCTTTGCTGCCATGAGTTTCTTCTGGCCCGAACTGGAACGGCAAATCAGGATACAGGGAAAAGTGGAAAAAATACCGGCGAAGGATTCCGATCTCTATCATTCCGCCCGTCCAAGAAACAACCAGCTGGGCGCCTGGGCCTCGGAACAAAGTAATCCGGTATCTGACCGGAAAACACTTGAGGATCAATTTGATGCAGTAAAAAAAGCCTACAAGGACCATGACATTATCCCGCGCCCGCCCATGTGGGGTGGCTACCGGCTCATTCCCGATAACATTGAATTCTGGCAGGGAAGGGAAAACCGGCTGCACGACCGCATTGAATTTCAGCGCGACAGCTCCGGCAGGTGGTGCAGGCAACGCCTTAGTCCCTGATCAGACTGATTTCAACGCTGTGATCTGCTCCTCGAGTGTGCTGATCTTTGCCTCCGCATCGGCCAGCTTTTTCTTTTCAGCATCCACCACCGAACCAGGAGCATTATTGACAAAACGCTCGTTGCCCAGCTTTTTCATCACGCTTGAAAGGAACCCCCTGGTGTATTCCAGCTCCTTTTCCAGTTTGTCGACCTCTTCCGCGGTATCGATCAGCCCTTTCAGGGGCACATAATATTCCACGTTCTTTACAATGAAAGAGACGGCTCCCTCGACCTTGTCCGGTGTTACGGTGATGCCGGTCAGGATGCCCGATTTCATGAGCACGGGTTCGAAACCGGCGGGATAATCACCGTTCGCGTTGTTCCTGACGAACAGTTCCAGGAGATCGTTCCTGCCCAGGTTCTTGTCCTTGCGGATGCTCCTTACCTGGGTGATGATCTCCTTCACGATCTCGAATTTTTTCAGGAGTTTTTTGTCCGGCTTCTGCATTTCCGGCAGCGGGGCGATCATAATGCTATCGCCAGGATTCCGTTTTTCAAGGAGTTGCCAGAGTTCCTCGGTAATGAACGGCATGAAGGGATGCAATAATTTCAGTAATTTCCCGAAAAATTCCAGGGTGGCATCCAGCGTTGCCCGGTCGATGGGTTGCTGATAGGCCGGCTTGATCATCTCCAGGTACCACGAAGAAAACTCGTCCCAGAACAATTTGTAGGTCACCATCAAGGCATCGGAGATCCTGTATTTCCCGAACTGGTCATCGATCTCCTTCATGGCTTTGTTCAACCTGGCGTCGAACCATGCAATGGCCCTTTCTGAAGATGCAGGTTGCTCCAGCTGGTCATCCACCTCCCATGCATTCACCAGGCGGAAGGCATTCCAAATCTTGTTGCTGAAATTCCGTCCCTGCTCGGTAAGGCTTTCATCAAACAACAGGTCGTTCCCTGCAGGCGAACAGAGCAACATCCCCACGCGTACCCCGTCTGCACTGTATTTCTTCATCAGCCCGATCGGGTCGGGTGAGTTGCCCAGCGACTTGGACATTTTCCTGCGCTGACTGTCACGTACGATCCCGGTGAGATAGACATTGCTGAATGGCTTTTCGTCCCGGTATTCGTACCCCGCTATGACCATCCGGGCCACCCAGAAAAAGAGGATTTCGGGTGCCGTGACCAAATCGTTGGTGGGATAGTAATACCGTATGTCTGCATTTTCCGGGTTCCTGATCCCGTCAAACACTGAGATGGGCCACAACCATGAGGAGAACCATGTGTCCAGCACATCTTCGTCCTGCCGCAGGTCGGTGAGGGTCAGCGCTTCGTTGCCGGTCACCTTTATTGCTTCTGCAAGTGCTTCTTCAGGCGTCAGCGCCACCACGTAGTCGTTTGGTCCCGGGTTGTCGCCATAAAAGAATGCCGGGATCCGCTGTCCCCACCACAGCTGCCTGGAGATGCACCAGTCCCTGACATTCTCCATCCAGTGCCGGTACACATTCTTGAACTTAGCGGGCTGCAGTTGCACATCGTCGTTCATAACATGCGCAAGGGCGGGTTTCGACAGTTCATCCATCTTCAGGAACCACTGCAGCGAAAGTTTTGGTTCGATCACGGCATCGGTCCGCTCGGAATATCCCACCTTGTTGACATACTCCTGCTGCCTGGCAAGACTGCCGGAATCCTCCAGCATGGGAATGATCTTTTTGCGGGCCTCGAAGCGGTCCTCTCCGATCAATACCTGCGCCGATTCATTCAGGGTACCATCGGAATTAAAAATATCGATGCTTTCCAGGTTGTGCTTCAATCCAAGTTCGTAGTCGTTGATATCGTGTGCCGGTGTGATCTTCAGCGCCCCTGTTCCGAATTCCCGGTCGACGTATTCGTCCACAATGATCGGTACAGGCCTGTTCACCAGCGGTACGATCACACGCTTCCCATGGAATCTGGCGTACCGTTCATCTTCAGGATGCACGCAAACCGCGGTATCGCCCAGGATGGTCTCGGGACGGGTGGTGGCGATGGTGATGTGGTCTTCCTCCCCTTCCACCTGGTAGTCGAGGTAATAGAGTTTCGACTGCACCTCCCTGTACATGACCTCTTCGTCGGAAACCGCCGTCTGCGCCTGCGGATCCCAGTTCACCATGCGCACGCCGCGGTAGATGTGGCCCTTCTTGTACAGGTCGACAAAAACCCGGAGTACACTCTCCGACATGTCGTCATCCATGGTGAATTTCGTGCGGGTCCAGTCACAGCTCGCCCCCAGTTTTTTTAGCTGCTCCAGGATGATGCCGCCGTGCTTTTCCTTCCACTCCCACGCATGTGCAAGAAATTCGTCGCGGGTCAGGTCAGCCTTCTCAATCCCCTGTTCCTTCAGCATATTAACCACCCTGGCCTCCGTGGCAATGGAGGCATGGTCGGTGCCGGGCACCCAGAGGGCATTCTTTCCCTGCATCCGGGCCCTGCGGATCAGTACATCCTGCAGGGTATTGTTCAGCATGTGTCCCATGTGGAGTACCCCCGTAACGTTGGGTGGAGGGATCACGATGCAGTATGGTTCGCGATCGTCGGGTGTGCTTTCGAAAAAACGGTTTTCCATCCAGTAGGAATACCATTTCTCTTCCACCTGCGCCGGATCATATTTTGAAGGAATGTTCATTTTTATTAGGGTTGGTTCATTCGTTTGTACATCAGTTTCCGGGATCCACATCCATATGATTTCAGCGGACTTCGTAATCCCGCTCTGCCCGGCATGTTGGTTCAGAAAATACCGGGGCTGACGGGATCAGTAATGCTGGAAAATCAATAGCTGTGGTTTTCCCGACTGCAAAAGTAGGAAAAATGCACTACACGGAGAAGAACAAAAGACAGCAATGCCCCGGCAATAATATCTTTGCAATCATCGTTTAATTAATTAACCACCAACACCCTCATTATCATGGCCGTTCAACCTGACAGACACCGGCTGATCCGCTCATTTTTCCTTCCACTCTCATTTTTAGCCTGCGGATTACTTGTCACTGCATCACTGGAAGCCCAGCGTTATACCTATCTCAGCGGTGGGGTCGGTATCTATTCAACATTCATTCCTGAAGTGGGTATGCCGTTTTCTGTTCGTGACGGCGGTCTGGAGGACGGAGGATCGTACAATGTTTCCCTGCGGCAAGAGATGGGGAAATACTTCAGCCTGGAACTGGGGTACATTGCCAGTTACTTTGATCCCCATGTGCAGGTTGAAGAAAGACCTCCTGTTGATGGCGGGTATTTCGAGTCAGACAGGTTCACCCTGAAAACCAACTTTGATGTGCGTGTATACAAGGACCGTATCGCTGCCTACGGGACTTTCGGGTATATTTTCAGCATTGAAGATGCAGGCGGGATATCGGCCGTTGGACTATGCAATCCATCAAATGTGCTGGTCGAGTACGCCCATCTTTCGGGAACCGGGAACGAGTCGTTTCTTTCGGCCGGTTCCGGGGTGCGCTTCCGGCTTGTTCATGAATTGCTGTTCGAAATGGAACTGGGATATGCCACCTCGTTTCACGAGATGTACAGTCTCACGGTATATTATGAGGATCCTGGCGGGATTGTCAGCACACATGTGATCGAAGAAGGAAAAGACCATTTCTATTTCAGATTTGGATTCTCCTACCCCCTGCAGCCCGTCTTCCGTGCTATGGGGAAAGGTGTGGACTTCCTGCTGGCACTCTGACTTCACAAACTGCCCCGCGCTGCAGAAAGGGCCGAATTGCCTGCGGGTACTGCGACTTCACAAACTGCCCCGCGCTGCAGAAAGGAGTGAACTGCCTGCGGGTACTGCGACTTCACAAACTGCCCCGCGCTGCAGAAAGGAATGAACTGCCTGCGGGTAGGCTGACTTCCTGTCTTTCATTTCATTTATATATATATTTAAACAAATATTTATATAGTTATTATAATATATATATTCAATTTTACAGTTTACCTGTCTATTTCTACCGTTCGCCGATTTTCAGCAAAATTTAACACAGAAAACTAAAAAAACCGAAATAGTTTTCATATTATTGCGCCGAATTTCAACAAAAAATGGAAATAAAAGAGCGGATCATCACGCAGGCAGGTACGTTGTTTGCCCGGTATGGTATCAAAAGCATCACCATGGATACCCTGGCGGATGATATGGGGATCTCGAAGCGTACCATTTATGAGAACTTCAAAGACAAGGATACCCTGCTGCTGGAAGTGATCACCTTTTTCAAGGCCCGGCAACTGGAACAGGCCAACGAAATTCTCAGCAAGTCGGAAAATGTGATCGTGGCCATGTTCTCCCTGCTGGAGGAAATGATCAATACCATGAAACAGCTGAATCCGCTCTTCTTCCAGGATGCAAAAAAATACCATTCAGGGATCTTTGCAAAGTTGCAGGAAAAGGGAGATCTCAGGGACCACTCGGTGACCAGGAAGATTCTTTCGGAAGGAATCGCCCAGGGAATCTTCAGGAAAGAGCACAACCTGGAAATCGTCAACCTCACACTGCATGAGTTATTTAACCTTTTCAGTCCTGGCAGCATCCTCACAACAGAAGGATACCACCGGGGGGAACTGTTCAACAACATCATCATCCCTTACCTGAGAGGCCTGTCCACAAGCAAGGGCATCAAGCTCATCGACAAACAGGGAGCATTTAAGTATTAAACAGAAAAAACAGCACATATGAGAAAGATATTTTTAGCCATTGTATCAACTGTATTCATCACCTCTGCAGCATCTGGTCAGGACACCGGAACACAACAGGAGTTCGGCCTGCAGGAAGCAGTGGATTACGCTCTTCAGCATAACAAGGACCTTAAAAATGCCAGGCAGGAACTCACCAAAACGGAACGCAGCATCTGGGAGGCGATCAGCCAGGGGCTGCCACAGGCGGATCTGCTGGTGGATTATATGACCTATTTCAACTACGAGCTGGCATTTGAGTTCGGCAGCCCGGAGGATGTGAACATCACACCCGACATGATCAACACGGCAATTACAAATACACTGGACATGCCGCAGTATTCCATGGTTACCCCGCAGGACCTCAACATCTATTTTGCAGGAAGTGAAGTAGACCGGCGGATCCAGGGAATGCTGCCCCCCTCCACAATCCTGATGTCGGACCAGCTGACAGCCAAGATACAGGCCTCACAGCTGGTGTTCAGCGGACAGTACATCGTGGGGATCCAGACGGCAAGACTCGGAAAGATTATTGCTGCGCAGGCACTTGACAACAGCGAAGTAACCACCAAGGAATCGGTGATCAATGCCTATTACCTGGTGCTGATCTCGGAACGTTCGCTCGGTTTCGTGGATCAGAACCTTGAAAACCTTGAGAAAATATTCAGCCAGACGAAAAAGATGGTGGAAGCAGGGATGGCGGAAAAACTTGATGCCGACCAGTTCCAGATCACTGTCAACCAGCTCGAAAACACCAAGAAGATGATGGAGCGTAACCTGGAGCTGAACTACAACATGCTCAGGTTTACACTGGGACTGCCGGCAGGTGCTGAACTGATACTGACCGACCGCCTGGACGATCTGTTCGCGGAGATGGAGTCGGTCAACCTGCTGATGGAAACATTCAATCCCGAAGAAAACATCACCTACCAGATACTTCAATCACAGGCGGAGATCAACAAGAAACTGTGGGCCATGGAAAAATGGAATTACGGTCCAAGCCTTGCAGCATTCTATAACTACAATTTTAAGATCCTTACCACCGGGTTTGACATGACACCTACGCATTTGCTGGGATTTTCCCTCAATGTTCCCATTTTTTCAAGTGGACTGAGAGATGCCAAAGTGGACCAGGCGCGTATCGAGTACGAGATCGCTGACAGGAACGCTGAGATCCTCGGCGACCAGCTGGAGCTGCAAAACCGCCAGCTGAAGTACAACCTGCAGAGCAGCCTGGAAAACTACGCCACCCAGAAAGAAAATGTGGAAGTCGCCCGCAGTATCCTGGAAAACTACCAGCGCAAATATGAACAGGGCATGGCCTCCAGCCTGGATGTAACCCAATCCAACAGTAACTACCTGGATGCCCAGAGCTCCTACCTGAACGCGATGTTCGAGGTGATGAGCGCCCGTATACAACTCGAAAAATTAATGAATAACCTAAGTACACTATAAATTTATCTGAAATGAAAAAAGGAATCATATACACGCTGTCCGCCATCGCAGTATTCAGCATGTTTTCATGCGGGGAAAAACCTTCGGGGACAACAAGTACAGATGTCGCTGTTGCTGACACGCCAGAAACTGTCGTGCACCCTGTTAAGGTAATGCCCATCGAAAAAACGATCATCAAGAGAACCATCAACACCACCGCATCACTGGTTGCAGAGGAAGAAACCTACCTGGCGCCTTCGATTCCGGGAAAAATACGCACCATTGATGTGGAGGTGGACGACCGTGTCAGGAAAGGACATATCCTGGTGGAGATGGACAAATCCCAGTTGTTACAGGCAAAGCTGCAGTATGAAAACCTGAAGAAGGATCTTGCACGGATGGACACGCTCCTGAAATTCGGGTCCGTAACCCAGCAGTCGTATGACCAGATGCGTACCCAACTGGAGGTAACGGAATCAACACTGGAAAATCTCCAGGAAAACACCGTGTTAAAGGCGCCCTATAACGGGATTGTAACCGGCAAATATTATAACGACGGGGAGATCTATGCCGGGGCCCCCAACACCCAGGCCGGCAAAGCCGCTATCGTGAGCCTGGTAAAGATGGATGTCCTGAAAGTATTTATCAATTTGTCGGAAAGGTATCTGCCACTTGTGAAAGAGGGACAGACAGCCACCGTGAAAACAGAAGTATACGGGGAAGAGTCCTTCAGGGCAACCGTACATACGATCTATCCCACGATCAACCCGGCAACCCGCACTTTCACCGTGGAGCTGCGCATGAACAATGCAGATTACAGGCTGCGTCCGGGAATGTACAGTGCCGTGACACTCGAACTGGGCGACAGGGAAGCGTTACTGGTACCTTCGCTTGCCGTGATCAAGCAGACCGGGACCAATACCAGGTATATTTTTATGCATGAAAATGGTAAATCTGTCAGGAAAACGGTGCAGCTCGGGGAAAGAATTGACGACAAGCTGGAGCTGATTCCCAACGGCATCAAGGGAGGAGAGGAACTGATCTATGCGGGACACCTGAACCTGATGGACGGGGATGCAGTGAATGTAATTTCTGAATAACAGTTAAAGAAATCAACTATGAGTATATATGGAAGTGCTGTAAGAAAACCGATTACCACGATCATGATTTTTATCGCGGTAGTCGTGTTCGGGGGGTATTCCCTCAAGCAGCTTGCAATTGATTTTTATCCTGAACTGGATTTCCCCGCAATATCGGTGATGACCATGTATGAAGGGGCCAGCGCCTCTGATGTGGAAACGAATGTGACCGATCTTATCGAAGGAAACCTGAACACCGTCAGCGACCTGAAAGAGATCACCTCGGTTTCGAGGGATGGAATGTCCATCGTTGTGCTTGAATTTGAATTCGGGAAGAATCTCGACGAGGCCACAAACGAAATCCGTGATGCATTGAATTTCATCGAGCCGTTCCTGGCCGAAGAAGTCTCAAAACCCGCGATCTTCAAATTCAATTCATCGCTCATGCCGATCCTCTTCTATGCAGTCACTGCAGAAGAAAGTTATGCGGCGCTCGATCAGATCATTGATGAAAAGATCATCAACCCACTCAACAGGATCGAAGGCGTGGGCTCCGTCGGAATCGGCGGTGCCCCGGGACGGGAGATCCAGATCGACATCGACCCCCGGAAAATGGAAGGTTACAACCTTACCGTAGAAATGGTCTCCGGGGTGCTGAATGCTGAAAACATGAACCTGCCCGCAGGAAACATTGAAATGGGGATGATGGATTACCCGATCCGCATCCAGGGCGAATTCCAGTCCAGCGAGGAAATCAGGAACATCGTTCTTGCCAACTACATGGGTCAACCCATCTACCTCAGGGATATTGCAACGATCAGGGACACGATCAGGGACATGACCTACCATGAAACCATCAATGGCAAGGATGGTGTGCGGGTAATCATTCAAAAACAATCGGGTGCAAATACCGTGAAAATCTCCGAGGAGATCAAGAAAATCATGCCGGAGCTGATCGCATCGCTCCCCGATGATGTGGAACTTTCGCTCTTCTTTGACTCTTCGGAATACATCAGGGGATCGATCAATAACCTCTCCAGGTCACTCATGTTTGCCGGTATTTTCGTGATCCTCGTAGTGCTGTTTTTCCTCGGAAGGTGGCGGGCCACATTCATTGTCATCCTGACCATCCCCATCTCACTGATTGTCGCATTTATCTACCTGTTCGTAACAGACAATTCGATCAATATTATTTCACTCTCCTCGCTGTCCATTGCCATCGGGATGGTGGTGGATGATGCCATCGTGGTCCTGGAAAACATCACCAAACATGTGGAGAGGGGCAGCAGGCCCAGGGAAGCCGCCATTTATGCAACGAACGAAGTCTGGCTCGCTGTGATCGTCACAACACTCACCGTACTTGCAGTGTTCCTGCCTCTGACCATGACCCCGGGACTGGTGGGAATGATGTTCAAGCAACTTGGGTTCGTGGTATCCATTACCATTACCACCTCAACCATTGCAGCCATCACGCTCACTCCTATGCTCTCTTCCAAATTGCTGAAATTGCGCGACAAGTCGAAGAACAGGCGAAAACTCAGCTATGCGAATACGATTGAAAAGTTGCTGGACAGGCTGAATGATTTCTATGCGCGGACACTGAAAACTGCACTTAAAGTCAGGATTCCGATCCTGGTCGGTGCTTTCGTAGTCTTTGTACTTTCACTGATGCTGGTTGCACAGATCGGCTTTGTCAACTTCCCGGAGGCAGATGAGGGGCAGTTTGGCGTTACCGTTGAACTTGCCACGGGTACCCGGGTGGATGAAGCCAACAAGGTGGCCGATAAGGTGACTGTTTTCCTGGAGGATAATTACCCCGAAATCGAACTGCTGAGCACCTCCTCAGGTGCTGATGACCAGGGTGGGTTTACTTCCTTGTTTGCTGAAACCGGGAACCACATTATCAATGTTTCTGCAATCCTGGTGAACCAGCTTGAGCGGGAAAAGGATGTCTGGCAGATATCCGAGGAGATCAGGGAATACCTGGCAACCATCCCGGAAATCGTCTCCTATACGGTCACTCCAAACGGGGGCAGCATGGGAGGTGCCATGATGGGCAACCAGATTGACGTGGAAATTTACGGGTATGACTTTACGAAAACGACCCTGCTTGCCAACCAATTGGTCGACAGCCTGGAGACCCTTACGGGGGCCACGAACATCACCATGAGCCGGGATCCGTCCAAGCCGGAGTTACAGATCAAACCCAACAGGGAGAAACTGGCATTGCATGGCCTGAACACCTTTACGCTGGCGAACGCCATCAGGAACAGGATCGAAGGACCATTCATGCGCAAATACCGTGAGGACGGAAACGAATACGATATCGTCATCAGGTTCGATGAAGAAGACCGGAACTCCATCACGGATATCGAGAACATCCTGGTTACCAACCAGCAGGGGGAGTCGGTCCGCGTGAAGGAAATCGCCGACGTGGTGGAGTACTGGGTGCCTCCGAACATCGAGCACAAACGCAGGCAACGTATTATTACGGTAAGTGTCACACCCTACCAGGTCCCGCTGAACAAACTGTCAGCAAGGATCGACCAGGTGATCGAACATCTTGAAATACCGGATGGTGTATATGTTGAATCGGGCGGTGCTGCTGAGGATTTTGCCGAAAACATGGCCGATCTGCAACTCCTGTTCCTCCTGGTCGTCATACTGGTATACATTGTCATGGCTTCACAGTTTGAATCGCTCTTTACACCCTTTATTATCATGTTCTCCATCCCGTTCGCATTCACCGGGGTGATACTGGCCCATTATTTTACCGGGACGGTGCTGAGCATGATCTCGCTGATCGGGGGTGTGATGCTGGTGGGAATCGTGGTGAAAAACGCCATTGTACTGGTGGATTACATCAACCTGATGCGAGACAGGGGATTCGCGCTCACCGAAGCCATCATTGAATCAGGAAGATCCAGGTTGCGGCCGGTGCTGATGACATCCGTTACGACGATTTTGGGAATGCTGCCGCTGGCCCTCAGCAAAGGCGATGGATCGGAGATCTGGAGCCCCATGGGAATATCGGTGATCGGCGGATTGATCTTCTCGACCTTTATCACGCTTGTGCTTGTCCCGGTGGTGTACCACCTGTTCATCCGCAAGAAAGGCAAGCGAAAGCAATCTGTGGACTATGGGTTCATGAATGGAGCATCCGAATAGGTGCAGCAACAGTACTATTGAATAAAGCGTCTGAACGGAACGGGGCACTGTTCCGTTCAGACAAAGGTTCTGAATAACCGCACAAACAAATCAATATGAAAGCAATATTCATCGTATATAACCAGGCACACACCGAAAAGGTAGAATACATCTTCGACAAGCTGAATATCCGTGGGTTTACACGCTGGACCGATCTTACAGGCCGGGGAAGTGTTGATGGAGACCCCCATATGAATACCCACACCTGGCCCGAGCAGAATACCGCCAGGCTGACAGTTGTGGAGGATGAGATGGTTCCAAAAGTCCTGGAAGCAGTTAAGAAAATGGACGAAATCAACCAGGATGTTGGTGTACGCGCCTTCACCTGGAACATCGAAGCCTTGTACTGACAGGATCTGAAAGACTGAAAGCCAGGTCTGTGGTGGGGCTTTGCATGATCTGCGCATACCAAAACCCTGAAAGACATATGCATACCGGGTGGTTCGTAGATATGTCCCTAAACAGTCTGTGTTTCCTTACCATTCTATGTAAAATTCTTGTAATTTTGGGAGATTAACCAAAGATGGGTCGGACGTACTGCATTCCCAGGCGATTCGATAAAAATGATCATTCAAACAGGTCTAACAAGAATAAAAACGTGAGACAGCTACTTTATGTAATCCCTATACTACTCATCTCTGCGTCGTGCGTAAACAAAACCGAAAATCAGGCGAGGGAATCCGGACAGGAGATATATTTTGCCCAATCCACATACGATTATGGTGAGATTGCAGAGGGCAGCGACGGACTGTATACCATCGCGTTCAAGAATCTTGGTGATGCACCTATCGTGGTCAACCGTGTCAGGGCATCCTGTGGATGCACCGTACCTTCCTGGCCTGAAAAACCGATTGAACCGGGAGCTTCCGGCGAAATCCAGGTAGAGTACAATACCCGGTTGACCGGCTCATTTATGAAATCAGTATACGTATACTCTTCAGCTGAAAATTCACCCGTTAAGCTGACCGTCAAAGGCAAGGTATTGCCCAGGATAAATCCGTTAGACAAATCACTACCAGATTAACCGAATAAGATGCCAGGAATATCCACAAAAGGAATGGCCATGCCGGCCTCCCCGATCCGCAAACTCGTCCCCTTCGCAGAAGAGGCCAAAAGTAAAGGAAGAAAAGTCTTTCACCTGAATATCGGTCAGCCGGATATCAGGACTCCCGAAGTTGCCCTGAACGCAATCAGGAACCTGGAGGAAAAGGTGATCGAATACAGTCACTCCGCCGGTATTGAAAGTTACCGCAGAAAGCTGGCTGCAAAATACCAGGAACTTCATATCAATGTGGATCATACCGAGATTCTCGTTACCACTGGCGGTTCAGAAGCAATCTCCTTTGCACTTATGGCAACGGTCAACCCGGGCGAGGAAGTGATCTGCCCCGAACCATTTTACGCAAATTACAATGGATTCTCCACTGCCGCCGGGGTGAAGGTGGTCCCCATTACTTCCACAATCGAAACTGGTTTTGCGCTACCCGATATTGCTGAATTCGAAAAAGTAATCACCCCGAAAACCAGGGGCATCATTATCTGCAATCCGAACAACCCTACCGGGTATCTCTATTCCGAAAAGGAGATGCGCCGCCTGGGTGAGATCGTAAAAAAACATGACCTCTACCTTTACTCTGACGAAGTGTACAGGGAATTCTGCTATGATGGCAAAAAACATTTCTCTGCCATGTACCTGGAGGGCCTGGAAGAACATGTGGTCATGATGGATTCAGTATCCAAGCGTTACAGTATGTGCGGGGCGAGAATTGGTGCGCTGGTGACAAAGAACAGGGCGGTACTGGATACGGCATTGAAATTTGCACAGGCGAGACTGAGTCCGCCTTCGTTCGGGCAGATCGCCGGTGAAGCGGCCCTGGATACGCCTGCATCCTATTTCGAAGAGGTATACGAGGAATATATTGCGCGGCGGGATTTTATGGTTGAAGCGCTGAACAAGATGCCGGGTGTGAAGTGTCCTTCACCGGGGGGAGCTTTTTATACCGTAGTGCACCTGCCTGTTGACGATACGGATACGTTTGCAGAATGGATCCTGCGTGAGTTTGAACATGAGAACCAGACGGTAATGATGGCACCCGCCAGCGGGTTCTATTCTACACCCGGACTGGGAAAGCAGGAGGTCAGGATTGCCTATGTGTTGAAAAAGGAAGACCTGTCAAAAGCCATGGAAACCCTTGAGGCAGCATTGAAAGCATATCCGGGAAGAATAAAATAGTCCTATGCCCGACAAGAATAACAAACCAAAAATTGCAGGACTCCGTTCCATCAAACTCGAAATGGAACCGGGCATCTGTTACTGGTGCGCCTGCGGACAGAGCAGCAACCAGCCGTTTTGTGACGGTTCACACCAGGGAACCGCTTTCAAACCGGTAGAAGTAAAGATCACCGAAAAAAAACTGGTCAAATGGTGCAGCTGTAAAATGACCGAAATGCCCCCCTACTGTGACAACAGTCACCGGGAATTGCCAGGATATGAAGCAAAACCAGGGAAATAAAAACCTTATCCTCAAAACACACCGAACAACTCCTCCACAGCCTGTTTGCGGTAAGCAAAAATTCCATTGAGCTGACGCCGGATAAAGATTGCATTCGCCAGGGCACCCAGGAAACCCAGGGGCGGACTGTAAGAGACAATGTCACGCATCAGCACCCCCCCTTCGATGGGTTCTATAAAATGTTCATGGTGCCAGAGAGCATAGGGCCCAATCCGCTGCTCATCCACAAAATAAACACCCTCCTCCACATGGGTGATCTCTGTGACCCAGGTCATTTTGATACCCAGCAGGGGACTGACCTTGTAAGCGATCACCATGCCCGGGTACATCCGCTCCGGCAAATCCCCGGAGGTAATGTCAAAACCCATGTGCTCAGGTGTGATCTTACTGAGATTTGCAGGAGATGAAATGAATTCCCAAACCCGGTCCAACGTTGACGGGATTTTTTGCGATGTTTTTAACTGGTAAAATGCCATATTTTTCTTATTGAAAACGGGTGAATGCTTCCACATCCACCCGTCCAACTTACCCAAATCATGAACGCTTATGAAACAAAGGTCTGTAAACTTTTTGTTTAATATTGACCTTCATTTGTTAAACAATCCTGATATAAAAAAGTTCAAAAATTCAGAAAAAAATGAAATTAAGTCCGTCGCGGTGTTTTCATTTTACTTCTGTACCTCTACGGTTTGAACTGAAATGGTTACAACGCTTGTAAAGGCAGTTATGATATAATCAACAAATTCGAATTGTGTATAGATGGTGTAGTTTTCTGCTCCACCGGCCATCTCCTGTGAATCCACATCATTCAAAGGAACCAGTCCCCATAATGCGTACCATTGTTTTCAGAATACATGTGTGTATTGCAACAGGGCACCGCCCGGCAACATTGACAGGTTCATATCTCCAAGAAAATCAAGCTTGTGGTTCCGCTGGACCAGGTACATCACCCCGTCGAAAAGGAAGAGGAACCCGCCCTGTAGGATCACGGAATTTCCATATCCCATCAGGAGATCAGGACGCTTCTGATTTCGTCCGGACAGGTGACGCAGCAGGAACCCGGTACCTATATAGGCAATGTCCAGACCGGCATTGATCAGGTATAGGTTTTCAAACCGGATATGTGCATCCATCAGTTCCTGCGGTGACATGCGGAGTGGTGTCATCTGGGCCGCAGAATAAAAGCTGAACCCGGCGATCCCGAGGTTGATGGTATTCCAGAAAAAATTCATCTGGTGAAAATATTTGGTGGACCCGGTCGTACTCGCCCAGCCGTAGGCCCCGGTAGCCAGGTTGGCCACTGCCCATCCGCCCAGCACATACATCCCTGTCTTGTTGGTGGACATGCTGGTGCTGAAGAATTCATTAAAGTTGCCCTGCCCGTAAAGTGTCACAAAACCGAAGGCAAGTAAAACAATAATCGCTGATCTCTTCATTTTATAGAGTAGATTTGATACAAAGACATAACAAATGCCGGGATCAGGATGTTTACGTGATCACCGGTGGCAGCTGGAAAATTTTGGCCAACCAGGCGGATGAGATGCTCAAACGCTGCACATGCAGGATTTGCATGGTCAGAAAACAGAACAAATCATGTCCCGAAGCAGCATATCCAGGAAAAGCAATATAAAATAATGAAGCAGCATACACCCCTTATGGATACAGCAGGTATTTTTCCCGTACCTGGCGATATGCTGCCAGTCCGGGTTGCCAGGTGTTCCTGATCTGCTCCTCGCTCCATCCTTCAATGATCTGTTTCCTGAATGCATCGGTACCGGCAAGGAGGTCGAAGAACGGCCTGAAGAAATTATCCTTATCGGGAAATTTCTCATATGCATCAAGCACCCATTTGATCTCCAGCCTGTTCCATCCTCCTGCAGGTACATAGTCCCTGAGATCCTCCCCATGGCAGGTTACGCCTTTGAATTTCGGATGCATCTCC
>Ga0180430_10002419_pt1 | contig 16912 bp, 33 predicted proteins | sample SS_ome_9_FD_132999 | JGI IMG/M metagenome (GOLD analysis project Ga0180430, IMG submission 132999) | Hypersaline lake sediment archaeal communities from the Salton Sea, California, USA - SS_1_S_2 metaG | ecosystem: Environmental > Aquatic > Non-marine Saline and Alkaline > Hypersaline >... | reverse complement strand
GGGGGATGCGGTCTGGCGACCCCTACGGGATTCGAACCCGTGTACCCAGAATGAAAATCTCGGACACGGGCGACAGAAGCCACTGAGAGTCAGGCACTTCCGGTGCCGGCCTCTGCGCTGGTCCCCCGACTGGTCCCCCGAATGCTCTTCAAGACATCACCCACACGGTCGACGACGTTCTCCGGGCAGTGGCCCGCGTACCGCATCGTCATCGCGAGAGTCGCGTGCCCCATGATCTTCTGGAGATCCGGGAGCGGCACACCCGCTCGAGCTGCGGTGCAGCCGAAGACGTGGCGGAGATCGTGCGGCCGGAGATCTCGGTGGCCGATCACCGCGGCCGCGGTGTGGAAGGCCGCGTAGTGCTGCCGCCGGAGTACTCGCGCCCAAGCAAGGACTCGGTCCGGCCCCTTGAGCGGCACCGTCCGCCCAGCCCAGAGCTCCGCCAGGACCGCCCCGGCGAAAGGAGTGATCGGCACATCGCGCGGCGCCTTGCCCTTCGTCTCCCTCGCTGTGAGCACTGAGCGGTCGAGATCCACGTCTCGCCACTCGAGCCGGAACAGCTCACCCCGGCGGAGCCCAGTCTCCATTGCCAGCCGGACGTACACCCGGAGCTCCTCCGGACAGGCCTCGACCAGCTCGTCCTGCTCCTCGAGGGACAGGTACGGGATCGGCCTCTTCTTCTCCCGGTGGAGACGGATGCCCGCCACGGGGTTCCTCGAGGCGAAGCCCTGCGCCAGGGCCTTCTTGAAGATCGACGACAGCGCAGACCGGTACCGGTTCAGGGTCGCCGGCACCAGGCCGCGCAGGCTGTTCAGGAAGAGCTCGACGTCCTGGGAGAGGATCTCGTCCATGTGGCGGCCCTTGAAGGCCTTCAGGAACTTGCGCGCCTTCCAGCGGTAGTCCTTCACCGTGTCAGGGGCATGCGTCTCTTCGATCTGGTCGAAGTAGATCTCGAGGAAGTCCTCGAAGTAGATCTCCTCCACCTTCCGGCGACCGTACAGGCGGATCTCCTCGCGATCGCGGCGGACGGCCTCGAGATGCCTCAGGGCCGCGGTACGGTCCGGCCCTCCGTACTCCGTGATCTCGGTCCGACCCTCGCGAATCCGGACGTACCAGCCCTTGCGGCCCTTCCGCTGGAACACTCGGCCGAACTGCCGGATCCTCATGGCTCTCCCCTGCCGCTCGCCACTGTGCTGGATGCTACCACGGCGCCGGCGCCTTCTCGACCGTCATCTCCCGCCGGCGAGACGCTCCGCGGCGTTCCGAATGCGGCGCCCGCGACGGCCCGTCCGCTTGCCCGGAAGCGCCTTCGGGACCGCGACCTGCTTGAGGCCCTCGAGGTGGACCAGGAGGTCATCCCGCATGACCAGGATGCGCTTCGCCACAGTGATCGTCGGCACGCTCTCCTTGGTGAGCCACGTCAGCGCCGATCGCTCGCTCGGCAACCCCAGGAGCCGCGCCACGTGCGCCTGTGTCAGCACGGGCGGGTAGCAGAGCGCCTCGAGGACCTGGAGCAGCTCGGGGACGGACTCACTCATGCCGACTGCACTCCCTCTCGCCAGAGAGCCATCTCGAGGAGGACGCGATCGCGGGACTGCTCGGCCATGCCGGGCTCGCGACGGCCAGGAATCAGGCGAATGTGTCGCGTCCAGAGGGACTCGAAGACCGGGCCCCAGCCGCGATCAGGTGCGAGCGGGGCGGCCGCGATCGCACGATCGAGAACGCCGTCGCAGCGGCGCTCGAGTTCGGCTTGGCCGTTGGAGAAACGGCGGCCCAGGGCACTCACTGCGCTGGCTCCTTCGGCTCCCCAGCCCCCTCGAGCTGGATCACGTACTGTCGATCGGGCCGCGCCACGCGGAGCTGGTGGCACTCCGCTTCCGCCTCGTCGCTGTCCGCATGCGGCGGGTGATACTGCTCCCACGCGCCGCCGGCGACCAGGCGCCCCCAGATCACGAATCCTGGCATGAGTCCCCCTCGTCACGACGCCTGAGGAGCCCTTCCGGGTCGATCTCGAATCCTCGGTCCTGGAGGCCATCGACGATGCCCATGACCCACCCGATGACGATGCCAGCCGACATGTGGTGATTGACCACGATCGCTGCGCCGTGGCCCTCGAGCTTGGCCAGAAGGTCCTTCGCCGCCGGCAGGAACTGCGCTGCGCGACGGACAAGCTCGTCATGGTCACCGACCATCCGGCACCTCCTCCGTGGGTTCCTGCGGATCCCGCCACGCCCAGTCGATCGAAGCCGCGGTCGGTGGCACCTTCTCGACGATCTGCTTCGTGAAGATCAGGGGCGTCTCACACACCGGGCACCAGAAGGTGACCTGGAAGTAGAGCGGGATGAAGACGTCGCGGCCGCACTCGTCGCAGATGAAGCGCCGCCAGCGGGGAGTCACCCTACGCATCGCCACCTCCACTGGTGCGGCCATGGTGCTTGAACCACGCCTCGGCAAGACGCCGCGCGCCCTCGTTCGGCGATTTCTCCAGCCGCTCCATCCGCCTCCGCTCCGCCTCGAGGTCCGGACCGGGAGACGGCGCCGGACGCTTCGGGCTGGACCGACCACCCGGCCTCGGCTTCGGGGCCGCGGTCCGGAGTCGAGCATCGATGCTGGCTAGGAGTGCGGTCTGATGCTCCGCCTGGTCGACGACTTGCTCGAGCAGTTCGATCATGCGGCGCGCCGCGTCGGTTCTCTCGCCGCTCATGCCACTGCCCCGTAGCCCGCCGCCGGCCCCTTGGGGCGGCAGGGCGGCGGGCGGGTCGAGGTTTCCCTACTCTCGAACTGCAGTTCGGGACGTGACGCCAACTGTCGTTGTCGTCCGTCACGTCCCGTCCCGTCCCGTCGCCGTGACAATGGGGTAGTCACGCCTGTCACTGTGACTTCCTCTCCCGGCGCTTCCGCGCGGCTGCTGTTGGGTCGCTCTGGTAGCGGCTCCACTGCGCAACCCTGACGCTATCTTCCTCATCCGTAACGAGTTCCGACGCGAGGATGCTATCGAGGGCGGTCGCGAGCTTGCGCTCGATCATGTCACGGTGACTTGCGTGACGCTCCGCGTAGCCGTTCGAGTGTTTCAAAAGCGCACGGGCAGAGATGTCGGCCTTCGGAACGACGCCGCCCCGATATCCACGGAGCTTCACCCAGGTCAGGAAGATGAGCCAGGTGACCCCGACCCACCACCCGCCTTCCTCGAGCTCCGGATCGGTGAAGATCGGAGCATCGACTCGAAGCCAGCCCGATGACCTAGACATCAGCACTCCGCAAAGAACAACCCACATCGACAGTCACTCCCCGCCCTCGAGGGCAGGTCTCTCGTCCCACGTCCGCCCGTCGAGCTCGCGGCCGGCGGCCTTCTTGCCCACGCGCTCGAGGTAGACCAAGCGCTCGCCGTGGAACCCCGAGCCCCCGGCGAGGTTGATGCGCCGAACACGGGGGCCTTCCTCCGGAACGTCCCGCCAGTCCGGGTCGTCCACATCTCGGTCGTAGAGCGGAGCCCACTCCCCCCACTGCTTGAAGAAGTACGGCACCCCGGCCGCCTGGCACTGGTCGCGGAGGCCTCGGAACCAGTCTGGATGCGACGGCCGGGCCCGGGGGCCGGACTCGCCGCCGGCGATCACCCAGTCGAGGGCGGGCCGCGGGTGTCCCGGGCAACCTTCCTCCGGAGTGAAGCCCTCGCACTTCTCTCCCACGGGGATGAACCGCACCCCCTCTCGGAGGAGAGCGAAGAGGGCGTCCTCGGCTTCCTGTCGACTCATCGGACGGCCATCGTCGTGCTGGAGCCCGTCGAACGAACGGTTCCGGAGCATCCCCTCGACGTCAGCCCGCATGTGGATCTCCCTCTGCGCTAGGAGAGCCCCGCGGATGTCCACCCGCCCCAGCAACGGCTCGCACGACACGAAGCGCACCGCCGCCGGCGTGTCGAGCAGGAGCGGGATCCGCTCGTCGGCCGCGGCCTGGTTCTCGACCGAGACGCCGAGCCAGACGTTCGAAGGCACCCAGTCGACCTCCAGGGGCACCCCACCGGCCTTCTCGACGTCGATGTCGGGCTGCGGCGCCGCCACGCACGTGAGGAGATGCGGGGCACGAAACGGAGGCAGCTCGAGCGGGAGCACGCCCCTCACCCAGCGCAGTCGTCGTACCCACTGCCGCATGCGCTCCGGACGCTTCGTGAGCACGTAGAAGGTGTGCTCGCTCGCCGAGGCCATGATCGAGAACACGAGCTGGAGCGCCAGGTCACCGACGTCCTCGTGGAAGAGGTCCCCCATGGAGCACACGAAGACGCCTCGAGGCTTCGTCCAGCGCAGCGGCTGCTCGAGGCGGTCCTCCTGGAGCGTCACGGCGAACGGATTGTTCTCCGGGTAGCCGAACCGCCCCGCCAGGCGCTTCACCATCCGCTCGGCGTAGCAGTTCGCGCACCCGGCCGAGACCTTCGAGCAGCCCGTGACCGGGTTCCACGTCTCGCCTGGCGTGCCGTCGGGGTTCTGGCACCACTCGATCTTTGTGCTCATGGGGCCGCCCCCTCGATCAGCTCCGCCACCCACTCCCGCAGGTCGTCGTGTATCAGCTCGTCCCACCGGTCGAGGATCTCCGCTGCGAGTTGCTTGCGGCCCTGGGCGCCGCCCTCCCGCCTCGCGTCGACGGCGGCAGCGCGGATGTGGTTCGCCACGACCTGGCGGACGTGAGAGAGCGTCTCGTCGTCACCTCCAGCGAACTTGAACGCCTCCTCCGCCCGCTCCTCCGGCGTCGGGCAGGCGCTCTCCGGCTCCGGGTCGCACTCCCCATCATGCCCGCGCGGTTGCGAGCACGGCGTCGGGCCGAAGATGCGGCACTGGTCCGACAGCGGCGGGGAGGGGAGGAGGGCGCGGAGGGGGTCCATTCTCTCGCGGAAGAGCCCTTGCCAGTAGTCGTTCATCGAAGGCGGGACACCTACGTACTGGTCCCACAGGTCGCACACCGCCCGCGCCTTCTCGGTCAGCGCGTCAATCCGATTCGCGGCGTCATCGAGCGTCGCCTCGTCGTTGAGGTGCGCGTCCACCATGTCGAGAGCCGCGAAGATGGCGAGTTGGTCAGCGAGCCACAGAGACTCCTTGCGCCCGTGCTCCTCGTCCTTCTCGACGTTCGCGGTGATGAGCATGGTGCGCTCCCGCTCCATCTCCGCGATCCGCTCGCCCTGGGCGGCGAGGTGCGACAGCACGCGCTGTACCTGCTCGTTGAGCGCGAAGGTCTCCCGCAGCGCCGCCACGTCCCGCTCTATCTCAGTCTTCACAGTAGCGCTCCCTCCATGCCTTCGGGTTCCGGTGCGCGTCGTCGTGGCATGACCGGCAGAGGCCGATCAGGTTGGCCCGCGTGTGGTCCCGCTTGCCCATCATGCCGTTGCGCAGGTGGTGGACGTCGGTCGTCGGGGCGCCGCACGCCCGGCAGTACGGTTCCTCGACCAGGACGACCGCCTGGGCCACCAGCCACACCTCCCAGTCCCGAGGCCGCTTCCGGCGCATCCAGGAGCGCCTGAGCCTCGTCCGCCGGCGCAGCTGGCCCCCTCGACGGCGGAGCGCGGTCCGGCGACGTAGCGGCGTCCGCTTCACGCTGCCCTCCTCTCGCCCGCAGGAGCCAGGACTGTCATGCCCCTGCCTCCCGGCTCCCGTCGTAGTCCTTGAGCACCTGGTAGCAGCGCTCGCACGTCGTGCTGAAGCCGGCGCCGTGCCGGTGAAGCCCCGGGTCGTCGGCGCGGATCTGCGCGGCCACGGCGTCCGCACGTGTGGTCAGGGCCCTCGTGACAGCCGGGCTCTTCATGAACCGGACGCGGGCCGCGTGTTTCTTGAGGGCGTTCATGCGAAGAGTTCCTGCTGCTGGCCGGCGTCCTGGGCCTTCGCAAGCCCCATGCACTCCTGGCAGAGCATCGGGAGGTTCCGCACGTCCTCGAGCGCCATGTAACGCGCGGGCCCGCTGAAGTTGAGCACCGGCCGCGGGTCGTAGCCGCAGAGCGGGAGGTCTGTCGCCGGGTCGACGACGTGCCAGCCAATGACGGCCGGGCGCATGGGGAGGGAGTGGTCCATCACGTGAAGAGCCCCCTCCTCGCCGCCACGGCCGCGGCGTTCAGCCACAGCGAGTCCACCCGATGAACGCCCCCGTCGGCCTGCGTCGGCACGTCGTGCCGCTCCCAGCTGGAGTACTCCTCGTCGTAGAGCTCGCACCGGTAGCCGGAGATCATCGCCATGCCCTTGATCGCGTGGAGTACTCCGGCGAGCTCGCGGTGATCCTCGTCGGTCATCTCGTGGGAGTAGGCGCGGCCGATGTCCCCGTCGCACCGGATGGAGGTCCTCGTCGACAGCGGATACGGCGGGTCGCAGTAGAAGAGTGCGTCGGGGCGGTCCTGCTGGGCGATGACCTCGAGGCCCGGGCGGCTCTCGATCACGACACCGCGGAGCCGGTCCACGTATCGCCGGATGTGCTCCGGCCACCGTGCCCAGGCCATCGGCTCCGGGTGGCGTTCACGGAAGGCGTTGGCACGGAATCCGGTCCTGCGGTTGCTCCGGCTGCTCGACCCGAATGCCGCGAACGACCGGAAAACCGTCCTGCGGGCTTGTTCCACCGGATCGTCGGTTGGCTCGTAGGACAGCCTGAACTCGTCCCGAGAGAACGGCGTGAGCCGGCAGAGATCCGCGAGGCGTTCGGCGGCCGCCGGATCCCGAAGCACTTGGAAGACGTTCACGACGTCGCCGTCCAGGTCGTTGAGGATCTCCCCGAACGAGGGCGGCTTGCGCATGAGGACGGAACCTGCGCCACCGAACGGCTCGACGTAGATCCGGTGCTCCGGCATCCGCTCGATGATCCACGGGGCGATGCGGAACTTCCCGCCGTGGTAGCGCAGGACGGGCCGCATCACGCCGCCTCCAGAATCGACCGGCACAGCGCCTCAGCCACGCCCACCGGAACCGCGTTGCCGATCTGGCGCACCGTGTCTGTCTTCGTCCCGGCGAACCGGTAGCCGTCCGGGAAGCTCATCGCGCGCGCCAACTCGTCGGGCTGGAGCATCCGGAACAGGATGTCGAGGCGGGCGTGCGGCTCGACCAGGCCGAGCCTGTGCTTCGCCGTGAGCGTAGGAATCGGCTTCTCCAAGCTCTTCGGGCCGCCGTTGCTGTAGTACGAGACCAGGAACGGCTCGACGAGGGAGATAGCCCCCTTCGTGGCCACCGTCGGCGAGGGCTCCGACACCGGCCGGGGCGCGCCGCCAGAGTGCTGGCCGAGGAGGAAGGGCTCGACGAGCGCGAAACGATCCGAGCACGTCACGGTGGGAAGAGGGTCACCGATCGCACGTCCGCCCGGGAGGTCCGCCCCGCCGGGTGTGATGATGAACGGCTCCACCAGCCCGTGCTTCACCGCGCTGGCCGGGATCGTCGGGACCGGGTCGTCGACGGAGTGCGTGCGCGGCACCTGCCCGTCGCGTTCGCCGTAGAGCGGCACGAGATACGGCTGCACCAAGCCGGCATGAACCCCACCGGCCGAGATCGTCGGCAGTGGCTGGTCGAGGCTCCGCGCCGAGTTGCGCACGTGGTAGTCGGACGTGCCACGCAGCAGGACCAGGTACGGCTCCGCCGCCTCGCCCCCGAACCGACGCAGGCCCTCGGCGATCCGCTCGAGCGTCCGCTTCGCCAGGGGGCGCTTCCGCCCGAAGATGCTCGCGCCCTTGTGGGCCCAGTCGATCACCTCGCGCGCGGCGCGCCACCGGGCTCGGTCGTCGAACAGCTCGCCCTCGCAGGTCGCGGCGTGCGTCGGCTCCGGCCACTGGACCGGGCGGTTCCCGCGGCGCGCGCGGATGAAGAGCCGCTTCCGCGTCGTCGGGTCGCCGTAGTCCGCGGCGTTCAGGATCCGCCAGTCGACGCGGTAGTTCAGGCTGATGAGCGCCTGGATGAAGGCCTTGAACGTCTCCCCCTTCCGGCTCTTCAGCGGCCGGCCGTTCGCACCGAGAGGCCCCCACGAGGTGAACTCCGGCACGTTCTCGATGAGGATGTTCTGAACGTGGAGCTCGGAGCACCAGTGGAGGATGTGCCAGGCGCTCGCGCGGGACTGGTCGGACATCGGGCGCCCGCCGCGGGCCGTGCTGTGGTGCGTACACTCCGGGCTCGCCACGAGGAGGTCGACCTTGCGGCTCGGGACCACCTTGCGCGGGTCGATGGCCTCGATGCTCGCGCAGAGGTGCTCGACGTTCGGGTGGTTCGCCGCGTGAGTCTCGAGAGCGAGATCCCAGTGGTTGATGGCGAGGAGGTCGACGCGACGGCCGAGGCCCTCGGCGGCGCGAAGGAGACCGGTGCTCGTGCCGCCGGCTCCGCAGAACATGTCGATGGCGCGGAAAGGCTTCACGGGCCGGCAACCCCGTCCTCAACCTCGCGCATCTCGAGCTCGGCCCGGGCACGGCACGCCTCGCACCAATGGAGGGCGTTCAGGTGGCGGCGGGCGCAGTCATTCGCGCACGGCTCGGCCGCGGCCGCCCCGAGCTGCTCCTCCGTCGCGCGCATCATCTTGCAGTCGATCATCGTCTTCTCCTCAGTCCGCCTGGTCAGCCAGCCGACGCACGTCCTGAGCAATGCTCACGGCCAGCTGGAACAGATCCTGGTTCCCGAGAACCGAGTAGACGGCGCCGAGTACGGCGCTGTGGCTCCGATCGAAGAACTCCCCCACCTCGACCAGGCTGTGGTCGGTCAGGTCGCGCGAGAGGTACATGGCGATCTTCCGAGCGCGCGTCACCCACTTCCTGCGGTTGTAGGCCCGGATGGACTCGACCGTGACGTCCAGCCGATCGGACACGGTCTCGAGGATGAGCTTCATCGGGACGACGGCCGCGCTCCTCCCCCCGGTCTGGGAGGAGCGCGAGAGAGGGCTCGCCGGGCGGCTGCCAGCGGTCATGCTCCCGCCTCCACGTCCGCCAGGGCCTTCACGAGCCGGCGAGCGTCGGGGAAGATGCCGTCTGCCATGAGGTACATGCGCCGCAGCTCGGGCACGAAGTCGGCCTCGCTGAGCAGGATGAAGAGCCGCTTTCCCTGCCCCTTCGCCCACCCGGCCTCGAGATGCGCTGAGCGGCCGCAGGGGAGGCAGAGCACGGCCAGGTCGCACCACTCGAGGCCCTCCATGTCGCACTCGAACCCGTCCACGTTGTGAGCGATAGCCGAGAGGTACTGGCGCGGCGTCCAGGCCTGCCAGTCCTCGGAGATCTCCGTCCACGCGAAGACGTGTGGCTCCGGCGCGCGCGGATCCGTGTGGTTCCGGAAGTCGTAGACCTCGTGCCCGTGGGCGATCAGCAGATCGACGAGGACCGGTTGCACCTGATTCCGCCAGCTCGAGGCGACGTAGATTCTCATGGCGTCCGGCCCTACCCGTAGACCGCCACGTCGCCGAGTTCGTCCGTCAGCCACTGCTTCACACGCTGGATGGCCTCGAGGCGCCACTTGCCTCCGTCACACTCGAAGAGAGCGCACGTGGGCGGATTGCCGCCGGCGGCATCCCGGAGCCGCAGGATGAACGGCGACTGCGGCTGCCACACCTCCGAGAAGGTCCGGTACGGCTGGAGATGCACGGGGTTCGGAACGTCCACCTGGGCCTTCTTCACGATCCCGGCCCGGGCCGTCGCGCGCTGCGTCACGCCGTCGTCGGCGCACGTCTGGACCGCCTCGGACTCGAGGTTCCCGACGATCTTGAACACGGCCTCGCGGTCCGCGACCGGCTCGAAGTTCGCGAGCAGGCCGATGACGAAAGTCTCCTGATCCCTGAACACGGAGAGTCCGAGCTCCGGAACGATGGCCTTCGCGGTCGCGAGGTGGGCGCGCTGGTTGAACTCGCCGAAGATCCCCGTCAGGAGTCGCACCTCGGTCGGGCTCACGACGTGGACGAAGACGCTGCGACCGGCCTCGAGGTAGGCCTCGTCCTTGTCACCGTTCACCAGGTCGGCGAAGCCCTGGAGCGTGTGGACCACCACGGGCTCGGGCACCGGCTCCGGCTTGCGCGGGTCGTGGAGCTGCGTGGTCGAGTACTCCCGGCCCGCGATCTCCACCGTCTTGCCGGCCGCCTCGAGCGCCATTCGCTCGACCTCGGCGATGGCTCCCGTCGAGAGGAGCGTCCCTTGGACCCCCCTCATCTTGATCGACTCGCCCGGGATGAGGCCGGACTTCGCCGTGTTGCCGTTGCTTCCCATCTCGATTCTCCCTGTCTGTGCCGGGGCTAGGCGCCCGCGGCGTCCTTGCGAGAGTCAGGCAGCACGCGGGGCTTGGCCACGCCGTCCTCGTCGAACTCCATCTGGAGCTGGCGCGGGTCGTAGGTGACCGCTCGTGGGATGCCGCTCTTCGTCATCCCCACGAACACGGTGGCGACCGCGCCGTCCACCGGCGCGGGCTTCGAGGTGCAGTCGACGAGCGTGGCCACCTGGTTGCGGTCGGGGCTGGGCACGAAGGTGACCTCGAGCTTGATCTTCCTCTTCGCCGTGGCCTTGGTGTTCTGGTCGAGGATGTTCTCGAGGATCCTCACGAGCTCCATCTCGAACAGCTCCACCGCAGCGCCGCCGGCGAGGTTCGCCAGGGTCAGGTCGTCGGGTTCGTTCGGGTTCGACATCTCGGTTCCCTTCGTGGTGGACCGCTCAGGTCTCGCGCGAGACGGACACGCGAGTGGGTGGTTCCTTGAGGACACGGGCGGCCTCGGTGACTGCCTCGTCGACGGAGGAAGCCTCCACCTGGACGCATCCTTCGTCGGGGTACTCCGCGACCCATCCGAGCCAGCGGCTCATTTCGTGAGCTCGACGAGCCAGAGGTGCTTTGCCCCCGTCGGGACCGACGACCAGGCCTGACCGGAAGTCCCCTCCGTCATCGGGACGTCGCAGTCCTCGCACGTCGGATCCGGGCAGAAGTCAGGGACGTAGAGGTCGTGGCCCGAGCAGCCGCGCTCGTTGCACTCGAACTCCGTCCACGTGTGGTTGAAGCGATCGATCCCGGCCGGCGGAGCCTTGCACTCCTCGGTCGGCACGAAGAACAGGGCCGTCACGAGGACCAGCGCGACCAGGGCGGCGATGGCGAGGATTCTCATGCTGTCTCCGGTGAGGTGCGTCCGCGAGCGGCCCGGTTCAGAACTCGCTCGCGGACATTGAAGTCCCCAGCCGGAACCCGATGGCTCCGAACCCGGGGAGGGATGTCGTGGGCGGTCCGGCGAGCTGAGGCCTTGAGATCTCGGGTCACGCCGGACCGCAGATGTGGCCCCCGCGTCTGGTCGAGGGCCGAGGCACCGACGACGAGCCGATGCCGAAGAAGATCGGAGAGGGAGGGGGCGGCCGGCGTCCGGTGGAATCCGGTGTCGGGCCTTGCCGGACAAGGCTCAGAGTTGGCCTTTCCGTACCGCCCCCATGGCCGATTTCTCGGCCGCTGCGCATCTGAGTGCCTCCTCTCGGCTGCCCCGCGCGGGGCGACACTCGTGCGTTGGTTCGTGGTGAGGGAGCGGGGGCGAATCGCTCCCTCAATTGGGGGGAAGACCAGGGGGCCCGGAGAAAAGGGGAAAATGGGGTGTGAGGAAAAGCCCCCTGGCCTTTCTGATTCATGGGGTCCGAGACTCATGATCCACCGGCCCTCTGGATGCCGAGCAAGAGCCACTGCCACGCCACCGTGGAGAGCAGCGCGACGACGGAGCTGACGAGGACGCACAGCAGGACGACCGTCGTGGTCCGGAGCGAGCCGCGGCCGGGGTCTCGGCGAGCGCCGATGATCAGCGTCTCGCTGCCCTTCTCGCCGTGCCAGCTCACCGGCACGCCCTCCACGGGGTTCGCATCGAGGTCCGCGTACCCACTGACCTCCTCGCCGTGGCGCGGAGAGCACTGGTGGCAGCCTCCCGTCACGTCCCCGCAATACGGGCACGTGGCGGCGCCGGATCGGAGCCGGCGCGCGATCACGCGCCCGCTCCACAGAACAAGGAGACCCCGAAGAGGAACGCGGTCACGGCGACCACGGCGGCCCGGGCGATCGTGATGAGGCGCGATTGCAGGGTGTCCACGACGAGGATCGGCTCGCAGCCGGCCTCCCCCCGGTGCTCCTCGTTCCACGCGGCGACCATGGCGAGGATCTCCTCGCGGGTGAGGATGGCGGGCTCGGTCGTCTCCACGGTCTTCGCGCTGCCGAGCGGGATCGTGTGGTCGTCGCGGAGCGGGAGGTTCCTCTCCCTCCACGTCGGCTCCGCCTGGAGCGAGATCAGCGGGGTGTCGGCACGGGAGCCGCTTTCGCTCGCCGTGGTTCTCATCGCGTCACCAGCCCCGCCCGCATCCCGGCGCACCGGGCGTGCGGCACCGGCGTGCACCGGGACAGCCTCGAGTGCAGCCACGGGCTCGGGAGACCCTTCGGCGCGGGCAGCTCGTCGGCCAGGATGCGCCGGGCCTGCCGGGCGTGCTTCGCGCGGACCCGGGCTACCGGGCCTCGCTCCGAGTAGGTGCCGTCGCGGTAGCGGAGGACGCGGATCAGGCGGAAGAGCCTCATGCCGTCACCTCGCACGTTCCCGTCGCGCCCGTCAGGTTCGCGATCTCGCGCCGGATCTCGGCCTTGCGGGCGAAGCAGCCGATGAGCTTCCTCCCGACCTCGGGTCCGCCGCGCATGAGCACGCGCTGGACGTCCTCGAGCTCGTCGATGAGCTCGTAGGCCAGCTCCAGGTGGCGGAGCGTGGCGTTGCTCATCGCGCCGGCCCCGGGCGCCGGATCAGCACCGCGCCCACGATCGACACGCGGTGCAGGTCGTCGAACCGGATCGGACGAGTCGTCTGCCGGATGCGCAGGGCTTCCCCTTTCGGTGAGCGGTGAGACGGCGGGCCCGGAGGTGCGGGTGTGAGAGGCCGCTCCGGGGGCCCGCCGACTAGGCATGCTTCTTCTCCAGGCGGGTGACGGCCGGACGGAGGAGATCATCGATGAGCGCCTCGAGAGTGACGCTGCGCTTGGCAGCCAGCACCTTCAGGCGCCCATGAAGCCCCTCGCTGACGACGACCTTTTTCCGACCATCCGAGTTGGTAGCTCTCATAGTGGGGTTAGTAGTAACTCTACCAATCCGCCCAGGCAAGGGTAAAAGCCGAAAAAACGAAAATTAGTGCGTCAGATTACTAGTAGAGATACCCTTACTCCTGTGAGAGGCGTAGCTTGCGGAGGTGCGGAATGCAGGTGCCGACTGAGGATTGGCTGGTGGACAAGGCCAAGCTCAAGAAGAAGATCCGTTGGGCCGCTCAGATCCTGGGCCACAGACAGGCGGATACATGGGATGACATCCGAGACAGGAAGGAGGACGACCTGCAGTTGGCGACCGTCCAGAAGTGGTTCCAGGGAGCCCACACACCACATAAGCGGTACTGGAAGCGACTTCGGCACTACATAGCACGGGCAAACAAGCGCAACTCGTCCGGTTAGAACCAGTTACGTCCCCCGTACGTTCTATCCTCTGGGTCGAAGTGCGTGGCTGAGTTATGGCCGCGCGGATGGGTACGGCCGGTCGGAGTGGGATCCACCGGCAGCGGATGCATCGAATCTGGAGGATTGGAATGGGGGAGCACTGGTCGGGCGAAGACCTTCACTGCGCACGCATGGGCAACGACCTGGACCGTAGCGAAGCCGCTGCGAAGTTCGGGGTCACCGAAGATGAGTGGCTCGTGTGGGAGCAGAAGGGTCCGCCCGGCGGGATCGAAGGCCTCTCGGCCTGGATCCGCGAAGGACTGGTGTAGGGAACCCCCAGGGCCCGGTGAAAGCCGGGCCCTACGTCTTCATCGTCTCTCAGGGATCGCCCAGACGAAGCCATTGAGCCCCGCCGCATAGTTGATCGCCATTCCGAAGGGCTTCTCCCCGGCCACGCCGATACCGAGCACAGGGCGCTTGTCGGGGTTCCTGAAGTGGAGCTGGCAGCGATGGCCGAGTTCCTCAAAGAGGTCCATGCGTACTCGGCCGGCCTGGTCGAAGAACACCAGGTGCGTCTCGCCATTCCAGGACGCGAACCTCGCGCCACTACTCCCGATGTCGTTCGCCAGGACGATCGAGGCTCCCTTCTCGAAAGATGCCGCGAGCGTGATACTGGCGTCACAGTCTTCGCCTGCAATGGTCAGCTTCCGAACGGTCAACTCATCTGGGATCAACGCGTCAGACTCGGCACTTCCTGGGTCCGCCGCTGCGCATGCGAGCAGGGCTGCCGAAACCAGAACAGATGCGAGCGCCCCCGCCCGCCAGAACCGCGCAGACCGCTCGAGCCGCGTGAGTCTCTCGTCGATGGACATGATCTCCCCCATCCCCCTACCGATTCAACTCGTGCCAACGGCCTTCACTGACCCGGTCGCCGTACCAGTACCAGATGCGCCGATTGTTTCCAGACGTGCTCTGGCTCCACTGCCCATGGCGGCTCCCGGACTTCGACAGTGGGCCCGTGAGGTAGCCGCCGTCCGGAAAGATGATCCACTGCTCTGTCGGACGAGGCGCGATCCGCCGGTATGACGTGATGATGAGCGTGCCGTCATCCAGCCGTTCGCGCTCTTCCCGTGGAATGACGAGTCCCCAGAAGAGCCACGCTCCCACGAGAACCGCGACGGCGATGATCGTCAGCCGCCCAGCCGTGCTTCTTCGGTGCCACCACTGCCGCATCGCTCATCCCCTTCGCAGGATCTGGAAACCCTACCGCCGGAGTCTCCTTCGGTCAACCCGCGGCCCCCTCCGCCGGCGCCGCGACGCCTTCCCCTCCCGCTCGATCCGACGCATCACCTCGGCCGCGAAGTCCGGCCGGACCGGCAGCGCGTCCACGAGTCGGCGGAACTCACGCTCGAGCTCGTCCATGGCGTCCTCCTGGTAGTCGTCCAGGAAGAGGGACGCTTATCGTAGGCGGAAGGTTACAGAAAAGAGAGGGACCCCGGCGCCGGCGGAGCTTGGCGGCCTAGTGAGGCTGCCTGGCATTGGCCCGAAGGGATTCCGCGAGGGACACTTCGTCCGCCTCACAGGCTGCGCACGCGCGCTTTGCATCGAGCAGGAATTCACCGTAGTCGCACGAAATGCCGTAGCCTTCGAGGAACTCCGTCACAACCTCATAGGGAGCCAAGAAACCGTTCAGACGACCGGCCGAGATCGTGAAGTACGCGAGGAACTCGGCAAGGTTCTGGATCGGGTCGTCAGACAGGGGGACCTCCAGAAAGAAGTCCCTGCGACCCAGCTTGGCATACTCTTTCCGGTATGAAGGCTCATCCTGGCACTGGGCGGCGAGCAAGACGCGCAAGCGCCCTCTTGGGTGGTCCGCCACCTATGAACCCAGGATTTCCGCAGCCAACTCACCATCCTTGCGCATCCGCGCCTTGACCCGATCGAAGTCCTCGTCCTTCAAGAGCAGGTCCATGTAGATGTCCAGCTCTCGGCCGAGGTCGGGTTCAAGCCGCCAGGAGCGCGAGAGCTTGTGGGAGATCTCGCTTGCCTGAGTCGCGGTGTCCTTCGCGACGAGGCGGGCGGAGTCCTCGATGCTCTCGACCTCCGCGTCCGAAAGGTGAGCCTTGATCAGGGCTGCGGCAGCCGCTGGGTCTGCGATCTGCAGCTGCTTCCCTGTGAAGTCCCCATAGGGGACCTCCTCCTCCACGACGACTCCTCCTGCCCCGGCCAGGAGCTCATCGAATCGATCGATCCCCGGACCGTTTGGCATTTTCACGATCGGCCAGTCGGACAACTCATGGCCTGTGCGGCCGATTGCGCTTAGATGGGCTAGCCAGAACGCCTTGTACATGTTGGTGCGGAGTATCTCCCCCGCGGCGCGAACCACCGCGACGAGCACAGCCTGGGCCTTCCCCCTCGCCCTTGCTTGGCGTGTCACCGTAGCCTCCATTCCCCCATAATGTACCATCGGGTCGGGACGAACGAGAAACCTCGCGTGGCCTAGACCCACCATCTAGGGGCTACATCGGCAGAATGTGACCTCACCCGTAGCACGACTTGAGCCTGCAACCTCGAGCTTGGCGGAGTGCCCCCCAGGTAATCCTCCAGGCGGGCAACGCCCCCCCCTGTCAACGCGATGAGGCCCGGCAGGACGCCGCCGCCGGGCCTCGTGGATTCGGTGAGACCGTGCGGGCCCGGGCCTCGATGGCGTCGGCTCCTGCCCGCGTGAGGGAGTAGAGTAGCTCGGGCCGGGGACGCGATGAGCCCCGGCAGTCGCCCGCCGGGGCCCGTGTGCTTGCGGTTGTGCGAGGTCTACTCGCCCTGCTCCACGGTCGAGGCCACGACCTTCGCCATGGCTTCGGCCACCACCTGAGACTGCGCATCGCCGGTCTCGCCCTCGGCGGCGCCGTTGTCCTTGCAGATCAGGATCATCACGTTGATCATCTCGAGGGACGCGAAGTCCGGCGAGACGGCACTCATCGTCTCCTTCAGGACTTCACCCCGCGCGGCGAACTTCTCGTAGAGGCTGTCCAGAAGTGCCGAATCGGGCTCCTCCTTCTCCGTCTCGAACCGAATGCGCTCGCTGAGAGAGACGATGATCTCGTCGGCGTTCATCAGCGTCATGTAGGCGGCCGTCCCCGGGAAGATCACGCCGTTGACGCTCTCCCCCGCGGCCGTGTTGGTGTTCTGGCGGTCCACCTTGGCCGTAACCGCATTGGCCTCGGCCTGGCCGGTCGGCTGCGCGAACGCCGTGGCCGGGGTGACCACGGTCTCATTCACGTCGGCCGTAGCGGAACCTCCGGTGCTGGCCGGTCCGGCGCCGGTGTTCGCGGCCGGCACGAGCGGGGGCGACGTACACCCGGCCACGAGGGCCAGGAACGCCACCGACACGAGTACGACGGTCAGGCTCTTCACGTCACACCTCCTCACGACAGCCCGGGGAGCCGGCCGCCAGCGGCGTGGACCACCCCGAGTACGACTGCTCCAAGAATCCCGATGGCCACCACGCGCTGCCAACCGCGCAGCCCG
>Ga0180430_10002418_pt1 | contig 16912 bp, 10 predicted proteins | sample SS_ome_9_FD_132999 | JGI IMG/M metagenome (GOLD analysis project Ga0180430, IMG submission 132999) | Hypersaline lake sediment archaeal communities from the Salton Sea, California, USA - SS_1_S_2 metaG | ecosystem: Environmental > Aquatic > Non-marine Saline and Alkaline > Hypersaline >... | reverse complement strand
GGTCTCCGCCGGAGAGATACGCATTGACGGTGAAGTGGTAACGAAGAAACGTCCCGCCGAGCGTAACGTTGGATTTCTACCACAAGATATTGCACTCTTTGAGCAGATGACCGTCTATCAACACCTAGCTTTTGCACCACGCATACAAAAATGGCCGAATGTCGCCATTGAAAAACGCGTCGCGGAACTGGCTGAGCAGTTGCAAATTGTACATCTTCTAAAGCGAAAGCCTGTGGGCCTTAGTGGCGGCGAACGACAACGGGTTGCACTCGGGCGCGCGCTGGCGGTGCGACCTGCCGTGCTCTGCCTCGACGAACCACTCACCACGCTCGACGATGAAACTCACAAAGAGGTAAGCGAGTTGATCAAAAATGTAGTGCAAGAGAGCCGCATTACGACGCTCCATATTACGCACCGACAATCGGAGGCTAATTTCTTAGGGCAACACTTTTTTGTGCTCGAAGACGGAGTTGTTAGAATGAATGATGCACCATTTACGGAAGAATAAAAAATATTTATGAAGTACCTATCCAGTTTGCTTTTCCTGTTTTTTCTCAGTAGCGCAGCAGTTGCGTGCGATGTGCCGGTCTTCCGCTATGCCCTCGAACGCTGGCAACGTGATTTGTATCGCGTTTTCGTCCTGCACGAAGGCGAGATGGATGCCGCCAACACAGCTCTCGCAAAGAAACTCGAAGAAGCCTCGGTTTATGAGGATGGAAACGCGAACGTAAACGTCCGCACAATCGACCTAAGCGATGCTGAAATGAAGGAGAAGTTTTACGCGTTCTATCCAGTGGCGAGCGAGATAAAAGCTACAAAGCCCGAAATACTCCTCTTTTATCCTGCGAGTACCGGCGTAGATGATATCCTCTGGCAAGGCAAACTCAACCCGGAAAATGTGAGCGAATTGCTTGAGTCGAATCCGACCGAGCAGCTTTTGCGAGGTATTCTCTTGGGTTCGTCGGCAACTTTCTTGCTCGTTGAATGCGAGGATGCGGCAAAGGTTAAAAAAGCCCGCGCAACGGTTGAGGCTACCTTGAAGAAACTGAAGCAAGAGATTAAGCTTCCCGAAGGAATTGTCCAAGCGGATGGTAGTGTCACTGGCGAAAATTTGACGGCATTCGAGGCCGCTGCGACCGATCCAACCAACATCTTGGAGTCGGGTATCCCTTTGAAAATCGACTTCAACTTGGTGCGATTGCCCAATCGGAAGGGCAACGCCATTTTTCACGCCATCCTCGACAAGACCCACAACGCCGCCGAAGTTGTCAACGAGCCGAAGCTCTACGCCTTTTTTGGTCGAGGGCGTTTCATTGGGCCAGTGGCTGGCGAGGGGATTAACGCCGAGAACCTCGAGGAATTGGCATACTACCTGACTGCCGCCTGTTCTTGTCAGGTGAAAAATCAGAATCCCGGACTTGATTTCCTCACCAACCTCGACTGGATAGGTTACCTTGACGGGAGTGAAGTGGTGATCGACAAAGAGCTACCTCCGCTGATTGGGGTGCTCAATCTAGAACCGACGCAACAGAAGGAAGCAACCGTAGGAGCAGGAGAGCCAAAGGATGGGCCTGCAACAGGCAAACCCGATTTATTGCGTAATCTTTTATTACTTGGCGGCATTGTCCTTGCGGTGATCCTTATTGGAACTTTATTACTCTGGAGGAATAAATGACACTTTTGCGGCTTATTCTCAAAGAAATCGGACATCGGAAAATGAACTTCTGTTTGTCCATCCTAACCGTTGCGCTCGCCTCGGCCAGTTGGCTCATTTGTGAAGCGTTTCTGGAAAGTGCCAACCGACAGGCTGCAGCGAAGGTTAGCAAAAAAGTCGAGCAGACCCAGGCCTCGCTCAAAAAGCTTGAGGATAACATCCGCAAGTCAATGAAAGGGCTTGGCTTCAACGTCTCCGTCTTTCCTGAGGGGCAAGATATGGGTGAGGTCTATTCTGAAGGGTACGCCAGTAAAACAATGCCTGAGGACTACGTTCATAAACTGGCCACGTCGCACGTCCTCACTATCAACCACCTACTGCCAACGCTCACCCAAAGCCTAGAGTGGCCTGAGCAGAAACGGAAAATTGTACTGATTGGCATTCGTGGCGAGGTACCTAAGTCGCACGGAAAACCGAAGCCGGCACTAATCGATCCGCTTGCTCCGGACGAAATAGCACTCGGCTACGAGCTGCACACAAGCCTCGGTTTGGCCAAGGGCGACACGGTCACGCTGCTCGGACGCGAATTGACCCTTACCAAAACGCATCCGCAGCGTGGTAGCAAGGACGACATCACTGCTTGGATTAACCTTGCCGTCTGCCAAGAACTGCTCGACAAAAAAGGGCTGATCAACTCCATTCTCGCGCTGCAGTGCAACTGTGCGTCGGTTGACCGTGCCGGGGAGATTCGTGATGAGTTGACCGCCATCCTTCCTGACACGCAGGTTGTTGAGTACAAAAGTCGCGCACTCGCCAGAGCTGAGGCGAGGAGCAAAACCAAAGAGACGAGCGAGAAGGAAATTGCCTCGATGAAACACCAACAACGCCAATTGCGAGAGGATCGCGAGTGGCTCGTTGCGGTGTTGGTCCCCTTTATTGCGCTGCTCGCCCTTGCGACAATCTCGCTACTCGCACTGCTCAATGTCAAAGACCGCGTTTACGAGGTGGGTCTGTTGCTGAGCATCGGCGTAAAGCCGAGTACGATTTTGACCGCGTTTTTACTGAAGGCCCTTTGCGGTGCCCTTTTGGGTGTGCTGCTGGGAGTTGGACTTTTCTACCTTTGCCTCGATGTTGGTAGTACGAAATTTTTTGCTGGCTACCCCGCCAGTGAGCTTGTTGAGAAGACGAAACTTTTGTTGACCGTGATAGTCGCACCGCTGTTGGTTCTCATTGCAACCTGGCTGCCGGCATTTTGGGCGACGCAAACCGACCCGGCGGAGGTACTAAAAAATGACTGACATCCTCACGATGAAAAATGTTTCCAAGAACTACCCACGGAAAAACCAGGCAGACGTGCTGGCCCTTGATGACGTAAGCCTGCGAGTTGCCACCGGTGACTTTGTGGCGTTGCACGGTCCGAGTGGGTCCGGTAAATCGACGCTCTTGCTCGTCGCTGGTGGACTTTTGCGACCCACAAGTGGCGAAGTGCTGATCGAAGGGCAAGAGTTGTACGTTCTCAATAATTCCCAACGAGCGGAATTACGCGCAAAGTCGATTGCCTACCTTTACCAGCAGTTTTACCTCGTCCCCTACCTGAGCGTCTTAGACAACGTCCGCATTACAGACCTAGCGAAAAAGGACGGTTCGCTCGAGAAGGCAAAGAGCGTCCTCGACCAATTCCAAATGACCGACCGGCTCACGCATCTGCCTTCCCAGTTGAGTGTCGGCGAACAACAGCGGGTGGCGTTGGCTCGCGTGATTTATTCGGAAGCAAAAATAATCCTCGCAGATGAGCCGACGGGGAACCTCGACCAGGAGAACGCCGAGATTGTCCTCAACGCTCTTAGGCGCTTTACCGAGGACGGCGGCTGCGTTGTCCTCGTCACGCACGACGAAAAAGCCCTCAAATATGCAAAAACGGAGCTAAAAATGGCCAATGGAAAGGTTTTTCAACCTAAATAGCTCTTGCCAGCGAATGCGGAGTATGTTAATATTGTAGAATATTCCCTCGTGTCCACCTTTCATTCCTCTAACCCCCCCAAAAAATTATAATGATTCGAACCGCACTCACCGCACTGCTCGTCGCCTTGGCGATAACAGTAACAACGGCGACCACGACGATCGCTGCAGAAAATCTCGTCCAACAGGCCGGCATCCCTGGTGGTCTCATTGTCCATCTCGGATGTGCTGATGCCAACGCGACTGCCGACCTCCACGCCAACGAGCGTTGTCTCGTCGTGGGTCTCGACACGAGCTTGAGTAATGTGCAAGCCGCACGCAAGTCCTTCCAGAAAAAAGGTCTTTCGGGGAAAGTCACTGCCGAAACGTTTAATGGGAAACAGCTTCCACTCGCCAACGACTTGGTTAACCTGTTCGTTGCGAAGGAACTTGGCGACCTGCCGATGGAAGAGGTGATGCGGGTTCTTGTCCCCAACGGCACTGCCTTGATTGGCGGCAAGAAAACAGTGAAGCCGTGGCCCGCTGAAATTGGTGAGTGGTCGCATTTCCTCTGTGGACCAGACAACAACGCCGTTGCGAAGGATAGCAAAGTGGGATTGCCACGCGTGATGCAGTGGCAGGGCGAAGGAAACTGGAATCGCAGTCACGAAGAGTTTTCTTCAATCAGTGCCGTGGTGACCGCCAACGGAAAACTTTTTTACATTGCCGACCAAGCACCACTGGCGTACATTAGTTTCGACGCTCGCTGGGTACTTGTGGCACGCGACGCTTTTAACGGCTTGCTATTGTGGGAACGCCCCATTTCAGCTTGGAACGATCACATACGCGAGTTCCGTAGTGGACCGGCGCACCTTCCGCGTCGTCTCACCGCAGCAGGCGACAAGGTTTACGTCACGCTCGGCCTCGACGCCCCCCTCGCCGAACTCGACGCCAACACAGGTAAGACCCTCCAAACGTACAAAGACACCAAATGGGCGGAAGAAGTCGTCGTGGATAAGGGAATCCTCTACGTCCTCGTAGGTAGCTCCGAGATGAACCGTCACGGGACTGGCCTCTACACCAACGAGCCTAAGGGGCGTGATGAGCGTTTCCTCGCCGCCTTCGATGCTAAGTCAGGTAAAGAACTTTGGCGAAAAAATGCCAAAGGAAAAGATTTTGTCCTACCTATTGGAGTCGCCGTTTGCGAGGACAAGCTCTACGTCCACAGTATTCAAGGTCTCGGTTGCTTTGAGGCAAAAACAGGAAAGCAACTCTGGTTTGTCAATCGACTTACCGCAGGAGGACGCTACGGTTACGCCACCTCCACCCTCGTTGCAACTCCTGATGTTGTCCTACTCGCCGACCGAACGGGCAGCAAATCGAAGGACGAATTGCAAGCCAAGAGCGATATTGACTGGGGCGTTGGTGGATGGAACCAGTCAAACAGTGGTCCACGTAGCGCACAAGTTTCGGTAAACGCCTACGCAACGAAGGACGGGAAAGAACTCTGGAACGCACCTTGTGCAGAAGGTTACAACGCTGCAACCGATATTTTTGTCGTTGACGACATCGTCTGGCTCGGCCCGTTCAAGAAGTCGGTCGGCTCGAAAAATGGTCTCGACCTACGCACCGGCGAAGTCAAGAAGACGATCAGCACAAAGGGCGACCCTGTCGGAATGGCGCACGATCGTTGTTACCGCAACAAGGCTTCCCTCAATTATTTGTTCACCTGCCGCGACGGCATTGAACTGCACGATTATGAAAAGGGTTGGATACGCAATAATAGTTGGACCCGCGGCCCGTGTCAGCTTGGCATTATTCCCGCCAACGGCCTTCTCTACGCACCGCCAGACCCCTGCGCGTGCCACCTCAAGATGCGAATGCCTGGTTTTAAGGCTTATTCCCCGGAGCGTCTCGACTTCATCGGCAAGCCGCTCGAAATGGAAGGACGCCTCACTCGCGGACCTGCCTTCGACAAGCTCCAACAACTGGCCAAGGTGAAAAATGACAGCGAAGATTGGACTTACTACCGGCACGACTCGCAACGTAGCGGTACAACGCCAACTTCGGTTACCCTTTCCGACGCGCCCAAGTGGACGACGAAGCTCGGCGGAAAGCTCACGCAGCCCGTCAGTGCCAACGGAAAAGTCTATGTCGCGTCCTCCGACACCAACACCCTCTACGCACTCGAAAGTAGTACGGGAAAAGTACTCTGGAGTTACATTGCTGGTAGCACGATTGACAGCTCCCCGACAATCTACAAGGGCCTCCTGCTCTTCGGTAGCGGAGATGGCAAAGTGCATTGCCTTGATGCAGCGAGTGGTGAACTTGCTTGGACATTCCTCGCAGCACCCGTAGAAAGACTGATCCCGGTCCGTGAAGGCCTGCAATCGAACTGGCCGGTTCACGGCTCCGTTGTTGTTTTAGACGACGACCTTTACTTCACCGCTGGCACGTCGTCCTACCTCGGTGGTGGAGTTTATTTCTACCGCCTCAATCCGATTACGGGAGAGGTACTTGCCTCGAATGTTATTAGTAACATCGATCCTGTCACGGAAGCGCAGGTCGGTGCCCCCGAAAGAGGGTTCGACTCTGACGGGCTTGCAACTGACATCCTCACGACGGATGGCGAGTCCCTCTTTTTGAAGCACCTCGAAATCGGCAAGGATGGTAGTCATTCCGTCAGCACGAAGAAGCACTTGCTCTCGATCACGAGCCTGCTTAATGACAAGTGGTTTGTGCGTTCCTATTGGGCGTACGCACCAACAATCACCGGTGCAGGCTGGGGAAGCTGGGCGCGAACCGCCAATGTCAATCCAGCTGGACGCATTCTCTCCCATACCGATGATATGGTTTACGGTTATGGACGAATCCAGGTCGCCGGGGCCGCCGCTGGACACAAAAATAATATCTATCACCTCTTTGCCCAACCCAAGGTGGCACCCAAGCAGGAAAAAGCACCCGAAGAAACTAAGGGCAAAAAGGGAAAGAAGAAAACGGGTGGCCGCAATAAGGCGTACAAGTGGACAAAGACCGATCCCTTCACCGTCCGAGCGATGGTCGCCGCCAAGAACGCTTTAATCCTCGCCGGTATGCCCGACTTGGGCGAGCGTGCGGGTGGCAAACGGAAGGAATTTGAAGACCCGGCTGCAGCCATTGAGGCCTTTGAGGGTAAGCGTGGTTCTTTCTTGCGAATTGTTTCGCTTGACGACGGAGAGAAAACGAAGGAAGTGAAGTTGCCCGGAACCCCGGTCTTTGATGGGATGTCCGCCGCGAAGGGGCAATTGTTCATCTCGTTCAAAGATGGCAGTGTCAGTTGCTGGTAAAGAAAAGTTCCCGCAACCAATTGCTATGCCGGAATGCTTGCATCCGCAACCGTAACCCGCTCAAAATCGCGTTACGGTTGCGGATGTTTTTTTGTAGTGCAAAAAGAGGAAGTAAGAAAAGCCTTCTCGCGTCATTCCTACTGGGCCAAGTTCCTCGCCACCGAGGAAGGTGCAGCCTGGAAATAACCGACGGCTATTTTACGAACGCCAGCCGTAAACTCCCTCACTTCTCGCTTGGTTTGTTCGGAATGGGTAACACCACCTGCTTGTTCTCACCGAAGGTGGCACTACCCAGCTTGTCGTCGATTCGGTATTCCACCTTGAGCTGCTTGACTTGAGCCGGGATGGGATTGCCAAAGTGTTGATTCATCTTTGCTAGGGGAATGTAGCGGCTGCTAGGTAACTGCCGCTTGCGAAGGACTTCGGTAACATCCTTCCAAGAGTTCGCTGCTCCGTATTCTGCACGGACAATCTCCAGTTTCGTAACCGGGAATTGCGAGGCCGTCTTTTTCTGATTCGCGAGGGCTTTTGCACGCTCCTTCGCGATTTGAGCAGCCGTTTTCTTATTACTTTCCTTAAATTGGCTAAGCGTTTCCTTGATGACTTCCTCCTTGGCGAGCTTCGGTTCCGCGAGGAAGGCAGCGGTGTTGCCGTCCTGCTGAATATTAAAACGATCAATCACCGGAGCGGTGGCAACTCGTGAAGGGACGGGCAACCCCCGGGTCTTCGTAAAGTAAGGGTCATACATCTGGCGGATTTCTTCGTCACCGAGGTACGGCCCATTCAGGTCCACCCACGCGACGAGCTTCTCCAAGTCTTCAGCCGAGACCTTCACTCCATTGTGCTTGCCGCTACTGGCGTTCTCAATCAACTTCGACCGAGGCGAGAAGGCGGAGTAAGGAGGCAACGTTTTCAGGTCACTACCATTACCATCCCCGCTGTTGTAGGCCTCAACGACGTAAACACCGGAGAGCGGCATCTTTTTTTGGCGACCACCCCAACCTTGACGCCCACCGACGAGCGTGAGGTAAGGCTCGGTGAACGGGCTACTATCACCCGGCCGTGACCCGACACGCGTCCGCCAAGGATGCGCCGAGGGACGTAGCGTCATATTCAACTTCGCGAACGCCTTGTGCTTCGGGTCTTGGTGACACTTGCCGCAATTCTTGTCTAGCACCGGCTGCACAAAACGGAGGTAGCTGACACTCGTTTTGTAGCCCCACGACGGTGGTGTTGGCTCGACCGGACCTTTACGCATTGCGATCGAGTTCGGCGAGACGAGGTTGCCACGCGTTTCGAGTTTGCTCTCGTGACAACCAAAACAGCCGCGAGTCTCGCCGGGCATCACGCCGGTGAAGGATCGCATTACGTGAATGCACTGCTGCTTTGCGTCGAGCATCTGAAAGTGGAACGCGACACCGGGCGGAAGTGAGAGGCAAATACTACCATCCTCCTCAATCGGGACGGTACCAAGAATTCGCTTCACGCCGTCCGCTTGGAACACACTGACCGCCGGACCATCGTGCTGCACAACTTTGTTGAACGTTGTGTAATTCTTCGGATCCATTGCGACCACGCGGATATACTTGCCCTTCCCGCGCAGGACTTCCGGTGCGTTATTGAAGACATCGTTGCTGTAAAGAACGCCTCGCTTCGGCGGTTCCGCACTACCAAGCTTCGGCCACGCGACACGGTCGGGGAGGACCGGCGGACGTTTCCGCGAGCGGAGCGGCATTGCGTAGTAAGCATTCTGCTCACCTTGGTGGATCAGCTCACGGTTGCCGTAGATGTCCATCAGGTAGAGGTTGAAGTGACTTTTCTTCGCGGCGTTGCGTCCACGGTCGGCGTCACTGAATCCGAAGCCGTCCCCTTGCGAGGGCTTAGCGTGCGATGCCGAGCAGAGAAAATCCTCGGCACTGAGTGGGTAGGGCGTTTTGTAGGCCGCGAAGCCACCATTCGTGTGGTAATCTTTGCTCTCCGCGGGACAGCCAGGACCGTCACCAACCTCCGGCCACGCCACATCCGGCGTCACCTTTGTCAGACCATCAGGAAAATTGAGACCTCGGTCGGGGTCAATGATCCCAATGCAACCATCGAACCATTGGTGGTGCCCAACGCCGGTGAACATAATGCGTCGCGAACCGGGGATCGCCCTCGCTTCGGTCAGCACGTCGGGCCAGCGACTCTGGTTACCCCAAAAAACTTGGGCGTTCGTTCCATCGGGGTTCATTGTCCAGAGACTTTGTATCCGCCAGAGCGCCTTCTCGGTGTACTCCCAACGCGTGTAGATAATGCGGCCATCATTCAAGACGCTCGGCATATATTCCGGTTCGTTGTTACGGGAAACGACGTAGATGTTTTTGCCGTCGGCGTCGCAGCGACCAATCACAAATGCGTAGGAGGCCGGCAGGCAACGGACGTAGGTGTGTGCGCGGGAGGTGGAGAAAGTAATCTTCCCGTCGGGCGTGTAGATGGGGTCGAGGTCGTCGTAATCGCCGAAAGTGAGTTGACGAGCCTCGCCAGCGGCGGTACCTTCTTGGGTAAGCTCGACTTCGTAGAGGTGGAAGGAGCTTTCACCCTTCGGCTTGAAAGAGACAAGAACCTTGTTGCCGTCGAAGTGAACGTCGGGCCGCCAAAAGGCTCCCTCTTTACCCTCGAAAAGATTGACCGTTTTACCGCCCGGCTGCAGACCGGTTACGAGCAAGCGTCCGCCATCAATGCCACTGGTGCCCATCCGGTGAGCCGACTCGTGGTCGGTCCGCGGTTTCGTGTTGTCGATCAGGACGACCTTCTCAAAATCGACGACGGGGTTCGCGAAGATAATCTCTCGCTTGATCCGACGGACTGCGAAGTAAAGCTGCTTGGCGGTTCCCTTTTTCTGTTGCAGTTGTTTTTCAATCGCACCGAGTTTGGCCAGTTGCGAGTCGAAGGCTGGTGCCTTAGGCATCTTGGCAATTCTCGCAGCAAGTTGACGCGTCCAACCAATTTCTTGTTGAGTCCGTTCGGCAGTCGGTTGGTTGTCACACTGCACAAGCCAGTCGGCTTCAAGTTGCACGCGTCCCACTTCGCTCAGCTCGGCGGCGGCCATCGCACAGGGCAGAACAAACAGGGCACACAGGAAGGAAAGGAAAATTTTCATTATTTTTGGTCCCTGCTTCCGCAGGATGCTAGAAAGGGGGTTGATGGTAATACCTCAATAGTAAGCATTCCGAGCGAATTTGTCAAGTGGGAGCGTCTCTTGCGAGGCCACCCAGCCGCCCTGTTTTACCCAGAGCACGTCCACGAATCGACTTGACACGGATTTTATCGTGTGGTACATTGGTCACAAAGAAAAACGAACGCCCGAGCAGGGAGAAAGCCTCATTATGTTCCAGAAATTAATCTTTATGCTGTTTCTGTTGGTGGTATTGCTGACGAGCGAATTTGCGTGGGCGGAGACACCACTAATCCCCGCTCAGACTATCACGAGCGATTTGGAAATGGTGGTTATTTGCCAAGGCGAGGATTTCTGTCGGCGGATAAAAATGCAGGGAACTGCAGAAATTCCTCAATGCACACGTAGAGTATTTGTACTAACTGGATTGGATGAGAAAAATGCTGAGGCGTACAAAAAGGAAATCGACCGGTTAAAAATATGTCACGTGCGGCTGGGAACGGTAACAGACGCAAAGTTAGAGACTTACGTGAATGCGGGCCTTTTTACCGACACCGTTTCACTTGAATTTAATAATTGCGAAAAACTGACGGACTTCACGCCACTGGCCCAGCTGCGAAACCTCACCTCACTTAGCCTCCCTTACGGTAAAAAACAGGCCGACCTCACGCCACTGGCCAAGTTACAAAGTCTCACCTCACTCAAACTCGCGCGTTGCGGCAAGTTAACCGAACTCACACCGCTAGCCAAGTTGCCAAACCTCACCTCACTTGATCTTTTTTCTTGGGACAGTCTGACGGACTTCACGCCACTAGCCAAATTGCAAAACCTCACCTCGCTTAAACTTGGGGATTGCCACGAGTTGACGGACCTCTCGCCGCTGGCTGATTTGCAAAACCTCACCTCGCTTAAACTTTGGCGTTGCTACAACTTGACTGACCTCACACCGCTGGCCGATTTGCAAAACCTTACCTCACTTGAACTTGGGGATTGCCACGAGTTGACGGACCTCTCGCCGCTGGCTGATTTGCAAAACCTCACCTTGCTTGAACTCTGGTGTTGCGAGAAGTTGACAGACATCACGCCGCTGACTGATTTGCAAAAGCTTACTTCGCTCTCACTCAGCTGTTGCGAGAATCTAACTGATATAACGCCGCTGGCTGATTTGCAAAACCTCACCTCGCTTTATCTTAGTAAATACAAAAACCTAACAAACATTGCGCCGCTGAGAAGTCTGCCAAATCTTACCTCACTTAGTTTTACTTCGTGCGCAAGGCTAACGGACATCACGCCGCTGAGAAGTCTGCCAAATCTTACCTCACTTAGTTTTACTTCGTGCGCAAGGTTAACGGACATCACGCCGCTAGCAAGCCTACCAAACCTCACTTCACTTCGTCTTACTTCGTGCGCAAGGTTAACAGACACCACGCCACTGGCCAAGTTACGAAAACTTACTTCGCTCGAAATCAACGGTTGTAGAAATCTAACCAATATGACACCACTGGATGATTTACAAAACCTCACCTCGCTTGAACTTAGTTGTTGTATGAAAATGAAAGACATCACAGGGCTAGCAAGTTTGCAAAAACTGACTTCGCTCAAACTCCGGGATTGCGGGAATCTAACCAACATCCCGCCGCTGGCAAGCTTGCAGAATCTCACCTCGCTTAATCTTTCTGGATGCAAGAAGCTGGCAAATATTACAGGGCTGGCAGGTTTGCGGAATCTCGCCTCACTTGATTTTGGTGGCTGTGACAAGCTGTCAGACATCACACCGCTAGCAGGCTTGCAAAATCTCACCTCACTTAATCTTGGTGGCTGTGGTAAGTTGACAAACATCGCACCGCTGGCAGGCTTGCAAAAGCTTACCACGCTTAATCTTAGTGGCTGTGATAAATTGAGAGACATCGCACCGCTAGCGGCATTGCGTAATCTTAACGAACTGGGGTTGTGTGATTGCGACGAAGTTCGTGATATTCGACCACTCGCTTGGTTGCCGAACTTGAAAGTACTGAATTTGGCTTATTGCAAAAACATTAACAACTTTTACCCTGTAACAGGAATCGTGAAATTGGAAATACTAACGATAACGATTCCGCATAATGACCTAAATCTACTTCGTAACCTGAGACAATTGAAGGTGCTAGAATTTTACGGCTCTCCAAAATTATCCAACGTAGCTCCCCTAGCAAGGCTGCAAAATTTGGAAGAGTTGAGATTTCACGGTTGCGAATTAGTCACCCAGACAATGCTGGCGGATCTGAAAAAAAAGCTACCCAAGAATTGCAGCGCTATGATCTGGTAAAAGTCTGCGATGCAGAATCCAAGTTCAAGACTCCCTTTCCCGCAAGAATTCCTGAAATCAGCCCCGAAAGAGCCTAAGAATCCCTAATAATCCCTAATAATCTAGTCCCGGACGCTCCTCCCCACCCTCTTGACGGGCGTCCCTTTTGGCGGTAAAATAGGGGTTCCGTCAGAACCTCGACAAAAACAACCCTTACCGATGAATCCACAAGACCTAGCCTTTATTGATGCCACGCTCAAAGAACTCGGCTCCTCGCGAGAGGCGGTCATTCCAATCCTCCAAAAATTTCAGGAGCATTGGCGTTGGCTACCGCCCGAGGCTCTCGAGGAACTCTGCCGACGTAGCGAGATCACGCCTGCCCAAGTGGCGTCGGTCAGCACATTTTACACGCAGTTTCGGCACACTCCCATCGGCGAGCACGTCATCTGCGTTTGTCGTGGCACGGCTTGTCACGTTAAGGGCGCGGAACTCGTTCAGGATGCCTTCGCGCGTCACCTCAATATACCCGAGGGTTCCGACACCAGCCCCGACAAACTCTTCACCATCGAAGAGGTCGCCTGCCTCGGTTGCTGCACGCTCGCGCCGGTCGTCAAGATCGACGAAGCCGTTTACGGTCATCTCACCGCAACGATGATCCCACAGGTTATCAACGACTTTCTCTCTCGCAGTGACACCGACGACGGCGGCAGCGCTTCGCAGTTGGCCGTCCCTCCTGAGGAACTCGCAGAAATTCGCATCGGGCTTGGCTCCTGCTGTGTTGCTGGTGGTAGCGCTGATGTAATGCATTCGCTCGAAAAAATCATTGAGAAAAAGAAAATACCGGCTCGTGTTAAGCGTGTTGGTTGTGTGGGGATGTGTCACCGTGCCCCGCTGGTTGAGATTCTGCCGCCGAAGGTACAAGGTCGCAATAAAGTTTGGTCGAAGAAGCTCTTCGGTAATGTGGCCGAGGAACTGACCAGCGATATTCTCCTCGACAAAGTCGGTTCACTCTCAACCGCCACGAATGCGTTGCATAGTATCGGTCAGACGTTCCGCCAGCTTGCGACCGGCAGTCACACCGCGATGCAGGAGCAACTTCTCGCCGACAACGCCGCTTGTCGTGACGATGTTGCCGCCTTCCTCGCACCGCAACAACACATTGCCACCAAGTTTTGCGGCGAAATTGACCCTACCGACCTCGACGAATACATCGCGCGTGGCGGTTTCGAGGCCTACCAAAAAATACAAGACCTGCCCAACGAAGAATTGATTGAGACCATTATCGCGTCCGGGCTACGAGGCCGCGGCGGTGCAGGATTTCCTACGGGCAGAAAGTGGCAAGCCATTACGCAGCACGATGCCGACCAAAAATACCTCGTCGTCAATGGGGACGAAGGTGACCCCGGCGCGTTTATGGACCGAATGCTCCTCGAGTCCTTTCCGTACCGTGTTATTGAAGGTGCGGCGATCGCGGCCAAGGCGGTTGGTGCGACCAAGGGTTACTTCTACATCCGTGCGGAATATCCGCTCGCGGTGAAACGCATCCGGGAGTCGCTCGAGCTTCTCTACGAGAAGAATATATTGCGTGACGTCCATTTCCGCGTCAAAGAGGGAGCCGGCGCGTTTGTCTGCGGTGAAGAGACTGCACTGCTTGCGTCGATCGAGGGGAAGCGTGGTATGCCTCGCATCCGACCTCCTTTCCCGGTGGAATCAGGTCTTTGGGGCAAGCCGACGCTCGTTTCCAACGTCGAAACATTCTCGCTGGTGCCTTGGATTTTCCGCAACGGAGCTGATAAGTTCGCGGCGATCGGTACGGAGTCGAGTCGTGGCACGAAGGTCTTTGCGCTCGCCGGGAAAATACGACGTGGCGGCCTTATTGAGGTACCGATGGGGATGACGCTCCGCGAGATTGTCGAAAAGATCGGCGGCGGCGTTGAGAATGACAAGGAGTTTAAGGGCGTGCAGGTTGGTGGACCCTCGGGAGGTTGTGTACCCGCCGCGCAGTGTGATGTTCCTGTCGATTACGAAGAACTGCAACGCGTCGGCGCCATTATGGGCTCCGGGGGACTCGTGGTGCTCGACGAAGACGACTGTATGGTTGAGATTGCTCGCTATTTCTTGGAGTTCACGCAACAGCAATCGTGCGGGAAGTGTACTTTCTGCAGGATTGGTACGAAGCGGATGCTCGAAATTTTGGAAAAGCTCTGCGCAGGCACCGCCCGAAAAGCGGAGTTAGAAGAGTTGGAAACGCTCGCAAATCAGGTCAAAGACGCGTCACTCTGTGGTCTCGGCGGAACCGCCCCGAACCCCGTACTATCAACGCTCGCCTCTTTCCGCGACGAATACCTCGCGCACTTGGAGGGTACTTGCCCGGCCGGTCGCTGTGCCAATCTCTCGCACTACGTCATTGGCGAAGGTTGCAACGGTTGCACGCGGTGCGCCCAGGTTTGTCCTGCCGGAGCAATACGTTCCGTTGCCTACGAGCTGCACGTGATTGACGACGAACTTTGCACGCGATGCGATGCGTGCCGTAGTTTATGTCACTGGATTACACGTGAGCCTAAAGAAAAAAATTAACCCCTTATCAACTTTCCAATGCAACTCATACGTAAAAAAGGTTACGCTCGCGCCGGACTAATGGGCAACCCGTCCGACGGCTACGGTGGCAAAACCATTTCGCTGGTACTCCATAACTTTTTCGCCGAGGTCACTCTTTACCCTTGGGATCGGCTCGAGGTCGTCACGACGGAACTCGACCGAAGCTGTTTTGACTCGGTCACCGACCTACTACTCGATGTGCGTTTGCACGGTTATTATGGCGGCGTGCGTCTGATTAAGGCGTGCATCCGGAAGTTTGCGATCTACTGTCAGCGTTGGGGTTTCCCACTGGAAGAGACCTTTGCGGTGCGTTACGCGAGCAACATTCCGCGTCAGGTTGGCTTGGCGGGCAGCAGCGCGATTATTATCGCAACGCTGCGTTGCTTGATGGAGTTTTACGGCATTAAGATTGCGCCCCCGGTATTGGCCTCGCTTGCACTCTCGGTTGAGGTCGAGGAACTTGGCATTTCCGCCGGGCTACAAGACCGTGTTGCTCAGGCTTACGAAGGTCTTGTTTATATGTCCTTTGCCGAAGAAGCGATGCAACAGCAGATGGACTTCAATTGCGGCACTTACGAAGAACTCGACTCCTCGCTTCTGCCGCCCCTCTATCTGGCGTACTCAGCGAATGAGAGTGAACCGACCGAGGTCACGCACAACAACCTGCGTGCGCGTTGGGAACTGGGCGACGTGGAGGTCCGTAATGCGATGCTCCGTTTTGCCGAACTGGCGGAACAGGCGAAGACGGCGATCCTCAGTAGCGACCGTGCAGCACTCGATGCGCTGATCGACGAAAACTTTGACCTCCGCAGCAGCATCTGCGAGATTGCACCGGGCCAACGCAAGATGATCGAAACGGCTCGGTCGGTAGGTGTTTCTTCCAAGTTCGCAGGCAGCGGCGGCGCAGTCATCGGGACCTACCCAGACGCAGCCACCTTCGATGCATTAACGGAAGCGTTCTCAAAGATCGGCTGTAATGTGATCAAGCCCCAATTGCAGGCGGAGGGGTAATCTCCAACCCCCGCTACCTCACTCCGGCATTTTGGAGTATTTTCTTGCCGGCGGAGGTGAATTTCCACCAATCGCGAGCCTCGCCCGTCGTGAGGAAATGCTCGGCGGCGAGGAGTACGTAAAGAACGCACGGATCGCACGGCTGACCTTTCGCGTCGGTGAGGGATTGGTACACCGCAAGGGGTTCGCGACGCTTGAGGTCGTCCGGCGTGAGGACCCCAGCCGCCCTTAATGTAGCGGCAATTTTCGGCCCGATGTTGGGCAACGCTTCAAGCTGTGGTTCCGCGTTCTTTGGGGTGATACTACTCTTTTTCATACTCTTTTTGTAGGTCGGCGACACTCATCTCATTGCGATGGATGAAAATACGGTAGTTGAGCGTCGTTGTTTCACCCTTCTTGAGCGTGATGCTCTTCGTACCGGGCCAGCCACAACATTGCGGGCCGTAGGTTCGTGTCAACCAGGTGGGCGGGTAGTCGGGATGCGACTTGGGAACGAAAACGGCCGCACCACTTTTCTTGTCGTTACCCTCAAACTTGCGAGTTAGGTCAACCCAGCCGAGTCGCGTTGTGTAGGCGTCGGGCAGCGATTTTCCTGGCTCAGGTTCGACGACTTTACCCTCTTTGACGTAACGCACAATTGCATCTTTCTTCACCGACTTGAATCGCATCGTGAGGCCGCCATACGACTTACCTTGTCTCCCTTTGAGCGTCACATCCGTGTCCATCGGCGTGAGTTTCAATTCAACATCGAGGTAACGGGAGTCCTTACCACTCTTATTCGCAACGAGCTTCATCTCGACCTGCATCACCTGCTTCTCTTTCTTCGGGTCTTTTGGATCGGCGATATACCAACCATTAACAACCTCGATTACGGCGTTGTCCTCGGTGACTTCCTTTTTCTTCCATTTAATGAACCGCTCGTGGATATTTTTATACATCCATAGGTC
>Ga0180430_10002417_pt1 | contig 16915 bp, 11 predicted proteins | sample SS_ome_9_FD_132999 | JGI IMG/M metagenome (GOLD analysis project Ga0180430, IMG submission 132999) | Hypersaline lake sediment archaeal communities from the Salton Sea, California, USA - SS_1_S_2 metaG | ecosystem: Environmental > Aquatic > Non-marine Saline and Alkaline > Hypersaline >... | reverse complement strand
GACAAGCTCGCTGAAATGACCGCCGTCCTGTCCGATCGCGGGAGGGCGGTGCAACTGGACCGCAAGGTGATTCTCCACAGCGATGCGATTGAAGCGGCCAAGGTCGTCGTTTTGGAACTGTTCGCCAAGTCGTCGATCTTCACGACTATGGAGTTCCGCGACGCCCTGGGCGCCAGCCGCAAAGTAGCCGTCCCGCTCCTGGATCACCTGGACTCGCTGAAATACACCGTTCGCACCGCCAACCGCCGAAAGCCGGGGTCCGAAGCACGAAAACTCATGTCCGGCGGCAACGGCTGACGGCAATTCCACACAGAGGCTCAGAGAACGGCGACGGCAACGGCAACGGCAACGGCTTTTTGCCACGAAATACAAGAAAGACACTAAATCGCCGTTGGTCGTACGCTGTCTCTCCGCGTTGTCTGAGCCGTGGCTGTAGCAAAAAGACTCTTGCCCTTGTCTACGCCGTCCTCTGAGCCTCTGTGTGGAATTGCCGTTAGCCGTGGCCGGCGCCGTTCGCCACGCCTCAGTGTCGCATGCGTCTTTTTTCGGTTATTACTTTTCTTTTGCTCCTGGCCGGGCGATGATATAATTCGAATGCAGCATGAATTATAGCGTATTTGCGTGAAAGAGGATTATCACAATGAGCAGAGCAACTATCAGTTTCGTATTGGTGATGTTGTGCGGTTCGATTGCGTTGGGCGCTGTCGGCGATCTGACGTTCATGACCCAACCGCCGCCGTCAAGAACCAGCGTCCGGTTGTATGTGCCCCAGTTCAAGCCCGCTGAAGCCGACAAGGCCCGCGGGCTGGTCAACGAGCATTCGATTGTCGGCCAGGTTCGCGGCGTCGACGACGTGATGGTTGCGGTCGACTCGGCCAAGGCCGACGCCGCTCAGCCCGATCTGATCCGCCTGGACTTCACCGGCACGGGCAATTTCAAGGGCGCCCCGACGGCCAAGATCAAGATGAGGCCCTCGCAAAGAAATGTGACGATGGGCGTAATAGGTCCGGCGAGCATTGTTGTCAAGCGGGGCGGTCAGTCCGTTCCGGCGACCGTCAGCGGCACGTACTGGAAGCAGGGCGAAAGGAGGGGACTGTCGCTGATGATGTCGACCGCGGCTGAAGGAAAGTGCAAGTTCGGCGCGAAGACCTATCCTGTCCGGGTTATCGACGGCAACGGGAACCTGAAGTGCTCCGACGCCTTGAAGCCTCCGTACCGCCCGTCATACGCGATGCCTTACGACCGGGTCATGGTTGGAACCGGCGATGGAAAATTCTCCAGCCGTGCGGCGACAACGTATGTCGGCCAGCCGGTCTTCATCGACGGCAAGCTTTACAGGGTTGAAGTCTCGGGCATGAAGATCAAGGCTTCGCCGATGAGCGGCGCGGTAGGAAAGGTCAAGGTCGACGCTCCCCGCTGGAGCTGCACCCTGATCGGCAAGAAGTACTTCATGACCCTCAGCGGCGGCAAGGCCCCGATCGCGGCGCCGGCTGACGAATACGTCACCGCCAACTACACTGTCTACACCGGAGCCGATCCGTCCAGGCGATGCGCCGCCATTCGAGGATACGGAAGCTACCGCGGCGGCAAGGCGTTCAAAGTGGCGTCGGGCCAGACCGTCGACCTGCGGATCGGCGCCCCGATCGACGCGACGGTGATGTCGTCGGCGCGGGCCGGGAAGGTCAGGATCAATCTGATGATGAAGGATTCCCTCGGCGGACGGATCAGCAGCATAATCACCGATGAGGGCAAGAGGCCGGCGCCGCCGAAAATTGATGTCGTCAACAAGGCCGGTAAGATAATATACTCGGCCAATCTGGCCTATGGCTGAGGCAGCACATGCTCGCACACGTGGAGTGTGCCGGAAAACACCAAGGGACAGTTCGACATCAGGATCAAGTACGACACGAAGCCTTTCGAGTCGAAGATTAACGCCGCCAAACTGACATTGAAGTAAATCGGCCCCGCGGTCTTCAACACCCGGGCCGTGGGAAAGCCGAAACATGAAAATTGATCTCGCCAAGCGTCGTCGCATCATGCAGCGTTCCATTAAACTCGGCCACTGCGTGTGCGATCCGAAGCGTCCGTGTCCTTGCGACGTGTTCAAAGACCAGGGCATATGCCTCTGCGCCGGCGAACGTCCCGAACCGGGCGACATCGGCGAAGTCAAGCTCACCGAGATGGTCCACAACGCCGGATGCGCCTCGAAGATCTCAGCCGGAGATCTCGAGGCGGTCTTGGCTCGTCTGCCGAAAGTCGAGCACCCGTCAGTAATTTCAGGGATCCCCGCCGGCGATGACGCCGGCGTTTTCGATCTCGGTCGAGGGGTCACTCTCGTTCAGACCGTCGACGTGTTCACCCCGTGTGTCGACGATCCGGAGCTGTTCGGGCGGATATGCGCCGCCAACTGCCTGTCGGACATCTACGCGATGGGCGCCGTGCCCCACACCGCACTCAGCGTTCTTTGCTTTCCCGTCGAGACGCAAGACCCCGAAATCATGTACCGCATGCTCAAGGGCGCCATGAACACTCTCGCCGAAGCCGGCGTGGCGCTGCTCGGCGGACACAGCATCAAGGACGAAGAGATCAAACTCGGCTTTGCGATCACCGGAACCGCCGACCGCGACGCGATAGAACGCGGATCGGCCAAGATCGGCGACAGGCTCGTCCTGACCAAACCGCTTGGGGCGGGCGTACTGAATTTCGCCAGGCAGATCGGGCGAATTGACTCTTCGGCGATGTCGCAGGTTGAGCAATCGATGGCGGCTTTGAACAAGGACGCCGCCGAAGCGATGATCGCCGCCGAGGCTTCCGCGTGTACGGACGTGACCGGTTTCGGCTTGTTTGGGCACCTTATAGGCATGGCCCGCCATTCGGGTCTGACCGCCTGCATCCGGGCCGAAATGCTGCCGGCTTTCGATGGGGTGATCGAGGCGCTGGCCGACGGGGTCGTGCCGGGCGCCGTCGAGCGGAATCGCGAGTATGTCGCCGACGATATCTCCGTAGCCGACAATGTCGACGAATCGCTGGTGTGCCTGGGCTTCGACGCGCAGACATCCGGCGGACTGTTGATCGCCATAGCCCCCGAGCGTTACGAGAAACTCTGCGCCGAGTTGGACTCCCGCGGCGTGGCGCACACGGAAATAGGCGAGTTTGTCGCCGAATCAGCCGGGCAGATCATGCTGGGGGCTTCATTCAAGCTGGCTGAAGGACAAGACGCCGCCGTCGAGCCGAACTGCTGCGGGCCGGATGCCGGCGAGTCCTGCTGCCCGGAGCCTGCTCCCGAACCTTGCGCCTGCAATGCGGCCCCGCCGGCGCCCGAGCCGTGTTGTCCGGAAGCTGAGCCGCAGTCGCCATGTTGCGGCGATGCGCCCCCAAGCGCGTGTTGCCCGGATCAGGATGCGGCTTCGAATTCCGAACAGGGATCCAGCGCCCACGCCGCACAGGCGTTCGGCACGCTGATGCGAATCACCTCCGCCGGCGGCGAGGTCGACGCAAATACGAAGGAGCTGATCAACTTCGCACTGTCGGTGGCGTCGAAATGCGGGCCGTGCGTCAGGGGCCACTACAACAAGGCGATTGGAATGGGCATCACCCCGCAGCAGCTCGATGAGGCCGCCTGGTGCGCCGTGGCGATGGGCGGGGCGCCTGTGAAGATGTTCTACCAGGACGTGCTTTCCGACCTGGCCGGCGGAGGAGGTGGTTGTTGCTCCTAGCAGTCGCCGGGTTAACGTTTGCTGATCGCCTGGGGCAAGGTCAGGTTGTCGCACCACGCCTTGCCCGGGCCGGGGCTGGTCTTTTTGAGCGTAATTACGGCGCTGCGTGCATTTGGTCCCGTCCGGAATGAAACGCTCTTACGTGTCCAGGTTGTGCTGTTTGTCGAAACGGATCTGTCCTTCCCGCCGAAACTCCCGGCCGATAGGCTGACCGATTCGTCGGCTCCTGAAACCTTCAGCCACGCCGACAGATCGTATTTCGTATTGGGCAGCAGTCCGGTTGCTTTCTGGCTCACTCCGTCAACACCGCCTCCGAGCCGCAGTTCGCGCTTGGACGTTCCCGTGGGGCAGGTCTTGCCCGTGCCGTAGACGCTGTTGCCCCAGCCGTTTCCCTTGGTCAGTTGGGCTTTCTTCGCTCCGATCGGCGTCCAGGCTTCAAGCGCAGGCAGTTCGAAGCATGCGTTCCTGACCAGGTTCATGCCGCCGATCATCGAGTTCGGCAGCACGCTTGCAGGCGGATCGGCGCGGGAGAAATCATGTCCGACGGTCCACGGTTTTCGCCCGAACTCCAGCGCGCCTATGTCCGGCTTCCCGTTGGCGGGGGTCATGCCCATTATGATCATGCCCGCATCGCGGGCCTTTGAGTCGCTTTTGAGTGCGAAGTTTGCGCCGCCGGCGTTGACCAGCGTGGGGGTCTTGACTGTCAGGTTGTGCGTTGTCGCGACGTGTTTGGGAAGGCGAATCGGAGCGTTCACTATATTGTTGGAGTATCGCGTGGCGAAAAGATCGTTCCTGCGGCTGTGATCGAACGTCACAATTCGCCCGGTCGACCAGCAGGTGTTGTGGTAGACCAGGTTGCAGTAGCTCGGATTGTTTACGCGTATCGGATCCTGGCGGATGTTCCAGACGGCGTTGTGGTGCACGATCACGTTGTGACTGAGGTGATCGAAGTAGATTCCCATATTGCAGGACGGCGCGTGGTTGTCGTGTACGAAGTTGTAGCGGATTTCGGTGTTTGCGAAGTCGGTGTTGTGCCCGTAGATCATGCCCAGATCGCTGGTCAGCCATCCGGCGTCGGACAGATCGTTGTATTCGATGAGGCTCTCGCTCAGCCCGTGAACGTTGACCAGGTCGCGTCCGGAATGGCGGATGGTGTTGTGTGCGATCACGTGTCTGCGGCCTGTGACTGCCAGCGTTCCGCGCCATTTGGCGCCGTAGTTCCCATTCTGCACCAGGCAGTTTGCGATCCTGTTGTCGCTTCCGCGCACGTCGACTACGCTGCCGGAACTGTAGGCGAAATCGCATCCGAGGGCCTCTATCCGCGCACCATGGATCAGCACGCCGGACTTGCCGGAAATGTCCTTTTCGTAGGAGTGGCCGACCCACCGGCCGCGAAGGGATTTCAGAACGATGTCCGACGAGGTCCTGTCGGTGCGGATCCCCGCCGAGCGGAACTCCAGACCGACGATTCGAACGTGAGACCGTCCCGACAGATCTATCGCATCCAGCCGGCGTTTTACGGCGATCTCCAGCTTGCTGGGGTCTTTCCCGCCAGGAGGCCGGAGGCTCAGAGTCTTCCGGTCCGAGTCGATCAGCCACTCCCCGGCCGAATCCAGCGCCCTGGGCGAACCCATCAGCACGTACGGATTTCCCTTTCGGGGGACATACCAGCGTCTCTTGGTCTGATCGGCGTCGAAAGTCAGCGTATGCGTCTTGGCGTCATACGCCGTTACCCGTGCGGTCCAGCAGATCCACTCGGCTCCGCCTGCGCACCAGATCAACGCGCCTTTCCACGCGTTGTCCGGCCCGGTGAGTCTTGGGTCGGTGATCGTGTTCCGCGTTCCTGACTGCGCCCTGGCGCGGACGGGCTTGAGGACCGTGCCGCCGATATCGGGCCAGCGGGCCTCGGTAAGAATACGCCCGTCGGCGAATACCTGATTCTGATCTTTCAGGTCCCATGAAATCGCGGCCTTGTAAACGCCTTTCGGGCCGGGCTTCCAGTCTTTGATATCGTCGGCTCCGCTGATGACCGCCCGTTCTTTGCGGTAGTTTCGGAATGTAATCGGTCGGCCGGGCTTGCCGCTGCGGACCGGGCGGAGCGTTTCGCGATAGACCCCTTCGCGGATGAAGCAGACGTCGCCCGGGCCGGCGATCTCAGCGGCGCGTTTCAGCGTCGCCAGCGGTCCGTCGGATCGGTCTGCGTTCGACGCCGGCAGCCGCCCGGGCGATTTGTCGTCGCCATAAGGCGATACGAAGAACACCGCCCCCCGCGCGACGGTCGGTAAGGAAATCAGCAGCACCAGTGCCGCCAGGGCGAAGCGTCTGAATCGGTCGGGCCGCAGGTCTCTGATCATTGTCCGGTCTCCTGGCTGGGTTGCGGTGTAGATCATGATTGTATCGCATCGGCTGACGAGGTCAACGCCGGATGCTCTGGGACCAACAGGATCTGAACGGCTCGTAACTGTGCCGGATGTAGGCAAATAACACCGCCATGGAAAAAGATGCATCCGATTTGCTTTTGTCGGATTTGAATCGTCTACTCCAGACATGGAGAGAAAGAAGCAAAACATCGGATTGCTCGTGGCTCTGGGCGTGGCTATCGCTGTGTTTGCGGTCGATAGAATCATGCCCGGCGGTTCGCCTGTAGGACCTGTAACTGCTGAAGGAGCCCCAACTAACGAAGCCGGCATTGCCGCTATGGAGCCTGAGGCTCCGTCTGTGACCGATGATCGTCAGACGCAGGCTGCTGAGGTTCGAACCTCTCTGGCCGGTCGTCTGGACAAGGTCGCCCGCTCGCACGATCTTCAGAGCGTGGTGGTGAGGGATGCTTTTTACCCATCGCCGGAGTGGGTCCAGCCGGTCGGGAGCAAAGAGCAGATCGCCGAGGCCAATTCTGAGATTCACTCCGCCACGCTCAAGGCCCGCAAGTTCGCCGGCGTGCACAAACTCAAAGGCGTTATTGTCGCCTCTGGTCGAAGTATTGCGATAATTGACGGCAACTGCGTCTATGTCGGGCAGAAGATTGACGGTTTCGAATTGAAAACCGTGACAGCCAACTCTGCTGTGTTGGTCTGCCAGGGTGTTGAGGTCGTGCTGAATCTCAATGCCTCCGGGGGCGAATAGTCTAGCTGATTCAAGGCTTGCGACAATTCCATCGGGGTCCCCGCAAGGCGGGATGAACGAGACCCGACTCCTGCCGGGAAAACATCATTCTTAAATCAAGTCGCATCTCAGCTTGGTCGATTCCAGTCCATAGAAGCCAACGGGTGTCGGCGGCTTACTGAAGATGCAGCGCAAAGAAAATGGAGACATGACAAATGAGTTGTTGGAGAAAGAGACGAAGAAGCGGGTTCAGTTTGCTGGAACTTGTAATCGTGATCGTGATCATGGGCATCGTAGCGGCGGTGGCTATCCCCAGGATGTCGCGCGGATCGGCGGGTGCGTCTGACGCTGCGTTGAGCGGAAACCTCTCGGTCCTTCGCAACGCGATCGACATGTACGCCGGCGAGCACAACGGCACGTTCCCGACTGTGGCGAACATCGCCGATCAGTTGACGATGTACACCAGCAGCACCGGCGCCACGAACGCCACGAAGACCTCCACCTATATCTACGGCCCGTACCTTCGCAAGGTGCCCAAGCTTCCGGTCGGCGCCAAGAAAGGCCAAACCGGAATCGCCGCGGCCGGCGGAGACACAGTTGGCTGGATCTACACCGAGGCCAGCGGAACAATCGTATCAAACACCACCGCCACGGAGAAGGACTCCTCCGGCGTGGCGTACAACACGTACTAATGGACTCAAGAAGCCGGCGTCTCCCGGTCTCGTAACCGGGAGGTCGATCGGCTTTCCCGGGAGGAAGCTCACAGGACCGCTTGAAGCGTATTCCCCAGGGAGTGGCGTCAAGCGGCCTGTGGCGTTCATGGGCCGAACCAGTCGGACCCTGGAGGCGTTGGAAATGGGCAATCGCCCGGAATCTGATCGACGGAAGGCCGGGCGGTCCGACCGCGGATTCTCACTGCTGGAACTGGTCTTCGTGATGGCGATCATGGCGATACTGGCCGCCATCGCCGTCCCCCGCTACGGTCAGGCGATTGCGAGACACCAGGTCGCGATGGCCGCCAGGAGAGTGGCCGCCGATCTCGAATACGCCGCCGCCCGCGCCGGCACGTCCAGTTCGTCGCTGACTGTGGTGTTCTCCCCGGGCGCCAACCGGTATCAGATGAGCGGTGTTCCGGACCTTCGCGATCCTTCACGCGATTATACGGTGGTCCTGACCGACAGCCCGTTTCGCAGTTCTATGGCGTCGGCGGACTTTGGGGGCGACTCCAGCATTGTCTTCAACGGCTACGGCGTCCCTGATTCGGGCGGAACGGTGGTTGTCACGTGCGGTTCATACCGGAAAAGCATTGTCCTGAACGCTCAAACAGGAAAGGCCCGAGTGCAATGATCAGGCGCCTCACAGGCAGACGGGGGCATACGCTGACCGAAGTGCTGATGAGCACTACGATCGTTTCGGTCATAATGGGGGGGATGTCGTCGGTGATGCTGCTGTCGGCGCGGACTTTGAACAACACCCCTGTCCAGGTATGCGTCTCGGGCGATGTAAGCGACCAGGTCACAACGGATCTGAACCTCGCCCAGGAGTTCACCGAGCGAACGAGCACTGCTGTGGGCATGAAGGTGCCTGACCGTGACGGGGACAATCAGCCCGAGACGATCCGCTATTCATGGTCAGGAACGCCCGGCGACCCGTTGATGAGGGAGTACAACGGCTCGGATCCTGTGGCGGTGGCCGAGAATGTCAACCATTTCGGCCTGTCCTACCAGACGAAAACGGTCGCCGCCGGGTCCGGCGGCGGGGCCGGCGGCGGGGGCGGAGCACAGACCGAGCAGGAGTCGGAGGAGCTTCTGCTTATCAGCCACGACGACACCGCCGGCGGAAGCATGCATCACTTCAGGGTGGATGCAAACGATTGGTGCGGGACGTATTTTCACCCCGTGCTGCCGAGCAATGCCGTCAAGTGGAGGATCAGCAGAGTTATGATCCAGGCCAGACGCGACGGAGGCTCCGGAGGCTCGGTCGCCGTCCAGGTTCGCACCGCCGATTCCGGGCGGAAGCCCACTACGACTGTGCTGGCCCAAGCGGTGATCTCCGAGTCGTCGCTGTCCAGCCATTACCAGTGGAGGGAGTTGTTGCTGAGCGGGCTGGATGATCTGGATCCCGGCGACAGTCACTGCATTGTCGTGCGGTTCAACGGCGGGAGCGGGAGGGTCGCAAAGATCAGGTGCGAACAGACAGGCGCCGACACCTCCGGCGCCCACCTGGTGATCACCGGCGATCAGGGCGGTTCCTGGAGCAGTTATTCAGGCAGCCGCGACATGCAGTTCTACGTCTACGGGACGGTGACCACGATGGGAGAACCGCAATGGTGACCGAAACGCGAAAACCGGCTCGCCGGCGGGGAATCTCGCTCGTCGAGACGATGATTTCAATGCTGATCATGGCGGTGATGGTTGTTGCGGCGCTGCAGACTCTCGGTTCGTCCGCGGTCTCGCGTCAAACCCAGTTGTCTCAACGCCGCGGCCCGGCGCTGGCCAGGCAGTTGATGTCCGAGATTCTGCCGAACCGCTACCGCGAACCTGACGACACGCCCCAGTTCGGACGGGAGTCCGGCGAGTCGAGTTCGTCCCGTGCAAACTACGACGACGTGGACGACTACCACGGGTGGTCGGCCTCGGCTCCCAAGGCGCCTGACGCGACTGAGTTGTCGGGTCTGTCCGGATGGACACGCAGTGTTGTCGTCCAGTACGTGGACCCCGACGATTTGACAACCGTTGTGGCCAATGACCAGAAGGTCAAACGAATCACAGTCACGGTGACCGATCCGCAGGGGCGTCGGTTCGTCCTGTCGGCGATTCGAAGCAGCTTCGGAGCGTACGATCATCCGCCGTCGGTCGACACTACGTACGTCAGTTGGGTCGGTCTGGAGCTGCAGATTGGCGACGATCGGGAGACTCGCGTGGTCATCGGGGCCAACCCGGTCAACCGCGTTCCCGTCGGAGGGCAGTAATATGCGTAATGATCACACCAGAGAATCGTGTGCTTCAAGATCGAGCCGGGCGAGTCTGAGACGTCGAGGGTCCACCTATGTAATGGTGCTCGGCGCATCGATGACGCTGACGGTGATAGGGCTGTCGACCGCCACGATAAGCCGCATCAGGACCCGATCGACCGTGCAGTCGAACAATTTCACAAGTGCACGCCTGATCGCGTCGTCCGGAGCGGAGCACGCCCTGGCCAAGATCAACAGCGACAGCAACTGGCGGACGACTTACAACGGCGTGACCGTCACCAGGACTATCGGATCGGGCGCGTTCACATGGCGGGTAGTCGACCAGGGCGACGGCGACCTGGCCGACAGCACCAGCGACCCGGCGACTTTGATCGTAACCGGTACTGACGGCGGCGCCAGCTACTCCCAGTCGATCACCCTGTCGTCGGGATCGTCGAGCGGTTCGGGAACCCAGGCCCTGGGGGTCATGTGGGGCGTCGGCGACGAGGGTGGGGAGTTGTTCTCGATAAGCGACTGTGAGGATCCCATAAATACGATGACGGTCTACGGGCGCTTGAAGTACGACGACGACGGCTTCATCAGGGACGTGGGCAGGGAAATCGAAGCGATCGCCATCGACAGAGACGGAACCGCCTACTTCGTCTGCCAGAGGGATGTCGGGGACTACGACCACCCGGTCCTGCTGAAGTTCAACATAAACAACGCCAGCACCGCCCAGGACAATATTGTCGAGATCGTCGGCGAGATCAACTGGTGGTATGATGTTACGGGTCTGGCGTTCGACCCGGACACAGGCGCCCTGTACGCCGTCGGTGTAGTGTGGGGACACTACAACCCCGACCGCCTGCTGATTATCAACAAGGAGACCGGCGCGGTGATGTCAAACGTCGGCGGGGTTTCAGGACTTGGCCACCGTCTGGGAAGAGCACAGGACATTGTCTTCGACAGCAACGGGCAGTTGTACGCTCTGGACGCCGACGATTATCATGACTGCCAGGTATACAAGGTCGACAAGACAAACGGCGACATAACGGATATCGTTGACAACAACATGGGCAATCATATTTTCGAGGGGCTCGCCTGGGATTCCGTCAACAACAGGCTCCTTGCTGTACGGGAGAGTTCAGCGTATCTCTATATAATCAGCGAACGGACCGGGCACAACACTTACCTCGGCAGACTCAGGGACAAGGGCATAGAAGACTGCGAGGCCATTGGCTTCCTGCCGGCAAACGCAGGAGCATCCGGGTCCTCCGGCATCGGTCCGGTGCAGTCCTCAAGCGCCGCCAAACGCCTGGTGGACTGATTCGCACAGACCCGCGGATCTTCTCTTCGATCCCGCTGCAGCCGCGCCGGGCCAAGCTGCCGAAAACCGCCAATAAAAAACGCGGGCGGGTCGAAATGACCCGCCCGCGTTAAGGCGTTTGCCTCGGGAGTATTCGATGCTACAGCGTCTTCTTGCGCCGCCTTCTGATCACCGCCGCGCCGCCGACAAGCAGCATCGCCAGGGTTGCAGGTTCGGGCACTACCGGGCTGGTCACAGTTTCGGTGCATACATCGAATCGGATTCCGCGGTTGTAAAAGTGGCAGTCTGGGTCGAATCCGAGTCCGAATCGCCCGTCAGAGGCGTAGTCGTTGAGGATGTTCAGTTCGTCCTGCGTCAGAGAATAGCTCAGGTCCTGGCTGTACGAGGGCAGATTCACGTATGTCACCAGTTCGGGACCGGCGCCGGCGAAATGGTCGCCGTAGCCCTGATGGTCGTAACCTTCGCTGACGCCCAGGCCGGCATGGTCCAGCAGGTGGATGTACAGGACATTGGGGTTGTTGTCCCAGTTGCGGATATCGTTGAACGAAAGAGTTGCGCTGGTGACCAGTTCGTACTGGTTGTTCTCGTCGGGGGTTGTGTCCCAAGGGGTGTTCATTCCCCATGTGTAGTGCCAGTAGTGGTCGAGGTCGTCCAGGTCGCGGTCAGAGGGGTACAGGGTGTAGCTGGACGTGCTGACGGCGGCAAGTGCGTTTGAACTGAGAAGGCAGACGATCGTGAGTGCGGCGACTTTGGCGATATTGTTCATGTTTCGGCCTCCGTGGGGGTTCGTTTGATGCGCCCGTCACGGCGCCTTTTTCCCGTTGGGAACTATTCTATTCCTGACGATCAGATGTCTTGCGTTGACATGGGAACAGTAAGATTTGATTTGCCCCCGGGCGAATCGCGGCGGGATTTTTCAAGAAGTTTCAAATCCCGCCTCCGCCGGCCCAGTCGGCCCGCCGGCCTCCCCCTTATCTCCTATCGCGGAGGCAGGCCCGGGCGTGATTTTTATAACGTCTTGCTTGAGTTGTCGTTATGAGTCAAAACGCCCCTCGTCTCGATGAAGCCCTGAAGGAGCATCCTGGTGCATGCCGGATCAAGATGGCTGCACAAGAAAAGCATCTGCCCGATTGGCGTAACGTCGCATGATGAAATGATGCGATTCGCCGGCCGGACTACGCGGGCAGTTTCTTGAGGATGTCGGCGATCTCGGCGCGTTGTTCGTCAGTCAGCGCCCTGTTCTTGTTCTTCGTGTCAACATCAAGGGCTTCGGCAAGGTGTCTCCTGGCCGCCGAGTTATCTTTCAGAGTGCGGCAGATCCGGCCCAACTGGAGGAGGGCCTTGGCGCGGCGGGCGCTTCCGGGTGCGATCAGCTCAAGGCACTTGGCGAAGTCCTTGCGAGCGTCGGCGAAGCGTTTGAGTTTCGTGAAGATAACGCCTCGAGTATCGTATATGTGGCTGTTGTTCGGCGATATCTCTATGGCCTTGTTGATCAGCGGGAGGGCCTCCTGGCAGTCTCCGCGGTCTGTAGCCAGGAGCCAGGCCAGGCCGTTGAGGGCCTGTGAGCGGCGCGGCTGGGTCTTGAGTATCTTGCGGTATACGGCTTCTGCGCGGTCCAGGTCGCCGGTGTGGTGGGCGCCCAGGGCCAGGTTCATCTGCGCGACTATGGATTCGGAGTTTGCGGCCAGATCGCGCTCGTAGCATTTTACGGCTTCGGCCCGGTGCTCCGGGGATTCAGAGGACATCAGGATCGCCCCGGCCGTTTGCAGCACCAATGGATTGACTTCTTCGCCTTTGCGGTAGACTGACATTTGGGAGCTGATCTCGTCGTGTTTGCCCTGTGCGGCCAGGCCTCGCAGTCTCTCGATCAAAACCGCCGGGCTCTCGGGCGCCGCTTTGCTCGCCTTGCCAATCCAGCCGCGCCAGTCGTCCATTTTCCCGGTCGAGCGGGATATCTCCGCCAGGGTGATCAGTATTGGGACGCTGGCCTGTCCGGCTTCGGTCTTGGTGTAATTGACTAACTCGGCGACTTCCTCGGCCGGTCTCTTCATGGTCCTGAGAATTGCAGCGGCGTTCAGGGGCAGCCTGTAGTCCGACGGATTGGCCTTCGCGGCTTGCCTGGCCAACTCCAGCGCCTCCGACATGGCCTCGGGCTTCTTGGATCTGATCGCCAGCGACGCAATGAGTTTGACCGCGCTGGTGTATCCGGGGCGATTCTTCAGGATGGCTCTGGCCAGTTCCGCGGCGGCGTCGGTGTTCTTCAGGGCTATCTCGGCCCGTGCCTGCGCCAGAAGCAACTCCGCATGGTTCGGGCTTGCCTGAAGTCCGCGGAGTGCGATAGCCTTCACCCCGGCGGCGTCTCGCCGGGCCATTGCGATTTGGATAAGGGAAAGATACGCCCGGACGTATGCCGGCTCGAGCTTCACCAGTTCCTCCAGAATCGCCTGGGCCTTTTCCGCATAGTCCGCTCCCCCCTCGGCTACCGTCAGCAACGCTCGCGAGAACAGCAGATCCGCCGTCTTGCCGGAGTTGTTCTCGATAGACGACAGGAGCCGGTCTGCCAGCGTGAGATCGTCCTTGCCGTTTCTAATGATCAAGAGATTCGCCAGTTGGAATTGCAGGCTCGCGTTCTTGCTGTCGTTCTTGAGTCCCTCCTTCAGCGTGTCAACGGCTTTGTCAGTCTGATTGGTGCTCCTGTAGAAAGACGCAAGGATTCGGTATCCCTGGCTCCTGGGCTCGATGGTCGTCAAGTGCACGTAGTCCTTCTCGGCGGCCTCAAGTTCGCCGATCTCCTTGAGGAAACGTGCGCGCAGGTGAAACGCGTCGAATGAGTCGGCGCTCTTGACCAGGCTATCGAGGAATCTTCGGGCCTCATCGGTCTTGTTGTCGTTCTTGAGTATCGCGGCCCGGACCCAGGCGATGACTGGTGAGTTGGGGCTGATTTCCGCCGCCTGATCAAGATAGGCCAGGGCTTGTTTTGTGTCGCCGCCCTGATACACCAAACGCGCCAGCAGGATCCGGGTCGAGACGTCCGATTTGTTCCTGGCGACTTGGACAGTGAGTTGTCGGATCAGTGCTTCATTTTCGCCCTTTGCTACATGGGCGATGCGTTGGAGGAATCTTGACGGAGATGCAAGCCTGTCCAGCACTTCGTCAACGTCGGTGTATCTTTGTTGTCGAATCAGCAGGCTGGTCAGGAATTCGGCCGCTTCAGTCGCCGAGGGATTCAGCTCGAGGGCTTTTCTGCAGACGCTCTCGGCCAGGTCGGCCTTGCCCAGGCGCATGTATAGTCTCGCCAGGGTCAGCGCGTGGGATGATGTTTCGGAGTCCTGGACCATCCACTCGCTCAACGCTTCGATCGCTTCGCTCTGGTTGCTTCGCCACTTGTCGTTGGTCAGCCACAGGCTCGCACGGCGCCTGCGCCAGATCCGGCTGCCCTCGCCGAGCACCTTTCGTATGTCTTCGAGGAGTTGTTCGGCCAGTTCGGTGTCCGCCCTGACTTCCGGGGCGCTGAGCAGCATATTGCGTGACACGACATCGCGGGGGTCCTGCTGTGCTGCGTCCTGTAGTTTTTTCAGTCCGATCTCGCGGTCGCCATGCATCAATTCCAGGATCGCCAGGGCGCGGCGGAGGTCCTGGGCGTTGGCGGGATCAACGGCTTCCAGGCCGCGTCTAAGCGCCGCGCCGGCTTCTGTATGATCCTTGGTCGATTCATGAAGTCCGGCCAGGATCATCCAGACCTGGGCCGAACGCGGGTGTCGTTTGCAGGCCGCAATGGCTGCCGCAAGAGCTTCGGCCTTTTTCTCCTCGCCCTGAGCGGCAAGGATGCGAATAAGCATAAGCTCCAGGTCCACCGATGTGGCGGAGTCCTCTATAGCTTGTTTGAGTCTCTGCTCGGCGGCGTCGGGGCGCTTGCGGACCCTTTCAAGCAGGCCGCCAAGCAATCTTATCCGCGGATTGGTCGGATGGGATTCTTGCAGTTTCGCCAGTTCGCCGTCGAGTTTCTCAAGGGCGGACGTCTTCCCGGGCTCGGATTGCCTGGCGGCGGTCGGAATCGCCATTTCGATACGCAGCAGGTCGTCCTGGATGCTGTCTGCGTTTGGCGATTTGGCCTTGCCTGCGATTTGGGCCGCGCTGGCGTAGTCTCCCGCCGCGGCGTACTGCCGGGCAAGGAAGGATCGCATGTTTGACTCGTCGGGGTATTGTTCGGGGTATCTTTCCTGCCTGTCGACATACTTCTTCGCGGTGCGTATGGCCATAGACCGCATGCCGATCCGTTCGTAGGTTCTCGCCAACAGAGCCAGCGCGGCCGCCGGGGGGTTCTCTCGAACCGAAAGCGGCTCGAGATGCGCGACGGCTTCTCCGAGTCTGCCGTCGGCAAGGGCCGTCGAGGCCTGGAGAAAGTCTGTTTGTTCCTTGTCTCGAGTTATTTGCAGCAGTTTCCGCAATTCGAGGAGTTCATTCAGATGCTTTCGGGCCTCACTGTTTCGTTCTCCGGCTAAGCACAACCGAACCATCGCCGGAAGAATAACGGCTCGCTGGCGGCGGTCGATTATTTTCTCGAGGGCTTCGGCGGCTTCGCGATCGGCTTCGGTCGGCTTGTTTCTCAGAACGGCCAATTCAGCCGCCTGCAGGAACCGTATGACCGTCCAGTCATTTGCACGGATGAAGTGCTTCTTAATCACCGCTGCGTCCACGTCCCGCACTGATTGAAGACAGCTATTGGCCTGCTCCAGTTTGCGGTGTTGCATCCACTCTCTGCTCAGGGTCAGGGCTATGCGCGGGTCGTCAGTCTTGACCGACTGGGCTTTCAGAAGATCGTCCTGGGACGCTTCGACCGCACCGTCGTCTGCAGACTGCGGGGCGTTGCGCCGCAGAATTGCTCGATGTATCAACGCGTTGGCCGACTGGGGGTCGTATTTAATCGCCAGATCCATCCACGCCATCGCTTTCGCATGGGCCTCAGCGGGATTCCCCTGCGACGCCAGTTCGATCCGGCTCAGTATCCTGCAGGCCTCAACGTACTGGGGATGTTTGCCCGAATCGTCCTTTTCCAATCGACCGATTAGTGATTCAAGAGTCTTGCGGGCCTTGTCGCTGTTGTCACTGCTCGGTCTGTTGGACAGTAGCGCCCGCGCACGCCAGATCGGTATCCTGGGGTCGTCGGGGTTCTGTTCCTCCCGTCGGTCGGCGATGTATGCCAATTCCCCGAATTGGCCCAGATACGTGTACAGTTCGGCAAGTTCTTCACAGGCTTCCGAGTCATTGGGCGCCAGCCTCAGCAGTTGACGGTACGCCCCAATGGCCCTGGCGATGCTGTTGCCCTCCAGCGGTTCGGTCGACAGAATGGAGTTGGCGAATTTGCTCAGGATTTCCGTGTCTTCGGGTCTGCGGCCCAGATACTCGGCGAAGTGGCTGGCGGCTTTTTTCCAGTCTCCGCGATCGTATGCGGCGTTGCCGGCGGCGAAGTCGCGTTCCGACAAGATCTTCCTGCGGACATTTCGGGCGATGTACGCCCCGACGCCCAGCACCACGATGATCCCGACCAGGATCAGGATTAGCTTCAGGTTGACTCGCCCGAGTCGCCAGCGGAGGCCGGGGCGCTTGCGGATCGACGCGGGGGATTTCCCGGCAAGCGTCGTTTCAAGGTTGTTCACCCTTGTCGTCGGTGTCTTGGTTCTGTTGCTGGTGAGTATCATAATAGCCCCTGGTGCGGACATTCAACCAACGGATGATCCCGAGCAGTCCAGGCAAGCGGGTCCGCGTAATAATAACCAGATGAAGCCCTCGATGAGCCCATCAGTGCGTAACATTTGT
>Ga0180430_10002415_pt1 | contig 16920 bp, 13 predicted proteins | sample SS_ome_9_FD_132999 | JGI IMG/M metagenome (GOLD analysis project Ga0180430, IMG submission 132999) | Hypersaline lake sediment archaeal communities from the Salton Sea, California, USA - SS_1_S_2 metaG | ecosystem: Environmental > Aquatic > Non-marine Saline and Alkaline > Hypersaline >... | reverse complement strand
TGGCCGGATCAAGTAATTCTTCAAGGCTCACCTCTATGATATACTGAACCTCAGACGGGTCGGGTTCAAATGCCGGGCTTTCCTCCATCCACCCTACAAAGGGGTGTACCAAAAAATTGCTGACCGGTATATGCAAGGGTGTCAGTGCTCCGAGGACCTCAATTTGTCCATTCACCCCCAGTTCTTCGCGGGTCTCTCTCAGGGCCGTTTCCTCCAGGCTGTGGTCACCAGCTTCCCATGCCCCGCCCGGAAAGCTGACCTGGGCACTATGGGGACCATCGTATTGATTACGTTTGATAAATACCAGGCGGATCTCCTTTTCTGAGTAATAGAAGAGGGACATCACTGCAGCCTGCAAGGGGTTTTCCCTGGAGATGAATTCGCCGCGGAAGCTTGGAGTCATCAGGCTATGGGCCAGCTCACCCGGAAGTGCCTGGGCCAGAATTTCTATCCACCTGTTCTTATCAAACATGAAAGCCTGTTAATTGAAGCGAATGCTCTTATCGGGCGAAATCCGGGCGATGATCATGGAGGGAATCAGCAGAAAAAGAAAGGTAATGGCCATGGTACCCAGGTTAAGCAGTAGCAGATGGATCAGGCTCAGGTTGATGGGGACCGTATCCAGGTAGTAGGATCCGGGATCCAGAGGTATAAGATTAAATTGCTTTTGGGCCAGGCAAATGCCCAGGCCAAAGAGATTTCCCCATAACAAGCCCACCAGGGTCAGATAAGCACTCTGGTACATGAAAATTTTCCGGACAGAAACATTGGTAGTTCCCAGCGCCTTTAAAATACCTATCATGTTGGTCCGTTCCAGGATCAGGATCAGCAGTCCTGAAATCATATTAAAACCGGCAACCACCACCATCAGGATCACCAGGACGACAACATTCATATCCTGCAGCTTCAACCAGTCAAAGATCTGCGAGTTTTTATCCCTGATGGTCTCCACCTTCAGGCGGCTGCCATCATCCAGAAACTCAAAAGCGACCTTTTCAACTACCCTGGAGCTGAGTTCAGGAAGATCATCCATCTTATCAAGCAGGACCTCATACCCGCTTACCTCACCCATGTCCCAGTTGTTTAAGCGCTGTACCTGTTTGATATCTGAAAAAATATAGAGCTTGTCAAATTGTTCCAGGCTGGTATTGTATATACCACTGATGGTGAAGGTCCTGGCCCTGGGAGGATCTTGGATAAAGTACATGGTAAAACGGTCACCCACACCCAGTTTCAGCAGGCGGGCGATTGAGCCCGATAGCACAACCATATTGCTTCTTACACTATCATTTGGTGTGAATACACTTCCTTCAACAAGGTGTTCTTCAATGAAACTCCAGTCGTAGCTCTTATCAATCCCTTTCAGAACAGCACCGTGTATCTCCTCCCCGGTCTTTATAATACCCGCCTTAATTGCAAAGGGCTGTACATTCCTGATTCCTTCCAATTCACTCACCTCTGCCACACTTTCCAGTCCGCCAGGTACCGGTGCAGTTTCATAGGAGAGGTTCGAATCCATGTTGAGAATCTGAATATGGGCACCGAAGCCGGTGACCTTATTTGAGATCTCCTTCTTAAATCCCGTAATAATGGCCACAGCAACTATCATAACAGCCAGGCTCAATGCGATGCCAAACATGGCAATACCAACAATGGAGCGCGAGAAACTGCGTCCTTCCTTCCTGCTGCCGATTAAACGGCGAACGATAAATAGTTCGGTATTCAAGGATTCTCAATTAGGTTCAGCAAATGTATGCATCTTTTAGCTATTTTTAAGACATGAAGAAACTGTTAGTTCTGTCTTTTATAATTGTGAATGGAATGACTGCCGCTTGTTCAGGGGATACAGATCCGGTGCGCAGCGGAGCCGATCAAATGGATAAGTATCTGCATCTTATTGGAGGAAAGCAGATTGCCCTGGTAGCCAATCATACCTCGGTAGTTGGGGACCATCACCTGGTGGATACCCTGTTGGCCAGTGGGATAGGGAAGGACCAGATCATGAAAGTATTTGCCCCCGAGCATGGATTCCGGGGTGACAATGCGGCAGGTGTGCAGATTGAAGATGGTACCGATCCGCTGACAGGCATTCCGGTGGCCTCGCTTTATGGCAGCCATAAGAAACCCGAAGCCCGTGAGCTGGCTGGTATCGATTTGATCCTTTTTGATCTTCAGGATGTGGGAGCACGTTTTTATACCTATATTTCCACCCTTCACTATGTGATGGAAGCCTGTGCAGAAAATGAAATTCCCCTGATCCTGCTCGACCGGCCCAATCCAAATGGAGGCTATGTGGACGGTCCTGTGCTTGATACGGCATTCCGCTCCTTTGTTGGCATGCATCCCATTCCAGTGGTATATGGCCTCACCATTGGGGAACTGGCCGGAATGATTAACGGCGAGGGATGGTTAAACGGGGGAATCAGCTGTGACTTAACAGTGATTTCCTGTGAAGGCTATTACCATGGAAAATCCTATAGCATGCCTGTGAGTCCTTCTCCAAATCTTGCCAACGACCATTCCATACTGTTGTACCCATCCACCTGTTTCTTTGAAGGAACCGTGTTGAGCGAAGGCCGTGGAACAAGCATGCCTTTTGAGGTCTATGGGCATCCGGAGTTAAGTGGCGGTTTCAGCTTTACCCCTGAGGCCATTGAAGGGGTAGCAAGAAATCCCAAGTTTGAAGGGCAGAGATGCTATGGGGCCGACCTGAGAGAGTTTTCCCCTGAAGAGGGTTGGACCAGGATACATTTGCAATTCATATTGGAGGCCTATAAGGACTTCCCAAGGAAGGAGGAGTTTTTTACTTCCTTTTTTTCTACCCTGGCCGGAACCGATAAGCTCAGAAAGATGGTGGAAGACGGATGGGATGAGGAGCGTATCAGGGCCAGCTGGCAGACTGATTTGGCAAAGTATAAATTGAAACGAAGGGAGTATTTGATATATGAAGATAGCAAATAGTGCAGTACCAGGAATTATTCTGTTCCTTACCCTTCTTAGCGCAAGCTTTTTTTGCAGGGCCCAGGTGATCCATCCGGAGCCCGGGTTTGTATTTGATGATGCAGAGGTCCCACGCATCGACCTGGTCATTTCTGCATCGAATCTGCAGAGCCTTTATGCCGATCCGGAAAGTAATACGGAATACTACGCCACTTTCACCTTTACAAGGGGGACGGTCTCAGAGGGGCCCATCGATGTGGGATTAAGATTCCGGGGCGATACCATCAGGCATAAGCAGAAGAAATCTTTTCGCATTTCATTTAATTCATTCGATGCTGATGACAATTACCATGGGATTGAAAAGATGGATTTGAATGCTGAGGTCAATGATCCGTCGCTGCTTCGCTCAAAACTGGCATGGGATCTGTTTCGCTACCTGGGAGCCAACGCTTCACGATGCAATCATGTTCTCCTCTATATCAACGATGCATTCTATGGAGTTTACCTGAATACCGAACATATTGATGAAAGGTTTACCAAATCGAGGTTTGACAACAATGATGGAAACTTCTTCCGTAATTTATGGCCGGCCGATCTAAGCTTTCTGGGGAATTCCCAGGATGATTATAAGTATGAGTATAATGGCCGTCGGGTGTATGCCCTGCGAAGCAATGAAAAGTGGGACGACTACGAAGATCTGGCTACCTTGATTTCGAATCTGAATCAATATAGCGGAGTTGATCTTAAAGCTGAACTGGAGCGCCTGATCAATGTGCAGAGCTTTCTGAAAGCGGCAGCTGTGGATGTGATTGGCGGTAATTGGGATGGATATTCGGGAGACAAAAATAATTATTATCTCTACAGGGACCAGGTGAGCGGAAGGTTTGAGTATATCCCATATACCCTTGAAAACAGTTTTGGAATCGATTTCAGGGGAGTGGACTGGTCCACCCGTTCCATCTATGACTGGAACCTGGATCATCGTCCCCTGTATGAAAAAATCCTCGAGGTGGATGAGTACAAAGCGCAGTTTACCATGTATATCAAGAAACTGGCAGCCTATTCTGCTTCACTTGGACTGAGTGACGAACTGACACGCTGGAGTCAGCAGATCAGAGATGCTGTGGCCCTGGACACTTTCTATACAAAAGACTGGGGGTTCAGCATCAGTGATTTTGACGCATCCATGAACAGTGGATGGGGAGAGCATGTGGCTCTGGGTGTGCAGGATTTTATTGCTGCCCGGAATACTTCTGCTCTGTCCGAAGCTTTGGATTCGGATGCCTTTCCCTTCTTTTCTTATGTAAGAGTGCAGCCCCGATCCGGCAGGATTGACCTCGACTGGACTGCCGGGGACGATGAAGCGGGTTTTGTGACCACGCTGCATTACCGCATCGATGGTGGAACCTGGATTACGATATTGAAGGATACTCCCACTGAAACAGACCCCATATCCGGGGCTTTTTCCTATCGTGATACCATCCGCATGCTGAATGATAGCACGGAGGTGGAAGTCTATTTTACGGTCAGGGATCTGGGCGGACAGGAGAACCGTTATCCCGATACTACACTAGTAATTTCCTACCCACTTGTATCAGGCCCCCTTTATATCAATGAGTTCTGTGCTTCGAATCAGAGTATTAAAAAAGATGAATTCGGGGAGTATGACGACTGGGTCGAGATCTACAATGCCAGTAGTGAGCCCGTCTGGTTGGCTGACTATTTTCTCAGCGATAATATGGGATCGCCAGGGAAGTACCGATTCCCGGAGGAGTACCTTCAGGCGGGTGCTTTCTACCTGGTATGGCTCGACGATCAGAAGGAGCAGGGCGTGAATCATGCCAGCTTTAGGATTAGCAAAGAAGGGGAGGAGCTGCGCCTTTCAGAGCGACCCTCTTCGGGTTTCCAGATTGTGGATTCTGTGACTTTCGGACTGCAGGAGACGGACGTTTCCATGGGTCGCCAGGAGGATGGCGGTTTGGAGTGGCTTGTTTTCCCATCCCCCACGCCCAGGTATTCCAATCTTAGTACTGCTGTTCAGGAGAACATCTTCCGGGAGGAGCCCCTGTCTGTCTACCCGAACCCCCTTAGTGAAGGGCGCTTATTTTTTAGCAAAAGGCTAAGCGGTGGTATCTATAATATTATGGGACAGTTGTTGATGAAGATTGAGAATTCCGAATTTGCACACATAGACCAGCTGGGTGCAGGTCTGTATATACTCAGGTCACTTGAAGGTGAAACAGTACAGTTTATTATAAGCAGGTAAAGAAGGTAGAAACTTAGCGCCGTATGTTCTTATTCCGGGGTGAGTTTCCTTTGTTATAGCCCCCGCCTCCTTTTTTGCCCCCGCCTTTTTTGTAAGCTCCGCTTCCGCCCTTTCTCCCTCCGGATCTGAAATTACCTGAACGGCCCCTGTTTTTGGCAGGGTCATAAGTGGGAGTCTCTCCAAATTCTTCAGGCACAGAGGATTTGGTGACCTCCTTTTCCAGCATTTTCTCAATACGGGCAAACTTAAACTGCTCTTCCTGGCTGATCAGTGTAATGGCTATGCCATCCGTTTCGGCCCTGGCGGTCCGCCCGATACGATGGATATAGTCCTCTCCTTCATGGGGAACATCATAGTTGATAATCAGTTCTATATTATCCACATCAATTCCGCGCGAAAGCAGATCAGTTGCAACCAGGATGTTAAGCTTGCGGTTCCTGAATTTGAGCATGATTTCCTCACGGGCCTTCTGATCCAGGTCGGAATGAATATCCTCTGCTTTCAATCCCTCTCTCTTGAGCTGTCTTCCAAGCTGTTTGGCCGATAACTTGGTGGAACAGAAAACAATGACACTTTTCAGGTCCCGTCCTTTCAGCAGGTGTGTTACCAGGGGAAGCTTCTGGGTCTCGTATACCACATAGGCTACCTGCAGAATCTTTTCGGCAGGTTTGGAGACGGCAATATTCAATTCAAGAGGCTGATGCAGCACCTTTCGGGCCAGTTTCCGGATCTCATCGGGCATGGTGGCTGCAAACATCAGGTTCTGTCTTTGTTTGGGCAGATACTGGATGATCTTCATGATATCCTCGAAGAAACCCATATCCAGCATCCGGTCCGCCTCATCCAGGATCAGGTATTTCAGGCTGTCAAACTTAACATAGTTATTGTTCAGGTGGGCTATCATTCTGCCGGGTGTACAGATCACTACCTCGGTTCCTTCAGTCAATGCTTTTTTCTCCTGGGCAAAAATGCTTCCATCACCACCTCCGTAGACAGCAATAGAACTTACAGGGGTGAAATAAGAGAATCCCTCCATTTGCTGATCGATCTGCTGTGCCAGCTCACGGGTGGGTACAATCACCAGGGCCCTGGTCTTGCTGGATTCCCTGGAAGCAATTATGTTCTGTATCACGGGCAAGAGGAAAGCAGCGGTTTTACCAGTCCCTGTCTGTGCCGAACCAATGATATCTTTGCCGTCGAGTATAGCAGGAATGGCCTGCTCCTGAATGGGGGTGGGCTTTTCAAAACCCATGGCACTGATCCCTTCCATCAGATCGGGATCAAAGCCGAAATCACTAAAATTCAATGTATCTTTTTCTTAAGTTAAGCTGCCAAAGGTAATCATTATTCATAAACCTCCTTTTTATTAGACAGCTTCGGGATCAATTGGTTCTGCCCGGGTAGGCTTTTAGCGCTTCAGCCAGGGTTTCCATGGCTGCCGCCAGATCCTCCTTCTTCAGGACATAGGCGATCCGCACCTCCTGTTTACCCAGTCCGGGAGTGGAATAAAAGCCCGAGGCCGGGGCCATCATTACCGTCTGGTTCTTATATTCGAATTCGCTGAGAATCCACTGAGCAAAGATATCTGCATCGTCCACCGGAAGGTGAACCACTGTATAAAATGCCCCTTTTGGGGTGGGACATTTGACACCGGGCATCTTATTCAGTGCCTCGACCATAAAGTCACGGCGTTCGATATACTCATCATAAACTTCTTTGAAGTAGGAATCAGGGGTGTCCAGGGCCGCTTCACCAGCCACCTGGCCGTAGGAAGGCGGACTTAACCTGGCCTGGGCAAATTTCAGAGCCGTGGAGATCACCTCTTTATTTTTTGAGATCAGAGTTCCAACCCTGACCCCGCACATGCTGTAGCGTTTGGAGACAGAATCGAACATGATCACATGCTCTTCCAGGCCGGGCAACACCATGGCCGAAACGTGCTTTTCGCCATCATAACAGAACTCTCTGTATACTTCATCGGAGTAGAGATATAGATCGTGCTTCTTTACAATCTCGCCCAGCATCTCCAGTTCCTGGCGGGAATACAGGTAGCCGGTAGGGTTGTTGGGATTACAGATAATTATTCCCCTGGTCCTGGGGCTGATCACTTTTTCAAACTCCTCAATGGGAGGAAGGGCAAAACCCTTATCAATGCCCGAAGTGATGGGTAGCACTTTTACTCCTGCAGCCACGGAAAATCCGTTGTAGTTGGCATAGAAGGGTTCTGGCACAATCACTTCCTCACCAGGATTAACGGTGGACATCAGGGCAAAAGTGATTGCTTCTGATCCACCAGTGGTCACAAGCATCTCGGTATGATCCACCTGGATGCCAATGCCCTGGTAGAAGGCCGCCAGCTTTCGGCGGTAGCTTTCATTGCCTGCGGAATGAGAGTATTCAATAACCCTTGCCGTCATGTTCTTTACTGCATCCCGGGCCACTTCAGGAGTCTTGATGTCGGGCTGACCAATATTCAGGTGGTACACCTTTCGTCCCCTTGATTTTGCCTCTTCGGCGTAGGGGACCAGTCTCCGGATAGGAGATGCCGGCATTTGCTGTCCTTTTGTTGAGATTCCTGGCATAATTTATTGCTTTGAGTTTTAGCCTTCTTCTGAGGTTTTGGCAAACACTTTTCCTTTGATTTGCAGTTTCACCGGTGAGTTGGCAGCGGAAGAGTACACAATGACCGATTTCAAAAAGGTTCCTGTGGTCGCTGTGTTGTATTTAACAGTTATTTCACCTGTGGCACCCGCCTCAATGGGTTCTCTGGGCCAGTCAGGGACAGTACAACCGCAGGTGGATCTTACCCGGTTGATCACAATAGCTTCTTCTCCCAGGTTTTTAAAAGCAAAAGACCAGGTTCCGTCACTATCTTCTTCAATTTCCCCATAATCGTGCAGGGTCTCTTCGAACCAGATTTCCTGGCCATGCACCTTAGCTTTGTCTTCCGTCGTATTGGCACATCCTGTGATCACAATTGCTACTACAATGATTGCAATTATTGATAATAGTTGATTTCTCATGATTTCTATTAATTGACCAAAAGTACTTCATTTTCGTGAAGAGGAAAATGATAAACAACAGGAAGTAACTATATTCATCTTAAATTAGCTCTGTAAACATGAGAAAAGCAAGGCAGGAAATCATAAAACGGGAGAAACTGGAGGAAATCCTTAAGGCTGCCCTTATATGCCGTGTGGCCATGATGGATGGAAATCTCCCTTATTTAATCCCCTTCAACTACGGGTACCACGATGGCTGTCTCTATATTCATTCCGCCCCGGAGGGGAAGAAGATAGATTTGCTGGGGCAGAACCCGGAAGTATGTTTTGAAGTGGAGGATAGCGTGGAAATCACTACAGGTGAACGGGCCTGTGACTGGAGCACCCGTTACCGTTCTGTTGTGGGTTACGGAAATATGGAGATCCTCACAGATGAGGCCGGAAAGCAGCAGGGACTTGAGGTGATCATGGCCCGGCACGGAGCCCCTGACTTGACCGAGTTTAATCAAAAGAACCTGGACCGAATGGTGATCCTGAAGCTGAACATCCGTTCCATGACAGGTAAACAATCCAGCCACTGGTAGAGAATCATGAAAAGCACTGAAAACCAAAAAGTAGCACTTGTATTATCCGGAGGAGCAGCCCGGGGCATTGCCCATATTGGAGTTATTGAAGAGCTTGAAAGCCGGGGCTACCGTATTAGCTCCCTCGCCGGCACTTCCATGGGAGCCTTGATCGGGGGAGTTTATGCCACCGGGAAACTGGCTGAGATCAAAGACTTCATGTATTCACTTGACAGGAGCAAGGTCTTTCGTCTGGTGGATTTTACCCTGAGTAAGCAGGGGCTTATCAAAGGAGACCGGGTTCTGAAGAAAATGAAGGATTTTGTTCCTGACATGCTTATTGAGGATCTATCACTGCCCTATGCCGCAGTGGCAGTGGACTTGATTAAGAAGGAAGAAGTGGTATTTCGCACGGGGAGCCTTTATCATGCTATCCGTGCATCCATTTCCATCCCATCGGTCTTTACTCCGGTAAAGAGCGGAAACCGATTGCTGGTCGATGGCGGGCTCTTAAACAACCTTCCCATGGCCCATGTGGAGCGAAGGGAAGGCGATATTATGGTTGCCGTTCACGTGAATGCAGATATTCCCCTGGTGAAGCCGGTTTTAAGTAAAGAAGGGAATAAAAAGCAGCTTCTGTACCAGAAGAAGATCAAAGAGTTTTACCATCACATCCACCCTTCCTCTTCAACCGATGAAGAGAAGCTGGGGTATTTCTCCCTGATTACTAAGAGTTTTGAATTGATGACCACCCGCAGGGCTGAGGAAAAGATCAAGCAGTTTTCCCCGGAGGTGCTGATCAATGTTTCAATCGATTCCTGCAATCTTTATGACTTCTACAAGGCCGAAGAACAGGTTGAAGCCGGCAGAAGGGCTGCTGCAGAAGTTTTAGATAATTTGAACTGAACCATTAATGGCCAGCTCCGCGATCTAATATGAGTCTTCAATATTCCACACAAAGGCCCGGATGCCCACATCGGTATTTTCCTCATCCAGTCGTTTAACGCCATCCAGGACTGCAGCAACCGCATCACCTTCCATCACAGCCATCCTGGCCGAATTCTGCTCCGGCCAGGTGTGGGTATTCATATGGGGAGGACCATCCACGCTGCCCCGGCCGGTGAGGTCGGTCCAGCGTGTAAATCCCCTGATATCCAGTTTCTCAAACAGGTATTCAACCTTTTCAGTGTGAGCTTGATTATATACAATAAATACAGCTTTCATTTCTAATTGTTTTCAGGATTTGCCTCCCCGATTCCATTCATAAAATCATATTCCACTTTTGCTTTCCTTGCATCACTTCTTCGAAGCATCATGTGGTATACGACAGGTACCAGTATTAAGGTTACAATAGTGGAGAAGATTAATCCTCCGATCACTGCAATTCCCATGGGACTCCAGATCTCTGAACCAGAACCTTTACTCAGTGCCAGAGGCAGCATGCCCAGAATAGTCGTAAGTGAAGTCATCAATACAGGTCTGAGTCTGGACTTTCCAGAAACAATGATGGCTTCCCTGAGCTCCAGATCCCTGGCCCTCATCAGATTAATATAGTCCACAAGTACAATCGCGTTCTTTACCACAATACCCACCAACATCACACCTCCTACCATGGAGATTACACTCATGGTGATTCCTGTAACCAGGTGGGCAAGGATTACACCTGAAAAGGCGAAAGGAATGGAGAACATGATAATAAATGGCATTTTCATGGATTCAAATTGTGAGGCCATCACCAGGAAAGTAAGGATCAGGCTTAAAACCAGCAGCAGGGCCAGGTCCATCATGGATTCCTGCATATCTTCCACTGCTCCTCCCATTTCAATGCTAACACCTGCAGGTATATCCATTGAATTTAACTTTTGCTGCACTTCCTCTGCCATGACATTAAGAGGGACCTTGTAGGGGGTTATGGATACGGATACCAGTCGTTCCCGGTTCTTGCGTTCAATGTTGGGCGGCGACCAGTGTTCTTCTATTTCTGCCACCTCTCCCAGCCTGATGGATTGGTTTTGCATATTCATGAGCGCAATATTTTCCAAATCGGAGAGTTCATTTCGTTCTTCCTCAATATATCGGATCCGGATGTCATATTCATCCCCGTCTTCACGGTAACGGGATACGTACGGACCCTGAACACGGTTCCGGACGGCATTGGCCACAGAAAAGGTATTTAATCCGTGCTGTGCAATCTTCTCTTTATCCGGGATGATCTGAAGCTGAGGTTTGGACGGATCCCTGCTCACACTCACGTTGGTAGCTCCTCTGATGGTCCGGCAAGAGTCGGCCAGGGCATTGGCGATCTCGGATGTAGTTTCAAAATCGTATCCGTATATTTCAATAACCACATTGTTTTCTGTGGTGGCTCCCATTCCTCCGTTGGGCACCACTTCAAAGCTTACGATTTCAGGGATGGATTCCAGGTATTCATTGAATTCATTTGCAATTTCCCAAACATCTTTGGATCTGGATTCCAGATCCACCAGCATTAATTGATAATTAATCCGATGAGAACCAGAGGTCGTGAAAAGTGCCGTGATCCCTCCCTGGTCATCCGATCCGGCTGTGGCATTATAGATTTCCACATCGGCGAAGTTTTCCGCTATGTAAGAATCTATTCTGCGGGCCACCCGGGAGGTCTCTTCCACGCGTAATCCTGTTTGAAGTTCGATAGCTGCAGTGATGGATCCCTGGTCAGCCTCCGGCATGAATTCAAAGCCCATGCTTCCGGCCAAGCCCATGGTGCCAATAAAAATGGCTAAAGCGATTCCCAGCGTGCCCCACCTGAATTTCAGGGCCACCCGCAGCGAACGTTCGTAAAAGCGGTCAAACCAGTTCAGCGACCTGCCAATCGTATTGTCATAACCGAAACGCCTGGGTTTAACAATTTTTTTTCTGACTTTCATCAGCTTGGAAGCCAGCATGGGTGTCAGGGTAATGGCGCTGATTGTAGAGGTGATCACCGTGATACTGACAATAAAACCCAGGGGACGGAACAGCTCTCCTGTCATTCCGCCAACCAGGGTCAGAGGCAGGAATACCGCCACCACCGTCAGTGTGGTCACGATCACTGCCAGCCATACTTCGTTTGTGGCATAAATAGCTGCTTCCCTGGGCCTTGCCCCTCGTTCCACGTGCTTGGTTATATTTTCCAGGACCACAATGGCATCGTCCACAACCATGCCGATGGCAATGGACAGGGATGAAAGTGAGATAATATTTATGGTACTACCAGACATGAACAGGTAGATGAAGGCTACGATCAGGGCGATGGGAATGGTCAGGATCACAATAAAGGTTGCCCGCCAGCGACCCAGGAAGAAGAGCACTACCAGAACAACGAAAATCCCTGCAAACATGAGTGTTCTGCTCAGGTTGTCAATGGACTGTGTGATAAACTCGGATGAATCCCACCAGGGGATGATCTCTACATCCTCCGGAAGGCTTTCCAGCAATTCGGGCATCATGGCCTGTACATCCTCGCATACCTGGACGGTGTTGGCTCCACTTTGCTTCATTATAAAGATGCTGGCTCCCTTTTTACCATTGGTCATGTCCTCCATTGAGACATCCCGGGTTGTATCCCGGATGGTGGCCACGTCCTTCAGGTAAACGGTTTGGTTATTAAAGCTTGCCAGTACGATGTCCTTAAGTTCATCGCTATTGGCGAACTCTCCTCTAATACGAAGAGGATAGTCCATCATACCCATTTCAATATTTCCGGCAGGCAAATTCAGGTTCTCCGCATTGAGAACACCTGCAATCATTTCCACGGTCAGGTTATAGGACTCCATCTTCCGGGGATCGACATCCACCTGGATCTCACGGCCAGGGGCTCCGTAAATTCCAACCGATCCAAGGCCTTCAACGCGATTCAGCGGATTTACTATTTTTTCGTCCAGGATCTTAGCTATTGCAGGTAAACTTTCATCCGCAGTAACTGCATAGAAGAGAATGGGCATGGAACTTGAACTGAACTTAAACATGGATGGCTTGTCCGCTTCCTCAGGCATCATTTGTTCAGCCCAGCTCAGGGCATCGCGCATTTCATTGGAAGCTTCATCAAGGTTGGTCCCCCACTCAAACTCACAAACGACCACCGACATATTGTCGTAAGATACAGATGAGATGGTATTCAGATTGCTTACTGTATTCAGGTTTTCTTCGATGACACGGCTCACATTAGTTTCAATGTCTGCCGCACTTGCTCCATTATAGGTGGTTACAACCGATATGGCCGGGAAGTCAATATCGGGGTAGAAATCAATGGGGAGTTTATTGAGAGAGTAGACTCCCATCACCATAAGTCCCACAAAGATCATTATGGTTGTGATTGGCCGCTTAACGGCATTTCCGTATATGCTCATGTCTTGATAATTTTATGATTATTCAGCAAGCACCTTCACAGGATCACCAGGTTCCAGTTCGGTATGTCCTGTATAGATCAGTTCCTCGCCTCCCTGAAGTTCCTCTGATGCGATCTCCAGTAGGTCGTCATACCTGCTAATGATGTCTACAACGATCTTCCTGGCCTGACCGTTCTCATGCAGCATAATATATCTCTGGTTGGTTCCCGATTGTTTCAGGACTGCCACAGAAGGAACAATCAGTGCTTCTTTTTGTCCCAGTTTCAGGCTTACCCTGGCAAACATGCCAGGAGCAAGCTTATTACTCCCATTGGGTACTTTCACTTCTACAGTAAAAGTCCGGGTAGCTGCGCTTACTGTTGGATGGATTCTGAAAACAGTTCCCTTAAAGATTTCCCCGGGGTACACATCGCTGGAGACTTCAGCATACATTCCCTCCTTGATCAGCGGCAGATTTTTTTCACTCAGGTTAATCAGTACTTTGACGGGATTAACCTGGATCATGGAGATTAACGCTGCTTTACCTGCAGCAGTGTTAGGAGCTGGAGAGTAAAGCTCACCGTCATTGTAATATTTTCCGGTGATCACTCCGGAATATGGGGCCCGGAGCATGGTATTCTCTTCCAGGTTAAGCAGCACCAGCTGGGTGGTTTCCACCTGGGCCTTCATCTGGTCGTAGGCTTGCTGTGTAATGGAACCATACTGTAGCAGGGTATCCATCCGGGCCAAATCGGTCAACAGTTGTTGAAACTGCAATTGGGTCTGGTCCAGCTGCGTCCTGTCCATTTCAGCAAGTAGCTGCCCCTTTTTCACATGGTCGTTTACTTCGACCTTGACCGAACGAATACGACCTGAAAGAGCGGGGGAGAGATAGGTCTCCTCATAAGCTACAACACTGGAAGTAATGTTCTTGCTAATTGCAGTTTCCTGCATGCTCAGCTCCATCACTTTTACCGGACGGGCTTTTACTTCGACAGCTTCAGATTCTGAAGTGGCTCCCGGTTTCGGCATATCACAGGCTGTAAATGCTGTGCCGGCAATCAGGGCAATCAGGGCAAATTTTATTGTTTTCATGGTGAGTATGGTTTTCATATTGGGTCTTGTTTTCATCTTTCTGATGTACTATAAGGTATTCATTAATTTATCCAATTGTAGTTTAGCATTCATAACTTCCATAATGGCAGTCAGGTAGTTATTCTCAGCATCCAGGTAGTTGCCATTTGCCTGAGTGAGGTCAAGGCTGGTAGCCATTCCCTGCTCAAACTTACGCCGGTAACTATCATAAACCCGCTGGGCCACCTCCACATTCTCCTGCTGGGTATAAAGGTTTTCCAGGGAGCTCTGCAGATTATACTTGTATTGTTTCTCCTGAAGAAGCAATTGATCTTCCATGATATCCCGGTTTACCTGGGCCATGTTATAATCAATTTTGGCCTGGTCGACCCGCGCCTTTCTCATACCACTGGAAAAAATCGGAACACCCATGGTCAGGCCAATCAGATGGTTTGGATTCATATCAAAATCGGTGGTAAGAATCTTGGCGGTGTAGTTGTAGAAACCAGAAATGGTAGGAGCATAGTTCCATTGTTCCAGGCCGAGCATTTTTCTATTAATCTCCTCCTGAGTCTGCATAATCTTATAGGTCACATTGTCATCAACATCAAAGGGTTTATCCAGGGCTGATTCGGCCTGCATGGAAGTGAAAAGCATCTCCAGCTTGTCGGTAAGCTGAATATCCACATTGGTATCCAGGCCCAACTGAAAACGAAGCAGATTGTAGTTTAACTCAAGACTTCTCTGCAGGGAATTATTTGCGTTGGCAAGCTGGTTTACTGTAATCCGGATCTGGTCCACATCGGTCTGCTCAGCCATGCCGGTTTTGAACATAACCTCGGTCTGGGCAAGAGTCTTTTCCAGGTTCGCCAGGTTCTGTTGCACAATATCGAGCGATTCTTGTGTAATCAGCACCAGGTAGTATGAGCTGATCACCGATTCTTTGATATTCAGTTCATTGAATTCCAGGTTTTGCTCTGAAATAAGCGTGGCAAGTTTGGCAGTCTGGATCCCCACAATATACTGACCGCTGAAGATCAGCTGGTTTACCATCAGCTTGGCACTGGCCTGGTCACTAAGTGTGATGTAGTTGGGAGGCAACATACTCTGCAGGACTCCGTCATAGTAGGTGTTTGCCCCATGGGTCGCCAGATCTTGCAAGGTGTAGCTGGGGAAGGCCGCCTGGGTCTGATTGAAGGCATCCATTAACTGTTCCTGCTTAAAGTCCGCTCCATCACCCATTCCGAAACTAAACTCCAGCTGGTAGTTGAAAAAGGACTGGTAATCCATCCCCCCATCTATCTGTGGCAGTCCCTGTGAAATGGCTTCCCAGTTTCTGGCGCGGGCTCTTTCCACTTCGGAGCGTGCGTTTTTCAGGGATTTATTATATACAAGGGCATGATCTACGGCCGCCTGCAGGTTCAGAACAAGTTTATCTGCCGGCTCCTGACTGATCCCCTGGGTGAAGAGACCCATGGCGAGAAGTACTGTATATAGAATTATAATCTTTCTGTTTTTCATATCTAGGTCTGTTTTATTCTATTTTGTTTTTTATTCAATAAGGTTTTTGCATTCCACAAGGAGCTTTCTTCCTTTTTTTGTAGATATTCCTCTGAAAAAGGGAATAATAATATGGTCAAACATTGTTTTTCGATCGTAGCCATCATCCACCATCTGACTATCGTGGCCAAATAGGTCAAAGAGAGTATGGAGGGTCTGGTTAACTATATCTATGTCGACATCATTCCGGAACACTCCCTGTTCTATCCCTGTCTCAAGTAGTTTCTGAGTGATACTGAAATCCCTGATCTCGCCCGGTTCGGCAAATTCTTTAAAGACTTTTCGATGGTATTTCCTGAAATCATGAAAAAAGGCCGGGCTCATGCGGCTCATCTGGGCTATGGTCATTTTAATGATCCTGAACAGGGCCTCAATGGCGTTGTCCGACTGATCGATCAACTCATGTGCCTGGACCTGAGTCTGGTATTTGTAATACAGGATCACTTCCCGGAGCAGGGTATCTTTATCCTTGAATCTTTCGTAAATGGTCCGTTTGGAGATGCCGAGTTCCTCGGCCAGTGAATCCATGGTCATGCTTTTTATGCCGTACTTGGCAAAAAGCAAACCCGATTCAACCAGTATCCTGTCTTTTACTTCCAAATTTTGAACAATTTCCGACAAGTTTATGAAAACTTTTTTAGTTTTTTTAGTTTTCGGAGTTAAATCAAGTATAAAATCGGTGAATGGTCTTTTCTGATCGGTGAAACGCGACCATCTTTATCAACACTAATTTTTACTACTTTTGCGGGCATGAATATTCCATCAAAATATGATCCCGCCAGCGTGGAGGATAAATGGTACTCCTACTGGATGGAACAGGGTTTTTTCAGAAGCACTCCGGACGAGCGTGAACCATATTGTATAACCATTCCGCCGCCCAATGTCACAGGCGTTTTGCATATGGGCCATATGCTCAACAATACCCTACAGGATGTACTGGTCCGCCGGGCCCGCATGCAGGGGAAAAATGCGCTGTGGGTACCGGGAACCGATCATGCATCCATTGCCACCGAAGCCCGGGTGGTCAGCAAGCTGGCGGAGCAAGGTATTAAAAAAGCCGATCTGAGTCGGGAAGAATTTCTGAAGCATGCCTGGGAATGGACGGAGAAGCACGGTGGAATTATCCTGGAACAGCTGAAAAAGCTGGGGGCATCCTGCGACTGGGACCG
>Ga0180430_10002414_pt1 | contig 16923 bp, 9 predicted proteins | sample SS_ome_9_FD_132999 | JGI IMG/M metagenome (GOLD analysis project Ga0180430, IMG submission 132999) | Hypersaline lake sediment archaeal communities from the Salton Sea, California, USA - SS_1_S_2 metaG | ecosystem: Environmental > Aquatic > Non-marine Saline and Alkaline > Hypersaline > Sediment... | reverse complement strand
AGGAAATCCTGAGTGAATCTGCCAAGGCGCTGAATGTCGACTGTGACCAGATCGAGCACATTTTTCAGTACAAGAACAGGAACGCATTCGAAGACCTGCTCATGGCCCAATCCAAGGATTATTACAAATCAGATCTCAAGATCAGGACCACCATTGCCAAGGTGATCCGTACTTTTGCCACCAATGGAAACGCCATCATCGTCGGACGCGGAGGCGTCGCCATTACTCGCGACATCCCAAAATCCCTGCATATCATGCTCGAGGCACCACTGGAATGGCGTGCCGTCAGAACCGCCTCCAAACACGATCTGTCCCTTGAACAGGCCCGCAATTATGCCCAGTCGATCGACAAGAAAAGAAAACAGTTCAGGGATCATTTCCAGGGCAAGGGAAACGACTATACACGGTTTGATGTCAAATTCAACTGCATGACCCTGGAAACCGATGTGATCGTAAAGATCATTATCGGTGCCATCAAAGCCCGGGGCTTCATCTAGCAGGTTTCCCTCCAGTCGCATTTATCCTCCCATCATGCTTTTTCAATCCTTTTTCCTATTTTTAGAAAAATTCAACAGCATGAGCATTACCCGTCCGGCCCTATGGTGCGCACTCGTGTTACTCACCGCATGTAATTCCCGGCCTGAATCCATTTCAGAAACTTTTGAAGCCGGGAACACAGCATCCGGAAACAAGGAAATCAGGGAAGTAATCTATGCCATGTACCTGCCCACGGACATGGCCGTGATCTTTCAGCGATCCGGTGCAAATTACAACCCGGACATTCCGGCACCCACCGAGGATCATCCCCTGTACCAGGACCAGGAACAGATCGCTGTCATGCTGGGCATCTACGGAGTTGACATTACCTACATGAAAATGCTTGAACAAAAAGCTCCCGCCGCAGCGTATTACTCCACCTTAAGGAACCTGTCCGGCAAGATCGGGTTGCCGGCATCCATCTTCGGAAAAGCATCCGAACGCATCGAAGCCGCTTTCAACAACGATGAACCACTCCCCTCCGCAATCGAAGACATCTACCGGGATGCCGATCAGTATTTCAGGATGAACGGAAATGACAACCTCGCAACACTCGCACTGTTCGGAGGCTGGGTGGAAGCCATGTATATCGGGACCACAATCTATGAAAACAGCGAGGGAAATACAGACCTGGCTGAGAAACTGCTGCAACAGAAATTTTCCCTGAACAGCATCTATACCCTCCTCAGCAACTACCAGGAATCATTGTCCGTAAAATCTTACCTGCTGATGCTCAAAAAATTACGCAAAGCATACGAAGCGGTAGATATCAGGTTCCGGAAAGAGGGCTTCAGTGTTGATACCACACAGAAAAAACTCCACGGCTACAGTGCCCGGATAGAGTATGATCCACAAACCCTCCGCGAAATCATCACCACGGTCGGCCTGATTCGAACAGAACTGATTCAAAAAAACACAACATGAAAAAGACCGTTTCCCTGCTTCTGTGTATCCTGTTTTCGTTCACCTTGCTCAATAGCCAGGTCTCATCCTCCTTCGAAGTGAGATATTTCTCCAAAGAAAAAAACACGTTGGGAATCACCGATTTTAAAGGCGAAACAGCAACCTTCGATACCGAACAACGCGTGGATTTTCTGGCTCATTATGCACAAACAGCCTCCGCGTGGTTCCTCGACAGCGCACTGGACAATAAGGTGAACGAAGAAGCGGAAATCAATCGGTTTTTGAAAAATCTCAAAGAACAGCCACTGCCCGAAAAAAGAAGACGCATTCATCTCGAAGAATGGAAAAAAACAGGACACCGTCCGGGAGACCATGAGCGATCTGTCGAAGCTGTCAGAGCATGGGAACAGGAGGAAGGGATTTCGCTGAAAGAAGGAACATTGCACCTGGTGCAGCCAGGCGTTACGCTCGAACGCATGACCGACAGTATACAATGGCGCTTCCACCTCTCCTGGAAAGCCATGAGCCTCAAGGGGAAAGTGCCCATGTCCATCGAAATCCTGGACCAGGACCGCTCCATCGCGGAAGTGGGATTCCATGCCAATGGGAATATCTTCTTTACCGCCGACGGATTCGACCGGATGGGGGGTGCCTACCTCCCCGGAAAATGGTATGATTTCAAAATCGAGGCCGACCTGGTCAATGACCGCTATAACCTTTTGGTGGATGGCAGGAAGATCGGCGACTGGGTCACCATGAAAAACAGTTCACTTGTCAACGCCATACGGATCAGGGGCGGGCAGGGAATCCAGATCGATGACCTGACAGGGATGTACTTCGACACGACGGGATGCGGTCCCCGGCAGCCATACCGAACCGTTGCTTTCCTGCAGGAAGATTTTAATGTCCGTCCCGGAATGGATGGATGGTATATCCCTGCTTACGACGATCGCTCATGGACCTCCGACCGGCTGCCCATCGTGCATGGAGGCATCCTCGAAACCGGGGAAGACCTTTATCTCCGCAAAGAAGTCAGCCTTGGTACATTTGAAAAAGCATGGCTCAACATCGAAACCCTCGATCCGGGTGGTGAAGTCTGGATCAACGGAAAGGTGGTCTTTGTGACACACAAAAGACATCCTGTAAAGATCGATATCTCCGGTTTCCTGGTGCCGTACAGGATCAACACGATTGCAATCCGGGTCTTTTCCTTCTTCAATAACGGACCACTTTACCATTCACCCGCCGACAGAAACGTGGGCTGGTTCTGCGGCAGGGCATGGCTCGATTTTACAGGAAAAGTCACCATCAACCAGGTCAGGACAACCACCCGCTCCATTGATGCAGGAGCCCGCCAGTTCCACAGGGTGGTACTGGAGAACCATTCAGATACGACGTTCAGGGGTTCGGTGCAAATCGATTACTACCCGTGGTTCCCTGCCGATAAAAGCACGAAAGCAGCTTCCTTTAACATACCGGTTGAGATCTTTGCCAGGGATACCATTCATATCTCCCACGAAGGGACCATTGCAGACCCGCAGCTGTGGACCCACGACTCACCCCACCTTTACCGCGTGCACACCAGGCTCTATACAGGTGACGCGCTGGTCGACGATGAAGTGGTTACGACAGGCATCAGGACTGTCGGCCAGGAGGGCGGCATATTCAGAATAAACGGGGAACCAGAATTGCTGGGCGGAGCACAGACCATGGGTTTCAGGATGCCCATCGAAAACAATGCAAAATGGAACCGCTGTCCACCGGCCGCTGTACTAGCCGATGAACTGCTGGCATGCAAGAAACTCGGGAATGCACTGCGCATTCATGTCCATGCCGGCGGGACCTATGCCCATAGTGTCAATGACCCGCGGGTAGCTGAGATGGCCGACCAGCTGGGGCTCATGCTGATCTGGCCCACCACTTCCTGGATCCGTGAGGGGGAATGGGGCGGTATCGATTTCGAAGGCTACCCGCTTTACATGGCACAGGTATTCAACCATCCCAGTATCGTCATGTGGGAAGGTGCCAACCACCCCAACAGGTTCGGGGGCAAACCACCCGAATACTCCAACCGGTTCATTACAAAAATATACCGGACCATTGCCGGAACCGATTCCTCCCGGCTGATCTCCCCCACCTCGTACAACAGGCACTTTGTATATGGGAATGATGCCGGCACCATGGATCAGAATGGCAATCCCATCAATCCCTGCAAAGAATGGACGGCACCGCTCATCGTGCGGGGCAACCAGGACGCCCTTACCGGGTATGGGGCCACGTGGGACAAAATCAGGGAATGGCCCGATCCCTACAGGAAATCATTCCTGGAAAGCCCGGAACGGGCCTATTTCAATTTTGAACACGAAGAATCGATCGGTATGCAGAACTTTGAACTGGTGCGCGGACAACCCTGGTACCAGGTGCCTTCCTACGAAAACCCGTATGATGTGGGAAGTATCGGGAGGGAGTTATCATACGACGAATGGCGCATCAGCCAGGCATGGCAGGCATTCAGTGCATGGGAATCCATGAAATGGCAGCGCATCAGGGACATCGACGGATTCAGCTGGTGCTGCCTGCATGGCGGACCGAACAGCGGAACCTACAGGAAACCGCTCATCGACGCCATGGGACATGCCAAGCTGGCTTTCTATGTCAACCGCATGGTTCTGAATGATGTGGTGGCAGGGAGCAACAATACCGATGTGGTCTACCACAAGCGCGATGAGCTCACACCGGTAATCCTGAATGTCGGGGAAGCAAGAAAGGTCCGGCTGAGAATCATCATCCGGGCATCAGACGGAACGGTCACCGACGAAAGGGAATTCAGCAACATTATCCTGGAAAAAGGAAGAACTGTAACGGAAATCACACCCTTCAAACCGGAATTTGGTAATGAAGGATACTATACGATTGAATATTACGTACTCAGCACCTAAAGATCCACATCAAGCAACAGGTGAAAATTCAGCCTGATTTGGAAGGAGTCCCCGTAATCCTCCTCATCGAAAAGATAGGGGGAACCATCTTCGTTCACAAACTGGTACTCAATGTGGTATTTGAATTCCCCCAGGTCTTCCATCCATTCGATTACCTGGGCAAGGCCCTCCTCTTGCTCTGCCAGCTCCACTTTCAGAGAGTCGGTTGCCATCTTGTGCAACTGGAGCGTGTCAAATTCCGCGACTACCACGCTGACAATCGAATCCATATCATGCGCCACAACCGTCCCTGAAAACAGGAGGTCCTCCGGTGCATCGTATGCAATGATCTCGAAGGTGATACTGGTTATGGCAAAGGAAGATATGTTCTCCCGGTAGGTTTCATATTCCTCATACTGGCTGAGATCCAGCGAATCGGTATAAGTAAAACCGGTCGAGATATCCGAATCAATGCGCACAGTAAAGGTACCACTGACTGTTTCATCAATATCATCGATCAGGCCGAAATCAAAATCAAAATCAAAATCACAGGATGAAAACAGGATCACCAGTGAAAACAGGGGCAGGTATATCAGTTTCTTCATGATGGTGTAAGGTTATTTGTACTATGTATGACAAGTGAAATCACAATTGGTTCTTGCTGTGAAATCAAAACAAATATAACCTCCCATTCTCAACATTAGCACCTTCTGCTCTTCTTTTTAGGTGAACAGTTTTAAATAGTACATGTACGCTTCCTGGTGAAAGGTGTAAATACCCGGAATCCATCCGGAGCACATTTCAGAAATGGTCAAAAAACCTATTTCGAAACCAGTACCTTGCCGGTCATCTCTTCCGGAATATCCACGCTCATGATAGACAGCAATGTGGGCGCCACGTCTGCAAGAATGCCTTCTTCGATTGATGTATAATCGTCTGTAACCAGGATGCATGGAACTGGGTTCAGTGAGTGGGCCGTATTGGGGGAACCGTCAACATTGACAGCATTGTCGGCATTGCCGTGATCTGCAATGATCAATACATCGTACCCATTGGCGCGTGCAGCTTCCACTACATCACCCACACATTCGTCCACGGTTTTTATGGCCTTCTTTATGGCCTCGTATACACCCGTATGTCCCACCATATCGCCATTGGCGAAATTAAGGCAGATAAAATCATGCTTCCCGGTATTGAGGTCTTCCACGATCTTGTCACGTACCCCGTAGGCACTCATCTCAGGCTGGTGATCATAGGTCGGTACCTTGGGCGACGGCACCATGATCCGGTCTTCGTTTTCATATACTTCTTCCCTGCCACCGGAGAAAAAGAAAGTAACATGGGCATACTTTTCCGTTTCAGCAATGCGCAGCTGGGACAGGCCGGCGCGTGAGATCACCTCTCCCATGGTATTGGTTACATTGTCTTTCCCGAAAATGACATGCATCCCCTCAAAAGTGGCATCGTAGGGTGTCATGGTACAGTAATACAGCGACATGGGGTGCATTTCATGCTCCGGCATATCTTTTTGGGTGAGCGCAATCGTGATCTCCTTTGCCCGGTCATTCCGGAAATTGAAAAATACAACCACATCGTCTTCCCTGATGCTTCCCAGGGGCTGTTCCTGATCATCCACCACGACGATGGGCTTCATAAATTCATCGGTTACATCGTTGTCATAGGATTCCTGTATGGATGACAGGATATCAGTCGTTTTCTTTCCTTTTCCATGCACAAGCAGGTCGTACGCCTCCCTGATCCTTTCCCAGCGTTTATCCCGGTCCATTGCATAATAACGCCCGATAAATGAAGCCAGCTTCCCGTTCGAGTTTTCAAGGTGTTTCAACAGGTTACTGATATAGCCTTTGCCGCTCTGGGGATCAGTATCCCTGCCGTCGCCAAAGCCGTGAATGAACACCTTGTCCAGGTCATACGCAGCAGTCATGTCACACAACGCATACAGGTGCCTGTCAAGGGAATGCACTCCTCCGTCTGAAAGCAGGCCCAGGAAATGCACCTGCTTATCATTGTCACGCGCATATTCGAACGCATTCACCAACACCTCGTTTTCCCTGATCGAACCATCTTCTATGGCCTTGTTGATCTTCACCAGGTCCTGGTAGACGACCCTTCCGGCGCCGATGTTCAGGTGACCCACCTCAGAATTCCCCATCTGTCCTTCGGGCAGACCAACATTCTCACCGGAAGCATACAACCGGGAGGAGGGATATTCTCTTTCCAGGCGATCCACATTCGGGGTTTCCACCTGGCTGATTACGTCTGAACCCGAACCATTGCCAATTCCCCATCCATCGAGGATCATCAGGAGTGTTTTCTTTTTCATAGGTATATTTTATTAAATCCTTATAAGATAATCTGTTAAATCTATTCCCGCGCTTTCATCCCATGGCTTTAACCGCCCATGATACGCTATGCAGCTGTTGTTGCAGTCCCGGGGGAATGGAGCCGGTCCTTGTCCCTCATCAGGAGAACATATTGAAATACAAAAAGTTTAGTATTCTTTTTTCGCGGGCACAAATTTAGCTGTTTTGCAGAACAAACAGAAGCAAAGCAGCAGGATTTGTGCCTTGTAATGCAGATTTTTATAATTTTAAGGAATTGAAACATCAAGTATATTCTTTCAACCAATGAAACATTCCCCCATGAAAAACTCCTTTGTCCTTCTTTCAATGTTCCTGCTGATTGCATCCTGCAACAATGAAAGATCCGTCTACCACCTGCTGGATCAATCCGGAAAATGGCATGGGGATGAGCAATTCATCCGGGGAGATGGCGTTGTTTCGCTGGAAGGAGAATACAATACCTGGGTTTACCAGCCCGGGGGTTTCAAAACCTTTACAAATTTTGAGCTCACCACGGAGATTTTTACCCTTCCCGGGGCCAACGCTTCCATTCTGTTTCATACCAATGAACGTGACCTGTCGCAGGGGTACGAGGTGATCATCGATAACAGCAGGGTGGGCAACTGGGATCATTTACTGAAGACGGGCAGCCTGAAATCAGTCAGGAACATCCATTACCGGATGGTTGAAGACTCAGCCTGGTTCAGGCTGTCCCTGAAGGTGGTGGAGAATCATATCTTCATTTCCATCAACGGACATCCGGTGGTCGATTATATTGAACCCGAAATGCCCTTCCGTACAACACGGAACGAAGGAATGACCCTTGGCGCAGGAACCTTTGCCCTCAGGACCCTTTTCGGAAATACCGGGATCAGTTTCAGGAACTTGCAGGTGACCGAGCTGCCTGCAGCAGAAAAGAAACGGAATGACGACCCGGAATTTGTAAGGCGGATCACCGAGCTACATACCCGGTATTTTCCCGTAGTGGATTATCACGTGCATGAGAAAGGCGACCTCACGCTGCCCCTGCTGATGGAGCGTTCTGCCAGGCTGGGCATCAATTATGGGGTGGCCGCCAATTGCGGACTGAAGTTTCCCATCGAAACAGATGCGCAACTGGAAGCATACCAGGCTTCCATTGAAGGCCTTCCGATCTTCAAAGCCATGCAGGCCGAAGGACGGGAATGGGTCGATATGTTCTCCCCCGTGCTGGTGAAGGAATTTGACTATGCATTTACCGATGCCATGACATGGACCAACAACAGCGGGACCAGGATGCGCCTGTGGATTCCTGAAGAAACAGAGGTGGGGGAACCCCATGATTTTATGGAGCAGCTGGTGGCACAGATCGAGAAAGTAGTCACAGAACCCATCGACATCTATGTCAATCCCACCTACCTTCCCGTTGAGATGGCACAACTCTACGATGAATTATGGACCGACGACCGGATCGACAGGGTGGTGCAGGCATTGGTAAAGAATAACGTAGCCCTGGAGATCAACAGCAGGCTTGAATTGCCCGGCAGCAAGGTAATCGCAAGGGCCAGGGAGGCAGGCGTGAAGTTCGCCCTGGGCACCAATAACACCAATTCCGAAAACCTGGGAAGGCTCGAATGGGCACTTGAGATGGTTGATAAACACCAGTTGCAGCCTTCCGATATGTACCTGCCCAACACTGAAGACTGAACATCAGGAACCGCACCTGCTTCCTTACCGCATGAAATTGTGGCAATAATACGGCAGTGGATGGAACCTCATGCACGCAACCAGGTCGCGCAAATTTTTTCAAAGTGTACACCAGCGAGACAGAATAAGGAGTGACTGCCGGTGTTACCTCGACAGGTCAAGGATTTCCACCTTCCTGAAATCAATGGGATGTGATTCCGACTGCAACGAGATGTATCCCTCTTTCAGCGGAGTACCATCGGCAAGCGGAAACCCTTCAGGCACATCGCCCCCGTCAATCACAGGCCTTGAAAAGGTCAGCACTGTGTCACCATTCACCAGGTGGTGAATAAGACTGTCACCCAATACAATAAATTCTGCTGTCACCCAGGCATCATCCCTGGTGGTTATTGATGCAGAAGTATTACAATGCTGGGTGACCAACTGACCGTCCATGTAAACATGCGTTCCAGGTGTACAGAGATTCATCGTAGGTCGCTCCCCTTCTGCACCACCACCAAGGAACTGTCCTTCCAGGGATACCGGGAACGACTGGTCCTTTTTCACACTGGCAGCAGACTGCGCGTGGTACATCACCCCACTGTTCTTCCATGCCCATCCGGCACCGCCCGGGGCCTGTTCCCCGACAAACCGGTACTCAACCCGCAGTTTGTAATGCGAGAATTTATCCTTGTAGTAAATGTGGCCAAACTGGTCGGTGAAGGTATCGTAGGCATCATACCTCACTTTCATCAAACCGTCTTCGACCCTGAAGGTGTTGCCGAAATTATCGTTCAGCTCATAACCGGCAATCTTGACATCCCAGCCATCCAGGTTCTCACCGTTAAACAACTGGATCCATTGTTCCCCGGCTGTCCCGGGCTTTTTTGATGTACACGAGGCAACAAGGAAAAGTGCTGCAAAGAACAAAATTTGTCTCATAGGTTGTTGGAGTTTGGTTCGAATATATATAGCTTGCAATAGCTTATGTGTTAAAAGTATGACAATATAATATTTACTTTCCGATATCAATTTAATAAAGTGCCATTTACATATTTTTTTTATCCAACATCAACAATATGAAAAAACGATTTTCGCCGGTGATCCTTTTGTCACTGGTTCTCATTGTTCTTGCAGGCTGTAAGAACGAAAACGAACAATTGTCCATTGGTTTTGAAAAATACACCCTCGGAAACGGCCTGGATGTCATCCTGCACCAGGACCATTCGGACCCCATCGTCGCAGTGGCCATACAGTACCATGTGGGCTCCAACCGTGAAAAACCAGGAAAAACCGGCTTCGCGCATCTGTTTGAGCACATGATGTTCCAGCAGTCAGAAAATGTGGGGCAGGATGAATTCTTCAAAAAAATACAGGGTGCCGGGGGGACCCTCAACGGTGGTACCAGCACCGATGGAACCGTCTACTTTGAGGTAGTCCCGAAAAATGCTGCCGAACTGGCGCTCTGGCTGGAATCGGACCGCATGGGATACCTGATCAATACGGTCACCCATTCGGCATTTGCCAACCAGCAGGACGTGGTACTGAATGAAAAACGTCAGATGGTGGATAACAACCCCTATGGACACAACAATTACGTGATTCACAAAAATCTCTTTCCCGATGGTCATCCATACAACTGGCAGGTGATCGGGGAGATGGAAGACCTTTTCAACGCCACCGTGGAGGATGTCAAGGCATTTCACCAGGAATTCTACCTTCCAAACAACGCCACCCTGTCCATTGCAGGTGACTTTGAACCGGAAGAAATGAAAGCCCTGGTGGAAAAATATTTCGGAGAGATCCCGTCCGGCGAAAAGGTGGAAGATATGGATCCCGATCCGGTAACACTTGATGAGACAAAACGCCTGTACCACGAAGACAATTTTGCAAAAACGCCCCTGCTAACCATGGTATGGCCCGTTGTGGAACAATACCATCCCGATGCATATGCGCTGGATTTCCTGGGACAGATACTGGGCAGTGGCAGAAAGGCCCCCATGTACAAGGTGCTGGTGAAGGAGAAAAAACTCACTTCACGTGTAAACGTATACAATTATGCAATGGAACTGGCCGGCAGGTTCACCATCTCTGTACCAGGCAACGCTGGAACCAGCCTGGCAGATGCCGAGGCAGCCGTGTTTGAGGCATTCGAAAGGTTCGAGCAGGAAGGGATCACGGAAACCGACCTGGAAAAAATAAAGGCCGGACTGGAAACAGATTTTTATAACGGGATCAGCTCGGTCCTTGGGAAATCCTTTCAGCTGGCCCGCTACAGCGAGTATGCAGGCGATCCTTCATTTATCGTTGAGGATATTGAAAATATCAGGTCCGTCACCATCGATGATGTCTGGCGGGTATATGAAAAATATATCAGTGACCAACCCTTTGTACTGACCAGTTTTGTGCCCAAAGGACAGATGGCGCTTTCGGCTGCAGATTGTGAAAAAGCCGATATCGTGGAGGAATCTGGTGACCAGGTGTACAAGGTAGCCGAAGTAACCGGTGAAAAGGAAGTGATCGTACGTACGCCCTCTTCTTTCGACCGCTCCGTGGAACCGGTGCCGGGACCGGACCCGGTTCGCGCGGTTCCGGAAGTTTGGAAAGCCTCCCTTCCCAAGGGAATGAACGTACTGGGAATAGAACACGATGAATTGCCGCTGGTACAATATACCATCGATATCGAAGGGGGTCACCTCCTGGATCCCATGGATAAATCGGGTGTTGCCAGCCTGCTGGCCACCATGCTGATGGAGGGGACAGCCGGTAAAACACCAGAAGAGCTGGAAGAAGCCATCGATTTGCTGGGAGCCCGGATCAGGGTCAATGCAGGCCTGGAATCAATCACTGTCAATGTAAACTGCCTGGCAAGAAACCTGGAAAAAACCGTGGAACTGGTTCGGGAGATCCTGCTGGAGCCCAGGTGGGATGAAGAGGAATTCGAAATCGCGAAAATGAAGGTGGTCAATAATCTGAAAAGGAATAACGCCAATCCCAACTTTCTCTCCTGGCAGGCATTCAATGACCTTATTCATGGAAAGGGATCTCTCCTGGCAACCTCCACATCAGGTACAGTTGAAACAGTCGCGGCCATTACGCTTGATGACCTGAAGGCATATTACAAGAACAATCTGTCACCTTCCCTGGCGACATTGATGATCGTTGGTGATGTGGACCAGCAGACCGCCACAAGGGTGTTTTCCGGTCTCACTTCCGCATGGCCCGAAAAAGAAGTGACCATGCCGGACTTCAATTTCATGCCTGAAAATCAGGAAGCAAAGATCTGGTTCGTGGATTTCCCGGGTGCCAAGCAATCTGTAATCAGGATTGGCAGCAGATACATGCCGGAAGACCATTTCGACCATTTTGCCGCCACCGTTGCCAACTATAAACTGGGCGGGGCTTTCAACGGAAGACTCAATATGATCCTCAGGGAAGAAAAAGGATTCACATACGGGGCACGTTCAGGATTCGACCTCAACAGTGTATATGGAACTTTTATTGCCAACTCCAGCGTGCGATCAGATGCCACCCTTGAATCTGTGCAGATCTTCCACGATGAAATGGCTGATTACCGCAAAGGGATTCCGGCAGAGGACCTCGATTTCACCAAATCGGCGCTGCTTAAATCCAACGCCCGGAACTACGAAACCCTCGGCGCGCTACAGGGAATATTGCAGGAAATCAGCAAATATGACCTGCCGGTAGATTATATTGCCAAAGAACAGGAGATCCTGAAAACAATGACACTTGAAGAACACCAGGAAATCTCCCGCAGGTTCATCGATCCCGAAAAGATGTACTATGTGGTGGTCGGAGATGCTGCAACGCAGCTGGAACCGCTGACAGCACTCGGGTTTGGAAAGCCGGAACTGATATCCGTTGACTGACAGAAAACAATGAAGTGAATCTGGAAGCAAGGCTGCCCGGTTCGTACAGGGCAGCCTTGCTTTTTCTGCATCCACTGCTGCTTTCAGCATACAGGATGCACGCTCAAATCCTTCTGAAAGTTATGGAACATCCCGGCTCCGCTGACAGCACCCTGCAGCAGAATGTTTCAACCGGATCCTAGTGATGTACGACCTTGAAGGTCCTGTGGTACCTGCCTGCACGGATATTCACAAAATACAGTCCCGGGGGAAGGGACCTGGCCACACGCCAGGTAACCTTATGGTCGCCCTGTGGATAGTGCCCTTCAGCAATAACCCCTGACCGTTGCCCTGAGGCATTGAATACTGAAACCGTTACATCTCCCGGATGCGTTAGTGTGAAGGCAACATGCAACTGATCACTGAAGGGAGAAGGATACGCTCCTGCCAGCGGTAAGCTAAACTGTCCAACATCCGTTGTGTCAATATGCTCCTGGGGTTCAGCAAACTGACTGTTCAGCGCATTGGGTGTTCCCATAGGAGCCAGCGAGGCCTTCCAGCTTTCCGGCAGGCTGTTGTCGATGCCGGGATAAGTCAGCTCAAGAGTCAGCCCGCTTCCGTTTGCCTCTTCCGGCCAGGGGGCCACACCCTCGAAGATTACATGATCGTGCATTGTGCCATCAGCATCATACAGGGCGATACCATCCCCATCACGGCTCATTCCAAAGGGAAGATCTCCCATCAAAGGTTGTAACTCAGGATGAAATCGTTTGAAATCAGGCCGGTGACGGCAGAAAACCAGGTAACTTCCTGACGGAATCACTGTACCACTTGCAATCATAAAACTGTCACGTGAAAAACCATCCACCAGTGCCCACCCCGAAAGGTCGGCCGCTACCCCGGAATGATTGTACAATTCTATCCAATCCTCGGTATTGTTAGCAGGATCAGAGGCATAGTTAATCTCATTGATCACGATACGGACAGCAGAGTCGACTGCTTCGAAAACAGCGACAAATTGGGACGGCCCGCTCATATCATATGAAAAAACCGTGGTATCCCCGTCGAAACCACCATCCCAGTGAGAAAACACATATCCGGGAGCAGGTACTGCCTCCAGCCATACCGGCACCCCGGTGAAGTAAGTGCCTTTGAACGGGTAGGTATCCAGGTCGACACTGTTCAGCCGCACATGTCCCGCCTGCGCGTCGGAAACCCTGACCTCGATGTCTGAAACACCACTGATATTGAATCGTTCCATCAGGTGCTCCCGCATATATGCAGGACGTTCACGGAAATACTTCCGCATCCGTTCCACGCTGGCCAGCCAGTTGGGAAAGCTCAGCCAGTTGTTGGGATCACCGATCCACTTGTCATAATGGGCAGGTGCCTCATTGATCAGACGCTGCTCAAATGAATCGATCACCGGGACCACGTTATCTGGATGGAAGGTGGTGTTCATCCTGTCGGCAAAAGCATTGATGAACTGCCGTTTGAAATTGGGATTGCCTATCAGTGAACGGATCATGGATGTGGCCCATTGCTGGTTGGCCCAGTTGAGCTCATCCACTTCACCGAATGAAAACCTGAGTGTATTAACTGTGTAGGCCTGGTGGTTCCAAATCGAATAACCGAAATCTGTATCGTACGAAATCCACCTGAACAGGGATCCGGGCGCACTGGTATTCCAGTACTTGATATTGTTCCCGGGCCAGTCCTTGTTGTCGATATACACATTCAGCACCCAGTAATTCATGTAATTGTTCACATCCATCATGTTCCTCGCCTTGTAATAGTTCTGCGAAATACTCAAATCATGCGTGGAGATAAAATCATGCAGCTGGATATAAGGGGCCCTGCTGCCGTGAACCAGTGATCTGTTGCTTACCAGCAGGTTGACATCATCGGCATACACATGGTGATTGGAAGCAACAAAATGTTCGTTGACCTTTTCACGCATATTGATGATTCCCCAGTATGCACCATTGAGGTACATCACGTAGGGTTGGTAGGCCTGGTGATCCACTTGCATGTCTGCGGCGAGATGCGCCGTAAGTGCATCCCTGAAGTTCCCGTTGCACCAGTCATTTCCACTGTTTCTCAGTACAAAGGCTTCAAAAGAATCGATGGGTTTTTCCCTGAACAGCCGGCAGGAAAAGCTCCCGTCGCCATAATTTTTCCTCGCGAAAAAAGACATGGATTTCTGAGGATGGGCACGCGACCATCCGCCAAAGATCTTGGTACCGGCATCCTGGGAAAGCAGCATCCGGTGATGGGTGTCGTAAATCTCGATATGTACCGGGCGTTCCCAGTCCTGCCAGAAGTTGGCTCCATGGTGCGGAGCGCTGGAATTTGCATTGGGACCCATCACATAGATACCATTGGTATAATCCCATAGATCATAGGGGTTCATGGACACAGAGACAAGGGGAAGATCATGACCTTCTCCCACGAAAAAGGTACGGCTGGTTACCGGCCCGGGCAGACTGTTCGGGCGGAAGATCCTGGCTTTGACAACCGTGGTTTCGGTAAGGTCCAGTTCACCGGGAAACAACGGAGAATCCTGGTCAGGTTCCGATCCGTCAACCGTGTAGTAGATCTTGTCTTCAGACATGGTGGCTTCCATGTGAATACGAATCACTGGTTCAAAATCTGCCTGGTGGGGCACAATGGTTACGGAATCGGTAAAATAATGCAGCGAATAATCTGATCCGTTTGGTTCGCCTGGCGAGGGCTGGGCAAAATACCCGAACTGGTCGCCTGCTCCAGGAATCCTTCCATAGGAAAAGTCAGTGGGAAGCTGGACATTCGCGATCTGGTCCACGATATTTCCATCCTGGTCGGAAAGATAGAGCGCTTCGCCTTCTGCCCTGATCCTGAAACTGGCATGCGGATACTTGTCCCTGATCAAAACATAGGGATTCCTGTAGACCAGGTCTTCCTGAAAACTACTGAAGCCAAGCAGCAGGAAGGGATTGGCACTCATATCAGAGGAGGTAGGGTTTACGTTATGGACCTGTATGGCCAGGACATTGGATCCTTCCCGAAGCGCATCGAGATGATCTGCAAGGAAGAATTGCTCGGGCTGCTGGCCTTTGTACATCCTGGCTTCATGATCGCTGATAGCAGTGTTATTGTATACAATGTCCCTGCCCTCGATGCCCATGTTGTGGCTGCGTGCGATCTCAGTACCATTCAGATACGCAACGAATCCGTCGTCATAATCCATAAATAAAACCGCATCCGTAACCTGTTCAGGAGAAGTGACCTGGAATTCCTGTTGCATATAAAGGGATATTGTTTTGTCAATGATGGTGGAGTCATCACCATCGCTGTAACCTATCCCTGCCTTTCCTGTATCCCAGCCTGCGGTATAGTCCGTTGAGGTCCGCCAGCTATTGTCCACCGGCCCGTCAGGTGCCAGGAATCTCCAGGATTCACCGGTATTGACTACTGTATGCCAGTATGCCATGCCGGTCCTGATGTCCCGGCCGGATGCAAAGACAATGTAATAGGAATCCGGCTCAAGCAGCATCCCGGGAAGGTTCCATTTCTTAAGTTCAGAAAGATCATCGGAAAGCCAGTAGGTCCCAAGATGAATATCTTCGGTGCCTCCATTATGGATTTCGATCCAGTCTGGATATTCATTGAACTGGTCTTCCAGCGTCGAAGCGTTGGAAGCCATCATCTCGTTCATGATCAGTTGTCCGGGCAACTCCCGGGGGAGCAGTAGCAGCAGACAAAAAAACCATGCATTTCTCCGGGTCAAAGAAATCCAATTCATGGGCAATCTTTAGTAGTTAGCAGTCAGTGTTCCTGCCGGGCATCCTCTTCAGGACGAACATCGGTAACGTTCCTGTCCCTCCTGTTCAGGTTGCTCCGGGTCTTCCTCCTGTGACCGTCAGGATGTTTCCATTCGGCATTCTTCCTGAAGGAAGAGGGTATAAAGGTGAAATTAATTCCGAATTTTCTTGCAAGCAACTCAAGCCCCATTAAGGATACAGCACCTCCGGGAAGGATCACGGCTGTTGTAAAGACCGAAAACCTGCCTACGTCCTTCAGCTGTTCAATGGCCTCCTTCACCTCCTCTTCGGTGGGTGGAACCTGCCGCTCCTGCATGTTCAGCTTGTGCTCAAGGAGCCTGAAAAACGACTGTGCCATCTCCCTGGTTTCGGCGGCTTCATTTCCCGTCTTCCTTACGCCCGACTTGATCGCTTTCCATGCCTTCCCGGCAAATTCCTTCGCCCGGGAACTGTCATAGGCAATACCCAGTTTTTTTCTGAATCGTTGCTCCCGTACCCTATGAAAAATATTCCTGATCATCCCTTACAGTAAAACAATCATATACTGTTCCCGTTCAATTTCCAATGCAATTTATACACGCACACCGCCCCTTTGGCATTCCCGCTTGGGGTTCCCATCCGCTGTTCCCGATCACCATTCCCGATCACCATTCCCGCTTGCGGTTCCCATCCGCTGTTCCCGATCACCATTCCCGATCACCATTCCCGATCTTACCACACATTCATCGTTCCCGCTCACTGTTGCATGACTCTTTCAGCAACTTTATCCATCAGCAACTGGTTCTCCTTGCTGATCCACATCCGTTCAGGCTTTGCTTCGAACCAGCGTATCGTGCGCCTGATCCCCTGCCTGAAAGGAATGGTT
>Ga0180430_10002413_pt1 | contig 16931 bp, 13 predicted proteins | sample SS_ome_9_FD_132999 | JGI IMG/M metagenome (GOLD analysis project Ga0180430, IMG submission 132999) | Hypersaline lake sediment archaeal communities from the Salton Sea, California, USA - SS_1_S_2 metaG | ecosystem: Environmental > Aquatic > Non-marine Saline and Alkaline > Hypersaline >... | reverse complement strand
GCCGCCGGGCTGCCGGCGGATCTCCTGGCCAACCGGCCGGATGTGCGGGCTGCCGGCCTGCGGCTGGAAGCCGCCGACTGGCAGCTGGCGGCCGCCCGGGCCAATCGCCTGCCGGCCCTCAGCCTGACCGGCACCGCGGGCTACGGCCCGGCCGACATCGACCTGATGCTGGACAACTGGATCATGAGCCTCGCCAGCAGCCTGACAGCCCCTCTTCTGGACGGTGGCCGTCGCGCCGCCGAGGTGGACCGAACCCGTGCCGTGATCGATGAGAACCTGGCCGCTTACCGGGAAACCGTCTTGACAGCCATCCGCGAGGTGGAAGACGCTCTGGTTTCGGAGTACTACCAGCGCCGCTACCTCGCCGCCTTGGATCGCCAGCTGCAGGCCGCCCGCTACGCACTGGTGGAGGCCCGGGAGCAATACCGCAAGGGAATTGCAGACTACCTGCCGGTTCTGACCCAGCTTATTGCCGTTCAAAACCTGGAACGCGACCTGGTGACGCAGAAAACCCAGTTGTTGATCGACCGTATCGACCTCTACAAGGCACTGGGGGGCAACTGGACCGACACGGTTGTCGCGGGGAAATAACCCGCTTCGCCTTTTCACAAGGGATCTTGAAGTCCCAAGGTTCGGTCGTTGTGACAGGTATCGGCCGTGGTGACCGGCAAATCGATGGTCTCAGTGATGATATTGCGGAATATCCTGCAATGCTTAGGTTTCTGTATGCCAACAATCAAAGGAAACCATACCGACATGATGAATCGATCAACAAATGAATCCACGCCAACACCGCCTTCTCCGTCGGACCGGCTACCGATCGGACGACGCCTGCGGCAGGGCTTCATTGGCCTGCTGATCATCGCGGCCGGTATCGGCGGCGCGGCCTATTTCAAAAAGACCGCGCCCCATGCCGACAAGCGGCCCCCGCAAACGGTCGCCCCCCTGGTGGAGGTGACCGCGGTAACGCCCGGCAGTCACCAGGTGGTGGTTTCGGCCATGGGGACCGTTATACCGGCGCGGTCATTATCCCTCGAATCCCGGGTCACCGGCGAGGTCATCCGGATGCATCCCGAATTTCAGACCGGCGGCCTGCTCAAGGCAGGTGAAGAAGTTCTGCAGATCGACCGCCAAGATTACGAACTGGCTGTTATCCAAGCGGAAAGCGCCGTTGTGGAAGCCGAATACGCGCTGCAGCTGGAAGAAGGCCGGCAGGAAATCGCCCGCCGGGAGTGGGCCATTCTCAACGGCGACCAACCGGCCGACGCCCTGGACAAAGAGTTGGCCCTGCGCCGGCCCCACCTGCGCAAAGCCCAAGCGGACCTGGCCGCGGCCCGGGCCCATCTCAAACAAGCCCGCATCGACCGGGAACGCACCCGCATCACGATCCCGTTCAATGCCATCGTGCGCAGCCGTAGCGTGGAGGTGGGCTCCCAGGTAACGGCCCAGGAAAAATTGGCCGACCTGGTGGGCACGGATGCCTACTGGATCGAGGTCTCCATTCCCGTGGACCGTCTGGCCTGGATTGCCATTCCCCGCCAGACCGGCGAAGTCGGCGCAACAGCCCGGATGCGAAATCAGAGCGGCTACGTCGTGTCGGGCCGCGTTATCCGTCTGCTGAGCGATCTTGAAAGCGAAGGGCGCATGGCACGCCTGCTGGTGGAAGTGCAAAACCCGCTAGAACGCGACCCGGGCGAGACACCCCACCCGCCCCTTATACTGGGAGAATACGTGCGGGTGGACATCCAGGGCCGCGTTTTAGATGATGTCTTCCGGATTCCCCGTACCGCCTTGCGGGACAACGCGCGCATCTGGCTTGCCAATGAAAACGGGACGCTCGAGGTCCGCAGCGTGGAACCCCTCTGGCGGGACGCCGAATACGTCTTGCTGCGGGAAAACTTCGCCGTTGGCGATCGTCTGATCACCTCGGACCTGACGGCCGCCGTCGATGGCATGGCCATACGGCTGCACGCGGATTCCACACCCCCCTCAGGGGCGCCGCAGAAATCGACGACGGCGATAACCAACGGACAGACACCCGGGAAAACGCTTTAGCCGGACTCCCATGCCTTCACCCATAATGACAACGGTTTAATGATGGAAACACCTTCGACAACGCATACGCCCCGCGACCCCATCTCCTGGATGGCGGGCCACTCGGTGACGGCCAATCTCCTGATGGTAGTCCTCCTGGTGGGCGGCCTGTTTTGGGGCACACGCATCAAGCAGGAAGTCTTTCCGGATTTTGATCTCGATTTCATCACCATTTCGGTGGCCTATCCCGGTGCCAGCCCTTCCGAAGTGGAGCGCGGCATTATCTGGGCCATCGAGGAAGCGGTCCAAGGGCTGGAAGGGGTCGAGGAAGTGACCGCCTCGGCCAACGAGGGCGTCGGGACTATCACGGTGGAGGTTCTCGAGGGGGCCGATCCCAACCGCCTCTCCGAGAAAATCCAGAACGAGGTGGACCAGATCACGTCCTTTCCGGACGAAGCCGAAACGCCCAAGGTGGCCATTGCCGATCGTAAACGACCGGTGGTCTCGATCATCCTGTATGGCGACCAGAGCGAATGGACCCTGCGCGAGCTGGCCGAGGATCTGCGCATGCGCATGCTCCAGGATCCGGAAATCACGCAGGTGGATCTGGAGGGCATCCGCAACTATGAAATCAGCATCGCGATCCCCCAGGACACCCTGCGCACCTATGGCCTGACACTGGATGACGTGGCCCAGAAAATTAGCGCCGCCGCCGTCGAGCTGCCGGGAGGATCCATCAAAACCGAAGGCGGTGACGTTCTGGTGCGGGTGAAGGAGCGGCGGAATTTCGGCCGCGAATTCAACAATATCCCTGTGGTCACCTCCAACGACGGTACCGAAGTTCAGTTGGGCGATATGGCCCGCATCCAAGACGGCTTCGAGGAAACCGACCGTTTCGCGACCTACAACGGCCAGCCCGCGATCCGGCTCGAAGTGTCACGGGTGGGCGACCAGACACCGATTACGGTTTCCGATGCGGTCAAGCGCCAAGTCCGCGCCCTGGAGGCCAGTCTGCCGCCCGGCCTTAACCTGAGTCTGCTCAACGACCGGTCGGACATCTACCGTCAGCGCCTGAACCTGATGCTGCGCAACGGCGCCATGGGACTTGTCCTGGTCTTCATCGTTCTGGCTGTTTTCCTGGAAGCCCGGCTGGCATTCTGGGTCAGCCTAGGGATTCCCATCAGCTTTCTGGGATCCTTGCTGTTCCTGCCCGTCGCCGACGTCAGCATCAACATGGTCTCCATGTTCGCCTTCATCGTCACGCTGGGCATCGTGGTGGATGATGCCATTGTGGTCGGCGAGAATGTCTACCACTACCGCCAGCAGGGATTGCCCTGGCTGCAGGCGGCGGTCCGCGGAACCCGTGAAATCGCCATGCCGGTGACCTTCAGCATACTCACCAACATGGTGGCGTTCCTGCCGCTCATGTTCATTCCCGGTATCATGGGCAAAGTCTTCGGACAGATCCCGGTGGTGGTAATCAGCGTGTTCGCCATCTCGTTGATCGAAAGTCTTTTCGTACTGCCCGCCCACCTGGGGCACCAGGAAGAAAACCGCCCCCCCGGACCGTTGGCCTTTCTGCACCGGGCCCAGCAGCGGTTCAGCCACTTTTTCGCCCGCATGGTGCAACGCTACTACGGCGCGCTCCTGGATCGGACGATGCGCAATCGCTATATCACGTTGGCCATCGGCCTGGCCGTACTGCTGTTGACCGTGGGCTACGTCCAGAGCGGACGAATGGGGTTTACCCTCTTTCCCAAAATCGAATCCGACTACGCCCAGGTCACGGCCACCCTGCCCTACGGCACGGCCGTCCAGAAAACGACGGCCGTCCAAAACCGTCTTGTCGCAGCAGTGCGTGCCGTGACGGATGAAAACGGCGGCGAAAACCTTCTGAAAGGGATCTACGCGCGGGTTTCCGACAACCAGGCCATCGTCACGGCCTACCTGACAGATGCGGATCGACGCCCTGTAAACACGGCCGAGGTGACCCGTTTGTGGCGGGAACGGGTCGGCGCCCTGGTGGGGCTGGAGTCCATCCTGTTCGAATCGGATGCCGGGGGGCCGGGGCGCGGCGCCTCTCTTTCGGTGGAACTGCGCCATGAAGATTTGACGGTGCTGGAAGCGGCCAGTGCCGCCTTGGCAGAGGCCCTGGGCTACTACCCGAACGTCAGCGATATCGACGACGGCTTTTCACCCGGCAAACAGCAGATCGACTTCAACATCAAGCCCGAAGGGCGCAGCCTGGGTCTGACGGCCCGGGAAATCGCCCGCCAGGTGCGCCACGCCTATTACGGGTCCGAAGCCCTGCGCCAGCAGCGCGGCCGCAACGAGGTCAAGGTCATGGTGCGCCTGCCGCGTGCGGAACGCATATCCGAACACAGTCTGGAGGAAATGATCCTGCGCGCGCCCAACGGGGTGGAAATCCCTCTGCGGGAAGCCGCGACCCTGAAACGGGGCCGAGCCTACACCAGCATCGACCGCCGCAACGGTCAGCGCATCGTAACGGCAACGGCCAACGTGCGCCCCGTGAGCCAGTCCGGCCAGGTGCTGGCCTCGCTCAAGGAAGACATTCTGCCGCGCCTGGTAGCGGATTACAGCGGGTTGAGTTACAGCTTCGAGGGGCGCCAGGCCGACATGCGCGACAGCATGCAAAGCCTCACGAAGGGTCTGCTGCTGGCCCTCCTGGTGATCTACGCCATGCTGGCCATCCCCTTCAACAGCTATATCCAGCCCATCATCGTTATTTTCTGCGTTCCGTTCGGTATCGTGGGGGCCATTATCGGACACCAGATCATGGGATACAGCCTGAGTGTCATGAGCATGTTCGGCGTGGTGGCCTTGTCCGGCGTGGTGATCAACGATTCCCTGGTGCTGATCGACTACGCCAATCGCCGGCGCCGCGACGGAAAAAATGCCCATGATGCCGTGCACGCCTCGGGCATCCAGCGGTTCCGGCCCATCGTGCTCACCACCCTGACCACTTTCGGCGGCCTGATGCCCATGATCTTCGAAACGTCGCGCCAGGCCCGCTTCCTGATTCCCATGGCGATCTCCCTGGGCTTCGGAATCGTTTTCGCGACCCTGATAACGTTGCTGCTGGTGCCATCCATCTATATGATCGTCGATGATGTGACGTGTCTGTTCGCCCCCAGGCGGTCCATACCGGCTGAAAAACCCGCCGCCGATCATCTTCCGGGTTAACGGGTGGCAATCCCCATAGCCGGCGATAGTTGACCGGCATCCCAAAATCGCCAGTCGGGCGGGTAACCCCGACGTTAAGCAGAACCTCATGACAGGCCGAATGCGACCGTTCGGCACAGGCATCCGGTGCAGGTTCGTTTACGTTTTTTATTAAAGTTTTTGCATGTTTCTGCCGTTAATGACATTGTGCGTCTGTGTTACGTTGACCGCAAGGCGACGTGGCAATTGGACATGAGGACCGTTTGCGTCAGATTAGGCTAAAAAAGGATGGTTCATGAGCGAACAAGCCCCACGCAGGGACACCCGTAACGAACTCTACCAGCTTATCCTGGAAGAAGAGATTGAAGAATTCAACCGCCGCTGCAAAGGCAAGGGCTGCGAACTTAAAGGACTTGATTTCCGCAGCCAGGATCTAAGGCAGGTCAACGCAGAGGGAATCGACTTTTCCGGATGTTACTTTCGGCAGGCCGATCTGCGCGGACTGGACATGAGCACATGTTGTCTTGAAGGCGCCAGCATCCATGGCGCCAAGATATCAGGCGTTTACTTCCCGCCGGATCTGTCCCCCGAAGAAATTCGTCTCTCGCTTGAATTCGGAACCCGCATGCGCTATCGGACGTAAGTCTTCGAGGGATTCTCCAAGTGGCATCATTCACACCGCAAACCCAACGATTTAGTGCGATGCCACGAGGTCGGTATCGTCGAAAAACAACTCAACGGATTGATCTTCGGCGGAATCGAACAACACCATCACCGACTCCGCAATCTTGACCACGTAGGGCCGAATCGGAAACAAATTAGGAGTTCGCAGCGTGTCGACCAGCGCATCCCGGCCCTGGGAAACCGAGCGCTCAATGCGTGCATGGCTGTAGGTCTCTTCACACAAAAATTCGTAATCTTCCTGACGCAGCATCGATGAGGCCACATTCCGCAGGTTTTTGTCAATAATGGCATACTCCCTGATTTTAAACCCCTGTTTGGCCCCTTCCTGGCTGATGATATATTTCTGACGCATCTTCGGTCTCCTTTGCGTTTGATATGACGTTAACAGACGTTGCCGCACGCCCCGTTAGGGGAACAGCTGCCCTTTGCCCAATATGGATCGGCGTCGTGAACCAGTGAGAATGGCGGGAGTTCTAAGAAAGCGAACGTTTGATGAAACTGTCTGATGGATCCCACTAATGCTGATCTATTTGATCAAGACAATAGCACAGGTCGGAAAAAAATACCAGCGCGCACGATCATGCCCGTCATTCAGGGAATTTTCAGCAGCGTCCTGACGTGGGCCATCTTCTCTTCCAGCCTGCCCTGACGCCCGATCATGATGCGCTGGGCCATGGGCGGACCGGCCCCGTGCATGGATTCGATCAGGTAGGCCACCGCACCGGATCCGGCCACCAGGTTTTCGATCAGACGCAGCACTTTGATGCGATCCACCGGATCGGCCCCTTCGGCCGCTGCCAAGTATTTCTTAATATAGGGACCGGTGACGGGATCTTCAAGGTCGTGGGCCGATGGCATGGTGCCCAGCAACCCGCCGGCGATATCCGTGGCCAGCCGCGCCAGTTCGTAGGGAAACCGCGTGACGTTTAGTTTGCACACGTTGGCCAGCAGCATGTCGATTTCAAAGTTCCCGGCCGCCGTGGCATGCCCCATGGCCGAACAGGCAATCCCGCAGGCAAACAGCGTTTCGTTGAGATGAATCATCTCCACCAGCTTGTCCTTGATGTGGGACGCCTGCGCGACCCCGTTCATGCAGGCGATCAGGGCTGTCGCCCCGATCAGCACGTCCCCGACCCCCACTTTGCAGCCACCGTAGCTCTGACGGTGATAGGCCGCAAATCGCTCCACCAGCCGTCCGGAATAGGGCAGTTCCCCATTCAGAAAAATTCGCTCGTGGGGAACAAACACATGGTCGAATACGGTCATCACCTCCTGGCCGCCGTAGCGCGGATTCCCCATATCCAGCGAGGGCGTCTCCAGCTTGCGTGTATCGCTGGTCTGGCGGCCGTAAATATAGCGAATCCCCGGCGTGTTGGTGGGCACCGCAAAACAGATGGCCCAATCCGCCTCGCCTTCCCGCATCCCCATGGTGGGCATAACCAGAACTTCATGGGCGTTGAGCATGCCGGTCTGGTGGAGCTTGGCACCGCAGACCACCACCCCCTCCGGTTTACGGTCGACGACCCGCAGAAACAGGTCGGGGTCCTTTTGATCCCTGGGGCGTTTGCCCCGGTCGCCTTTGGGGTCGGTCATGGCACCGTCCACCACCAGATCGTCCTTTTGGATCATGGTCCAGTAAGCGTTGAAGCGCGCGTGGTAATCGGTCCCGGTAGCGGCATCGCAGTCAAACGTGGTGCTGTAGACCGCGTTGGCGGCATCCATGCCGACACAGCGCTGAAAGCAGCATCCGGTGGTGTGGCCGCAGTAGCGTTGCATGGTCACCTTCTTCACCAGATCGTCCGTGCTGCGGTGCAGATGGGTAAAACGATTGACCTCTTCCTTGCAGAGGGGCGAGTGTACCCGGAAAAGGGCACGGGTGGCGGCATCTTTCGCGTGGGCGCCGTCATAGGTAACGGCGACGGCCGCCCGGGACGGCTGCACCAGGCCGTGATCGGCCAGGTGGGTTTCCGTACGTCCCATGACATGGGCTTCAAGGGCCAGTTGCTCAATGGATTGCTGATATTCGCGACCGGTTTTCAGTGTCATGCCATGACCTTTCACGATACGGGATATGAAATAGAAAGAATTGACACCGGCGCGGGATAACAGCGTCACCACCGGTGTCATTCGGACCGACGACCGGAAGCTTATGACAAGCAGCACGTTTTGACAATTGCCAATTAGGGATACAAAGACTCTGGCAAGAAGACAGTATGGGCTGTCTCTTAGAAAGCAGTGCCGTGGGAGGCTAACGATCCTGTCCGGCGGGCCGAACGACCAGACGATCTAAATCGAACCAAACAAAACGGGGGCGATAGAGCCCGGCATCGTCATAGAGGGTATCCGGATCGTGGACATGGTTGATGTTGTAGGAAATCAGATGCCCCTTCCCATGGCGGCTGAACTGGGGATGGACAAAAGGATTATAGGCCGCGACAGCACTGCTGGCTTCCGGCGCCCGATAGATGTCGACCGGTCCTATCCAAGGGCCGATCGGTGTCTCGGCCAGATAAACCACGATCCGGTCTGAAAACGGTTGCCGATCATCCATAGTTACCAGACCAAGGCCTTGTTCAAGACCGACGACGCCGAATTGACTGCTGACCCCGGCCAGTATCGGTCGGGAAGCCCCGAAATTCTCCGACCAGTGCTGCCCTGTCCAATAGTGCCAGGGTCCTGCCAGGCCGCCCCGGGGCGCCCGGGCCACGTGCAACTGCTTGACCGCGCCACGCTGTTCCGTGCCAAAGATATACACCCAGGCATCCGCCTCGTACAATGCCGCCCCATAGGCCACGCCATGGGCATGGGGCATGGTGATCACACGATCCAGCGAAAAATCCGGCAGCTGCAGTACGGCCATGACCGTGCCATCCCAGGCCCATCCCCACATACCCGGTGAAACCTGGCGAAACCGATGGAAAAAGATCCAGACCCGATTCTTCCAGACCGTTCCGTCCCCAGGCCAGTACCAGGTGTCCGGCTCTTCGGGCACCAGAAATGCCCGTGGGCCACGCAGGGTTCCCTCGTGCCGAGTCACCAGTCGCTCTCCATCCTGAACCACCAGACAGTTGCGGATCAGCGGGCTGTCAAGCGGCCGCGCGCCATCCGGTCGGACATACCCCAGAAAGGTGTCTCCAAATAGCCACAAGGTGCGCCCATCCGGCAGACCGATAGAAAGGGTGCCGTCGCCGCCGGTCCACCCGTTGCCGGAACGCGTGAACAGCTGGTTGAAATCCGTTGCCGGTATCGCCCCGACAGACAAGGGCGACGGCGCGACCGGGGGAATCCGTGTACAGGCGACCGGCAGGAGAAAAAAAGGCGCCAGAAAGAAAAGGAGCGTGAGGACGACCGAAACGAGGAATTGCCGGCGGCGTTTGTCACAGGAACCATGCAGCGGCATCGTTTCCTCCGGGGAAATCGGGTTGGCCGGCCGCAATGCCATCAGCCGTCACCCCTGAAAGGATTTCAGGAACATTCAGGCTTTCCGACCGATAAGGCAACGAACGTTGGCGATTAAATGGCTACCGTCCGGACAGGGAAACACAGTACGACAAAAACCGATCCATGGCTTCATCATAATCTTCGCCGGCCATAATGCCGTCTCCGACGACATCGCCGTAACGTGACAGCTTTACGATTTCAAAATGGTTGCGGCTCAGCCAGCGATTACCGTCACGAGGAAGATCATCGTCGGTCAATCCGGCGATTTCAATTTTCTCGAGACCGCCACTGGCCGCACTATGGCTGTATACATCGAATTTCCGATCAGGATTCGGCAGAATAAATTTAACGTCACCACAAGCCTGCAGCGCAATCTTACGCCCGTTCGGCATTACGGCGTAAGCCACCTGCCCCTTGTAAAAGACGCTGTCGCCACAGCTTTCCTTCTTTTCCTGAACAACATACATTTCCATCAGGATCCGACTTTCTAAACGCCACTTAAAAAGCCCTGGCCATTCAGCGGCAAGGGCTTTGTTCGCAGGTTCACATTCGGCGACCCGGCTATCCTAACCTGTCGGTTTAAGACCCGTGGTTTTGCGCCTCCGTTGTTCAACAGAGTTGCCCTTATCGAATTTAAAACACGGATTTTCTGACGATCCACTAAAAACTAAAAGGCCGATTTTGTCAAGCATCTTATGCAGATAGCTTCGACGTACCGTATGGGATGTCTGTGTGCCGCAGCGCAACTCCCCATCAGACTGCCTGGTCATTCCGACATATCGAAAGGGGAATCTTGCAAGAAGGACGATCGAGGCGGACTAGCGCGGTTTGCGCAGGTTGCGGAGTTTATCGATCTTTTTTTTCTTCAAGAGCAGATCGATAAAAGCGCTGAACTGGGTGGACAACGTCTGACTTCCGGTGTTTTCCAGACGGTCTTCGATCGCTTTCAGTCGGTCGCGAAGGTCTTTGCGTGCCGGTGTCTGGATCAACAACCGCCGATAAATGGCCGCTGCTTTGTCGAAATGGCCCTGGTCGGCATAAATGCTTGCCATGGTTTCGGTTTCGAATTCTTTCTCAACGGCCATGATGGTCGGATCCACTTGAAACGTTAACTGTTTTCCGGAAATCCTGGCAAAATCTTAGCAAGACAGACATGCCCGATGTTCACGGTTGCGGCGTGCCGGAATTCGCTGCGCGCGGCGATGATGCCTCCGGGGTTATAAAGATGAGCTCATCTGCCGCCACCAGCCCGAGTTCGTTGCGGGCGACATGTTCGATATAGTGGGGATCGTTTTCCAGACGTTCCTTTTCGGCATACCGGGCCAGGTTCTCTTGCAGCAAGGTCTGGTTTTTATCCACCAGACGGTCCCGTTCGAGCTTCACCAGATGAAGATCGGCCAAGCCTTTATCCCCAAAAATAATCACGAGCAGGAAAGTGAAAAGGCCCACAACGGCGAAAGATAGGAAGATGCTTTGTCGCGTATTCACGGTCTGTTTTTCCGTTGCCAAACCAGTTGACGGCAGAGGCGCAATTCCTTGCTGCGGCAGAGAAAAGCGGCCGTCGCATAGACGGCTACACCCGTTGTGATGCAGGCAAGCAGCCGCCCGATCTGAAGCGCGCTGCCGCAACCGGGCGCCACCGTCAACCAGACGTTCAGGAGGTGGACGGCATATCCCATCAAAAGGGCGCACCCTGTTATCCGGACGACCGCCGACACCATCTTCCAGCCGCCCAGCGGGCCGATTTGCCATCGCAGCATGACGCCCAGAAGCATAACATTCACCATGGCGGACAGGGCCGCCGCCAAGGCGATGCCGCCATGCCCCATGACCTGCATCAGCAGGACACCGGCCCCGAGATTGACAAGCATGCTGATGACCGCGGCCTTAAGCGGACGATAGGCATCCTGTCGTGCATAAAATGCGGCCAGCAAGATGCGCAAAGCGGCGTATGCCCATAATCCGGAACTATACCATAGGAGGGCTTCGGCCGTCAAACGAGTGGAATTACTATCAAAAGCACCCCGTTCAAAAAGAAGGGCCACAATCGGTTCCCGCAATACGATCAACCCCACCATGGCCGGCACGGTAAGAAACCAGACCATCCGCAGCGATTGGGAAAGTGTCTGTTTCATGTCGTCGAGTCGTTTTTCAGCCGCCTGGCGCGAAAGGCCCGGCATCATCACGGTGACTGCCGATATGGCAAAAATCCCCAGTGGAAACTGAACCAGGCGGTCCGCATAAAAAAGATACGACACGCTGCCCACGGCGAGATAGGATGCCAGCAGGGTTCCCAGCAGAACATTGATCTGATAGGTGGCGCCACCCAGCAAAACGGGCAGTGCCGAACGACCGAATCGACCGAGGGCACCTGCTTCTGGAAGCGGGGCTTGCCAGAAGCGCACCCCGTGACGCACGAGGACCGGCACCTGCAGGCCGAGCTGCAAAGCGCCCCCGAATACGACCCCGGCCGCCAGGATACCAATGCGCACCGCCATTGTCGGCGCCAGCCAGACACCGACCCATACTGCGGAAATCATGGCCATATTGAGCGCCAGGGGGGCCAGCGCCGGGGCGGTAAAATGCCCGAGGGCGTTGAGGATGCCCATGCTCAACGCCACCAACCCCACCAGGAGCACATACGGAAACATGATGCGGGTTAAATGAACGGTCAGCTGGAGTTTGTCGCCCGACACCATAAAGCCGGGTGCCAGCCCACGTACAATGGCAGGACTTAACAGCATCCCCAGAAAAACAATGACGGCAAGGATCAGCGCCAGACGACGGAGAGCCATGACCGCCAGATCAAGGGCATGCCTCCCTCCCCGCCGGCGGGCATCGTCGTGAAAGACCGGGATGAAGGCCATGCCGAGCGCGCCTTCCCCCACAAGGCGTCGGACCAGGTTGGGAATGCGAAAGGCCACGATAAAGGCGTCCGCATACATACCGGCCCCGAAACTCCAGGCGATCAGCATATCCCGCACATAGCCTAAAATACGGCTGGCGAAGGTGGCCGATACCACCACGCCGGCATCCCGGATACCGGCCGGACCCGCCAGTAAGACATCGGGTTCAGGCGACGATGGGGTCGCAGTTCCCAAGGCGTTCACGCGGCAGCGCCGGACAGGGTTCCGCCGACGGCCCGCCAGACACGATTATCGGAAACAGCGTGATTCAATGCTTGACATTTCCTGTTGGTTCCGTTAGATGTTCTGTTTCAAAATTTTAAGAAAAGGAGATCCCATCTTGGCAAATCATAAATCAGCGAAAAAACGTGCCCTGCAGAATGAAGTCCGACGGTTGCGTAACCGTTCCGTCAAAACCCAGATCAAAGGCATCGTTAAAAACACGCGTGCGGCATCCGCCGGCGACGATGTGACGCAGGCTTCTGAGCAGCTGAAGATCGCCCAGTCGGCCATCGACAGAGCCGCCAAAAAAGGCGTTTTGCATCGAAAAACCGCTGCGCGCAAGATATCCCGCCTGTCGCGACTCGTCAAAACGGCGTAGACAATCGCTGTCGCGCACCCTGCCGGTCACACCATTAACGCATGACGACATATCGTTGTCATGCGTTTTTCGGTTTAAAACGATGCGGTAAACCGGTAGTGGAACTTCTCCGCCAAACGGGGGGAAATTACCGCCAGGGCTCGTCGCAAGTTGCCTTCCGTGCTGGTTTTATCCGACAACACGGTATAGGCTTCACTGTCGCTCAGACGGCTTTGCCACAGCACTTTGCCTTGACGGTTTTTGAGAAAAAGTTCGACGGTGACACTCACCTGCCGCTCCAGCGTTGTCGTGATGCTGCTGCGCGACACCGACCCCGTCCGCAGATCGCGAATCACCCCCTCCAGCACGAATTCCGCCGCATCCCGCTCCACGACCTTCGAATAGCCGCTTCGGTTCACCTCAAAAATCAGATCGTTGGTAAACTGGGTTTCAATCCCGACCTTGGTGGTGGTGTTGTGCATGGGGGGAATATGCACCGTCTGGACATCGATCACCGGATTTCGGTCCCCTGCGAAACGATAGCCGCAGCTGCTCAGGCTGATCACGAGCAGCGCCGCCATGAGGATCGCCCACATGGCCGGGCTCAGCCGAGAAGCCCAACCGGCAACTGCTCTCTTCCCGCTCTTGATCATGGGCATCGCCCCTCAGACAACGATGTTCACCAGTTTACCCGGCACCACGACCACCTTGCGGACCGGCTTATCGCCAATAAACTTGCAGGCCCGTTCATCGGCCAGCGCCATCGCTTCGATTACCGCCTTGTCCGTTCCCGCCGCAACCGTCAAGCGACTGCGCAGTTTGCCGTTGACCTGCACGACAATGACCCATTCGTCGCGAACCAGCGCTTCTTTGCGATAGGTCGGCCAGGGCTGCTGCAGGATGCTGGGCGCATGGCCAAGCTGCTCCCAGACCTCCTCCGAAAAGTGGGGCACGATGGGGGACAGGAGCAGGGCAATCCGCTCCAGCGCCAACCGGAAGACGCCGGCCTCCGCAGCGGATGCCGGCTGAATGGTCTCGCCGGAAAACAGGTTGACCAGTTCCATGACGGCGCTGATGGCAGTGTTGAAGTGGAAACGCTCTTCGATGTCGTGCGTTACCTTGTGCGTCGTCTGATGCACCTTTTTATAAAGCTCCCGCATGGACGGGGAAAGATCCGCGTCGTCCCCGTCGAAGGACGCCACCCCGTCGATCGTCTCGATCCAGCGCCAGACGAGACGCCATACCCGGTTTAAAAACCGATAGCCGCCATCGACGCCTTGCTCGCTCCATTCCAGATCCCGCTCCGGTGGAGCGGCAAACAGGCAGAACAGGCGCGTGGTATCGGCGCCGTATTGATTGAGCAGGATATTGGGGTCGATCACATTTTTCTTGGATTTGGACATTTTTTCGACCCGCCCGATGTCCACGGGTTTTCCGCACAGGTGGCAGACCCGGTCTCCGTCGCGATCCTGGACGTCATCCGGGAAGAGAAAGCCATGCTCAGGGCAGGAGACGGTTTCTTTGCATACCATGCCCTGGGTCAGCAGACGCGTGAACGGCTCTTTGTAGTTGATCAGGCCGAATTCCGCCAGGACCCGCGTGTAATAGCGCGAGTAGAGGAGATGCAATACAGCGTGTTCCACACCGCCGATATACTGGTCCACCGGCATCCAGTAGTCGACCGCTGCCTTGTCGAACATGCCCGTGGTGCAGCGTGGGCTGCAGTAACGCTCGAAATACCATGACGATTCGACAAAGGTGTCCATCGTATCCGTTTCTCGGCGGCTGTCTTCCCGCCCGCACTTCGGGCAGACCGCCCGACGAAACGCCTCCAGTTCCGGAAGCGGCGACCGCCCCCCCTCCAGCAGATCGATGTCCTCCGGCAGCAGGATCGGCAGATCGTCTTCGGGTGCGGGCACCGCACCGCAATCGTCGCAATAGATCACTGGAATCGGGGCGCCCCAATAGCGCTGCCGGGAAATGCCCCAGTCCCGCAGCCGGAAATTGATGGTCTTGCGTCCCATGCCGTGGTCTTCGAGATAGGTGGCAATGGCTTCCATGGCCTGACGGTTGGGCTGACCGTCAAAGTCGCCCGAATTGACCATGATGCCATCCTGGGAATAGGCTTCCGTCATGGTCGCCACGTCCAGCGGTTCGTCGGGGCGGTCGATCACCACCACCATATCGAGCCCGTACTTTCGCGCGAAATCGAAATCCCGCTGGTCATGGGCGGGAACCGACATGACGGCCCCGGTGCCGTATTCCATCAGGGCGAAATTGGCCGAATAGATCGGCATGCGGCGGTTGTTCACGGGGTTGATGCAATAGGCCCCGGTAAAAACCCCTTCCTTCTCGTATTTTTCCAGGCCGCGATCGGAACGGTCCTGCATGGCGATACGATCCACGAAAGCATTCACCGCATCCTCCTGAGGCGTATTCCGGGAAAGCGCGCTGACCAGCGGGTGCTCCGGCGCCAGGCACATGAAGGTGGCCCCGAAAACAGTATCGTGTCGCGTGGTAAAGACCGTGATGACCTCTTCCGAACCCTCGATGGGGAAACGGATTTCAGCCCCCAGGCTCTTACCGATCCAGTTCTTCTGCATGGTCAGGACCTTGTCGGGCCATCCTGGAAGTTCGTCGCAATGAATCAGCAGATCTTCGGCATAATCGGAGATCCGAAAAAACCATTGCCACAGCTTTTTCTGGCGAACCGGTTGGCCGCAGCGCCAGCACATGCCGGCCTCCACCTGCTCGTTGGCCAGCACCGTCTGACACGGATCGCACCAGTTGACATACGATTCCTTGCGATAGGCCATGCCCTTGTCCAGCATCTTGAGAAACAGCCACTGCTCCCAGCGGTAATACTCCGGGCGGCAGGTTGCGATTTCACGGTCCCAATCGTAGGAGAACCCGAGACGCTGCAGCTGCTCGCGCATGGCATCGATATTGGCGTAGGTCCAGCGAGCCGGCTGGGTGTTGTTGGCAATCGCGGCATTTTCCGCCGGCATACCGAACGCGTCCCACCCCATGGGGTGCAGCACGTTGAATCCGCGCATGCGCTTGTAACGGGCCACGACATCGCCGATCGTGTAGTTGCGCACATGCCCCATGTGAATTTTCCCCGAAGGATAGGGAAACATCTCCAGCAGATAATATTTTTCCCGGTCCGGCGTATCCTCGACATGGAACAGCCGGGACGCATCCCAGCGTTGTTGCCATTTGGTTTCGATCGCCTGGGGATCGTAGCGTTCTTCCATGGTAATTGCAGGCCTCCAGATGAATCCGTCATGTCAGTCTTGAATCAGGCGGGGCAAGGGCTTGAGGCGGCCCGAAGCCCCAACGGCAAAAGCTCTCAATGCCATAATGCTTAACAAATAGCAACCCGCGCGGGGCGCCTTTCAATCGCGCCAGGCCGCCCACCGCCCCTGCCCGGGATATCTGCCGGTGCCCTGATTTCGGGGGGCCTTTCCCGCAGCGGTCACCAGGACGCCCCTAAAATTGTTTGACTTGATGTCGGCAATTGCCTATTTATATCGTTTACATAAAAACCAACCATTTCTCCGCTACACGTTTCACAAGGAAACAATTTTATATGAGCAGCAAAATTCTTATCAACGCCGTTGACACGGAAGAGTGTCGCATCGCCAAGGTCAAAGACAGCACGCTGGAAGAGTTCCAGATCGAAAGCGCCAGCATCCAGATTACACAAGGCAACATTTACAAGGCCACCATCAGCCGGATCGAGCCCAGCCTGCAGGCGGTTTTTATCGATTACGGTGAAGCCCGCAACGGATTCCTCCAGATTCAGGAAATCCATCACGACTATTACCATGATGTCGAGGGGGGCGGACACGATATCAGCCGTCTGGTGCGCAAGGGCCAGGAGATGCTGGTGCAGGTGGTCAAAGATCCCATCATGAACAAGGGAGCCATGCTGACCACGAACCTCAGTCTGGCCGGGCGTCTGATGGTGCTTATGCCGGGCAATGAAACCTGCGGCATTTCGCGTAAAATCGAAGGCGAGGAAGAACGCCAGCGCCTCAAGGAAATCATCAATACGCTCTCGATTCCCGAAGGCTTCGGTGTCATCGTGCGCACCATTG
>Ga0180430_10002412_pt1 | contig 16937 bp, 13 predicted proteins | sample SS_ome_9_FD_132999 | JGI IMG/M metagenome (GOLD analysis project Ga0180430, IMG submission 132999) | Hypersaline lake sediment archaeal communities from the Salton Sea, California, USA - SS_1_S_2 metaG | ecosystem: Environmental > Aquatic > Non-marine Saline and Alkaline > Hypersaline >... | reverse complement strand
CACCCTCGGTGACCTCTTCGAGTCCGGCGACCATGCGTAGTGTGGTCGTCTTCCCGCACCCGGATGGGCCGACGAGTACGGTGAACTTCCCGTCCTCAATCACCATGGAGATATCATCCACCGCCGTGAAGTCGCCGAAACGCTTCGTTACGTCTGTCAGGGTTACTTCAGCCATGCTGCCTCCCGGCTCGGTTGATTCGTCGGAGCGACGCAGTGTCGCGTTTCTGTCTTCAGTACTGTAGGACAAGCCATGCTCCAAGGAACAGGAGCCCCACGCCCACTGCCCTGAGCGGCGAGATTGACCGCTGCGCGAGGCCGATCCATGCGAAGTGATCGAAGACCATCGCAGCGAGCATCTGACTGGCGATGATCAATGCGGCGGTCGCAGTCATCCCGATGCGCGGCACGCTCAGGCTGAACGCAATGATGACGAGGACGCCGGTTGCGCCGGTGCCGATCCATGCGTACCAGGGAACCTGAGTCCATCCAGAGAGCGTCTGGGCACCGGTGACAAGCACCAACAGGCCAGCAATCACTGCGCCGCTCAGGTGTAGGATCAGACTGCTCCCCAGAGGACCGACGGATTGGCCGACCATACTGGAGAGGGGGCCCTGGATTGCCACGGCGAGTCCGCCGCAGAGAGCCAAGACAACCGCAACGCCCAATGATGTCATCATGTTCATCTAGCCGGTACCTCTCAGCAGATCCTCCGTCTCCTGGGCAGTCGGCAGCGAAGGCCAGGCGCCTTCGCGGGTCGCGGCGAGTGCGCCAGCGGCGCAAGCGAACCGAATTGCCTCAGCAAGGTGTGTCTCGCCATGGCGAGCCAGGGCGACTGCCAAAGCGGCAGAGAATGCGTCTCCGGCGGCTGTCGAGTCCACAGCCTGGATCGCCGGGGGTGCGATCATCATCGACGCTGTCCCGCGACGAGCCAGACGTGCTCCGCGTTCGCCCATGGTGCAGACGACGGTCTCGGCGCCCAGCCGGAGGAGTCGCTGACAAGCCTCCTCGATGTCTGTCAGGTTGCTCAATGTGCGCAGCTCCGCCTCATTCGGCGTCAGACACGCGATACGGGAGATGGGAAGACCATCCAGGGCGGTTGCCGGCGCGGGATCGAGCACGACGCGCGGTCGATCCGCAGGAAGTGCCCGCAGCGTATGCGACACGGTCTCCAGCGGAATCTCGAACTGAAGCAGCAAGATGTCGGCGTCTGCAATCGCATCGATGTGCTTGTCGACATAGGCTGGATCAATCCTTCCGTTGGCGCCTTCGGCGATGACAATCGAGTTCTCCCCGGCATCGTCGACCCAAATCGTGGCCGTTCCGGATGGGCAATCCGCCAAGCGCTCCACGGCCGCGGCATCGACTCCGTTTTCCTCAAGGCCAGACAGCAGGGCCTTTCCGAACGCATCAGAGCCTACACTGCCGTAGAACCGCACCTCGGCGCCCTGTCGAGCTGCGGCCACAGCCTGATTCGCTCCCTTTCCGCCACAGTATCGGGCGACTCCTCTGGCCCTGACCGTCTCCCCCGGCTTTGGCAGCCGGGGGACACGACAGACCAGATCGATGTTGGCGCTGCCCAACACAGCGATGCGTGGGATCTTCATCTTCGGTTCCTCACGATCTCCCAAACTGCTTCGATGCGGCCGCGAACGCACGGTCGAAGATGCCCAATGCGCGATCGATGGTGTCTTTGCGGATGGTCAGCGGCGGGATCAACTGGAAGCGGTTGTGGTAGTAGCCGCCCTTCTCGAACACCATGCCTTCCTTCACGCACTCTCGCAGAATGAATGTCGCCTCGTCCGGCGCGGGTTCCCGCGTTTCTCGGTCCTTCACCAGTTCGATTCCGATGTAGATACCTCGCGCGTCGATGTGTCCGATCAACGCGTGTCTGTCTTGCAGTTCCCGCAGGCCTTGCACGAAGTAGTCGCCGCGCTCCACAACACCGTCGAGGAAGCCGGGAGAGGTCAGCGTGTCCAGCACCTTGTTGCCTGCGGCGCACGCAAGAACATTGCCCGCCTGCGTGGATACATGGGCGCCGGGCCCCCACGCCTCGAGTAGATCGGCTCGCGAGACCACGGCGGACAGCGGAATGCCACCGCCAAGGGCTTTCGAGGTTACGACCATATCAGGCTTGATCTCCTCCCACTCATAGCACCACAGTTTCCCAGCGCGGCCAAGACCTGTTTGGATTTCGTCGACGATGAGGAGAATACCGTATTTGTCGCAGAGATTCCGCAACAGCTTCAGGTAGCCTGGGGAGGGAATGATGTACCCGGCAGAACTCTGGAACGGCTCCACGACGAACGCTGCCACGTTGGTGATGTTCCCTTTGACCTCACGGAACTGCGACTCCTTGCTTCCGAAGTAGTACTCGAAGTAGTCGGTCAGCCGGTCGAGGCACCATTGCTCGTCGGAGATCCCTTCGGGGGCTCTTCCGAACGGACTCTGGTACGGGTACGGGAACGGGTAGTACCCAATGCCGGTATCCAGCGGCGGAACGGGATAGAAGTACGGCCACATGCCGCCCTTGGTCGTCACCGCGATGGTGCTGTAGGTCACGCCGTGGTAGTCGCCATAGGCGGTCAGAACAAGCGGGCGGCCGGTGGCGTAGCGAGCGGACCGAATCGCCAACTCGACAGCATCGGCGCCGGTGACGCCGAAAACGACACGAGCATCGTCGCCCTGGATCGGGCAGAGCTCAGCCAACCGCTCGGCCATCCGGATTCTCTCCGGGTGGGGAAAATCGAAGTAGTGGATCAGCTTTCCGGCTTGCTCGCTGATCACTCGAGAGATCTCCTCGTTGCATTGGCCAAGTGCCGATACGGAGAAGCCGGCCAAGAGATCGACATACTCCTTGCCATCCACGTCGATCAGAATGTCGTTCTGCGCGCGCTCGACGATCGGCGGGATATCGAACAGCGCGAGCCCGACTTGCCCATGTGATTCGGCCTTCAGCCATCGCCTTGCCCATGCCTTGCCCTTCTCGCCAAACGGGGAGATTCCGATCCGTTGGTCGATCTCCTCTTGGCTCAGACGAAGCCGCATCCGCTGATCATGGATCTGCTCGAACATCGTTCCTCCTCACTCCTTCTATCCATGTCGGCACGCTAGGACTCGGCAGTCCTGCGTCCGATTGGTTCTGTTGTCGTCCGGGAAACGAACTGACCGAAGCAGCTGTCCCCGATCCACTTGCCTTGCTCAATCAATGGTTGTCCGCGAAGCCACACATCGCGGACAACCCCTCTCATCTCGATACCGTCAAACGGATTCCAATCCACATTCATGTGCAGATCCTCGGCGCGTACTGTGCGCATGGGGCGGGGATCGAAGACCACGACATCGGCGTCCGCTTCCGGGACCAGTGTGCCCTTCTGGGGGAAGAGGCCGAACCGTCTCGCGGGCTGCGTGCTGAGCACATTGACCATCTCTGCCAGCGGCCATCCGCGTGCTACCCACTCGGTGTACAGATACGGAAGCGTTGTCTCAACACCGGGCATCCCGGTCGGGATCTGGCGGAAGTCGGTGTACCGCGTCTTCTGCTCGTGGGTGAACGGACAGTGATCGGTGGCGACCATCGTGAGGGTCTTCTTCCGCAATCCATCCCACAAACGATCGCGGTCGGCAGCTGTCTTGATGGACGGCGAAACCATGTAGTGGGGGGCACGAGGTCCCTCGTACACCGCGCACGTCTGGGACAGGTACTGCGGACAGGTCTCCGCACTCACATCGGCGCCGCGCTCCTGTGCCCGATGGATCAGAGCCACGCTCTCGGCGGAGGAGATGTGCACGAAGTGAAGTGCGCACCCCGTCTTCGCCTGCAGCCGCAAAACCTCGTACACGGCGGCTGCTTCCACCTCAGCCGGGCGGCTTCGATAATGTGCCACAGGCGACAAGAGCCCTTGCTCCACCTGCTTGGCCTGACGGTCCTGGATTTGCTTGTCGTCCTCCGCATGCACCAGGATCAGCCCCCCGACTTCACGTATATGCCCCATCACGTCAAGGAGGTCACTGGCACTCAGACGGAGGCCTGCGTAGGTCGTGAAGGTCTTGAAGTCGGGGACGCCGATCCTGATGCATTGGCGAACATCCTTGTCGAGATTCGGGTGGATCCTGGAGACAACCGCATGGACCCCGTAGTCTACGTGGCATCGGCCGTTGGCTTCGCGGATTCGCCGCTCCGCGGCCTGCAAGGTGGTCTCAGCATCCTCCGGGACAGCGAAGTCGATCAGGGTCGTGACCCCACCATGGGCGGCGGCACGGCTGCCAGTGGCGAAATCATCCGAAGAGAGGAACTCGCCCACACGGAACCCCATGTGGACGTGAGGATCAATGCCGCCCGGCAGGACGTAGCAGCCTGTGGCGTCCACGGTTCTGTCCGGCGTTTCGCAGCCGACACCGATGCCAAGGACCGCATCGTCCTCGATCCACAGATCCGCCCTGCGGGTGGTGCCGTGTCCAACGATCGTCCCGTTGCGGATGACGGTGATCATGTGTTTCTCCCCTGATCTTCCGCAAGCAGGCTGCGGATCATCGCCGGCGTGGCGGGCAGTTGGTTGACTCGAATACCGAGGGCATCGCGAATCGCGTTGGTGATGGCAGGAGCCACCGAGATCATCGCCACTTCGCCGATTCCCTTGGCACCGTGCGGACCGACGGAATCGCCCGGTTCCACGAAGATCGTCTCCAGGCTCGGTGTGCCGAGGATGCGGGGCACGCCACACCGCGCAAGGGTCGTCGTGGGCTGCTCTCCGTGTCCGGTGTACGACTCGGACAGCGCGTAGCCAACGCCCATGATCGCCCCGCCTTCGATCTGCCCCTCGGCGGTTTGCCGATTGATGACTCGGCCTACGTCGTAGGCCGACACCATGCGTTGAACGGCGATACGTCCTGAGTCCCTGTCGGCACGGACATGGGCGAGATTGGCGAAGAAGGTGTACGCGAAATAGTTGGCCGGACTGTCGATGGTCTCCTCCCATGAGGTCAGCGGTGACGTGTCCGGGGCCTGATAGCGTGCGGAGGTGCTCACCGGAGAGTCGAGCCTGCCAAGGAGCTCCTCCCACGGGACACGCTGTCCCGATTCGTCCACCAGACCGCGGTCGAAGTGAATGCTTCCCTCGAGCTCCGGTGCCAGCTTCGACGCGTGGGCGAGCAGCTCGGTCTTGAGGGATTCGCAGGCCAACAGAACGGCGTTGCCGGACACGACGGTCTGCCTCGATGCATTGGTCTCGCGCCCGTCCGGAGTGAGTGCCGTATCGCCCCATCGAACCTCCACGGCCTCGGGAACGGCGCCCAGTTCGTCAGCAGCGATCTGGCCGAGCACGGTTTCGCTTCCCTGCCCGACCTCGACCGCCCCCACATGGACGCTTAGCCGCCCGGTCGGTTCGATGCTCAGCGTGGCGGTGGCGTGGTCCTCCTCACCCAGTCCGAGTCCGACGTTCTTGTACCCGCAGGCGATCCCGATCCCTTCACTATCCGGAAGCGTGGCGCGAAGCGTCTCGTAGGAGGGCTCCAACGCACCGAGCACGTCCAGGACGTGTGTATCGTGTCCCATAGTCTGCCCGGTGATGGATCGGTCGCCCGGTCGCAGGGCGTTCCGTTTGCGGATCTCGATCGGCGAGATCCCCAGCCGGTGCGCCGCATCGTCTAGCAGGCTTTCGATTGCGAATGCCGGCTGCGGAATACCGAAGCCCCTGAACGCTGACGAGATTGCGGTGTTCGTGTACACGCCCGCTACCCGGATGTCGACATGAGGAACCCGGTACGGGCCACTGGAGAAGGCCGCCGTCTGCTCGAGCACCGGATGCGAAAGCGACTCGTAGGCGCCCACGTTGGCCACGATATCGGCTTCCAGTCCCAGGAGCGTGCCATTCTCATCCAACGCGATGCGGTAGTCCATCGACATCGGATGCCGTTTCACGCTCGCTCTCAGTGATTCTTCACGAGTCCACGTCAGGCGGACGGTTCGGCGTGTGTGCCACGCGCCCAGCGCCAGCAGCGCATGGACGCTGATGTCGGTCTTGCCCCCGAACGCGCCACCTGCCTGTGGACACACGATGCGGATCCGGCGCTCCTCAACGCCGAGCACATCGGCCAGCTGTCGCTGGATCGCTTGCGGATACTGCGCCGTTGCATGAATGACGATCGTGTCGTCAATCCACTCGGCGTAGCCTGCCTCGGGCTCGAGGTAGGCGTGCTCGACAGCCGGGGTCTCGAAGTGGCCCGCGACGTTTGTGGAAGCCACCGCCATGACGGTGTCTGGAGACCCGTGCTGGAGACGGTACTCAGCGAGGAGGTTGCCCTCCGGATGCAGGCGCGGGGCATCCGCGGCAAGCGCTTCGCCGGAATCGAACACCGGCTGAAGGGGAGCGAGATCGACGTTAACCTTGGCTGCCGCCTCACTCGCGGCCCCAGCGGTCTCGGCGATGACCAGTGCCACGGGATCGCCAGAGAACAAGACCTTCTCGCCACAGAGAACTGGCTGGTTCCGATGAATGAGTCCGTATCGATTCGTGCCCGGAATATCCTCCGCGGTGAGAACGGCCACCACGCCGTCGATCTCCCGTGCCTTCGATGTGTCAATCCCACGGATCAGCGCGTGGGGTTCGCTCGCCCACACGGTGCGGAGAATCAAGGTTCCCGACGAGGTGTGGTCATCCGCATACTCGGCACGGCCGGTCACTTTGGCCAACGCATCGGACCGACGCAGTGGAGATCCGATGTCCACCGATGTGCACAGCTGTGCTTGACCTGCGGTATCCGCTGCAGCGCGTTGCACAGCCTCGATGATCTTGGCGTATCCGGTGCAGCGACACAGGTTGCCGCTGAGGCCGCGAAGGATCTCTTCGCGAGTTGGCCGCGGGTGCCGATCCAGCAGTGCTTTGGTTGCGAGGATCATGCCCGGGGTACAGAAGCCGCACTGCACGGCGCCACTCCCGATGAACGCGCGCTGGATCGGATGGTCTCCGTCTTCCGATAGACCCTCGATCGTCAAGATCTCGGCGCCGTCCACCTCAACCAGTTTCAGTTGACAGGATCTGCGCGTTTGCCCGTTGACCAAGACCGTGCAGGCACCGCAAGTTCCCGTGCCATCGCAGCCGTTCTTCGCGCCGGTCAGGCCAAGGTCCTGCCGCAGATACTCCAGGAGAGACGTTCTGGCGTCCGGCGGCACGGTTCTCGCCACACCATTGACCGTCAAGTGCACGAGCCGGCTCATCGGCAGCCTCCCTCTTTCCATGTCAGCGCGGCCTTCTGTCGCTCCCTGAGCGCGCGAGACAGCTCCTCTTCGGATGCCGTGGTCAGTTCCCCATCGCGGCAGAGGAGTCGACCCTGGACATAGACCCGGCGGATGAGGTCGGGCGATCCGTAGTTCAATACCTGGACATGCGGGTCGCCGCTGGCCACCGATTCCGGCCGGGCCGCGTCCAAGATGACAAGATCCGCTGCTTTGCCGGGCTCCAGAGTTCCCGTAACGTGGTCGATTCCCAATGCGGCGGCCCCGTTCGCGGTGGCCCAGCGGAGAACCTGCTTCGCGGGAAACGCAGTCCCGCTACCCATCGTCGTTCGATTGATGTAGGCGGCGAATCGCGCCGACTCGAGAAGATCCATCCGGAACGCGTCGGTGCCGAGCGCGAGGCGGACGCCGGCCGCCTGAAGGGCGGGAATCGGCGCCACCAGCCCGGCATCCTTGGCGTTGGCGATCGGGTTGTGGACGACGCTCGCTTGCGGGCGCGCCAAGAGGCCCATCTCCGAGTTGGCGACGTAGATCCCATGAGCACCAAGGAAGCGGCCCTCGAGGAGCCCACAGCGCTCGATCAGCTTCACGCACCCCATACCGTCGCGTTCTCTGACGGTCGCCCGTTCGCTCTCCATCTGCGCGAGATGCATGTGGATCGGCAGGCCGGTCTCAGCTGCGACTTCGCCCACGCGGCCGAGCATCTCGGCGGTCAGCGTATTGGTTGCATGAGGGCAGAGTGCGGTCGTGATTCGCCCCTCTGCCGCGTTGCTCCAGTGCTCAGCGAACTCCACCGCCGCGGCGAGCTGTTTCTCGAAGGATGCGCGATCGAAGCGGTAGTCGACGGCGCCATCAAGATAATGCGGCGGCCGATCCAGCGAGAAGCCGAGCACCTTCTGGCCGACACAGGCCCGCAGACCGATGTCCGACACCGCCTCAGCGGCAGCCGACGCATGATGGTACATATCGGCGACCGTGGTCACACCCATCTTGACGGCCTCGGCCGCGGCAGCCCGGCCTGCGGCCAGGACATCCTCCGGCGTGAGACACCCCTCCCACCGGAACAGAGTCGAATAGAACAGTCCCTCGAACACGGTCTCGTCCATCCACCCACGGAACAAGTGCTCTCCCAGATGAACGTGCGTGTTGATCAGTCCGGGCATCACAATGCAGCCGGTGCAATCCACGGTCTCATCCGGTGAGAACTCCACCGGCACAGCGGGCCCGATACCAAGGATGATCCCGTTCTCCACCGCAATCGATGCATCGTGAAACACGGTCGATTCGCGATCACAAGTCAGAAGGGTTCCGTGGGTGAAGAGGCGCCTCATGCGGACTCCTCACCGAAACGGATCGCTGAGACCGGGCAAACGGACACGCAGAGTCCGCATCCTTCGCAGACGGTCGCATCGACCCGGTAGGATGCGTCCTCGGCTCGACGGATCGCGCCATACGGACACACGTCCGCACACCGTCCGCACCCTACACAGGTCTCTCGAGAGATGGTCGCCGTCAGCGATGTTCCCTGCCAATCGCGCTTCTCATACTCCTGACGCTCTTCTTCATCGTCGGTGAAATCGATCTGTTGGAGCGTACGCCCTCGTACGGACGAGAGATCGTTGATGCCGAGATCGTCCATGTGGCGCTCCAATTCGCTGTGCATGCCGCCGATGCGCCGGGGGCCATCGGTAATCAGGTGGCTGCAGACGCCGACGGCCTGAGCTCCACAGGAGATCATGTCGAGGATGTCGCCCCCGGTGGACACACCGCCGGTTCCGACGATCGTCAGATCGGTGTAGTGCGCGACTTGCGAGACGTGATAGAGCGCGACCGGCAACAGCGACTCGCCGGACAAGCGCGCGAAGCCCTGCGGTCCCATGACCGGCCGCCCCGTGCGTCGATCCAGTACCATCGCCGCCTTGAGTGCATCGATCGCGGATACGCCATCCGCCCCTGCTGCGGCGAACGCCCGCGCGAACGCCACCACATCCGAGACATTGCAGCTCAGTTTGCAGAGGATGGGCACGTCCGTGCGCTCCTTCACCCGCCGGATCGCCTCGACCATCGGTCCAGGATCGTCGATGGGCGTGAAGATCGATAGCTCAAGCATGTCGGCGCCCGCTGAAACCACCGGTGCCGCGAGGGCCTCGGCATCTTCGGGCGTCATGCCGATGCTGGCGATGATCGGGATCGGGAGTTCGGCCATTCCCGGCAGGTCCTTGGAAAGCCACGCATCCAACGCCTTGGTCGAGCACCGCTCGGTATTGAAGAAGAACCCGTCTCCCCGATAGAGGCACGGACGTGGGTTGACCGATGGGACGCGGAGAATCGTCTTGGTGATGACGGCGCCGATTCCGGCGTCTGACAGCGCGAGAGTGGATGCGAGATCCATCGAGGGGGGGCCGGAGGCGGCAACGATCGGACTTCGCAAGGTGTGACCGAACAGCTCGACGTGGATGCGGCTCATCGATTCCTCCTGTCGATGACTTCAGAGCCCCAGGCGACGACAGAGACGATGTCCTGTAGGCCGGCGCGGTGGACGATGGCATCGTGAACGTTGTGTGTCCCCCTCAGATTGATCGATCGGGCGTCGAGTGCCACGAAGCAGGCCGCCTTTCCGGGTTCGAGGCTCCCAAGATCCTCGTGAAGACCCAGGGCTCGAGCTCCGCCCGCGGTGGCGTATCGGATCACCGATCGGGAGTCAATGGCATCCGCCCGGCGGCGCGCGGCGCGCGCGCTACGCGAGAACCAATCCATCTCACGGAACATGTCCGGTGACGTGAACATCATGTTGTCGGTTCCCATGGCCAAGGGGATTCCCAGCGTGTGGTATCGATCGATCGGCGGCAGTCCGTCGGCCAACAGCGCGTTGGTCCGCGAACAGCAGACGATGGGTGTTCCCGCCTTCGCAACCGCCTCGAAATCGCTGGGGTCGGGGCAGGTCATGTGGATCAGGAGGTCGGGCGAGGCCGCGAGGATGCGCGCGACCTCCGATTCGCCCCACCGGGCACGGCACGCCGACTGGGCATCCTGGGTTTCCGCCGTGTGAACCGCCAGCTGCGGTCCCGAGCGGCCGTAACGTTGGGCCAGCTGGGTGATCTGATCATCGGTGTATCGGGCGATGTCTCCGATCCCAATGCCCTCTGCGGTCTCGAGGACCGCCTCGATCTGGCCTTCGTACGATGCGTCCGCGGGAAGCACGGTGGCGTCACCGAAGCAGACGGCGCGGATCGGGAGATCGGTGACAGCCGCCCGGAGCGCAGCGACGCCGGTAGCTCCTCCCTCGCGGAACTCCCCGCAGGCGGCGATCCCACACGAGACCATCTCACGAAGGGCTGCCCGAAGGGAATCGACGAGTTCCTCCTGCGAAAGGGCCGCCAATCCTCGGTACTTGATTCCGTCCGGTGGGGAAACGGCCACCGCGGTGGGCAGTCCCACGGCGGCGTCCTTGAGACAATGGTCGGCGAGGTGGGTGTGTGCATTGACGAACGATGGGAGCACGATCGCGTCCGTCATGTCGATCCCATCGCCTGTGTATCCGGTTCCCGCTTCCACGATGATGCCGGAATCAACGGCAAGGAACCCGTCTCGACGCAACCGAAGGTCCTCGCCTTCGAGGAGGAGCATGTTCTTGTAGATCGTCGTACTCATGGGCGCGACTTCCTCCAGTCGAGAATCGACGCGAGCGAGGAAAGCGTGTCCTCGATCAGTCGGCCGGCGACGTGCTCGCCCAGTTCCCGGCTGGCCCCGGCGGCATCCCCGATCTGGCCGTTGGTCGAAAGCTCGTCGGCCCTCCACGGGTATCGGAGACTGGCAAGAGCATGCCAGTCGATGGGGCTCGACGGTGCGATCGCGGAGGGCGGTTCTACGTCATGCCCGGTCAGCGCGAGGAACAGGGACGTCTCCACACGGCCGGCGTGCCAGTCACCCGGAACGCCGGCTTCCTGGACCACGCGACTCCTGGGGATGTCGAGAAGAAGCCCCAGTACGCCGGTGGCTTGGCGCCATCCGCGCAGTGCGGACTCGATCGTTGCCGTGTTGCCCCCATGTCCGTTCACCAGCAGGATCGTCTCTACGCCGTGTTGGGCCAGCGACCGGAAGATGCTGTCCAGTATTGATCGAAGGCCATCCGCAGGCAGGGACGCCGTCCCCGAAAATGCCATGTGCTCACTGCTCACACCGTAGGGAATAGGCGGCAGCACGAGGAGCCTCATGTCCGGGGACGCGCGCTCTGCCAGGCGATCGGCCAAGGCGGCAGCGATCATCGTGTCGGTGGCCAGAGGAAGATGAGGGCCATGCTGCTCGAACGAGCCGCACGGAAGAAGGCATGCGTGAGCGCCGTGCATGGCGTCGGCGGCTTCCGCCCAGGTCATCCGCTCCGGCTTCCGAGCATCGATCACTTGACACCTCCGAACGTCAATCCCTGCACGTAGTACTTCTGGAGGAAGAGCGCGATCAGCAAGAGCGGTACGATGGCGATCGTGCACATGCTGGTCATGTAGGTCCACCCCACGCTCAGCATCCCATAGGTGCTCAGGATTCCCAGTGGAAGGGTGGCCGAGGATGGTGAGGTCAGGCTGAGCGCGAACAGGAAGTCGTTCCAGGAAAGGATGAGGGAGAACAGGGCCGCCGTCACCAGACCGGGCTTGGCCAGTGGCAAGGCGATCGTGCGGAAGGTCTTGAAGTACGAGCAGCCATCGACGCAGGCTGCTTCCTCGATCTCGATCGGCATCGCCTCGAAGTAGCCGACCATCAGCCAGACGGTGAAAGCCGCGTTATAGATGGTATCGATCAGGATAACGGCGGCATGGGTACCCATCAGCCCGATCGAGTTCATCAGCAGACGGAAGGGCAACAGGATGACCACCGGCGGAAGGGCACGAATCAGCAGAATCGAGGTGATGAGGAGGTTCTTCCCACGGAATCTTCGTCGCGCCAGGGTATACGCTGCGGGCACCCCAAGGAGCAGTGATAGGATCGTCGTGCCAAAGGAAATCACCAGGCTGTTCGTCGTGAAGCGGACGATGGGCTTCTTATCAAACACATACTGGAAGTTGGTCATCGTCGGCGTGAAGACCCACTTGGGCGGCATCGCGAAGACGTCGACGCGCTGCTTGAAGGATGTTGTAACCAGCCAAACAAGCGGCGTAAGGAGGAAGACGACCAAGAGCGCAATCACCACGCCGCGTGATACGCCGGACCCGATCTTGAGCATTCTGTGATGCCGGGCGTAGGAGCCTGAGGTCATACTGCACCGCCCTTTCTGCGAGAGCTCAAGAAGACGTTCCGGATGATCAAGAGCCCGATGCCAACGCTTACCGCCAAGAAGATGTTCGACAGCGCCGAGGCGTATCCGACGCGCAGGTGCTGGATCCCGACCTTGAAGATGTGGAAGTTCGTTGTCGTGGTTGCGGTCCCCGGTCCGCCTCCGGTGATCGCGAACACACTGTCGAAGATCTTGAGCGCATCCAGACTGCGTACGACAAGAGCGATTAGGATCGTAGGTCGTAGCAGCGGGATGGTGATGAAACGGAACGCCTGCCAGCGCGATGCACCATCGACATAGGCTGCCTCGTAGGGCTCAATCGGCATCCCCTTCAATCCAGCCAACAGGATGATGGTGATCAGCGACGTCCATTGCCAGACATCGATAAGCACGATGCCTGCCATGGCCAGGCTGCGCTCGACGAAGACACCACGGCCGATGTCCAGCCCCACGGCGCGGATGTAGTAGGTCAATGCGCCAAAGTCCGGATTCAGAAGCGCCTTCCACGTCAACGCGACAACCAAGGGTGTCAACAAGGTAGGGAGTAGAACGACGGTCCGCAGAAGACGCATCGGCCAGGTCTCTCGATTCAAGAGAAGAGCTAGCGCCAGGCCAAGGGTCAGCTCGATGCCGACAGCGGCGACGACGAAGGTCGCCGTATTGATGAACGAGCCGGTGAATTGCGAATCGCGAAACGCGGCGACGTAGTTGCTGAGCCCGACAAAGGTCATGGTCGGGTCTCCCATATTCCACTCGAAGAACCCCATGTAGACGGAGTAGATGAGCGGATACAGGTAGAACACTGCAAGGTAGATGAACAGCGGCGCCATCAACCAGTACAGCGAGTACTTCGACGAGAAGATTCCTTTCCTGCTTAGCACCAACGCCCCCTAACGCGTACTATCGAGCGATTTGGGAGGGGGATCGGATGTTCACCTGCCGCTACACGGCTGATCCGATCCCCCTCCGCCTATTGGGTTAGTCCGAGTAGAGCGCTCGGATCTCTTGTGCCGCCAGGGTCAGGGCCTCTTCAGCCGTCAACTCATGCGTAATCGCCTGATTGACGCGAAGTCCGAGGATGTCCTGAATCTGGTTGTATTCCGGAACTCGCGGACGGTAGTCGCCGTCGCCGTGCATGAACATGGTCAGCATCGTAGGCAGCCACGGCATAGCTTCGTTCAGCTCAGGATCGAGAAGCGTCGACAGCCGGATCGGAGCACCGTCGTTGAGCATCCAATCCTTCTGGATCTCTTCGCTGGCAATCCACTTGATGAATTCCCAGGCGATCTCCTGCTTCTCGGGGTCGATGTCGGCGTTGATGCCGATTCCCCAGCCACCGAAACCGAATGCCGGGGTATCGCCGGCCGCCGTCGGTGTGATGGCCATGCCGGTCTTACCAACGACCAGCGAAATGTCCGGATTCTCGTAGCCGGCGCGGGCGATGCTCCATGAGGACTGCATCACAGACATGCCGGTGCGGTACGAGGTCTCTCGGTCATCCCACCAGTAGTTCGGAGCTCCCGGAGGCGCCCATTCATCGAAGATCTGGACGAAGAGCTCGAGAGCTGCAACGGCCTTGGGGCTGTCGACGTACACGTTGCCTTCGCGGTCGACAATGCGGCCACCGAAACCACGCATGTACTCCATCCAGTCCTGTGCCACGGCCGGGCCGCGAGCACCATTGGCGACCAGTCCGTACTGACCCTCATCAGGACGCGTGAAGAACGTCGCCACATCCACGAGCTCATCGAGCGTTCGCGGGACATTCAGGTCGTATCCGTACTCAGCCTTGAATGCCGCCTGCTCATCGGCATCGGCAAACAGATCGGTGCGATAGATCAGGCTGTTGACGTAGCCGGCCATGGGGAAGGCAACTTGCTTCCCGGCCCACTCGCCCTGTGCCCAGGTAACCGGCAGGATGTCCGGCACGTTCAGCTCGATGTAGTCGCGATTGATCCAGGGCTTCAGATCAACGGTCCAACCCTTCTCGGCGAACTCGCCGGTCCAGACGATGTCGACCGTTGCCAGATCGTATTGCTTCGTGTCTGTCGTGTAGTCGAGCACGACCTTCTCACGAAGCTCGACGTATCCAAGAACGTCCACCTCGACACGTGCGCCGGTGACTTCCTCAAACTGCCGTCCAAGAACGACCAGATGATCGGTAAACTGGTCGGCCATGCTGGCCAGATGAAGGACCTGTCCTTCGTACGGCTTGTCTGCGAGACCGGTCAGTCCGAGTCCAAGGATCAGGACCAGAATCAGTCCCATTCCGATTCGCTGCTTGTGTCTCAACACGTTTTGCCTCCTTGACCGAGTTCACTTGCTTCTGAAACGTTGTACAGCGAGCTTCAGCAGGGGTTTCTCCGGCTAATCACCTCCTCGATCGTGTGGACTGCTAGTGAGAGACGAATCAAGTCGTGGACTTGGTTCTTTGCATTGTCTGCATGAGGATCCGGGCACCAGCTCGACCGGAAGCACTGTTGGATCGCCCGGAGAGTCCGTGGTGCCGATGTGGCGAACCAGTAGGGTCATGGACTCGCGACCGATCTCGTAGACGGGAATACGAACTGACGTCAGCGCCGGATGGATCAGTGAGAGCAGTGGGACCGAGTCGAAACCGGTGATTCCGAGTTGTCCCGGCACGTCGATCCCGAGGGACTCCGCAGCCCGCATCGCGCCGAGTGCCACGAGATCGTCACCGCCCATCAGGGCGTCGACCGAGTGACCGGCGAGAACCTCCGATGCGAGCTGGTAGCCGGAATCGAACGTATACGCTCCATGACGGATGACAATCGGATCGAGCCCCGCGTTCCGCATGGCATCCTGGAATCCACGAAGTCGCTCCTGCGTTGTTCGCACCTCGAGCGGTCCCGCGATGTAGGCGATCTGGCGATACCCGAGAGACAGGAGATGCTGTGTCAGGCAGTGGCTCCCGTGCCAGTTATCGGCTTCCACACCTAGGAGCCGGTCTTGGCAGCGGTCAGCGGCGACGATGCGTACACCCTGATCCCTCAATCGCTGGATTCTCTGCCAATCGGGAGTTCCTACGGGAACGAACACGATGCCATCGACCTGCTCTGCCATGAGCAGATCGAGATAGCGTGATTCGCGCTCCACGGAGTGATTGCTGTCACAGATGAGCGTGGAGTACCCCTCTTCGAAGGCGATGCTCTCGGCGCCGCGCGCCAACAGAGAGAAATACGGATTCGAGATGTCAGGAAGGAGCACACCGATGATATCGCCGCGTTGTCGTCGCATGCGCTGCGCGGACTTGGTCGGTGTGTAGCGCAGTTCGCGGATCGCCTCGAGGACCCGCTCCCTTGTCGCGGGTCTCATGTGGACTGCTGCGTGGGGATTGAGAACACGTGAAACGGTACTCGGCGAAACCCCGGCTCGTTGGGCCACATCGCGAATGGTTGTTTTCTTGTCCATGGTATCGATTTCAGAGAACGATTTCTGAAATCGGTTTCAGACTAGCATGAAACCATTCGGCAGTCAAGTCGTTCCTTGCTGTCAAGCCGGGAAGTGGCTTCAGACTGAAGACCCGCCAGGCCGCCCCGCCATCTGCTGCTGCGCAGCCTCACGCTGTTGCCAACTACGGTCCGTAGCACGTCCCACCGACGCAGCCGCCGCCAGAGCGGACATCGATCGGGAGTACAGATTCGTCGCCGAACACCCACGAGACCCCGACCCCGAGGCGCAGCTGGCCCTGTTCGTAGGTTTCCAGGATCACCGAGATGCCGAGGCCCAGCGCAGGAAGGGATACCGTGCCTGTCTGCCGCGCGAACGAGAACGCGATCCCGGAGAGATCCGTGCGTGACGCGACAGAGAAGTCGTGGAAGTCCGCGGTGAGCTCGACCCACGAATCGGTGAGGCCGGTCTCCTGGAACTCCGATGATACGGTGATGCCTGTTCCCAGAGTTGCGACCAGGGTCGTGCCAAACAGGCGATCCGTCGCGGCGCGGATGCTTGGAACGATGAGGAAGCTGTTCGTGCCGCCTGCGGCAGTCTGAGCCTCAAAGCTGATCGCAGCGTCGATCAACGGGTCGAAGAGCGACAGAGAAAGCGCTGGCAGATCGCCTTGAGCGACAAGCGCAAGACGACTCGTTCCGTACGTGAGGTCCCATTCCCCCTGCAGGCCGAGTCTCAACCAATCGGACGTCCAGGAGAGACCACCACCCATCTGGAAGTCCAGGAAAGGGAGCGCCGGCAGTTCCCCGAAGACGGACAGTGACAGGTGTTCCCATCCGGCGCCGGCTTCGAGACGCGCAAGACCCTCTCCCCATGGAGCGATCGCCGTCTCCGCCAAGAGCCGACCTCCATAGGACAGCATCGCAACCTCCGCGTGCGCTCCCCACGACACAAGGATGACAAGAGCAACTCCGATGATGCTAGCCGAGACGGATCGGACCTTCGGATGGTTCTTCACGCCTCCCCCCT
>Ga0180430_10002410_pt1 | contig 16952 bp, 15 predicted proteins | sample SS_ome_9_FD_132999 | JGI IMG/M metagenome (GOLD analysis project Ga0180430, IMG submission 132999) | Hypersaline lake sediment archaeal communities from the Salton Sea, California, USA - SS_1_S_2 metaG | ecosystem: Environmental > Aquatic > Non-marine Saline and Alkaline > Hypersaline >... | reverse complement strand
GGCAGTAAACGCCTGTTCAACGAGCAGTTCCAGCGCCTTGTTTTCGGTGGAATAGTAGTAATAATCACTGTTCCCTGAATAGCGCCAGATGGGATTGAAATTGGTCTGGAAGAGAATATAATTGTAGTCACCCGCCCACTGGAAGGACCTGTACCTGAACTCTGAGCCATCTTCAAAAGATTTTCCGGCAGCAGAGAATACAAGTGTTTCCTCACCCGATTTGATATCGTGGATCCAGATTTCCTGGGCGCCCTGGTTCATTTTTGTAAATGAATACTGACTGCCATCCCTGATCCACACAACATTTGATGGCCCGCTGCTTCCGCGGAGGCTTCCCGCAGAAAACATCGCTTCCCTGAGGTCGTTGTAATACTTCTTTTGTCCGTCTGCTGAAACAGAAATGGTGGCTGCCACCACCAGTAACATGAAAAACCTGGATATTTTTACCATTTTTTAACGTATTTAATTTGAACATTTAAAGCTAATTAAAAGTCATATATATGAGCAGGTATTTAAAGGGAATTTTGAATATGCGCGGATTTTGACTGATTCCTGTTCGATAATCATTGTGATTGTTATTTCCCTGAGATTACCGCTTGAATTTTATGAACAACAGGTGTAAGGAGTGTTGCTTTCATGCGACTGATTGTTTAAAATATTACACCCGGCGGTGCACATAGTGCGAGTAGGGTTTGGTTGTTTGGTTGGCAGCTATGTTCGAGGGTGCATACTGCCATGCATCGCCGGGTTCTTTTTAATCCATATACATTCGACCTTCAGCCATCACCTGACTGGTCAAAGGGAAGCTTCTTGCACGTTGTCCCCCGCTCCCTTACATGGCTGTTGCGTTTTCAGCAAAAGCCCCGTTCTCAATATTATCTGTGACACTGGGGGAGATATTGGTGAGATGCTTCGGCTGCCCCGCAGGGCAGCAACGCCGGTTCAACCTCCGTGTCTCTGATACAGACCCGGCTTTTTTCTGATAATAATCAGGGCTTCATGCTGGTAAGTTTACTGACCGGAATGGTTGTATGAAGGGCCGAGAAGTGCGATCGTTGCATCAGACTGGAACGATGCAATTCCATTTCTGACCGTTGTGTTTTTTCCTGAATAGCCATCGGTCAGCCTGGTGCCGTCGGGAAATATACCTTCCACGTTGATTTTCTTTTCACCTGCTTCCAGGTCCAGCCCGATAACCACTACGTCAGTTTGTTCCCCAACAGCGTAAGTACGCGCAAAAACATAGGGATCGGGGGAAATCATTTCGTGTACACCGGCACCTACCGCCGGATGCTGCCTCCTGAATCTTCCAAGCTTGCCATAGTGCCCGATCACCTCCTGAACGCGATGTCCGTTCACATCTGCATTCTCACTGATCTTATCCCAGTTCATGAAGGAACGGAGATGGGCATCCCCGTTGGCCCCCGGAGTGAAAAGCAACCTGGAGGATTCATCACCGTAATATACCTGGCTGGCCCCGGGACACAAGAGCAACCTGGTGGCTGCCTCAAACGGATATTCACGCATTTTGTCCAGGGGATCACCATCATCATGGGAACTGATATAGTTCATGACCCCTTTCCCTGCGAGTTCATCATGCAGGATTGACGAGTATTTTGCAAAAATCTCTTCGTAGTGGTTCAGTGCATCGTATTTGAACTCGAAGTTGATGAGGTGATCGATGCCCTCGGCAAAGAAATCGACCAGTGTATCACCGAAATCAAACAGTCTGCCTCCGGAGATCACGTAATTGTAGACTTCACCCACCATGTAGAATGTGTCACCTTCGGGAAACAAACCAGGATGCGCTGCCAGCCATTCGCTGTAGGCACGGTCTGCCTCTTTCCTCAGATCGCTCCAGACGCCTTCTTCAGTATGTTTTGCTGTATCCAGGCGGTAGGCATTGATGCCATATTTCCGGATATAATCCGTTAGCCATTTAATGATGTAGTACTTTGGTGCACGGGGATATCCTGTAGTTGCAAAAAATGCATCCAGCTCAGCCAGTTCTTCTTCAAGCCGACCTTCATCTTTCCATTTTTCAAGCAGTTGGGGCGGGAGCGATACATCATCTTCAGTTTCAGTCCTGATATCAGGGAGATTATCCACCAGTGTGCATTCAATGGTGCTTTTGTAACCTTCGTATGTGCACCGGGGAGATGTTCTTACCCATTCTTCCGGCCAGACAGGGTCCTGTTCCGTCACCGGACCGGTATGGTTGATGATCACGTCCATAATGATCCTGATGCCATGTTCATGGGCAGTGCTGACAAGTTCTTCCAGGTCCGCTTCGGTGCCGAAGTTCGGGTCCAGTGCCGTCCAGTCCTTTATCCAGTAACCGTGGTACCCATAGGTTGCCCCGGTGCCTTCGTCGACCAGGCCATGGTTCTGCTCAAAAAAAGGCGTCATCCAGATGGCAGTGATCCCCAGGTTGGTAAAATAGCCTTCCTCTATTTTTTGTGTAATGCCCTTCAGGTCACCCCCCTGGAACCCGCGGTTGACAGCGGTGGCTCCGGTCCGTCCGTAATTCAGGTCATTTCCCGGATCCGCATTGTTGAACCGGTCGGTCAGCAGGAAATAAACGTTCGCGTTGTTCCATGTAAACGGAAAGTTACTGTCCTGTGTGCTTACTCCGCTGGGGCCCCTGTCTGCACAACCCCAGGTGATGACCAGGGTGAGAATGAGTAGTATTGTTCTTTTGATCATAGAATTAAATTTGACTTAAAGCTAACAGAAAACCGGGGATTTGTCAAGCTGACGGCCCGGAAACCGCCTCAGCCTGGGTTTTGAGAAACATCAGGTTAATAGCAAAAAAAAGGGGTACCTATTTTGAGATACCCCTCTTTACAGTTCGCCAGGTGATCATTACTTTTTGATGGCTTTCCAGACTTTCTCTTCATCCAGTTTTTTGGTACAGAAGAACCAGTCATAACAATGCATCTCGTCCTTGCTTTCCATCCGTTCTTTTGCCGTTCCGCATGAACCTGCGGTGGGAACAATGACATCGTCACCCGGTCTCCAGTCTGCCGGTGTTGCAACACCAAACTCATCGGCTGTCTGAAGTGCGATCAGTACCCTGTGCAACTCATCGAAGTTTCTTCCAAGACTCAGCGGGTAGTAGATAATCGTCCTGATGACACCTTTGGGATCGATGAAAAATACGGCCCTGACAGCTTTGGTTGTATCTTCTCCCGGCTGGATCATTCCATACTTTTTGGCCACCTCCATGGTGATATCTTCAATCAGGGGAAAGGTAACTTCCACATCCTTCATTCCCTTGTATTCGATTTTCTCCTTGATGGTACGCAGCCAGGCAATATGACTGTAGAGTCCGTCAACTGATAAGCCCACCAGCTTACAGTTGAGTTCTTCAAATTTTTCCTCCATCGAGGCAAAAGTCATGAACTCTGAAGTACATACCGGTGTAAAATCGGCGGGGTGACTGAATAAAATAGTCCATTTTCCTTTGTAATCGGATGGGAAATTAATGTCTCCCTGGGTTGTTACAGCCTTGAAACTCGGAGCCGGATCACCGATCCTGGGCAATGATACTACTTCTTGGATTTCTTTTTCTTCCATTGTACAAATTATTAAAGGTTAACTAAAATGATTATTGATTGTGAATTTAAATTTTAAATTTTCCTACCAGCTGAAGCTTGATGTCACTGATTTCAAAGCCGGATATCTTTTTCTCCGTAAAATATGCCTCCAGCATTGCATCAAGTTCGTTATCGTAAAAGTCTTCTATCCTGTCACTTTCGTTACAGTAGAGATGGTGGTGTTTTCTGCTGACTGAATCGTAGAGCATCACCCCCCTGTCTGTTTTGACCCTCTTGAGGATCCCTTTGTCTGTGAGTGAGTCCAGGATATTGTAGATGGTCCCCAGGGCGATATTCGGATGACGTTTTTTGACATATTTTGAAACTTCATCCGAAGAAGGGTGTCCTTCAATACTAAAAACAGCTTCCATCACAGCCACCCGCTGCGGGGTGACTTTGAACCCTGCATCCTTGAGCAGTGAATGAAAATCAGCTTCAGACATGTTCCTTAGTTAAGAATAATTCTTATATAGGAACAAGTAACATGGATTTTTGTTTACGGCGAAGTGTCTTTTTGAGGAACTTTTTCCAGTTTGGACAAATCATAGCCCCTGGTGGTGGCCTCTTTTAGCAGGTCCTGGTAGATATCATTGTCCATTTGGGGTTCCCGGCCCAGTATCCAGAGGTAGCTGCTTGTTGCACTGCCAACCAGCGCCCATTGGTAGTGATCCTTGTCAAGTTTCAGGATTTTGTAATCCCCGTAGAAAAACAGGAAAAATGATACTTTCAGGTGCCCGGTATCGCGATCTCCTGCAAATTTGGCTTTTCCCTCAGCTATTTTATATTTTCCGTCCAGGGTATTTTTGTACCCGGCATTGAGAACCTTCACCATGCCGTTGTCTTTCATGGAATAGGTGGCAGTGACCCCCACCAGGTTTTTCTCAAAAGAGTGGGGGAACCGTGCGATTTCGTACCAGGTTCCCAGGTACCTGTCCAGTTCAAATCCTGCAACAGGGGTAGTGTCGGGGATATTCATTTTTTTATCGGATGGTGCACAGGCAAGGAGGCCGGCGATGATTAAAAGTGAAATAAATATATGTTTCATGACAATATGCTGGAATGTTTACTAAAGGTACATAAGAATGCGGAGAAAGTCAATTAATTCATTGCGCGGCTGTTTCTTCCTGTTGGTACCCAGACATGGCACCGGTAACTAATTGTATCTCTTGTCCAGTTCCTGTTTCCTGGCGGTCCCGAACAGGTAAAAGTGTTTCATGGCTCCATGCAATACATTGCTATACACATATTTTTTATGCAGCCGGTGCAGGCAACCAAGCAGAGGGGAGAGCAGCAGGATCCGGCGCGAAACCATCCAGCGTGCGTCATATTTCCATCCTGAACGTTTTTCCGGATCGGTCCTGGCCACATTTCCGCTGATGATATGACTGTTCGTAACTGCCGGGTTCAGCATGGAGGGTGCATAGGTAAGACCACAGAATTCCGAGATCTTCTGCATGAGAAGTTCGGGGTAGAGCGACAATTCTTCATATCCCGTCCACATCGGATCAATGCCCATATTCCTGAACCTGCGGCGCAGTTTATGGTTTTCAAGGATCCAGCGCAGGACAAAATATGCAACGGGTCTGCCGGTGGACAAGTGCCTGGAATAACTCCAGCTGCGCACATCCCTGGTCAGGAATACCACTTTTAAATCGTGTCTGCGCTGCAGTTCACCAAGGTATGCATAACTGTTCTTCGATGCATCAACCATTATGATCGGCCTGTCATAGTGATTTTCCAGCAGCGAGTGTATTGCCTCGATCCTTTCGACACGGCTGCTGATCCCGCGGAAGAGGTCCGGTACCCGGCTCCAGATCTCGCATTCTGTTGCTTTTTTACCACAAGAACAGAACGAGGTGAAGTGATTGCCCCTTGTGCGGTCATCCAGAAGCGTTTTCAGCTCGCCAAGTCCGACCACCCCGGGAAGAGTTCCCAGTGACATATCCAGGAGGGTGGATCCTGAATGGCCCAATCCGGCGATATAGATGATCTTTGACATGCGTGCCAGTTTTTCGGGAGTACTTTCTTTATTCAGCAATTAAAGATATGTAATGTATACGGATTTGCTTGGGTCAGGCAATTTCCCGACTATCAATTTGTATGCGCACCTTGCCTTACACGAAAGATCATTTGCAAATAGTTATTGATGGCCCCGACGGGCTCGAGGTCAAGATAAAACGACCTGGTGAAATCTTCAAACGCCTTAAATTCATGACCGGGCACAACAAATTCATCGAATATGATGTAATCTCCCGGTTTAAGGTACGGATAAAGGATGCCAAGCGTGAAAAGTGCTGCAGTGTATAAGTCTGAATCAATGTGAACGATCAGCGGGTCTTTAAAATGTATGTCCGGAAGCGTTTTCAGCAGTGTTTGCTGGAACAGTCCTTTGATAAATCTTATCCGATCATCCTGTATATCAGGGAAATTCCCATCCAGAGAAAATCTGCCTGCATCATAGTTCCCATATTTTTCGGGCAGCCCTTCAAAAGTGTCAAAACCCCAGAAACTGGAATCCGGGTGCAGATTGTTTTCGGTCCACCAGCGCAGGGAATTTCCATGTCCCACGCCGAACTCAAGATAGGTGATCTGCCGGTTACCAAATTGGTAGTCGTTGACAAAGGAAGCATACAGCTGCTCACGGTCCTTGTGCAATACCTTCCTGTTGTAAAAATCATTATAGCGAAGACCTGATGTATTGCGATCAATCCATTTTGACATTTTTAACAGGTAGCCTGTATATATCAGTAAGTTGGCAAGAAAGCCGAAGGCCTTGTGTATTTTGATCCTGACCAGGAAGGCCTTGGTCTTTTTTATGAGTTTTACTTTGTTCATTTGCTGTATTTCAATTGAATCTGGTTACAGTATTGATTTAACGGATACGGAAAAACATCAAATGTAATTCATTTTTTTGAGTAGTCCGTTTGCCTCGGGATTCTCTGTAAGTAGTTTCACCCTGTCGTCAGAACCGGCCTTTTTCCATTTTCCGACAGCGTTTTTATTGATTTCCTGTATGTTGCTGAAGAGTGCCCTGTTCTTCTGGACAGTAGTGTGCTTATGCCAGTGCCGGATTTCTTCTGAAAACTCAATTTCAAGGAAATTACAGATGCCTTTCACAGTATTGTCAAAGTCTGAAACAAGATCTTCATACCTGATGGTATGTACGCTCGGATGCTCCAGGTAGTTCATCCCTGTTGCAACATCATCAATCCAGCGTTCCGGAGATACCCAGTATTTTCCGGGATCCCTGGGGTGCCTGGAAAGGACCACATCGCGCCCGTCACGAATGATCTGTATCATTTTAAAATTGCCGTTATGCAGCCTGCTGATCCATTCAATATGCCGGATGTTGGAAGGTGATTTCTCGCAGTACCTGCTGGCAGTGTGTTTGATCTTTTCAGTAATGAAGGTGCGGTACAACCGATACAGCTTGGGTAATTCCAGTTCCGTGCCTTTCTCTCTGGCTCCCTCGAAAAGGTTCAGTTCTCTCGGACAGGCAAAAATTTCATTGTGCGCCGAGAGAACCGACAACAGCAGCGTGGTACCCGATCTTCCGCATCCACCAATATAAACAGGCGGAGCAGTGAAGCGCCGCTTTTCTGTACGGCGACCCAGCCAGGTGATCACAGGTATGAACATTCGCTTGAACATGATTTCCGGTCTGTGCACAAAGGTAACCTTTATTGCTCAGGGAATTCACATCTGCGAAGAGATATCACTGTTCCTTTTTCTTGAAAATTTTAGCTTTCTCTGTTTCAAATTCCTCTTCAGTGATCAGCCCCTCCTCGTAGAGTTCCACGAGCTTCATCAGCTTTTCATAATCGTCGGGGCCTTCTTCTGCATTGGTTTCACCAGCTGCAGATTCATCGCTGGCAGGAGTCGCCGACTGCTGCGCAGAGGCAGGAGCAACTGGCTGAACGGAAGAAGACAGGGGAGGCTGCACGGGACCTGCAGCGGGATCAACAGGGGCCATTCTGAAATTATAATAGTCGCTGTCGTAACGCATGATCGCACCGGTAACAGCATCCAGGGCAAAACCAATGGGACAGAAAACATTCAGGATCACCATCGGTTCAATATCAGTGCCCAGGTAATAGCCATCGGGATAAAAACCATCCAGTTCGAGCCGGATATCCTTTGCATCGTCAATAAATGTGTTCAGGTCCCGGTCAAGTCTCACTTTTGCAGGAGTGGTTCCCATCATCCGGCCGTCCACTATAATATCTGCGCCTTGTGGGGTTGAATCAATGGTTATCCGTTGGGTGGTACCTGTAAGAATGGTTGCACAGCTGCTCATGAACGCGGCTACCACAAGTATTGCTGAGAGTTGAAAGTATTTCATTGTTGTTGAAGTTTAAATTTATAAAAACAGATTCGAATAATTGGGTTTGTTATTTCCTTTACCAAATTCTGTGCCATAACCGTACGCTCTTCACATCATATTTTGCCTGATGATCAGGTATGTGGATTATTTCTCAGTGCTGAAGAAAGAAATGAATGCTTTTCCAGGTCATGTCGACAGCAAAATAGATAAAAACAATCGCGAAAACCTTAAAGGCAAATGGAATAACACGGGGTTGTGACAGGAGTTTCCTGAAATGTGAAAAGACATACGAAATGATGAGTGTGGAAGCAAGCCAACCTGCCTGCACCAGCGCCATGAAGAGGTAATCTCCGAATGGCACTGCCTCGGCCAGTAATATGGCTCGTGGAATACAGATGGTGATCCAGTAGGTCCACAGTACCCCGTTGGTGAGAATCATGATGGTGATCTTCCAGGGGCCGAAAAATACTTTTTCATCGGTGTCCAGTGTCCTGATTTTCCAGAGTCCGGATGCAATCCATGCCAATACTGCTGCACCCGCAAAGGAGAGGAGCCTGAATACCCATTCCTGCAACCCCAGGGAAGTGATCAGCATCAGGCTGACAAGTGCTACGAGTGTTTCAACGGCAAGTGCAATGAAAACAATTCGCAGCGAACTCCTGAACCCCGATTGCAGGATCTGGGTGAAGACAGCCGTGATCACCGGACCGGGAATGAGGCCGCCAATCAGACCAAGTGTTATTGCAGTGATGATTTCCCCGGTGATCATGGAACGGGTTAACTTCGTTTTTTTAAATTGCTATTGTTCAGTAGCGTTTTTACCCTGAACCTGCTGCCGGCCTGCGAACTCCGGGTTGGGCTCTGATGGGACCGGGGCATGTTGCTCCTTCCGCCATTGTTCCAGCATGCGCTGCAGCTCCCTTGTTTTTTCAGACTTTGATTTTTCCAGGTTCACCCTTTCCCCCGGGTCTTCCGACAGGTCGAACAACTCAACGGAACCATCCTCAAAATACTCCATAAATTTCCAGTTACCGAAAATGACAGTACTGCCCGGCCTCGTGCGGAAAATCGAGTCACGGGTATCTGCGTTGCCCGCCTCGAGATACACCGGGAAATGCCAGAACAATGGTCTTTCCGCCGGTTGCTTTTGCTCCAGCAGGAGCGGGGCAAGGCTGATGCCATCAAACTGTTTCCCGGGCAACTGTGCGCCAATAATATCCAGCAGGGTGGGGAAGAAATCGAGGTTCACAATGGGGACTTCGTGATTGGCGCCGGGTTCGATCTGTCCCTTCCACACGAAGAATGTGGGTACACGGATTCCCCCTTCATAATAACTTCCCTTTCCTGCACGCAGCGGCTTTTGCTGCGAAATGCGGTACAAACCGCCATTGTCGGAGGTAAAAATGATCAGGGTCTGGTCATATACACCCATTGCTTTCAGCTTAGCGGTCAGACGACCGATATTGCGGTCGAGGTTGTAAATCATCGTGGCATATTCCGGATGGGACATTCCGGGAGGACCTGGTTTGTCTTTGAAAAGATACACCAGGCTGTCGACCCTGTGAATGGGTGTATGCACCGCGTATGGGGCATAATACAGAAAGAACGGGTTCCCCTGTCGGGTATCCAGGAAATCCATGACATGGTCCATAATGTTGTCCGTGAGGTATTTGTTGCCGGCTCCCTCAAGTTCCACATTGCCATACGGGGGGTAATAGGAGCGGGGGTGACCGTTGTGCCCGCCCCCGATGTTGTAATCAAACCCCTGGTCGCAGGGATCATCGCTCAGGTGCCATTTCCCGGCATGGCAGGTGGTGTAGCCAAAAACCTGCAGCGCCTCTGCCAGTGTTGTCAGACTGTCGTGGAGGGTTGTGGTGTTTTTTTCCGGAATCATACGCCTGTCCCTGCTTGCACCCCTTTCGGATGAGCCAACTGTGTAAATCCCGTGATGTGGTGTGTTCAGACCCGTCATCATGCAGGCACGACTGGGTGCACAGTTGGCTGCCGAAGCATAGGCACGGGTAAAGACCATGCCTTCTGCTGCCAGGGCGTCGATCTGTGGTGAGCTGTAGTAACTGCTGCCCATGAATCCAAGGTCGGCCCATCCCAGGTCGTCGACGTTGATCAATACGATATTGGGAGGCGGTTGCACTGTGTCGGGCTGACTGCAGCCATGGAAAAACCATAGCAAAATGGCGCCGAGGATCGTTGGAACTATTTTCATATTGCTGGTACTGGTACCGACAAATGTAACTAAAAATTCATCACTGCCGTTACCACTCCTGCGCTCTCCCTCTCCTGCGCTCTCCCGTTCCCTGCTCTCCTGTTCCCCGCTCTCCCGTTCCCTGCTCTCCTGTTCCCCGCTGTCCCGCTCCCCGCTCTCCCGTTTTGCAGTTCCCTGATGCGTTTGCAATGAGTTACCGCCTGCTCTCAATCTCCTGTCCACCCATTTTCAGATCATCCGGGCAGAACAAACAGGTAAATGGCAAGGAAGTGTGCGGTGGTTCCGGCAATAACAAGCAGGTGCCATACCAGGTGATGGTATGTGAAGCTGCACTTTTTGTAGAAATAGATTCCGGTTGAATAGAAGGCACCACCAAGGAGGATGAGCATCCATCCTGCAGTGGGCAGGTTCCTGATCACAGGTACAATGGCAATCAGGATCAGCCAGCCCATGGCAGCGTAGATGAACACCGTAAATGTTCCCACTCCTTTTTCAAAATTGACAGGATTGCGGAGCACCAGGAATGATCCCACGGCGGCAGCGGCCCATTCGATTCCGAAGATTGTCCAGCCCAGCGCTCCCTGGATTGTCACAAGGGCAAGTGGGGTATAGGTGCCTGCGATCAGGAGATAAATGGCAATCTTATCAAGACTGAAAAAAAAGTTCTTGACTTTGCCCTGCTCCAGGTAATGGGTCATGGTGGAGGAGAGGTACAATATGATCATAGAGACCCCGAAGACCACTGATGAGACGAGATGAATCCCATCACCATGCCTGGCTGCTTTTACAGCCAGCAGCACGAGACCTGCTGTCCCAAGCAGCGCACCAGCGAAATGGGAGAGGGCATTGGCCATCTCTTCCTTTTTTGAGAACCTCGATATTTCTGTGTATTGTGTCATGAAAGGTTGTTTTTACAAAGATATGGGCAATCCAGACCGGCTGTATCTTTTCCGGTACCCGCATGGGCATGATCATCCCGGAATCAGGTTCATTTATCCCGGATAGTGGGCAATGGTCCCGGCAGACTGCGGAATGGGTTAATAAAAGTATGCAGTGCTGATGTGCGAAAACGTTTCAGGTATGGCTCCGAATGGTTTTCCAGTGCACGCTTGCACTAAGGTTATTTTTGCAGCATCCGAATAGCACTGCCATGTGTATTATTATACTGCAACTTCAGGCGCTTTCTTCCATGCAGACCATTTTAGCGGGAATCAACACGCATTCCCGGAGGTGGGTCATTCTGTTTTTCTCACATAATAGGTCCTGCCATTGAGAATGTATTTTACCAGGCCGGTCTCCCTGGCGATGAAGATTTCCTTTACGGTCTCCTGGTTCCATTTATCAGGTGCATCCAAAAGCTCAAAATGCAACACATCCCTGTACAATGTGCCATTCAGAACTGCGGTATCGAGGAATGTGCATGCAGACTGGATTGTATTCTCAAAGTCGTACCCTTCGCTGGTTTGAGATGATCCGATGTGCACAAAGGGCGTGGAGATTTCTGTAACAATTTCCTGTCCGAGGTCATACCGGAACACCACGTCATTTACTTCCACCCTCAACACATCACCGTAAGGATCCCATGTCGCGGCCCTAATGGATATTGAGAATTTGTCACCGTAGGTGGAAGTGTAGTGGCGGGACCTATATTCTGTGTAGGTGATGTCGGTAGTGATGCCAAAATAACCTCCCCAGCTTTTATCCAGGTAATGGTACTCCGACTGTAACTCGAAACTCTGGGTGATCCCGTAATTATCTTGCACGAGGAATACCTCATCCACCTTTTTCACAGGCAGCCAGCTGTCATTTATAGCATCAATGGTGTAGGTCTCTTCCCTGAAGGCCCAGTTTTCACCACAGGAGAACATGGTGATGGACAGGGACACTGTCAGGAACACCGGCAGCAGGTTATTCCGCCAATTGGTAATATTCATCATTGGTCATTGTGATTTTTAATATTCCTTCCGCGAAATTAAAATAGAGACTGTCGACAGCAATGATTCCCTCCTGTTCCCCATCTGCACCGAATTGGTATTGGTCGCCCAGCCTGTATACTTCATGGTAGAAGCGGCCGCCGATCCGCACGGAATCCACCCGGTCGTAATATGCCCAGGTGCTGTCGGAGACAGGCACCTGGTAATACGCCCTTCCGATCGATATGTCGAGGAAATACATGATGGTGTCCATATTGTTCAGCCGCATGCTGCAGTCAAAGACCGGATGATCCGGACGGAAGCTGGTGCTGGCTTCTTCATACAGGTAGGTATTACAACAATCGAAGCAGACAATCTCTTCTTTGTCCTCAACTGTATGTGTTATGCTGAATCGTATGACACGCCCTGCTGAATGGACAAGCTCCATGATGTCATTGTCTTCGTAGGGCAAACGGTCCAGCACTTCCTGCGGAATATTTCCCATATCAAACATCTTTGGCTCACAGGGCCGGCAGCAGGACATCATCGCAAGTACGATGAAAAGAATGGTTTTCATGTTTATTGCTGTGTTGAGGTTATTTTACTGGTTTACTTTTTTCATAGGCGCTGATCCATTCATTCACAGTCATTCTCTTTACCAGCTCAGCAATAAGATCGTATGGTATGGCATCAATATATTTCAGGCGAATACAGCTTTTTCCCATATCAAGTTTGGTTTTACTGTGTTTCGGGTACTCAGCTACAAACCAACTCTCCAGTTCCTTGTTGGTATACATGCCCATATGGTAAACAGCAATGAAATGCTTCTGTGAACCAATGCTGATGAAGGGGAGCGGGATCTTCGGATCCACGTGGTATCCATCGGGATATATGGAGTGGGGTACCACGTAACTGATCATTCCATAGGTCATGGTCTCTTCAAAACCTTCAGGGAGGTGCTGCCGTATCACTTCACGTAATTCTGAGAAAGCCTTCCTGCGCGTTTCAGGAAGTTGAGAAATATACACTTCGGGGGAATTTGCATCGTATTTCATATTCTGACTGGTTAATGTGTTTTAAGTTTCATTCATTCAGCCGGTCATCCGTTTTATATAATTCCACCCAGAAAGGCAATATGCGTTTTCCGCCGGATTGGTAGAAAGGACGAAGCTGACATTCCATTGTCCTGAAGTCAACGTTTTTCATCTCGATGATATCTGTTTCAACGGAGTTATCTTTATTCAGTATAAAACCATTGGCCTCCAGTTTCAGAATACCAGGCACTGGCACCGTCTCAATGAATTTGAACCGGATGTTGTAATTGCCTTCGAGGATTTTAACGTTCCAATAGGCATAGATATCTTCCTGGCTCCATACGCCACGCTCACCGGCAGCATCGTTCCTGTTCAGGTAAACAGGGTTTTCATAAGGACTTCCGGCAATGATCAGCGGTTGGTCGACCAGGTGCTCTTCCTGCGTCAGTTCGGCGATATGGGCATCAAGTTCCGCTTTCAACTCACGGTAATCTGAAGTCTGTTTTTTAACCAGGTTAACCCGCTCAAAAGGATCCAGGGCAAGATTGAAGAGTTCAAAGGCGGAGGTATCTGCATCGTAGTCACCCTGTCCTGACAGCTTCATGTTGCCTCTCTGAAGGCTGATATTGTTGTATACTTCAGGTAATTTTCGGGTCCAGTAATAAAACAGGGTTCTTTCATCCGGCCAGGATTCTCCGCGTAGCGCAGGTTCCAGGCTCATGCCGTCGATAATGCGATCTCCAGGTAATTCCGCTGTGCATAACTCCGCCAGGGTGGGAAGGATATCGATATGTGCAGCATAATTGGTAATATCCCGGTTCCCCGCGTATTTTAAGGGATAGGAAAAGAGGAATGGTACACGTATTCCGCCCAGGTAAATATCACCCTTTTTGCCTCGCATCCCCGAGACATATCTCCGCTGCTGAGGACCATTATCGGTCATAAAGATCAGGATGGTGTTCTCCTCCAGGTCCAGTTCCTTGAGTTTTGACTGCAGTTTGCGGATATTGTCATCAATATTGGTAACCATGGCATACACCTTCCTGGCGTCTTCCTTGTCTTTTTCACTCATCTTTGGCATCGGTACATTTTCGAATCCTGCCGAAGGATCGATACCCTTGTAAAGCTGGTAATATTCATCCGGGACCTGCAGTGGGGTGTGCGGTGCATTAAAGGAAAGGTAGCAGAAGAAGGGTTTGTCGCGGTGCTCCCCGATGAACCGGATGGCTTCTGAAGCAAAGATATCGGAGCAGTATCCCCGGTAGGATTCCATCTCCCCGTTATGCCAGAGCACAGGGTCGAAATAACTGCTGTCCCCTTTAAACCAGGTTGTGAAATCCCCGACCTGACCCATTCCTCCGGACAGGTGGATCACCGATTCGTCGAATCCCTGGTCCATAGGCCGCGAAGGATAGCTGTCACCCAGGTGCCATTTTCCGAAGATCCCTGTTGCATACCCCTGGTCTTTCAACATTTCTGCGATGGTGACCTCATCGGTCGACATGATCGCACCGCCATTGTATGTATCATGAACCCCTGTGCGCAGTGAATACCGGCCGGTCATCAGGCTGGCACGGGTAGGTGCGCATACCGGTGAAACATAAAAGTTCGTAAACCGGATGCTGTTCGCTGCCAGGGAATCCAGTGCCGGTGTAATGATGTGGTGGTTGCCGTGATACCCCAGGTCCCCATGCCCCTGGTCATCTGTAATTACCAGTATTACATTGGGACGTTCCTGTTGTTCCGGTTGGTTCTGGCCGCGCTGGCAGCCGGTAATGAATGAAAGCTGCAGGATCGCAAGGGCAGCAAAACTTAAAATGTTAATCGTTCGCATAGTGTGCAGGTTTAATCAGTTGTCAGTTACTATTTTATTCTTTTTTGCCTGCATTCCTGTTATAAGATACAGACCAATTGTTCTGAGCAGATTCCAAATCATCTGAAAGGTTGACTCCAATTGAACTAATCCGCAATCCTGATACTTCCATCTCCCTTGCCAGTGCACCTGCCCACGATCAGGGCATCTTTCAAACCCTCCTTATGCAAGGCTGATAAACAATCCCCTGCACTTCCGGCCGGCAGTGCCATCAGCAGACCGCCTGATGTCTGGGCATCACACAGCATCAGCTGTTTTGTCCTTCCAAGAATACCGAAATCAACATCATCCTGAACATGGTCCAGGTTATTGAATGTGCCTCCGGGTACCACACCTGCCGTAGCCAGGCCTTCCACTTCATCGAGAAAGGGCACAGCACTGTAGCTGATTTCTATGTTCGCTGCAGAGGCCCTGCTCATCTCACGCAGGTGTCCAAGCAATCCAAAACCGGTGATATCCGTACAGGCATTCACCGGGAACCGGATCATTACTTCTGCGGCTGTTTTATTCAATGTACTCATTTGCAGGATCACCTTACGTGTGGTTTCAGGGGTGACAAGTCCGCGCTTGATGGCGGTACTCAGAATCCCGGTTCCAATGGGTTTTGTCAGGATCAATACATCGCCTGGCTGTATTCCGAAATTTTTGATCACCTTGTCGGGATGGATCCCGCCACAAACAACCATGCCATACTTCGGTTCAGGGTCCTCGATGGTATGTCCTCCAAGCACCGAAATACCGGCTTCAGCTGCTTTGGCGTGCGCACCTCTGAGGATATCCTCCAGCACAGACATGGGAAGTGTGTTTTCGGGGAATCCCACAATATTCATGGCAAACAGGGGTGTGGCGCCCATGGCATAGATATCACTCAATGCATTGGCTGCTGCAATACTGCCGAATTCATAGGGATCGTCGACTATGGGTGTGAAGAAGTCCAGCGACTGAACGATTGCAAAGTCGTCCGATATCCTGTAAACAGTGGCATCATCTGATGTCTCGGTGCCAACGATCACCCTGTCATCGCCCCTGTGTGGCAACGAAGCAAGAATCTTTTCCAGTTGCCGGGGTTCGATCTTGCAGGCACAGCCGAGCCCGTGGGTATACTGGGTCAGCTTGACCGTGCCTTGCTGAGCGGAGCGGCTTTTACCCGCTTGCTGTCCGGTTTCAGGCATCAGGGTCCGGGCAATGGCAATGAGCTCTTCCGCGGCCCTGTTGATCTCATCCAGCGTAGTGTCGCGCCCTGTGGACAGGCGGATCGTACCCATGGCATACTCGATCGGCAATTTCATGGCTTCCAGTACGGCCGAGACATCGATGCTTTCTGAATGACATGCGGCACCTGCTGAAACAGCTACATTTTCGAGTCTTGATACCAGGGTATTGGCCTCCACATTGGGGAACGAGATACTGAGGGTGTTGGGCAGTGATTTTTCAGGATGACCGTTGCGCCTGGCAGACGGGATTGACTGGTGGATCAGTTCGTAGAGATGGTTCCGCATCCGTGCATAGTGTTCGAAGTGTTCCTGTAATCCCTGCTGCGCAAGCTCACAGGCTTTTCCCAGTCCCACGATTTCCAGGACATTCTCCGTCCCGGCCCTGAGGTTTTGCTCATGATCAGCACCGTGGATCAGTTTCTCGAGGTGAATGCCAGACCGGATATAAAGTGCGCCGACACCTTTGGGAGCGTAGAGCTTATGTCCGGCAATGCTTAGCAGGTCGACCCCCAGGATGTTGACGTCTGTATTGATCTTGCCAACAGATTGTGCGGCATCTGTATGGAAAATAATGGCGTGCTCCCGTGTGATGGCAGCAATCTCTTCGATGGGCTGGATTGTTCCCACCTCGTTATTGGCGTGCATGACCGAAACCAGGATCGTTTCCGGACGGATGGCCCGCCGGAGTTCCCCGGGATCCACCATTCCATATGCATCTACCGGCAGAAAGCTGATTTCAAAACCCTGTTTCTGAAGATAGAGGCATACTTC
>Ga0180430_10002407_pt1 | contig 16963 bp, 10 predicted proteins | sample SS_ome_9_FD_132999 | JGI IMG/M metagenome (GOLD analysis project Ga0180430, IMG submission 132999) | Hypersaline lake sediment archaeal communities from the Salton Sea, California, USA - SS_1_S_2 metaG | ecosystem: Environmental > Aquatic > Non-marine Saline and Alkaline > Hypersaline >... | reverse complement strand
GCTGATCCTGGACCTGAACCGCGCGTCGGACGCGGTGGGCCGGGGCATCGCCGAGCTGCGCCAGATCGCCGCCGGCCTAAAGGCCGTGTTTCTCGGGTTTTGCACCTAGAAACGGAAGAGCCGTAAATGCTATTCAACTACTTCGTGACCTCACTCCAGATCGACTTCATGCCAAACACAGTGAACTCCTCGACAGCGCCTTCCATCTTGAGCGTGATCTTCCCGAGCGGTGCACCACTGCGTTTTTGCAGAAGATAGGTCTCGCCGCGACTTAGGAACACCTCGACTGTCGGGCGGTCGATTAGCACGCGCAGCGTGACCCGCTCGTCCCGCCGTGTCTAATCGTCGCCCTTCCCGCTACCGCGTAGGGAACCGCTCGGAACGTCATAGACGACGCTGCCATCCGCAAAAGAAAGCGACACCTTCTTCCGCTGGCCGCCGACGGGCCTCACGGCAATGTGTATGTCGGCAATTCTCCTGTCGGTTTCAAACGAGATTTCGTCTTTCCCCTCGGTGAGGGTCTTTCCTTTAACCGTGAACAGCTCGCCGTCGTGCAGCGCGTCGAGTTCCCGGATCGGGTAGCCGCGCATGCGGACGCCGTTCGGCGTGTCGTAAAGGGTCAGGTTCAAGGGCAACGTGAATCCTTCTTGGAACGGCGCATCACCGGCATGGAGTCCGCGCGCCCAACCGATGTACACGGCCCGGCCGTCCGGCGGATTGCTGAAGCACTGGCCGGCGTACACCGGCCCGTAAATGAACCGATGCTTGCCCAAATGTTCCGGTTTGAACCGCTGACCATCAAACTCGCCGACAATGTACTGCCCATCCGCGGCGAACATCACCCATCGTCTCTTGTCGGGATTGCCGTCGACCGGCAAACACAGCACCTCGGGACATTCGAAGAAGTTGTCCGTTTTGCTGGTGCGCTGCCACTTCTTCAGGTCGTTGCTCATATAGAAGGCGATACCCCGCTTGCCGCCCAGTTCATCGTAGACGCCGATGCTCCAGTGTCTGCCGGGTGCGTACCAGAACAGCTTGGGGTCGCGGCCGAGGTGGCGAATAATCGGGTTACCCTCCCAGTATTTCCAGGTTCGGCCCCGGTCGTTCGAGTAAGCGACGCATTCGTTGAAATTCGGGAAGGTGCGCGCGCGGCCGGGTCCAGTGTCGGTGAAGGTCAGTATCATCGGCTTGTGCTTGCCGGTCTGGAATCCGCTGCTGTTTTCATGGTCCACATTGCCGCCTCCCGAGTGCCAGTGACCGACGGCCATGGCGGGGTGGCGGTCGGCCACCGCCTGGCCGTCCGGCCCCTGGCCGTTGGCGCGCAATGCCGGGCGAAGTTCGGTCCAATGGATCATGTCCTTACTGACCGAGTGGCCCCAGTACATGTTACCCCAGCGTTTTCCGACCGGGTTGGACTGCCAGAACAGGTGGTACTCGCCGTCATAGTAGACCATGCCGTTGGGATCGTTGTTCCACCCTCGCTTCTGGGAGTGGTGGAATTGCGGGCGCATCGGTTCGTCGTATAACGGCAACAGGTTACGCATTTCGTTGGATGTTTCGATCATGTCGAGCGCTCTGGAATCCGCCGGCAGATGCGCCTTGGCCGCCGGCCCGGGCAACCGCAGCCGCAACGTTGCTTGTTTGCCAACATACTCGGCGAGGTCCAGGTTAGCCCACCAGTCGACTTCATCCTCATCGTGGGCCAGGTAGATGTTGGGCGAATGCACGAGCGTTTCGCCCACGAACACATCGAGGATTTGCATCGTGCTTTTGTCGACGCCACGAAAAGGCACGATTCCACCGTTCTTGATGGGTAGGAGCAGATACTTGCCCGTGATCGAGATTTCGCGGGTCTGCCCCGCCGCGGCCGAGACGACGGCGGCAAGGACTAGAATCGCGGAAAAACACAGCAATTTGATGGCTTGATTCGTTTGCACTCTATTCTCCCTTGCTCTCGGCCCAAATGCTGTCAACTTCATGGAACACCAGCGAAACGAGTTTCACCTCGCCTCCGGTCGCGGAAAGACCAATCGTCGAATCATCGGGCCTGAAGCCGAGGTGATAGGACGCCGAGAAAACGCCACCCGCGGAGAACACCTCCAGTTGTGCCCAGTCGACGAGCATGCGGATCTCCAGCATGCCGTCTTCATCGGGCTTGAGCGTCAGGTCCTTGCTGACGCCGGGAACTCGGTGGACCTTGCCCCCGGGCAGTCCCACGCACATCCGCTGCTGAGCGATGTCGTACTTGAATCTCACGTGGGCGATTCGAAAATCGATGGATTTTGCCGTCGCACCATTCAGATCGAACACGGCCGTCATATCGAATGTCTTGGACTTGATGTCGTCGAGCACGTTCTCGCCCTCTCTGAGCGTCGCACCGGAGAGCTTCGTCGGTTCGCCTTTATAGAGTTGTTCGATGGCCTTGATCGGCGTTCGGGTGATGCGCATCTTGCCGTCATGGGTAACCAGCCCGACGACGACGGGAAAGGTGGCGTTTCGTTCCCAGCCTTGTTCGCCGACGCCGCCGTTCCAGCAGTCGTTCCACGCGATCTGGATCAAGTCATCGCCCGGCAGGTTGGGGCGGAAAAAGGTCTGCGCCGCGTAGAAGTCGCGCCCCATGTCCATCACCAGCGGGTCCTGCTCCTTGACGAACTGCCTGCCGTCGAACTGTCCAACCAGGTAGGCTCCGTTCGCGTCCTGCAGCACCCACTTCTTGTTCTTCGCGTCGCCGTCGAGCGGCAGCTCGAAGACATCGGGACATTCGTGTCCGAAGCCGATGTTGCTCAATTGCTCCCAATTGATCAGGTCTTTCGATCCATAGAATGTGGTCCCCCGCTCATAGATCGCCATGATCCACGTCTCGGTCGGCTCGTACAGGAACACGCAGGGATCCCTCGGGCTGGCGCCGCCTGTCGGGTTGGCGACCGGGTTTGCCTTGTAATCGTGCCACGACTTTCCGCCGTCGTTACTCCAGGCGAGGCAAGTGCCGCACCTGGTGCCGGTGTAGACCGCCACTAACGCCTCTTTTGGCGAACCGGTGATCTTTTCGGCGACGTCGCCCGACACGACAACCCCGCTGCCTGAAAAGACATCATGGCCGCTCACGTTCCGAACCGCGTGCTCCGGGAGGAAGGATCCCTGCGGAATAAGCGCCACCCCCTCGTCCATCCAGTGCAGCAGATCCTTGCTTGTGGCGTAACCGCCGTGACGATTCCTCTTGCCCCACTGATAAATCATGTGGTACTTGCCGTCGTGGTGAATCAAACCGTTGACGTCGTTCATCCACTCCGACGCGGGACTGAAATGAAACTGTCCGCGGAAGTCTTCCTTGTAGTCGATCTCTTCTGGATGGGGGTCGAATTGTGCGTAGGACGCGGCTGCCAGCAGTGTCAGGACGATGGCCGAAGAAAGTGTTAGTCGCTTCATGGTGTCGTGTTCCTTTGAGTTACTTGCCTTTGTAGACGCCGTCATCTTCCTGGCTGCGAGGTTCGATCCAGGCGTTGTCCATGAGTTCGCCCAACGTTCTTGCGATGTCGGGGTGCTGGTCGGCAAGATTGTTCTTCTCGGCCCGATCTACGCTCAAGTCGTACACCTCGACCTTGCCGGATTCGTGCTTCATGCCCTTCCACTTGCCACGGTGCTCGGCGGTGTTCGGATTCACCTCGAACTTTCCGCTGCGCCGGATGCCCTTCCACTTGCCCATGCGGACGCCTTCGTTATGAAACCACGAGTCGTCCCAGTACATGTATTCATGCTTCTTCTGCGTTCCCGTGTCGAGCAAAGTCGGAACGATGGAAATACCGTCGGTGTCCTGGGGCACGGCCTGCGACGCGCCCGCCAGTTCGGCCAAGGTAGGCATGACATCGGGGAAGTACCACGGGTGATCGCTCACTGTGCCAGCCTTGATCTTGCCGGGCCAGCGGGCGATCATCGGCACACGAATGCCGCCCTCGTACATCGAACGTTTCTGGCCCTTCATTTCGCCGCACGAGTTGTGAATTCCCTCGAACCGCCGAGCCCCGCCATTGTCGGAGGTGAAGAAGATGATCGTGTTGTCGTCGATGCCGAGCTGCTTCAGCAGGTCGATCAGCTCACCCACCTGCCGGTCGATCATGGAGTTCATGGCGGCGACCACCTTGGCGTCCCTCGGCCACGGTTTGTCTTTGTAGAACGCCCAGGCGGGATCATCTTCGGGAAAGTCGTACGGGCCGTGAGGGAGCGTCCAGGGGCAATAGCAGAAGAACGGACGGCTCTTGTTGTTTTTGATGAATCGGACCGTCTCGTCGTAGATCGCCAAATGCGTGTAACGTCCCTTGAGGTCGACCTTCACGCTGTTGCGGAACAGGTGCGTGTAGTAGGAGTGGGCGTGCCATTGATTGTAGTAACCGAAAAAGACGTCAAAACCGTGTCGCTCGGCCGCCCCTTTCTTTCCCTGGTTCCCCAGCCCCCACTTGCCGAAGCCGCCGGTGGCATAGCCGGCCGTTTTCAGCACGTCGGCTACTGTCGTTTCCCCAGGCCACAGTGGAATGCCGCCGCGGTTGTCTCGAACCGGGGTGTGCCCTTTGTGGTAGCCCGACATCAGCACGCTGCGCGAAGGCGCGCAAACCGTGCAACCGCCGTAGCAGTCGGTGAATTTCATGCCTTCGTCACACATCTTGTCGATGTTCGGCGTCAGGATCGTCTTGCTGCCGAAGCAACCCAGATCGTGATAGCCGAGGTCATCCACCATAATGAAAATGATGTTGGGCCTGGTAGCCTCCGCGCCGCGGGCCGTCGTGAGCAACGAACAACAAACGGCAATTGCCGCGGCGGCCAGCAATCTCAAGAAGCTTCTATGATTGCGTGAACGTCGGGTCGCCATAGTGCGTTTTCCTTGCGGTGTGGGCGGATAGGAGGAAGGCTGGTTCGGGAAGGATGCGGTAGGAGTAAATCGCGGCTCGGCCGGCTCACACGGTCAACGAACTGAATGGTCACCAGATCACAATATGTCTACTGAAACACGTGGGCGGGCCGGTGTCCATTGTCAGATTTCGGCAATCGGTTTCGTTTTTTCGTCAGCCTCCGCTCGGCCGAATCTCGATATCTTCGCTCAGAATCGCCCGAAAACACCGGGGCGTCGCCTTCGGTTCGAGACGGAAGGTCGAATGAGTAACTTTCTTTGACGACTGGCTACCTTTTTTCCCACGGCACGGGCGGTTCGGTCGCGAGAGCGTCCTCCAGCGTGGGCACCGGCCGGAAGTTGGGGTGGTCGCGATGCTCGATGCGAATGCGACCCCAGTACGAACCGTAGTACACCGCGTTCGCGTCGACCCAGGTTGTGATCTTCACGTAGTCTTCCAAGGGCAACTCGTACTCCATGCCGGTGCAGCCCTTGTCGAGTTGCTTGATTAGGGGCGAAGCGTGTGAACCAACGGATTTCGGCGGAAGGTATTCACTACCGCCAAAATCACTGCCTTCATCCGTCGTCTTCACATAGCGGAGAAGCCTTTCGTAGGATCGCGAGAAGGCTACCGTCAGTTCGCCTCGCAGATCGAGGCCTGCCATCGTCCGCTCGCCACCGTGGCACTTGACGCAATGCTTGTCGAGGACGGGTTGCACGTCGGTAACGAAATGAATCGGCCTGGCGGCCGTATCGTCGCCGGGTTGTGGTTGCGGGTGAACCGGCGGCTTCTTGAGCGCCAGCGCCGAGCCGACCCGGTCGAGCGGCGCGTCCTGCGGCGTTTCATGACAACCGACGCATCCTCTTCGTTCGCCGGGCATGTAGTTGACATACGTCCGCTCACGTTGTACTTCCCGGTACTTTGCATCGAGCGCCTCGAAGTAGATGTTTCGCCCTGCGGGCACGTAAAAGTGCGCGCTGCCGTCTTCCTCGACCGGCACGACGCCCCGCAGTACTTTGCCGGCCAGCGCGCTGCGCGGGCTGATCAAGTAGACCAGATTCTGGTTGGGTTCCCACAGCCGCCGGCACGACCAGGGCCGCGGGAGCTGCTCGAGAATTCTTAGGTACTTCACCTCGCCCGGTTCGACGCCCTCCATGCCGTGATGCACGTCTTGCACGAAACAGACTGCAAGGTCCTTTTCTGCCAGACGGGGGTTGAGTGTACTCGGCACCACCGGCGGACGCTCTTGCGAAACGAGCGGCGTAGGCTGCCAGAGGGAGTGCTCATCGCTGGCGAGCAACGGCCAGTGATTGCCCGAGTCGTCAAGCAACATCAATTCGTACGCCGTGGGATCGTTCCAGCCACGGTCTCGGTTGTGGGAGACCAGGAACAGGTCTTCGGCCAGCGGGTGGGGATCCATGTAGAGTGGGCCGTTTCCATGACGCATCCAGCCCTGGCCGAGAAAATGGTTCCACCCCGGCTCTTGGCGAATATCGACCCACCAAGTGACGAAGTGCATCGGGTCTCGTGTGCGGACATTCTTCGCCGTGTCGACCGTGATGACTGTGCCGATTCCACTCTGTGGAAAATGGGGCGTGCCGAGCATCACCAGTTTGCTCGGCTGGCCCGGGATGGGCCGGCCGTGCAGCATGGTCGGCGGAAACGGAATGTCGTTCCCGTAGATCTCACGGCTGCCGCTGCCGTCGGGCTTCATGGCCCAGAGACACTTGATGCCGAGTTGGCCTTTGTCGACGTATTCCCAACGACTGTAGGTGATCCACCCGTCAGGCAGCACGGCGGGGCTGAACTCACTGACGGCGCTGTTCGTGAGTTTTTGGATATTCGCGCCGTCGGCGTCCATCTTGTGAAGCACCGGCACAGTAAGAAAAGTGCCGCACAGCACGCCATGCTGCGCGCGGGTCGAGGCGAAGAAGATCGAACCATCCGGTGCGTAGCACGGGTGCATATCGTCCGTCTGGTGGAAGTAGTGGCTCTGGTTTCCTCCCGTGTGCTGCCGGGAGTACCGCTCGATCCGCTGCTTTTCGTCCGCAGGCGGAAAGGTCAACTGCCGCAGTCCCGTGCCGTCGATATTCACCGCGAAGATACGGAACCCCTCGATGGGCGCCTTCTTCCAGTCGATCACCAGCCGCTCCCCGTCGAAAGAGAGCGTGAAGCGGCCAAAGATTCCGCCGGCCATCTCACTGTCTGCCGGGAACAGGTCCTTCACCTCGCCGGTTGACAAGTCGAGAATCGAGATATTCCCGCCGTAGCGAGAACAACCGTCCAGAAAGTCCGTGTAGAAGTGCGAACTGTGGAAGGTAAAGCGTTTGATGAAGACGATCTTGTCGAAGGGAAGGCTCGGGCGAGAAGCAGCGTCGCGGTAACGGTAAGGGAGCATGCCGTCGACCTTGGCTTGTTTTTCCCGATCGCCGTGATAGACCTGCTCGTCCAGCTTCAGCTTCTTCGTGTTCTTGAGGAACCACTCGGCCGGTCGGCCCTCGGCGGGAGGACGCGGCCGGAACGGCGCAGGCTGCCGGTAGTATTTGGCGAATGGATCGGCATCCTCCTTCAACAGCGCGTCAAAGGCCTTCCGGTCCCAATCGGCGGCGCTTGGCGAGATGACCAGTCCACAAAGGTGGGGCATGTGTCCGGCGGCGTCGATCTGGATCGTGTTTTTGCCTTTGACGAAATCAAAAGGCCCAGCCGTTTCCCAGGCGAGATGCTCCTTGCGGAAGCCGCCGGTGTGTTTTCCGAGAAACGCGCCGTCCTGCCGCCGGCCGTTGAGCGTGAGGGCCACCGGACGACTATCACCGGACGCATAGTAGACGTGGAGGTACCGCTTGCCAGCATCCGCAACGTCTACCTGCCACTGCTGCATGCCGCCAGTGCCGTGGCAGACGACGAGCGGGTAGTACTCGGCGTCGTCGACAGCCAAGCTCCCCCTCGTCGCGGAGTGTTCGCGGGCAGGGACAACAATATCCGCGCCCCATCCGCCCCGCGCGAACAGCAGGCATATTGCTGCCACCGTGAGTGTTCCAAGTTGTTTTCGTTTCATGATTTCTCCTCTACTGGATGGCACCAGAATTGGTTCAATCCGTTTCCGCCGACAGGCTCGACTCCGTTTGTTCCGGTTGTTCCGTCGTCGCGCTGCTACGCCATATGGAGCGCAGTTTGCTTACTCTCAGGGAACGATTTTTCGCATTCCCACCTTCTGCATAGAGTTCGGGGCCGGTCTCCCGGTTCTTCGGCACGAAGCAACACGGTAGCGCCGCCTCTCCATTGTTGACAAACGTCTCGACGGATGTGAGATCCACCAGGATGCGCAGTTTGATTCTGCCTTCCCTTGACGTGACTTTCGCCACGGCACCGAGACTCGTGACCTTGTCCGCCGCGCAGGCGACCGATGATTCGTGAAACCGCAGGCCGAACTCCGTGGCGTCGCCCATTTCCACGTCCAGAGCGATGTCGAACAAGTCGCCAGAGAGGTCAGCGAGCGGGCTTTCGCCCGGCTTGAGGATGTGATCTTCCAGCTTGAACGAACTGGTACGGATTGCCCGCGCGGGACCGGGGCCGCCCTGTAGCAGCAGCGAGAGCGTTCCGATAATGGTGGTTCGTGCTTTCATGCATTGCCTGGCTTTTCCAGTGTGTTCAGTCCAAGGTAGCCGAATTGAGGCATCCTACTCGACGGGCTTCAGCGCAACATAGTCGATCCCCAACATCAAAAGCTTTTGCTGGATGTAATTCACATCTGCATTACCGCCGGTCAGGCGGAAAGTCAGTTGGTGCGTGCCCGGTGATAATTCAACCGTTCCAAGATCCAACCGTGGGCTGGGAGTCACGTTTGGGCTGTACAGATCGACCCCCACCTTCAACGGTGTCCCGTCGAGCAGTACGTCGAAAACACCATAGTGTGGCCCCATCGTAAGACCGGCTGCGATCGGTCCCTTGTAGGGTGCTGCGACCTCGAAGCTGACTGAGAACACATTGCCGACTTCGCCCCTCCATGGCAGGTGGAACTCGTTGCTCCAACTACCATCCTCTGAACTCATCCGTTGCAATCGCTGGGCTGCCCGACGGTTGTAACTCAAGTGAAGTTCCGCCTCGTACACACCGCTGGCGGGCGTCAACAACGAGGGGTCGGGCTGATCGTAGTAGTCCACACGGTTTTCAACGGGGACCGGTCCGTAAGGATCAGACTCTCCGGCCGTCTGATACCAATAAGCCGTGCAAGCGTACAGAAGCGGCCAGCTATTGGGATGGTACTTTTCCATTACGGCTTCGAAACGCTTTTGAAACGGCACGCTGTCGGCAAGTTGGAACCGGTTATTTGACACGTGTCCCAGGCTGCTGTTCTTGTTCAGCGGTTGGTTCGCCAGGGCGCTTTCGTACTCGACTGGATCGTGGGCCGCCCAGGCGTAGCCGAAATAGTCTTCACTCCCGGTTCCATAGGTCGAAGGCATCTTTTCCCCGTCGACGAAGAATTTTTCGTCTCCTTCACCCCACCACCAACCGCCGGCGGCCGCCAACATCGTGTCATAAATCCGCGGCGAATACTCCTTCACATCCGCGTCGAGCACCTTGACGATCCGTCCGAACGGATTGGGGTTCCAGATGTGCATGTTGATTCCCACGAAACGACCGCGGCTCTCGGTTACAAGCAGCGGCCAATCGGGCCAACGATCGCCATGCGTGAACCGCTTCTTGTCGACGCCCGAGTAGTCATCGCGGTGCCATTTCGCATGAAAACGCAGAAGCGGCGTATCGTTTTCGACTTGTTCGTGTTGGACGTGAAATGAGAGTTTCCGCGTTTTTTCACCTTCGTTGGTGATCATCATGCGGGCCGATTTCTTGAAGGGCATGTACCAGTAAGCGTAAAACCCCTTGTCGCTCATGCCGGTCGGAAGGGACTTGAATCGATTGATTCCCGGCGCGGTGCCGAAGAAGTCGCCGAGCGGCGTCCACACCGCCGGTTCCGTCTCGTCGTCCCAGAAGAGAGAAAGCGTCAACTCACGCAACGTGCGGATCGGGTTTTCATCCGGGTATGGGCGAACGACAATTTGCGTGAGCGCCCGACGGCCTGTCACAATACAAACGTCAACAGAGTCTCCGGGTTTGATGACGACCGTCTTGTCGAGGGACTTGCTGTCAGGTCCGTTCGGCTTAGGATCCGCGCCGCGATTACCGAACACCTCGTTGGCTTTTCGCAGGGCCGCCTGATCGTCTTCGGTGAACTCGCCGCGGAAACTGGGGATAGGCGTCCCTTCTGGGAATCGCGAGTAGGTGATTTGGTAGTACATTCCCCACCCTTTTTCGAACACGACCTTACAGGACTTCTGGAAGGGAATCGGTATGAAGCTGTTTCTGCCCTTCGACATCGTCAGGACCAACTCAGGATAGGCGAACATGCCCTCTTCGCCGTTCATGAAGTCCTGGTAGGGCATATCCAGTGCCGGCTGGTCCTTGCCATCGATGAAGATCTTGATGTGACCCTTACCCGCCGACGCGGACCAGAAGCGCCAAATGACGCCCGGCCCGTCGATCTCCGCAGCGACCAGGCTGTCTCCCTCGCGACGAACAGCGCCGCCGCCATCCCAATTGAATTGCCACTGCTCATACTCGCCGGTTTCGCTGTTGTACCGGGACGTTCGGTTGTAGCTGGAGAAGTTGCCGGCTTGTTCCCCTGCAATTGGCGGTTCGGCCAGGCTCTTCAGGTCGTAAAGCCGCGCCACAACGTCGCTGTAGGTCGGTTCGGTTTGCGCTAAACTACCGCTAACACAACCGGCTGAGATGATCACCATCAACATTAGTCGTTTGTACACAGTTAACCTTTACTTCTTAAGCGGCCTGACTACGTTGTAAATACCGTCGCGCGCCATGCACGCAAAAAAGACGTGTGTCGGGATACCGTTTTCAAAGAGTATCTGCGGCCTTTCACAACGCCCGGCCCGGAGGATGCTGCCGTCGGTCCTTTCAACCTTGCCGGTGTACGCCAACGGAGGATCGGCCAATTCCCAGTTCAGCCCGTCCGACGAAGAGGCGACGAACCCGCTCCCCCAACCCACCGGGATCTTGCCGTCCATGGATTTCACCAACATGTGGTAGTGTTCTCCATCGAACCAGACGTACGGATCTTCTACATGCGCCCGCTTGCCTTGAAACATAATTTGCGACTCTTCATTCAGGCGTTCGTACGGACCCAGGTAGTGATTTGCCTTGGCGACGCCGAGAATCAGTTCGTTTTTCTTCTTCTGTTCGGGGAACCTCAGTGGTGAACTCTTATAAACGAGCAGCGCGCTTCCATCGTTGTGCAAGACCGGGGCGGGATTGCTGGTGATCGACGTGTCCCACTTACCTTCGCGCGGCTGCAGAACAGGAGCATCCGACCGTTTCCAGGGGCCCAACACGGAATCGGAAACGGCGACGCCGATTCGCTTGTTGTTCCAGGCCTGCTCCCATTCTTCTTGTGATGGACGTTTGGTTTTCGGTTGCTCGAAATCATAGGTCGTTCCCGTATAGAACAACACGTACTTGCCCTTGTGGCGCCGGATCGTGGGATTGAAGGTTGCCATGCCGTCCCAATGCTCGCTTCCGCGTCGCGGCAGAACGACTTGAACGAAACGATAAGGGCCTGTCGGCTTGTCGGAAACAGCCAGCACGAGGTCGCCATTGGTCACCCAGGAAGGCATGGCCGTCTTCTTCGGCCAGCGGGCCGCAAACATGTAGTAACGGCCGTCTTCGGCCTTCGTCACGGAACCGCCCCAGACGATGTAGTCCTCAAGTCGGAACGCCGGTTCCATGGGCGACGGCGCCCAGTTGTCACCGAACGGGTTGGCTGGAGCCGTCGACGCGCACGCGATCAGCATAATTGTCCACAGCGATGCAGCAACGCGTGAATGAGTTTTCATGTTTCACACCTATCTGTGCAAAGGAAACGAATGGCTTCGAACTCGAAACGGCATCGTATTCCGCTGAATCATGAGCATTTCTCGATCGCTTGTTTGAGGTCGACAATTAGATCCTCCGGCTCTTCAAGGCCGATTGACAGGCGGGTGAATCGCGGTGGAATGCCGCGCGACTCTTCCTCGTCGCGTGCGATAATCCTTGTGACCGGGTCGCCCAAACTAGTGGCGTTGATAATCAACTTGACGTGCTTGCCCAAGTTGCAGTGGAGGGCGTCCTTCTTCCACTCGACACCCAGCATACCGCCGAAGCCCTTCGGAGAAGCGGATTCCGCATTCCGGTTCCATTCCGGCAAGCCGCCGTAACGTACACGGGCGACCGCAGGATGTGATTGGAGAAACTCGGCAATCATCTGGGCGGAACGACAGTGCTGCCGCATTCGCAGCGGAAGCGTTTTCATACCCTGCGTAACGAGGAAGGCGTCCATCGGCCTGAACAGACCGCCAAGCCAGTGTTGCGCTCGTTCGATCTTGCCCACGAGGTCCTTCCTACCGGATACAACTCCCCCCATTGCGTTGCCGTGGCCGCCGATGTACTTCGTGACGCTGTGGATCACCAGGTCGGCGCCAAGGCGGAACGGTTGCAATAGGTAGGGCGTCAACCAGGTGTTATCCACGATCACCGTTGCACCAGTCTGCTTGGCTATTTTGATCAGCGCAGGAGTGTCCAGTACCTCCATTGTTGGATTTACGTAGGGTTCCCAATGGACGAACATGGCAGGCCTGGCCTGCAGTGATCTCGACAGATTTTCGGGAGCGGTCAAATCCACAAACTCAACCTCGACGCCCCAGGACGGCAGATATTCGCGGAACAGGGTCATCACCCAGTCATAGTTGCAGCAGTGGGCTACCATACGATCACCCGGCTTGAGTAACGACATATAGGTCTGCGAGATGATACTCATGCCGCACGGTCCACCCACGGCGGCTTCCGTACCTTCCATTTCCATCACTTTGCGTAACAACGATGCGACGGTCGGATTGCGGAGGTTGCCCGGCCGCTGGTACGCCGGAGCAGCCTTGTCCTGGCTGAGTGGCGTCACCTGGTAGCCGGGCTGCTCGCCGTGATGAATCACTTGAGATCCAAACTGCCGGCCCGAGCGGGATGCAAAACGCTCGTCAACCAAATTCTCCGCCGGATCAAAGTTCACCGGGGCGGCCGTGTCTTCGTCTGCCGCCAGCGATGCCGCTGGAACAACGGCTGTGGTCCCCAACAAGGCTGTCGCCTTCAAAAATTCTCGTTTGTTTAGTTGGTTCATGATGCGTTGTGCTCCACCGAGTGTTTCAGGATCGGTTAATCGCTGGCATCAGTTTCCGGAGGAGTGTCTGCCCAAAACCGGCGACTGTCCAAGGATGCGAATTACTACTTCTTGCAGATCACCAAAAATAGATTGGTTGTTGACGTTCATCTGCTGTTTGGACTACAGAGTTTTCATTGCCATATCCAAGGACAAACCAATCAATCGCTGCGCACGGTTTGTGACACGTGTTTTGGCTTGCCGATCGCGATTCCTTCTTCTTTAACCGTTCCGTCTGCGAATCGCACCCGTAGGGTGTAGTTACCGGGTTCGCGAACTGCGAGATTGACGGCATCGGGGCCGCGGCAGCCGGTGAGAACTTGGGTGCCGACGGTGCGTCGTAGCGTTGTCTTTCCATCTCCGTCAATTACCTGCACATCGGCTCCGAGTATGCCGTGCCCCTTCAGAGAAACCGACACGACGCATGTTTGCTGGAGCTTCTTCGCATGGTAAGTCGGATGCTCTGTCGGCTTGCGCATTTCCGCGGCGTCGCTGAGTGTGAGCGTGACCTCGCCGTCAGCATGCCCGAGCAGCAGGTCGTTCATGCCATCGCCGTCTACGTCGCCAGCGGCTGCGCCCCATGCGCCCTTTTCATGGGTTTCACCGAAACAGGTTGGATCATAAAGCGCGGGATCCATAAACGAACCGTAGCCTCGGTTGGTGTGGAACTGGTTCTGCTGATTCTCATCCCGAGAGATCGTATACAGGTCAACATAGCCGTCCATGTTCAGGTCCTCGGCCAGGGTCGCGATCTGTCGACTGGCGCATAGGCCGATTTCGTTGCCATCGACGCTGACGTCCCGTGCCTCACCGTTCACTTTGGCGACGATCGCGAGACTGCTGTCGCCGGGACTCACGAGATCCAGGGCACTCTGTTTCCAGATCGTCGCGAAGCAGCCTGCACCCGTCTTGCCGGGCTTGTAGTCAGGTGCGCAGCGGTAGTCGAACCGTAGGTTGTGTTTCAGTGGTATGAACTTGCCCGCCTCGCCTTGCAACAGGATCAGCCCTTGCCCCGTGGCGTAATAGAGGTCGGTGTTGCCATCGTCGTCGAAGTCACCGGGCGCAAAGTAGCCGTTTCCGCCTGCCCCGCACGCTTCATCGGTCAAGCCCAGTTGTTCCGTTGCATCCACAAAGTTGCCTTTGCCATTGTTTAGTAGCGCCGTGAGGCCTCCGCCAACATGCGAGAGGAGAATGTCCGGATGGCCGTCGCCATTGAGTTGAACGAACGACGAAACTTTCAGCGGCATGTCTTTCGCGAGTTCCGGCAAAGCAGCTTTCGCGAACCGGCCCTCCCTCTTGAGAAAAAGCTGCGTATCGATCAGGAGGTCGCCTTGTCCGTCGCCGTCAACGTCGGCCAAAGCGCAACTTATTCCGGCAACGTCCTTCAAACCAATCTCTTCTGTTGCGTCGCTGAATTTCAGCGAGTCGCCTTGCAAATATGCGCGAACGCCGGCTTCGCTGCATGCAAGCACATCCAGGTCGCCATCGCCGTCGAGGTCGTATAGGGCAACACCGCGGGCGCTGGCCGGTAACGTACCGACCGTGACGTGCCGATTCAGACGAACGGTCGGGATGGCCGGAAAGAAGGCCGTGCCGTCTTGCGTATCCGCCATCATATCGGCCAACCGCGTTGACGCACCATTGAATGTACCGACCATGACCTGCTCGCTGGCCGACTGGTAGGTCCACTGCGACGGCTTTTCCATGTCGGAAATCCGCGCATGATGCCATTGCCGCTCGCCGCAATAGAGTAGAATTTCGTCCTCGCCTTTGCCTCGCCGGCCCTTTTTCCCAACGAAGGCGACAATCGTGCGCCCCTCGACAGCGACGTCCCAAATATTCCAATCGTCATTGGCATCGTGAGCCAGCTCGTCGCGATCGTCCCACGCCGGCACGTCGATTGTGATTTCCTTGCTTTTAAGCTCACCCCGACAGACGGCGGTGACCTTGAGCTTGATCCGTCCCGACTCGACGTCATAGTCCTCATCGGTTAGTTCGGCCGACACCACCTCGGCAGCCAGGACGACGTTGTATCGCTCGTACAAGTGAATCGGCTGCAACGAAGGGTTGACCAGTGCCTGGACGCTCGTGGCGAGCAGCAACACCGATACGGCAACCATTGGGATTGTTCTGATATGCACGCTTCTCGCCATTTTCGTTTCCTCATCGTTTCTGTTTGTGAGATTACTCGTCGCCGCTCAAAGTCGGCCACAGTTCCTTGTCATGCATAGGTCGATTCGGCAGAACACCAGGGTTCATTCCTTTCACGGATTTGGAGAATAGACCACCGTCCATCGGGAGGCCTCCTCTCGCGGCGACTTTTTGATCTCCAGGTGTTCAATCCGCTGTGGTTTCCGGCCGGGAGTGGACAGCGTTAGTTCATACTCGCCATAGAATCCACGAAAGGTCGTAAGGCCGTCGTCATCGGTATCGAGGCTTGTTTCCGTCCACCAGTCTTCCGTGATCAGCTTCTTCAAGACCTTGTAGGCGGGCTTGGGCGACATGTCCTTTCGGAGCAGACCGGCTGGCGCCTGCATCCAGGCGTGGGCGTCGGTCAGATTCCACCAGGTGATCGCTTCCACCGAGGGATGCGAAAAAAGCAGGGTGTAGATTCGCGCCGCCTCGTGGGCTTGTTCCTCCTCGCCTTGGGAGGTTGACGGCCAGGGCTGGGGCCGGTGCCAACCCTTCTTGCCCGACAACACGGTGAGTTCGGTGAAATGTATCGGTTTGCCGAACGGAGAAAATCGCTCGCACACCGCCCAGAGTTTTGCATTCGACCAATTCCCACCGTGCATGTGCGACTGGAGCCCGATCACGTCGTAGAGTGGCTTGCCGTTATCATCCACGACGCCGCGCGCGACCTCGGCAAAATCATCGCCGACGTGGAAATCGTTGAGCACGAGCGTAGCGTCCGGATTGGCCTTTCTCGCGATGCGAAAGGCCCGGCGGGGCAACTCGATGCGGCCGACTTCTTCCCACATGGACGTCATATCTGGGGCTCGCGACCTGTTGGGGGCCTGCGCGAAATTGGTGGTTTCGTTGACGACGTCCCAGATATCGACCTTGCCGCGAAACCGGGCCACGCAGTTCCCGACATGGGCCAGTTGAAGCTTTTCGATTTCAGCCGCATCATCCGGCAGCCACGAAGGCTGCCGGTAATTCCAGACAAGCGGATGCCCCTTGGTGGCGATATTGTGTTCTCTGCACCAGGATGCAACGGACTCGTGGACTTTCTGTGCTGGCCTCCCCTGCACCCTTTCGTAACTCCACCAGTAGTAGGGAAGGGTAGCGTAGTTAAACAGGCCGATGTAATGCTTGCGGAAGGGCTCAAACGAGTCGCCTTCATTGAACGGCAAGACGAGGTCACCCTTCTGAACGGCACGCACGAGCGGAAAAACGCTCCCCCCGAAGAGGAACGCGTGCCGGACCTGGCGCACTTGAACAGTTACGCCCTCGATTGGTTTTCCGTCCTTGTCCCGTACAAGAATCCGCACGTCGCCTTTTCGATATTGTTCGATCCGAGCAGGGGCCGACTGGATCAGTGCATCCGTACCAGCGGCCGGCGCGCCGCGCGCCTGGCCCACTAACACCGCGCCGAAAAGGACGACGAGCAAGGATGTCAATAATGAACGCATGTGACTCTCCGTTTATCTCTTCACGTCTTCAGTCCCCGAAGCCACAGCTACATCGAGGTGTATTCTTTTTTTGGCTCTTCCGTTTCTAGGTGCAAACTTCCGGAAAACGTTCGAGCCAGGGTAATCGTCGGGGACCACCCCCGACGACAACGACCATCCTAACATACGAAATCCCGTTTTGTCCAGAAGCT
>Ga0180430_10002406_pt1 | contig 16967 bp, 10 predicted proteins | sample SS_ome_9_FD_132999 | JGI IMG/M metagenome (GOLD analysis project Ga0180430, IMG submission 132999) | Hypersaline lake sediment archaeal communities from the Salton Sea, California, USA - SS_1_S_2 metaG | ecosystem: Environmental > Aquatic > Non-marine Saline and Alkaline > Hypersaline >... | reverse complement strand
CAATGCCCGTATGGGCGTAGCCCTGGACGAAAAAGGCTGCCTGGGGATTGGCTCCACCTTGGAGGGCCTCAATGTTAACCCCGTCGCTTACGAGTTCGTCCTGGAACGTCCCTGGCTTCAGGATACGCCTCTTGATCTTGAACAGTGGATAACCCAGTATGCGGTTTCGCGTTGTGGCAGTGAAGACCCATTCGCCATCAAGGCATGGACAACTCTCTTGAACAAAGTATTCCTGGATAGGACAAGTGGTATCTGGGGGCACGGTTCCTTGTTGCAGTGTATACCACACTTGAGGGGAAGCCATTACGAAGCACTCAAGATCGGGCTATGGCCTGGGCCCAAAGTTCGCTATGGCCAAACCGACCTGCTCGAAGCCCTTAACCAGTTGATGCAGGCCGATGCCTCATGCCGGAAGAGCGATGGATACCAGTTTGACCTGGTCAATCTAACGAGGCAGGCGTTGGGCAATTACGAACAAGTGCTCCAGCATCGCATGGCCGTTGCTTACGATACTAAAGACCTTCCGGCCTTCCGTAAGGCGGCCCAGCGATTGTTGGAACTAGGGGTTGACATTGAGACCCTACTGGGCACACGGCGGGAGTTTCTCTTGGGCACATGGATTGCCGATGCCCGCAGTTGGGGCCGCACACCTGAGGAAAAGGCTTACTTCGAGCGCAACAGCCGTCAGATCCTTACGACGTGGCATGAGCCCGGCTGCACGCTGACTGACTATGCCTCGCGCCAATGGCACGGGCTTTTTTCGTCTTACTGCCTGCCGCGGTGGAAGGAGTTCATCAAACGTGTGGAGCATTCTCTTGTCGAAGGTAAGGAGTTTGACTACAAGCCATTCACAGAGTGGCGGATTGACTTTGAAACGCAGTGGTATGACAAATCGGGCGAAGATTTCCTGACGACGCCTCAGGGCAATCCGTGTGACGTGGCTCGAGGTATCTTTGAAAAGTACCGTGCCGAAGTGATGGAGCCGGCTGTCTTGACGCTTGTTTCCAAGAAGTGGGAGCAGGATGAGTTGCCGTGGAGTCCCATACGCTGGTCGTATGATGCCTCCAAAGACATCCAAACGCCGGGCACCTACACCGTCACATTCAAATACACCAGAGGCCATGCCCCCTTCAACATCTTGCGGGTGGCGGCCGTGCAAGGCGAAAAGGAGATTGCCGTCGATGAACATTCCAGCAGCGTTCGTGGGAGCCGCACCGGGGCGTACACGCTTGACCTGAATCAATTAGAGCCCGGCAAGCCCGTTGAGCTTTTAATTGATGTGGACTTCGCTGTGCATTCCTACGCCTTGGGCAAGTTCACCATCGAGAAGAAGAAGGCTGAGGCCAAGTGATGCTGGGAGCTACTGCCAGAGCGGAAAATGCTCCTCCTTCGCCTGGATAAGGCGGCGTAGAGATTGCAGAAGGTGTCGCTGGTCGAATTGTGAAACGAGAAGCTCAGGCTTGGATTTGAGGTTTTTTCTGCACGAACATAGTCATTCCACTAAAGGAGCATTACTGTGGATTGCAGGACAATTAGATTAGCGTTTGTTCTATGTTGGGTGGTCGTACTTGGTCTAGCCAGTGTGGTCTGTGCTGAGACAGGTGCGTCGAAGGGTGGTGCTGCGGTCGCGCTGAAAGGGGACGCTCCCGCTTTTATGAGACCGCCCCAGATAATTACCGACCCGGGCCGTTGTCACCTGCACGCCTCGCGACGGTTCCAGGGTATCCCGAGTCTGGCCATCAGCCCTAAGGGACGGCTCTGGGCTACATGGTATGCCGGGACAACTCCGGGAGAAAACCGGAACAACTATGTTGTGGTTTCCACCAGTGCCGATGGCGGCAAGACTTGGACAGAAACTGTCATCATCGACCCCGACGGCAAAGGTCCGGTACGTGCGTTTGACCCCGAACTTTGGGTGGACCCGACGGGTAGGCTCTGGTCTTTCTGGGCTCAGACTGTCGGCCATAACGCGACAGTCGCCGGCGTTTGGGCCATAACCAACGATGATCCGGACAAGGCCGATTCCGCCTGGTCGAAGCCTCGCCGCCTCACCGATGGAATTATGATGTGCAAACCAACTGTGCTGTCATCGGGCGAGTGGGTCCTGCCCGCGTCATGTTGGCGGACAGACCATAGTGCGCGAATGGTTGCCTCTACGGATGAAGGCAAGACGTGGCGCGTGCGTGGGGCTGCCAACCTGCCTAAGCCATTGCGTACTGCCGACGAACACATGATCGTGGAGCGGCGGGATGGATCGCTATGGATGCTGGTCCGCATTATAAGCAACGGCATCGGCGAAAGCGTCTCCACGGACCGCGGCCGTTCGTGGAGCGAGGTTCGCCAGGGCAACATTCCACACGTCGAGGCCCGGTTCTTCGTCAGCCGGCTCGCTTCCGGAAAGCTCCTTTTAGTGAAGCATGCCGACGGCGTGGACACCCGCAGAATGATGACCGCCTACCTGTCGGACGACGATGGCAAGACCTGGTCGGGCGGCCTGCTGCTCGACGAAAGAAAGGTCTCCTACCCGGACGGAGTCCAGGCCAAGGACGGCACCATCTACATCACCTACGACTGTCGGTACGTAGACGAATCAATCTGCATGGCCGTGTTTACCGAACAAGATGTTGCAGCGGGTAAGAACGTATCAGGTAAGGTGCGGTTTCGCGCACTTGTCAGCCCAGGACTTGTAAAGAAATAGTATATCAATTTTGTAAAGGAGATGTTTCCGTGGAAAAGACGAAATGTGTATGCCTGTTCTTGTTGTTAATGGTCAGCGTTGTTTTGCAACCTATCTGTACCGCGGCAAGTGAGGGTTTATCAGAGCATGATTTCCAAGATCCGCCTTCGCTGGTGCGGCCTCGGGCGATGTGGTGCTGGCTCAATGGGAATGTCTCGCTGGACCACATCACGCGTGAACTCGACGAGATGAAAGACAAAGGCATGGGGGGAGCGGATATCTGGGACGTTTATGCCGGGTGGTGCTTTACCGAGATCGACAAGGAAGCCGTCCCTGCGGGGCCGGAATTCATGGGGCCCGAATCCGTCAAGGCCATTACCCACGCGGTGAATGAGGCTGGCAAGCGAGACTTGATTTTGGGCATGTTTGTCTCGAGCGGTTGGAATGCCGGTGGCAAATGGGTCACGCCGGAAAATGCGGGCAAAGCCTTGCACGTGACAGAAGTTATTGCGGAAGGGCCTGCCCGTCTGAAGAAGAACTTGCCGTTTCCCGAGAACAAGGCCCCTAAGGGCAGTGATGGCTTGCCGCTGTATTACAAAGACGTCGCGACTATCGCCTTGCCCTACTCAAAAGACAAGATTATTGCCAAGCCTTCGGCGGTGGTCGATCTGAGCGACAAGATGGACAAGCAGGGCAATCTCACGTGGGACGTTCCTGCCGGCAAGTGGGTCATCATGCGTCTTGTGTGCACCAATACGGGCAAGGCACTGATTGTGCCCAGCCCCAACTCGGCTGGCCTGATGATCGATTTTCTAGACAGCAAGGCGACTGAGTATCATTTTCAGTACTTTATTGACAAGTTGCTTGCCTCACTGGGCGGCGATAGTTTTGATGACAAAGCCTTGAAATACCTGCACACCGACAGCATGGAAATGGACCGTTCCGACCTGTGGGCGGACAATATGACACAAGGCTTTGAGCAGGCCTTTGGTTATGACCTGGTTCCGTATATTCCGTGTATGTACGGCTGGAAGATGACCGACAAAGAAACCTCCGATCGTTTCCTCTATGACTTCCTGCAGTTCCGTAGTAATCTCTTGATTCACTCGCACTACGTCACAGGGTCAGAAGTGCTGGCGAAATACGGCCTGAAGCACCAGTCGGAAGCGGGCGGTCCTGGGCCGCCGATTTGGAAGCTGGACATTGATTCGCTCAAAGCTCTGGGTGCGGTACATCTTCCCATGGGCGAGTTTTGGATCGAACACCGAAACATGTTTCTGATCAAAGAAATCTCCAGCGCTGCTCACGCATATGGCAGGCGCATTATCGATGCTGAGTCTTTCACCAGCGGCTTGCGTTGGGTCAATGGCCCCTTTGATTACAAGAAGGTTGTCGACCGGGCGTTTTGTGAAGGGCTCAACCGTGTCACCTATCACACCTTTGACCATTCCCCGGTTGTAGGCAAAGGCCCCGGCTGGAGCTACCACTGGGGCTCTGACATTGATCTGAATACCGCCTGGTGGCCCAGCTCTCGCCCGTTTCATAATTATATTGCACGGTGCAGCTATATGCTCAGCAGCGGCCTGTTTGCGGCTGACGTGTGTTACTATTATGGTGATCAGGTGCCCAACTTCTATCCGCAGTATCACGATGTGCCGAAGAAGATAATCCCCGAGGGATTGGGGCAAGGTTATGATTATGACGTGGTTAATAGCCAGGTGATTCTGGAACGGATGGACGTCAAAGACGGCAATATCGTACTGCCCGACGGCATGACCTACAGAGTTCTCGTTCTGCCCAACCAGGACCATATGCCCCTCGAGGTACTGCAGAAGTTGGCTCAAATGGTCAAGAAGGGCGCCACTATCATTGGGCCCAAACCGGCGACCGTTCCCGGTTTGGTGGATTACCGTAAGAAGAATGAGACCTTAACGATGTTGGCTGACAATATGTGGGGCGATTGTGATGGCGGTGTCACCAAGCAACACCGTTACGGCAAGGGCACCGTTTTCTGTGGCCTTACAGAACGCGAGGTGCTCCAATCCAGAAACATCACGCCTGATTTTTCGTATGACACACAAGCCCCTTATATCAAGCTGGACTATATTCACCGACGCACAGCGGATGAGGACTGGTACTTTGTGCGAAACATGACCGACGGGACGGTTGAAACGGATTGCGTCTTTCGTGTAAAAGGCAAGACGCCCGAGTTCTGGGATCCAGATACAGGCCGGAAAGAAGCATGCATGATTTACGAAGAACGTGAGTTGGGGACGAAGATTCCTCTGCGATTAGGTCCAGCCGGCTCCGTATTTGTCGTCTTCAGAGACAAACCTGTGGATAGACACGTCACCTCCGTTATGTGCTCCGCCAAGTCCGATGTGCCCGAATCTCTGTATTATCATAGCAACACGGCAGATGGGACCATGTGGCTCAGCGAGGGAAATGCCAACGGCCAATGGATCATATTCGATTTAGCCAAGCCCTGCGACCTAGAAGAAATCAGAATATGGAATTACAACGAAGCCAGGCAAGGCCTTTACAATCGAGGCGTAAAAGACCTCGAACTATTCACCTCTGCCGACAACGTTGACTATCAAAGCATCGGCAAGTTTACCCTTAAGCCCGCTCGCGGCGACGCCTACGAAGATTTTTCGCAATGTCTCAACGTGCAGGCAAAAGACATCAGATATGTCAAGCTGGCGATCCTGTCCAACCACTCAGGTTCCGACAAGCATCGTGCGGGACTCTCGGAAGTCAAGTTCTACGGCGACAACGAAATTCCTGGTGTCACGGTGAAAGGGGTATCCAGCCAACGGGTACATTCCAGCTGGCGACAGTTCTATCAGCGCCACGCTGCCAATCTGGTGAACCATAGCGGCATGAAACCAAAGTCACGGGCGACCTATGCTCCCTCCACGGTGGCACTGACTGGCGAGAAAGGCGAATTCGCCGTGCTGGCCGCTAAACCGGGAACGTACCAGTTGCGTATGTCTGATGGTAAGGCCAAGCGGATTGAAGTAAAAGACGTGCCCGACATTATCGAGATTGCCGGGCCATGGCAGGTCAACTTCCCCAAAGGATGGGCAGCGCCGACCGAAACAACCTTTGACCGGCTGATGTCCTGGACCGATTCTCCGGAGGATGGCATCAAATACTTCAGCGGCAGCGCCACCTACCATAAAGACCTTCATATTCCGGCGGCTTACCTGCAGAGCTGCGAGCAAATGATGCTGGACCTGGGCCAAGTCGGCTGCGTGGCCGATGTTTCGATTAACGGCAAGTCTCTGGGGACTCTGTGGAAGTCGCCTTATGCTATAGATATCAAGCCGCATGTGCGTCCGGGCCAGAACACCCTGACTGTCAAGGTAACCAATACCTGGTCGAACCGCATGCTCGGCGATCAACGCCTGCCCAGGGAACAGAAGTATTGTTATACAAATATGTCTGATTTTCACCGGTATTCCTGGAATTCGTTTCGTATGGTTGATTCAGGGCTGATTGGACCGGTGAAGATTCACCCGGTGGTTAAGATGGCTATAGAATAGTACTGGCCAGTCCACACGGTAGAGCTGACGAAGGCGGTGTGTCAGTGCGACGGTCTATGTGCCCCGTGACTGGCTCCGGGGCCGTGGCCCAGTCACGTGGTCGCGGTGACGGGCGTGGGTGGGGCTTTGCGCCTTCTTGCGGGCCCGCGCCCTTGTCAAAATGCTTGACAAATAAGGAATATTCAGTAGCATGCCTCCCACGGTAACGTTTTCAATAGAGTCACGGTTTGTGGAGAAGCAATGAAATACATCAGCATCTTTCACGCGAATCTCAACTACGCTTATTTGACACCCGACCATTATGAGTTCGTGATTCGTCAGTCTTATGAGATGCTCATCGACACCATGGCCCAGGAGTTTTCGGAGACGCCCTACGTTTTTGAGGCGTCAGGCTATACGGTTGACCAGATCGCGTTGCGTTGCCCCGATGTGCTTGATAAGCTTCGCCAGGCGATAGAGCGGGGCCAGTGCGAATTCATGGGCTCGCCCTACGCGCATCCCATGCTGCCGAACTTTCCTTATGAGGACGATAGCTGGTCGCTGGAATTTTCACTTCGCAGTTACCAGCAGCACCTGGGGGTGCGTCCCGCGAGTTTCTGGAACCCCGAGTGCGGCTGGCGAGAGGATATTCCCAAATTGGTGCACGGTGCGGGTTATCGTCATCTCATCGGCGACTTTGAAGCGTATAGCCGCTCTTGCGACAGTAGCGGTCGGCCGGTGCGTCCGGAGATCCATGAGGTGGAGTTCAGTGCCACGCCGGCCTTCTACAACTTTGGCTTCAAGTATGACCTGGGCGGCGACGAGCCTACGATCCACTTTCCCTTCAACAAGGTGCAGGGCCTACCGGAAGACGCCCTGCGGGTGTTCCTGCGTACGGACCGGGTAGCGCAGTTTGGCGTCCGGTATTTCATGGGCATGGAAGGTTACAGTCTCGAGCAGTATCTCGGGCTGATTGAGCGTTACTCGGAGCAGGCAAGTGGGCAGCAGGAGGGGGCCCTGATAATCTACGCGGATGATGCCGAGTACGTCGGGACCAATGGTTGGTTCCGTCTGAAGTACCAGAATTGCCCCGACAATGTTTTTGAGGCTGTACCCGATTCCAGAGAAAAACTGATTGCCTTGGTGACGGCGTGCAAAAAGATGGGGCAGTTCACCACGTTTGACAAGGCCTGCAGTTCGCTGACGCCTCTACAGAGTACGTTCTGTTGCGACGACGACGCCGCCTGGCACGGCGGCCGGGCCTCCACCTGGGCAACGACGCCCATGGCCAAACTGCTTCGTCCCTGGCAGGATATGGTGCGTGAGAAGCTCCAGCACAAGCTTTCCGAGTTGACTGAAGCACAGGTAGAGCAGGCTTGGCTGTGCCTAACCAACTCCTATAACTCGGACGGACAGTGGCCTCCCACGCTGCCTGAGGCCCCGCACATCATCCACCCGTTCAACTATGGCTATTGTTTTGAGAACCTCCTGCAGGCGGAGATGATCGTGGGCGGGGTCGATCACTCGCAACTGAACACGTCTCCGAAAGCCACATTGCGTACCATCCTGGGGCCTCAACAAGAACTCATTCGCCAGAAGGTGCAAACCTTTATGGCATCGGACTCGCCGGATGAGCAGGTGCGGGCTCAGAAAGCACTGGCCCTGTTGGAAATCAGTTGCGACATGGAGAATCTGTCCGACCAGGCGAAAGTCCTTTACCCCGCCGAGTACACAATCCGGGCAGAGGCGCTCGTCCAGGCAAGACGGCTGGTGGGCCCCATTGAAATCGAACGGATAGCGGAGTCTCATTAGAACGGAAAACAGGAGTGTCTCGAGTCGCGGGCATTCTTACATGTACCCCGAGCACCGAGAGTTTCCCATAGGCCTACCCTGCCGAGGGGATTGATGCCACTTATATTACTGGAGATGTCACGTGCCAATCAAGTTTGAGTCGCAACAATGGGATCAGGTGCGCAAGCACGCCAGGCAATGGTGGACGGGCGAATTGGATAGACCCTTAATCCTTGCGCGATTGCAGGGTTACGATGCCGGCCGGCCCGCGTCCGAGCTTCCCGATTGTGAATATACGTCTCACTACACCGAGGCTTCGCCGGAGGCCGTTGTGGATCGTTGGGATTACAATCTTTCGCGCACACGATTCCTGGGTGACGCCTTTCCCACGGTTCGCCCGAATTTCGGCGCCTGTGTTGTGGCTGCGTTTCTCGGAGCGCAACTCGTTAACCGCCCGGATACCGTCTGGTTTCAGACGGACCGGCCTGCGAACCTTGCGGAATTGGAGTGGCGTGTTGATAGTGAAAACCCTGTCTTCTCTCGGATAAGGGATATTGTCCAGGCGGCACAAGGTCGTTGGCAGGGCGATGTTCTGATAGGCATAACAGACCTTAGCGGCATATTGGATATTCTTTCTGTATTCCGGCCGGGCGAGGAGCTCCTTCTTGACTTGTATGACCAGCCCGAACTCATCAAACAGCATATTTGCCAACTGCAAAAGGCTTGGTGGCACTATTTTGACAGCTTTGCTTCGCTGACGGCTGCTACCAATCCAGGGTATGCGGCGTGGGACAGCATGTATTCTGAAACGCCGTTTTATATGCTCCAGTGTGACTTCGCCTACATGATCAGCCCTGCCATGTTTCGCGAATTCGTACAGCCGGAACTGATTGCCACGGCTGATCGCCTGGATAACGCCTTTTATCACATGGATGGTCCGGGACAGATAAGGCATCTGGATGCGCTGCTCGAAATCGATTCACTCAAAGGTATCCAATGGGTTCCCGGGGCGGGTCAGCCCGATATCAGGCATTGGCCCGAGGTGTATCGCCGCATCCGTGAGGCGGGCAAGCTCATTCAGATATTCAGCAGCCAATGTGACGGAAGCCTCGACGCGTTGGACATCCTGACAGACCAATTGGGGACGGCAGAAGGCATTGTCTTTGTGGTCGAGGGTTTCAAGCATCAGGAAGAGGAGGTTTTGCGCCTTCTGGAACGCTATAACGTCCCCTCTTAGTCTCACCTTTTCATATATTAAAGGAAGCATATGCCCATTCATGAAAATCTGAACCACTGGGACTACGCCGTAATTTTAGTGTATTTGGCGTCTGTGGTAGCCTTGGGTTTTTGGGTCAGCTTTCGAAGAAAACACTCGGAAGACCTGTTCCTGGCGGGTCGCACCCTGGGCTGGACCAACATCGGCCTGTCCATCTGGGGCACCAACATCAACCCCTCCTTAATGATCGCGACCTGTGGCGTGGCCTACAGCTCGGGCATCGTCATGGGCAACACTTCCTGGCTAGCGTGGCTGTTCTTAATCCTGCTGGCAATGGTGTTCATACCGCATTACATGCGCACAGGGATCTTTACTATGCCGGAATTTCTGGCTATCCGATTCGGCGAGCCCTGCCGCAAATTCCTGTCCTGGTATACCATATTTTCCGTCCTGATTCTTTGGCTGGGCGGCATACAACTGGCCGGCGGCAAGCTGCTAAGTCAGATTATGGGCTGGCCCGTTTGGCTCTCTATTGTTGTTCTGGCCGCTGTCGCAACCAGTTTCACCGTCGCCGGGGGTCTGGCGGCGGTCGTCGCGACGGACTCTTTCCAGGTCATCCTCATGATCGTGGGATCGGCCACCCTGACCATTGTCTCCATCTACAAAGTGGGTGGCCTTTCCGAACTGATCCATGCCGTACCGGCGGACTACTGGCACCTCTTTAAGCCTGCCGACGACCCCGATTGGCCTTGGCACGCGGTGGTGTTAGGCTACATGGTGTCAGCCATCTGGTTCTGGTGTGCCGACCAGACCATAGTCCAGCGGGTTCTTGGCGGAAGAAACACTGAACAGGGCCAGCTTGGGGCGGCCTTTACCGGCTTTCTGAAAATACTGGATCCGCTGATCTTTTTTATTCCTGGTATCGCCTGTTTTGTGCTCTATCCTAACTTGAAAGATCCGGATTGGGCTTACATGAAGATGGTAACCACGTGTTTGCCGCACGGAGCCATTGGCCTGATGGTGGCCGCTTTGATCGCCGCTCTGATCAGTACGGTCGACTCCGGACTGAATTCACTGAGCACGGTGTTCACTCTGGATATTTACAAGAACCAGTTTCGTCCTTCTGCACAGCAGCGGGAGGTCAAATTGGTTGGCCGCATCGTCACCCTCGTCGGCGCTGTTATCTCAGTCATACTCTCGATCGTGTTAAGCACCGTTAAGATGGACCTCTTCAGCTTGCTGGGCTCCTTGATCGGCTTCATCGCCCCCATGATGTCAACGGTGTTTCTCTTGGGCGTACTCTGGAGGGGCGCGACAGGCAAGGCCGCTCTGATCACCCTGGTCGGCGGGGGCAGCCTTAGCATGGTCGTCGGCGCCGTTTACCTCTTCTGGTGGCCGGAATCCATCCCCATGCCTCACTACATGCTATTCAGCTTCTACATCTGGGTGGTCTTGATGGTGGCCATGATTGTGTTGTCACTTGTCACCAAGAAGTCGCCCGGCGAGCAGGAGATGCCGACCTTGGCAGAGACGTACCGTCAAGCGAAGCATTCGACGAAGAAGGTATGGGTGCTATGGAGCGTCCTGGCAGTGCTTATGATTGCCATCTATATCATTTTCAATTAGGCGCATATACCGGGCCGTGACGCGTCACCCCTCATATCCACCGATTGAATTGGTCTAACAATGCCATAAAATTATCATACTTGGTGCCTACCGCTACCGAATGACTCGTGCCCAGTATGAATCGGTGCTGTGGTGCAATTGTCCCCATGACCCGATCGACGTCTTTCCGGACATCTTCAACGGAGCCGCTGACGAGATTCTCTAAGAGCACCCCGCCCCACAGTGCAAATTTGTCCGAGTACTTCTTATGCACCTCAATGATGTCCATTCCCGCACTGCCCTGAACGGACTGATAACAATCAATGCCCGCTTCCGCAAACATGTCCAGCAGAGGCCAATTGTTGCCACACGCATGCTTAATAACGACCTGCCCCTCTTGCTTCATTCGTTGGACCCGACGTCGAAAGCCTTCAAAGAACAACTCCCTGTATGCTTTCGGGCTCATCATCGGAGCGTGGGTGTGTGCCAAGTCTTGCCCCCACAAGACTCCATGTTGGCCCGCCCTCAAGAAATAGGGGTCAAGTGCTTCTGCTCGTTCAACATGTGACATGTAGATTTTCTTGACCTCTTCAGGCCGAAGAGCTACCTCCATTAGCCCTCGCTCCCAACCTCCCAGCATGAGCCAGGCCATCTCCTCCCCCGATGGTCCCAGAACAAAACGGTCATTTTTGAAATGCGCAGTAATGGCATCAACTGCTTCAAACACCGATTCGTCTGGCGGATTTATTGTGCCGTCCCACCCTTCCGTATCGAAGGAAAACTCGCGTGTCCAACGACCAGGGTCTTCCACCAAGGTAATATCCTTGGTGACAGGGGAGTACTTGAACACACGCCCCTCGCGGTCTTTCCAGACACCATTTTCAATCTTCTTTGGAGGATCAGGCTCATAATCACGCGGCGGCGCTATGCCGGCCACCATGCACCCAACATTCACTATATCCACAATATCTACTTTTGTGTAGAGTTCTATGGCGTCGGCGACCCAACTTTGCACAACCTCATCACGTCTCCCTTCCCAGAACGCTATTTGGCACTTTGCCTTGGCCCGCCAGTACGTATCGCGTCCCAACACCTTGGCCGCCGTATCAGAATCAATAGCAAAGAAACCTAAGGGAGTGCGGTCTGGTATTTCGTACGAGAAAACAGCCTGAACACGTTGCCGAGAGTTCACTGACGCCTCCTTTGATACTCAAGCAAAGCCACTTCCGTGGCCTTTTCTTTTCAGCTGAGAGTTTCGACACACCTACTCTACCCCCCTCTATTACCCCACGCCATCATATCTGTCAATGACTCGCTATCTTAGCCTTTGCCCGAATGACCATGCGCGTCGGATGTAGCTCCTCCTCCAAGTCTAAAGGCATTTCGCTATCCCCAAGCAGAGAGGAAAGAAATCGTATGAAGTAATCCTGGGAAGGTTCGTTCATGGCCAGAGGACCACAGTCTTTCTCCTTCAACACAAGGCGGGTTCGTCGGCCACCATCGACAGCCTCGACAAACCCCTTGGTGCCAAATATCCTTAGCGTTTCGTTGCCCCAACTGCCAAACGCAGGTGGATTGAGGTAGTTGGCGACAGCACTGGCCAAACCACCGTTTTCAAGTTCCATGACCATAGAAACAGCCATACGCAGATTATCCTTACGCGGATTGCCCAGTTTAGTCTCTCTTGCTTCAACATTGTTGACTGAAACAGCCGCTACATGTTCCACTAGCCGCAGGGCATGGACGCCAACTTGCATAAGCAAGCCACCGTCGACATCCTCGCTCTCGGGACGCCAGTCGGCATAAGGATAGGATTTCTGCACCAACACCTGCACAACGGTTCCAATCGTTCCGGCCTTGACCAACCGCCGCATCTCTAGATACGGCTGCTCAAAGGCAGTCCCCGCCATTTCGTGAAATTGCCTGTTCACGGCGCGTGCCGTACCAACAATCTCATCGAGCTCTCTTTCAGTCATGGCGCAAGGCTTTTCAGCGTAAACGTGCTTACCCGCTTCCAGACACCGAATGGCCTCCTCTGCCTGGTCACGACGCCTTGGCGAACACAGAGACACCAGTTCGATTTGTTCGTTGGCCAGAAGTTCGTCAAGCGTTTCGTAATGGCAAACATCACGGGCTTCTATGAGCGATTTGGGCAGCTTCTGCTCGGGCATTCCGGCCGTGGCGCCAAGCGACGCCTGTGGATGCGCCAGGAGCACATCGTGAATCTGATGGCCGTTGATGCCGTAAAGCCCGACAGTAAGTGTGCGTTCACTCATATCTGAACCTGTTCACGCTGGCCGCTCGAATCGGCCCGTTGGATCGCGTTAATAACGCGCAAGCTTGTTACGATGCGATCCGCATAAGCAACTTCATCGAAAGTCTCCCCCTGTATAGCCCGATAGAACACATCCCATTGATATTGGCCGGCGCAGCTGTAAATTTCTACATGTTGTTTGTCTGTAATAATCTCATGCCCCGGACCGCCACATGTTTGCAGTTCTAACCGGACAGATCTTCGGGGAAAAGAATCTTCAGGCCCGACGTTTCGGTACACCACCCCGTTTTCAAACCCAATAATCACAGAATCAGAATATGGCGCGCCGTCCTGTATACAGAAAGAGGTCATGATGGTAGCCATGGCGCCGTTTCGGAACTGTATTGAGACTTGCGCCGTGTCAGGCGTTGGCCTCTTGGTGAAGATTCTCGAGCCCATTACCTGCAGCCACTCAGGTTCAGGAAAAAAGCATAGCAGATCATTGATACCATAAATACCCAAGCGGGCCATAGACCCCAAAGGACACTGCTCCCTGCTGTCAAGCCAACTCCCATCCGGCTCTTCACGGTAGGAACACCATGTGTGCCACTGAGCACATATCGCTTGTCCCAGATTATGCTCTTGATGCCATTGCTTAACACACGCCAAGTCCTCCGTCAGTAAGGGGCCTGGTGAGTTTGCATGCACAACGCGTCCCAATCGCCTTGCTTCTGCCAAGACGTCAATGGCGGCATCGGGGTCTGCTTCAAAGGGTTTGGTGGTGAGGACGTCCTTCCCCGCTTTTATGATTCTATGAATCAAGGCCGCTCGCCCCACCGGACTGACCAGCACACAGATGGCCTTTACATCGCTGTCCTCCAGCAAAGAATCGACATCATAATAGACTTTGACGCCATGCTTGGCTGCAACAGCATCAGCTCTGGCACGATCTTTGTCACACACGGCTGTGAGTTCAAAATAGTCTTTGCCCGGCCCACGCACAATATTGGAGTCAATCAGACGATCACCAAAGCCAAGCCCCAAGACAGCTAGACTAATCTTTTCGGGGACAACAGACCTGTCACAGGCGTCTTTTCGCGCCGTCCTTAGCACTTCGTTACAATTCTCCGTCGTTGCTTCAGATGCATCACGTTGCATAATCGTGGTTCTCCCAGACCGTAACCTTCGCTATGATTTCTTATGTGATTTACTGTAGTCCGCCGCATAACGGTATGCTTCGGCGATATTTTCTAATGGGATATTAGGCATAAGATCGCTATTCGGCAATATAAAAAGACCTGACGCACTGAATGCCGTATCTACAATATAGCGTAGCTCGGCCTTTATATCTTCCCCAGACCGATACATAGTGGTGGTCACCGAGGGGCCGGCAAAGATAATCAGCTTCTCCCCCGTAACGGTTCGCTTGGCCACAATTTCGTCCAGTCGCAGGCCCAGCTCCCATTGAAAGCCCTGAAAACCAGAAACCCCACAATCCAAGATATCGTCTACAATGGGCGTAATAATTCCATCACTGTGCCATACGGTCTTGAAGCCAGCTTCATGCAAAGGCGCGAGAGATCTCTTTATGTGGGGAAAATAGTATCTACGCAAGTAAGCAGGGTTAACAATGGGTCCGCCATTACCACAGATATCGGTGCCGATGTGAACCACTGCTGGTATATCTAATTGTCGGTATACGTCCACCACGATTGAAGCTATTGTTCGCTTAACCTCAACTTCGCTTCCAAAGAGGCGATCAGCCGCATTTGGGTACAACGCCAGAAACTCCATGTAGTTGGAGTAGCCAAAGACGTTGTACCACTCAAAAGTAGGATGCACAATATCCCACTGCGTCGGTATCCAACACATGTCTCCGAGGATGTGTTGCCTTTGCATCAGACCAGCGCAAAACTCCTCCCGCCATTTGGCAGCATCAAATTGCCTCAATGCCTCCTCGGGTGTCGGCAGCGACTCCACATAGGCCAGGACACCCTCAGCACTCTGGAATCGTTCTTGGTGCGCGGCAAAGCCTTCTCGAGTGACTTCACGATATTCGTCAAGCCCTTCTTTGTCTTGTGGGATCCGCATCAGAATCACGCCGTCAACTCCGAGGCTTCTATACGCTTTAGCCATGGACTCGTACGGCGCCTTATGAAATTCCTCTTTGCTTATCTCACCAAAAAACGTATATTGCGACGCACTCGTGAGAAATCCGCCGAGCGTAGGCACACGATCAACATCCGCAAAACCTAACGTCGCTTTAATTCTCTCTTTGGGCGTCATAGATCATCTCCAACATAGTAGGCCGGAACAGGGGATATGACTACTGTTCGGCATTACCAGAACATCGGCACCAATGCGCTACCCCGCATCGCCCGTGCCTTGCATACAGCAGTCTTCATGCCAACCCCAATCCATCCTCTTGGCGTACTCCCGAGCTATCTTCTGCATCTCGCCATTAAGTCTGGCTGGGTCGTCATCCATGGAAACACACAAATCAGGAATGACCACAACGTCAGGAGTCATAAACTCCATAATTTCCCGATACACACCAATTGCTTCGGAGGGTTCCGTCGGGAAATCCATAAGGTAGATTACAGCTTTCTTCTTACAGTGTTGTTTTATAGCCCCAAAGTCATTCTTACTGTAAAGATAGCTCAGGTCTATCGCCCGTATTGATGGCGAGTGACTCAGGTAACCCGCCAGACAGGGATTAGGGCCACAATTGTGCAAACCGCCACCGCCATACCGACGCAAAATCATATCGTGATAAGGCTGGCTGAACTGGCGGTACATCTCCATCGGTATGTTCGCACTGATATCATCGGACACATGCCCTTTACGTCCCTCGGGAAACCAATAGGGCGGAAAGTCAGTACTGGTAATTCGCTCCTGTCCGCCGGCAGCATCAATCTGTAGTTCTATAGTGGCCAGAAAGAGCTGTTGAATCTTCTCCAGCAAACACTTCAACGCCTCAGGATTATCATACATCGTCACGTACATCTTCTCGGCACCTAAGAGATCATTGACGACGTTCAAGCCACCGGCCATATCCAGCAAAGACACGCTGACCAAACCCTCTCCAGCAGCGGCCATACGACCAATTCGTTCAATGCCTTGACCCAATTGACCTGCATCGGGAGAGGGAACCTCCAAATCATATGCTTCTTCCACGTCCTTGAGTATCGGGTCCTTCACCCCGCAGGTTTGATCAGCCTCATGCCCCCAATAGAGCTTCGAGCCAAATGCGGTAGCCAGGCAGGAGCACCCCACATCTACGCGCATCGCTGGCACCACGTCTCCCTCGGGCACATGACGCCAGGTCAGCCCGGCCATGGTCATCGTTTCATACAACTGCTTGTCACCATCACGAAACTGTTCGCCTATCGGGTATCGAGTCGCAGGGTTCGCTACTGTAAGCCAAACCGGAGTGTGGTCCACCGGTTTTCCTGCCCACAAATCTCGAATACGTTGTTTGCGCAACTCAATTTCATCCGCGTTAAAGTCGTACTCTTGTACTGATACGGTTGCCATTCGTATATTCCTCACACTCAGTTATCGGTTCACTCATGCCCCATTGCAGTTAACGGTGATCCACCACGATGGCAAGAGGTTGTACCATGCCACGCCAAAGGCCTGACAGGTTTGGGGCCATGGCGTCACAACTTTTGCATAATGCCCAATACACTCCTGTCGTGTAAGACTACCTCGGTGTCCATTCTTTGTATGATTTCACATCCATGCGTTTGTTCACATTGAGGTCGTCCTTGATGGCATCCGGCGTGGCATTCTCCGGCAAGGCCATAAGCACGTCACCGGCCGAGGTGTTGAACTGCAATAGACTACCCGAGAGTGACTGCACTTTCTTCCACTGGTCTTTGCCGGTATTTACAT
>Ga0180430_10002403_pt1 | contig 16981 bp, 13 predicted proteins | sample SS_ome_9_FD_132999 | JGI IMG/M metagenome (GOLD analysis project Ga0180430, IMG submission 132999) | Hypersaline lake sediment archaeal communities from the Salton Sea, California, USA - SS_1_S_2 metaG | ecosystem: Environmental > Aquatic > Non-marine Saline and Alkaline > Hypersaline >... | reverse complement strand
TTAAGTGGATGTTTTTTTCCTCTGAATCCTTGCATTTTGGGCAATATGGCCCTTCTCTTTTGTCATTGTCTATAATTTTCCAATACACATCTCCATCATATAAAAACTGAGACTCATCAGGTGTTTGTTGTGGTTCATCAATATTGGACTTACTTATAATATCGTTCTGTGTATGTGTGCTTTCTTCATAAAGTTTATCATCATCAAGTATGCTGTCGTCTTTTTTGGTATAATTTACTAATCCCCACAATACCGTAACGACAGCACCCGGCTTAGCCGCTCTATGCGCCAATATCCATACAAGAAATGCAAAAAGAATAGCTGCTGCTATGGACCATAATCCGTAGTCTTTGAATAGAGAAACAAGCAATTCCATGATACCCTCACAAAATGTCGTCACATTTATTCATTGGAAATATAACAATTCATTATCGCACCGTACACAATAAACGACATTTTAGGCGCGAAAATTGCCACCTACTACGTTGAAGCTTTGGTCATGGTCAGAGCACGAAAGTGTGCAAGTCCTTATGTTACATAATAAACATAGCTGGGCTGATAACGTCAAGGCGTAAGACTACGGATGCCACAGTGGCATATCCAGGCAGTTACTCGGATATGGGGAAGGTCGGATATGCAGGGAACTGGATATGCGAAAGCTGGCGGATAGGGTTGCGATTGACCGGCAATACCTGGGTATGAGGATGGTTACAGAGGATGGTATCGCGTCATTCCCCGATGATCTTCACCAACACCCGCTTCCTCCGCCGTCCGTCAAATTCGCCATCGAAAATCCGCTTCCAAGTGCCGAAGATTTAGGCATGAAGCCCCACCGAATGCTTACCGTCAGCTTACCGCAAAGAAAAAGGGATTACGGCTTACCACCGTAACCCCTTTAGAATGCTGGTGGAGCTGAGGGGGATCGAACCCCTGACCTCGTGACTGCCAGTCACGCGCGCTCCCAACTGCGCCACAGCCCCACGTGTATCTTGTTCAGGTTCCCGGTGGGAACCTGATATCAGTCTTCTTTCTTCTCCTCGACGTCCTCGGATGCCGGCACGTCCACGGTGGGCTGGACGACCGGTTTCGGTTCGGGTTCGGTCTTGGGCGCTTCCACGTCCTCGTCCTTGCCCGTCTCCTCATCGAAGTTCTGGGCCTCGAGGTCTTCGATGCGGCCCTCGCGGTCCACGACCTGGCGGTCGAACTCGAGGATCTCTTCGAAGAACGGCTTGAGATCGTCCTGCTTGAACTCACCGTCGTGGAACATCTGCAGGGCTTTCTCACCCATCTCGGTGACCTTCTTGCCCTTCTGACGTTTGATCTTGGTGATCTCCAGCCGCAGGTTGGTGATCATCCAGGCACGGCCGCCCTCGAACTGCACGCGGGAGCCCACGCCCTTGAGGAAGGTCATGAAGCGGTCCATCACCGGGGCGGCGTCGGGGTCGGGGCCCTTCGACTCGCCGGTGGGGGGAACCTGCTCGGATTTCTGCTCTTCCTGCTTCACATTGTCGTCCATTGTTCTCCTCCTTCAACAGGTGCCTCTCGGGCACCGCTGCCCGGGGCAACGGTCCGTTGAAGAGGCGATAATCTAGCACAGGGTGCCCGGGTTGTCAATTTTACGGATGGGGGGTGAAAAAAGTTCGTACGGGGGGCCGGTTGACGCTGTGGCCGGCGCTGTTTACAATGCATGTCCCTTCGGCGCGGGGAAGCGAATGGGTGCTGGTGTGCTCCCTGGACTTCAAATCCAGTGGCGGTATGGGAGATCATGCCGCGGTGGGTTCGATTCCCACACGCTTCCGCCAATTACTCGATCCGCTCAATCCGATACAGCCTGAAGTGCGTGGTGGTGTGGAGCAGGGTGAACCGCTCGGGGTAGCGCTCCAGCATGGCAACGAGGATCGTCCGGTCATAGCTGGAGTGGTCGGACTGGAGCAGGTAATCCGCACCCACCTCGCGGATCAGCTCGAAACGCCAGCCGAAGTCGGCGTCGGTCAGGTCACTGGTTTGGCCGGTGTGCCGTCTGCGGGAGATCTCCAGGCGGCGGAACCAGTCCTCGAAGGGGCGGTAGTAGGGGGCGGCGGTGCGCCCGGTGTAGAAATGGATCACCCGCGGCTTGTGGCAGAGAATCACCGCGTCGGGGGGGGTCCGCTCGCGAATGTGCTGGAAGAGGCCCCGGGCCTCGGGGGAGGTCACCCCGTGGGGAATGGTGGTGAGGTTCTTCCGACCGTAGCCGGTGGCGTAGGCGAACAGCAGGGCGAGGACGAGGAGGCAGCGGAAGGCCGGGCGCAGCCAGGCCTTGCCCTGGATGGCGTCGATGCCTTCGAAGAGGTAGAGCAGCATCACCGGCAGCACCGGCACGAGGTAGCGGAGCGTGCCGCCGGGGTAGACCAGCAGCACGAGCAGGTAGAGGGCGAAGAAGATATCGATGAGGTCGGCGCCGCGCAGCAGGCGCCGGGCGTAGAGGAAGAGCAGGGCCAGGCCGGCCAGGGCGGCCAGGCCCAGGGTGACCGGGGTGGGGTTCTCGGCGCCCCAGAGGCCGGCGAAGCTGCGCAGGCGCAGCATGAGGCTGAAGAGGTAGACCCGCCAGTCGGCTTCGCCGATCCAGGTGAGGTAGCCGGCGCCGCCGGGGAGCAGCACGAGCTGGGCCACGGTGACCGGCACGGCCACCACCAGTGTGGCCAGGATGTTGGCCATCCTGATGCGGCGGGTGCGCAGGAGGTCGAGCAGGATGGCGGCGGGCAGGATCACGATGCCGGCGGTGCGGGTGGCGAAGGCGAGGTAGGAGAGCAGGCCGGCGGCGAGAAAGCCGAAGCGGGCCCAGGGCGTGCCCTTCCCCGCTTCGGCCGACGTGCGCACGGCGAGCAGGGCCGCGTAGACGAAGAAAATGAACATGATGTCGGAGAGCACCACGTCCTTCATCGCCCAGCAGTGCGGGTTGAGGGCGGTGAGGGCGATGACGGCGATGAGCGACATGGGCCGGAGCCGGCGCTGGAAGAGACGGGCGACGAGGTAGAGCGCGGGAATGAAGAAAAGCACGTTGACCAGCTTGAACAGTTCCAGGTCGGGGCCGCGGAGCGCCAGCAGGGGGGCGAGGACCGCCGGATAGACCGGCGGGTAGGCGGCGGGGTAGGGGGGCGGCACCACGAGACGACTCATGGCGATGCCGGAGAGGGCGTAGGGCTCGCCGGCGGCAAGGTGCTGGGCGTGCTGGAGGTACTGGGCGAAATCCCCGGTCCAGTCATGCCCCTCACGAATCGTGCAGGCGTAGAACAGGCCGGCGGCGAGGAGGACGAGGAGCAGCACGCGCTGGGGGGGCCGGTTGAGCATCGCTGGTCAGTTCTTCACCTTGCCCCAGGAGGAGACGATGCCGTCCAGCCCCCCCGGGGCGGTGCCGTCGATGATGCTGCGTGCCGTGGCCAGGCCCATCTGCAGGCACTGGTACACGTCGACGTAGCGAAAGAGGGCCTGCCGGCCGCAGTGGAGCAGGTTCTCCACGGCGGCCATGCCACCGAAGTATCGCTCGAGCCGCTCACGGTAGCCCACGGTGTAGACCGGGTAACAGTACGGCCGGCGCACGACAGTGTGGCCCTCCACGTCGGCAGCCTCGAGCAGGCCGAGTTGCTCGAGGCACTCGATGGAGGCCCTGTAGAGTTCGTCGTCACTCATCCCCCGGTTGTCGGTGATCTCCAGGGTGAGTCCGGTGCGTCCTTCACCGGGAACCACGTCCGGGCTGAGGTAGCGGCCCTCACTCCCCCGCTGGAAGATGATCTCCCGGTCGTGGAAGTAGACCACCCGGGTGCCCAGCACCTTCGGGCGGGCCACTTCGAGAAAGACCAGGGCCAGGCCGCGGTAGGTCAGCCCCTCACCCGCCGCCCGGGTCTCCGGGTCGAGGCCGGGCATGGCCCGCATCAGCTCGGGCACCGGAATGGTTGAGACGACCCAGTCGGCCTCGACACGGCCGGTGGCGGTTTCGCCCTCGTGAACAACGCCGGACACTCGCCCCTGCTGAAGTTCGAGCTCGCGCACCCGGCTCTCCAGCAGGATCGTGCCGCCGGCCGAGCTGATCCTTGTGGCGATGGCTTCACCGATCTGTTGGTAGCCCTTGCGCGGGTAGTGCGTATGCACGGCCCCGCCCCTGCCGGCCAGTTGCCCATCCTTCGGGGTCGAGGGTTTTATGCGGCGGAGCGGTGCGGTGATCAGGCGCCAGGGGTTGATCCGCGGAATGCGCTCCGAAGCGAAGTTGGCGGCGAGGGTCTCCGGCGGCACGCCCCAGGTTTTCTCCGAGAACGAGCCGAAGAAATGGTCGTAGAGGCCTCGGCCGAAATGGAGGACGATCCAGTCGCGGAAGTTCTGCGGTTCGCGGCGGGTGAAGAGCCGCCGGGCGGAGGAAACGAGGTAGTCGAACCCGCAGCGGGCGAGCACGCCGGGGGGAAGGTTGGCCGCGGCGGAGGCCACGGAGAGCGGGTAATCGAGGGTCCGGCCGCGGAAGACGATCTTCTTGCCGCCGTAGAGCGGGCCGTACTCCAGGAGGTCGTCACCGAGCAGGCCCTGGACCCGGTCGAAGACCTCCGGGTCGCGGGAGTAGAACGAATGGGGGCCGTAGTCGAAGGTGTAGCCGGAGGGGCTGACGTGGCTGCCGGCCAGGCCGCCCACACGGGCCCCGGCCTCGACGAGGGTCACCGGGCAGCCGGCCTCGGCGAGCCCCCAGGCCGTGCCCAGGCCGCTGGGGCCGGCGCCAAGTATGATCACCGAAGGCTTCACGCGAAACTCCCGTTCAGAGGCCGAAGGCGCGGCGGATCGCGACCACCACCTGTTCCACGCCCTCGTCGCCCATGCCGCTCCAGAGCGGCAGCAGCACCACCTGCTCCCGGGCCGCCTCGCTCACCGGCAGCTTCCAGCCGGCGGGCCGGTAGGGCGCTTCCTGGTGCGCGTTCATTATACCCGGGCGAGAGGCGATCCCGTCGTGCAGGAGTTTCCGCATCAGGTCCCGGGTGCCGATGGGGGCTTCACGCCCCAGGCGCACGGGGCAGGACTGCCAGTTGGGGCGGGTGCCCTCGGCGGCCTGTGCCATGGCCACGCCGGGCAGGTCATTGAGCAGCTCCGCATAGCGCGAGGCGAGGCGACGGCGCTCGGCGATGTTGCCCTCCAGGCGCCCGAGCTGGACGATGCCCATCGCCGCCTGGAGGTCGGTCAGACGGTAGTTGTGGGCCGTCTCCCGGTAACGCTCGATGATCACCTCGTCGGTCCGGTGGCGCACCTCGTCGGAGACCTCCATGCCGTGATGGCGCAGGCGCCTGAGACGGCGGGCGAGGCCGCCGTCGTCGGTGGTGATCATCCCGCCGTCCCCCGTGGTGATCAGTTTGCGGGGGTGGAAGCTGAAGCAGGCGCTCACGCCACCGGGGCGCCCCACGCGTTCCGGGCCGCTGTCACGGAAGGTGATGATGCTGCCCGCGGCGCAGGCCGCATCCTCAACCACCGGCACGCCGTAGCGGGCGCCAAGGTCGAGAATCCGCTTGAGGTTCGCGGGGAAGCCCATCTGGTGCACGGGGAGGATCGCGGCCAGGCGGCCGCCGCCGGTGATGGTGGTCAGCGGCGACTCACCCACCGCGAGCCGCGGGAGGTCCCGGAAATAGTAGCCGTCTTCCCGGGGCTCGAACTCCCGGTCGAGCAGGCGATGCAGGTCGCCAGGATCGAGGCAGAAGGTGTCGGGTTCGATGTCGGCGAACACCGGCTCGGCGCCGCAGTGGCGTATGGCATTGGCCGTGGCGATAAAACTGTGGCTCGCCGTGGCCACCACGTCCCCCGGCCCCACGCCGGCGGTCTTGAGGGCCAGGTGCAGGGCGGCGGTGCCGCTGGAGACGGCGCAGGCGTGGGCCGCGCCGACGTAGTCGGCAAAGGCGCGCTCGAACTCGGCCACCTTTGGCCCCTGGGTCACCCACCCGGAAAGCACCACCCGGCGGATCGCCTCCGCCTCTTCCTCGCCGAGGAGCGGCTTGATGATCGGGATCATTCAGCCCCTTCCCAGCTGCGGGCCACCTCTTCGGCGGCCAGCCAGTCGATGCCCGAGGGGTGGCGGCGGAACCAGTCCACGGTGAGGGCCAGGCCCTCGTCGAGGCCCACCCGCGGCCCCCAGCCGCTGAGCCCGGCGAATTTCGAGGTGTCGGCACAGAGCCGGTCCACGTCCCCGGGCCGCTGGGGGGTGTTCCGGGCCGGGCCGCCCTTCCCCCCCACCAGCTCGACGATCTTCGCCGCCAGGTGCCCGATGGAGATCTCGAGGCCGCTGCCCACATTCAGTGTCCGGCCCACGACGGCGTCGCATCGTGCCGCCTCAACCAGCGCCCGGGCGGTGTCGGTGACATAGGTGAAGTCACGGGTCTGGGACCCGTCACCGAAGATCACCGGCGGTTCATCGTGCATGGCACGGACGATGGTCTTGGGAATCACTTCCCCGGCGAGGCCCTCGTGGTGCGAACGAGGCCCGTAGGCGTTAAAGGGCCGCATGATCACCGCCGGCAGCCCGCGGCTGTAATGCAGCGACCTGGCCACGGCCTCCCCGGCCAGTTTTCCCGCGCCGTAGACCGTGCGCGGGCGGGCCGGGTGCTCCTCGGTCATCGGTGCGGTCTCCGCCGTGCCGTAGATCTCGGAGGAGGAGCAGTGGACGAAAAGCGAGACCCGCCGTTCACAGGCGGCCAGGGCCACGGTGAGAGAGCCCTCGGCGTTGACCCGGTGGTTCTCCAGGGGGTGCAGCAGGGAGTGGCGCACGCCGAGACAGGCGAGGTGGAACACCACGTCGGCCCCCAGCAGGACCCGGCGCACCAGGTCCTTGTCGGTGACGCAGCCCTCCACGAGTTCGAAGCCGGGATCGCTTCGGTGGCCGTCGAGATTTTTCGCCTTGCCGGTGGAAAGGTCGTCGAGCACCCGTACGCGGCAACCGGCCTCCACCAGCAGGTCCACGAGGTGCGAACCGATGAAGCCGGCGCCGCCGGTGACCACCGCCTGTTTCCCCTCGAGAATCATCCTGCCGCAACCTCCGCTGTGGCCCGTTTCAGCTCGCGGCAGACCAGGTCCACCTGGTCGTCGGTCATCTCGGCGTAGACGGGCAGGGAGAGGATTTCGCCGGCGTACCGCTCGGTTACCGCCAGACTGCCCTCGGGCGGCGCCAGGTGGCGGAAGGGCGGCTGCCGGTGCAGGGGCACCGGGTAGTGCACCGCGGTGGCCACACCGGCGCGGTGCAGCGCCTGGGCCACATCGTCCCGCCGCTGGAGGCGGATGACGAACTGGTGGTAGACGTGGGTGCGGCCCTCGCCTTCCACGGGCAGCTCCACGCCGTCGAGGCCCTCCAGCTGCCGGCGGTAGCGGCGGGCGATCTCCTGCCGGCGGCGGTTCCACTGCGGGAGGCGGGCGAGCTTCACGCTGAGCGCCGCGGCCTGCAGGGCGTCGCAGCGGCCGTTGGTCCCCCGCACCTCGTGCACGTTCTTCTTCGACTGGCCCTGGTGGCGGAACATGCGGATCGTCTCGGCCAGGCCGTCGTCGCTCGTGGTCACCGCACCGGCCTCGCCGCAGGCGCCGAGGTTTTTTGCCGGGTAGAAGGAGAACGCACCGGCGGTGCCCAGCGCGCCGGCGGTGCGGCCCCGGTAGTCGGCGAGGTGGGCCTGGCAGGCATCCTCCACGACCCAGAGGCCCCGTTTTTCGGCAAAGCTGTTGATGGCATCCATGTCGGCGGTCTGCCCGAAGATCTGCACCGGCAGGATGCCCCGGGTGCGAGACGTCACCGCCGCCTTCAGGCGGGCCGGGTCGAGGGTCATGGTGCCGGGTTCCACGTCGACGAACACCGCCCGGCCGCCGGCCTGGGTGATCGCCGCGGCGGTGGCGATGAAGGTGTTGGCCACGGTGATCACCTCGTCCCCCTCCCCCAGGCCCAGGGCCCGGAGGATGAAGCGCAGGGCATCGGTGCCGCTGCTCACCGCCACGCAGTGGCCGGCGCCGCAGGCCTCGGCAAAGTCCCTCTCGAACGTCTCCACCGCTTCACCGCCCACAAAGGCGCCGGTGTCGAGGATCGTCTCCCAGCGGGCGAGGATCTCGCCTTTCAGCTCCCGGTGCTGGGCCGGTAGGTCGTTGAGCGGCACCCTGGTCTTCACCGTTCCCCCTCCAGCCTGCGGGCCGGGTTGCCGGCCCAGGTCTCGCCGGCCGGCACGTCGCGGGTCACCACGCTGCCCGCACCGACCATCGCCCCGGCGCCGATGGTCACCCCGCAGAGGATCGTGGCCCCGGAGCCCACCGAGGCCCCGTCCTCCACCGTCGTGGGCACCGGCGTCCAGTCGTCGTCTGTCTGCAGCGATCCGTCATCCCGGGCGGCCCGCGGACGCCGATCATTGATGAAGGTCACGTTGTGGCCGATGAACACCCGGTCACCGATGGCCACGCCCTCGCAGATGAAGCTGTGGCTCGAAATCTTGCAGTCGCACCCCACCCGGGCGCCCTTCTGAATCTCGACAAAGGTGCCGATCTTCGTGCGGTGGCCCACCTCGCAGCCGTAGAGATTGACGAACCCGTGAATCACGACATCCCGGCCGAGGGTCACGTCGGGGGCGATGCGGCAGAACTCCATGGTCAGGCCTCGATGGGAATGTAGGCCCCGCCGGCCTCGATCGAGCGGTCGGCCGCCTCGAGCACGGCCAGCACACGGAGCGCGTCGGTACCGTCGGTGAGCGGTTTGCGGTCCTCGCGGATGCAGTCGGCCAACTCGCGGACCACGCGGGCCAGGGCTTCGGTTTGCGGGATCTGCGGTGAGTACATGTCGCCGGAACGGTAGGAGATCAGCCGCCGGGCCTTCTCCTCGTACCGTTTCCGGTCCACGTCGATCCCCTTGTCATAGATGCGGATCTTCTCCGACGGCACCATGTCGTTCCAGACGAGCATCTTCTCCGTCCCGCCGATGAGGGTCATGCGGATCTTCACCGGCGAGAGCCAGTTGACATTGATGTGGGCGATGAAGGTGTCGTCGAAATTCAGGGAAAGATAGGCCATGCTGACCTTGCCGTTCCCGCCGTGGCTCACGCCGTGGACGCTCACCGAGACCGGCCGGCGGCCGACGACGAAATCGATGATCGAGAGATCATGGGTCGCCAGGTCCCAGACCACGTTGACATCGTCCTGGAACTGGCCGAGGTTGATGCGGGTGGAATCGAAGTAGAGCAGCTCGCCGAGCTCGCCCTGCTCGACGTATTCCCTGATCTTGCGCACCGCGCTGGTGTAGCAGAACGTGTGGTCCACCATCAGCTTCAGGCCGCTGTTCGCCGCCAGCCGCACCAGGTCGCGGCCCTGGTCCATGCTCAGGGCCAGCGGTTTCTCCAGCAGCACGTGCTTGCCCCGCTCCAGCGCCGAGCGGGCCAGCGGGTGATGCTCACGCACCGGTGTGGCCACGGCCACGGCGTCCACGCGCGGATCGAGAAGCACCGGGGCAAGATCGGTGGACGTGCGCACCCCGGGGCAGCCGGTGGAGATGGCGTTGAGCCGCTCGGGGCTGATGTCACAGATCCAGACCAGTTCGGTGGCGGGACAGGCATTGAAGTTGCGGACCAGGTTCGGGCCCCAGTAACCGCAGCCCACCACCGCTACGCCGATGCGCTCCCTGCCCGATGTGCCCTCTGCCTCCGTCATTCAGGTCTCTCCACGGATGCCGGGAAAAATGGACGACACGCTGAATCAACCCCTCTTTCGGGGTAACTACTGCTAAGACACTAAACAAACAGAAAAGTTACATGAAAACCGAAACATGAAACACACTTGTTTCTTAACAGTTGACTGTAATTCATTTCGGCTGATCCGGGTTTCGTATTGAGCGATTATACTACATAACGAGCCCAATTTGTAATTTCGGATAATTTCCACAACATTTTCGCTTTTTCCGACAAAGCATTCCGGCAGCTTGACCCGCCGCGCAAGCGGGGCGATAATTTTGAGAAGACGATCCTCCGTATCTTGAAGAGAAGAAGTGTCTGTCACCCCGGGCCGTGCGGATGAGTCTGCGACCATGGATTTCACCTTCGTGCACGCTGCCGACCTGCACCTGGACACACCGTTTCAGGGGATGGCACGACTGTCGCCCGAGGTGGCCGAAGTCCTGCGCGAAGCTTCGCTGGAGGCCTTCGACGACCTCGTACGCCTGGCCATCCGCGTCGACGCGGCGTTCCTGCTGCTGGCCGGCGATATCTACGACGGCGAGGAACGAGGCATCAGGGCCCAGCTGCGGTTCCTGCATGGCCTGCGGCGCCTCTCCCGGCGTGGTATCAGGGTTTTCGTGGTCCACGGCAACCACGACCCGGTGGGGGGCTGGTCAGCGGTGCGGGAATGGCCGGAAGGGGTGACCGTGTTTCCCCCCGGCGAAGTGCAACGGATACCGGTGGAGCGGGACGGGCAGCGGCTGGCCCTGGTCCACGGCATCAGCTATGGCCGGCGCCACGAAACAGAGAACCTGGCGCTGCGCTTCCGGCGTGACCCGGGGCCCGGCCTGCAGGTGGGGCTCCTGCACTGCCACCTGGGCAGCGACCCGGCCCACGCCCCGTACAGCCCCTGCCGCCAGGAGGACCTCCTCGAGTCCGGCCTCGACTACTGGGCCCTGGGGCACCTGCACCGCCGGCACCTGCCGGCGGAGGGCGGGCCGTGGATCGCCTACCCGGGAAACCTGCAGGGTCGCAGCCTCACCCCCACCGAATCCGGGGCCAAGGGCGCCCTGGTGGTGGACGCATCGGAGCACGGCGTCCGCTCGACCCGCTTCGAACCGCTGGACCGGGTGCGGTTCGTCGACGACAACGTCCCCATTGAAGGCATCGAAGACCTGGCCGGGCTGGCCGACACGCTGGCCGGCCGGGGTGACGACCTGCGCCGGCAGCACCTCGGCCGGCACCTGGTCCTGCGGATCACGCTGACCGGCAGAGGCCCGCTGCACACCCTGCTGCAGCGGCGGGAGGTCATCGATGGGCTGCTCGACGATCTTCGGCGGGACGAACGGCCCCGCACGCCGCTCCTCTGGTGGGAGGGCCTCCGCGACCGCACCCGGTCACGACGGGACCTCGAGCACCTCGAACAGCGGGACGACTTCATCGCGGCCCTGGCCAGGCTCGGCCGGCGGCTGGGCGGCGACGCCGACGCCCTGCGGTCGTTCTTCGAAACGCACGCCGCCGCCCCCGCCCACGGCCTCGACCGGCTGGTCACCCCCCCCGGGGACCGGGAGCTTGCCGACCTGCTCGACCGGGCGCTGGACCGGGCCCTGGATCGGCTGGAGGAGGAACGGTGATCATCCGCGGCTGGTCCATCGACGGGTTCGGTCTCTTCTGCGGCGAAGCGTGCCGCGGTCTCGGCGACGGCCTGACCCTGATCATCGGCCCCAACGAATCGGGGAAAAGCACACTGCTTGATTTCATTCGCGGGGCGCTCTTCGGCTTCCCCGACCGGCGCAGCCGGTCCCCCCTCCACCTGCCGCTCCGCGGCGGGCGTCACGGCGGCCGGCTGATGCTGGAGACGGATGAGGGACCGGTGGTCATCGATCGCGAAGCCGGCCGCTGGCACGCCGCGGAGTTGACCCTGCCCGACGGCGGCCGAGGCGGCGAGGCCGAGTTGGGCGAACTTCTCGGGGGCATCGACCTGACGGTGTTCCGCAGCGTGTTCGGTTTCGGCCTGGCCGAACTGAGCGATTTCGCCCTGCTGGACGGCAGGGGCATCGACCGGCGGCTCTCCTCCGCCGGCATCACCGGCGCCGGGCGCAGCGCCCGGGAAGCCATCGAGGCCCTGGACGAGGAAGCCGCTAAACTGCTCAGGCCGCGTGGCCGATCGGCGGTGGGCGCCGCGGTGAGTGAGTTGTCACGGATCGAGAAACGCATCACCGCGGCCCGTCGCGACCTCGAGCGGCACCCGGAGCTGGTGGCCGAGGAGGAGGACCGGCAGCGGGATCTCGAATCCCTGTCCGCCGAGGCCGATCGTCTGCGGGTCGAGGAACGACGCCGGGAACGGCTGCTCGAGCTCTGGCCCGCCTGGCACCAGCGGGGGCAGGCCCTCCAGCGTCTCGCCGGGCTGACCGAATCAGGGGCCACGGCAGCCGCGATTGATGGCGAGGATCGCCCTCCCGCCGGGCCGGACGGTTTCCCGGCCACCGCCGCCACGCCGCTGCTGCTCACCGGCGCGGCAGCGGCCGCCGCCGGCGCGGTCTGGCGCTTTTCCCTGCAGGACCCGCTTGCCGGCGGTTTGCTCGCCGCGGCAGCGCTGGCCGCCGCCCTGGTCTCCGCCTGGTTCGGGTGGAAGCGACGGAGGGACCTCGCCGAACTTCGCCGGTTCCTCACCGCGGCCGCCGAGCGTCGATCCCTCGAAGAAACCGTCCGCCAGGTGGACAGCCTGGTCGCCGCCCGCATCGGCAACGACCAGCAGGCCCGCCGGTTCATCGCCGAACTGGACCGGGGGGCGGTGGCGGCCTGGGAGGCGCGGCTCTCCGAACTGCGGGAGGCGCAGGCCCGCACCGCCGAACGCCGGGACACATCGATCCGCCGCCTCGAAGCCGCCCGCCGCGAGCGTCAGTCCCTGGAACAGTCGGCCGACCTGCCCGGCCTGGAGACGGAGCGCCAGGCGCTGCTCGGCCGCCTGACCGAAGAAGCCGAAGCGTGGCGCGTGAACCGGCTCGCCCGGGGGCTGGTGGACCGGACGCTGCACGCGTTCACCGGGGAACGGCAGCCCAGGGTGCTGCAACGGGCGTCCCGTCTGTTCAGCGGCGTCACCGAAGGGCACTACGAACAGGTGGCCCGGCAGACGGAGGGATCCGGCCTCACGCTGCTCGCCGCCGACGGGCGGCGCATCGATGCCGGGGATTTGAGCCGCGGGGCCGCCGAGCAGCTCTACCTCTGTCTGCGGCTGGCCCTCGCGGCGGAGCACAACAGCCGCGGCTGCCCCATGCCGCTGCTCATGGACGATGTCCTGGTCAACGCCGACCCCCGGCGCGCGGCAGGCCTGGCCAGGGCCATCACGGACTATGCCGGAACGGCGGGCCAGGTGATCCTCTTCACCTGTCACCCGGCCACGGCAGACCTCTTCGGGGATGTTCTGGAAGGCTCGGCGATCAGACGGCTGGCGGTCCCTCAGACAGGCGCGGATCACTCATTGTCGATGTAAGGGTTTTCCCCGTCCACAGTGCCGCGGGACGTCTCGGACCCGGGTTCGGCCTTGACCTTGACGCTCTGCAGCGATTCGATGAAAACCGGCTTGTAGTGCTCGTAATCGGCGGCAAGCGCGCAGGCGGTGATCACCAGCACCGCGCGGCCGCGGGCGTGAAAAGCCTTGACCGCGCGGACCTCGCCCATCACCGACGACCAGGAAAGCTCGGCGAGCAGGTATTTTCCGTCCTCGCGCTCGATCCAGCGGCTGGAGATCAGCCTGGCGCCGGGGCGCTCGTAGAGATTGCGCTCCACCAGGGCTTCGGGGGTGTAGTGCTCCTGGAAGGCGCCGCCCAGCATGGTCAGGCTGATGTAGGGGTACAGTGCGTCCTCTTCGGGCTTGAAGACGCCCAGCACGTACTGGTGGGGCTTGGCGTTATAGTGCCAGCCGTCAGGACCTGTTATCTCATAGGGGATCAGCACCCCTTGCCGGATCACCTCGCCGGCGGCGGAGATCCCGGAGGCCCAGGGCCCGGCCAGCTGGGAAACGACAAGCAGGGCGAGAAACAGTATCGTCAGGCGAACGCGAGTCATCAGGATATCCTCCTCGGCCATCCGGCGGAACCGCCGTATTCATCTCCCGGGCGATTGTATCCGCAAATGCCCGGCGATGTCCACGCGACGAACGATTGCCAGTGACGGCCCCTTTCCACTATAATCCACTCGGTTTACCGGTTGCCCGCCCGAATGGCCAGCCCCGGCAGCTGGGGCGGCGCGGTTCACCGACCGGCCGCGGTCCGACCCGTCCAGCTTCGCGACGCGCCGGCTCTACCTTCGACAACCGACATCGGCCCTTACGGCCTGTTATACGAACTCCCGTGCGCGGGAATCTAAACCTATCGCCGTATCGAGTGAGGAGGGATCATGGACCTGGACAGGAGGCTCGAGAACGTCACCGTCATCGGGGCCGCAGGAAAGATGGGCAGCGGCATCGCCCTCTTGCTGGCCAACGAGATGGCCGCCACCCGGCTCAGACCGGAAAACAAGGACCGCCACTTCAAGCTGAATCTGATCGATGTCAGCGACGAGGCCCTGGCCGGCCTGATGGGCTACCTCAAGACCCAGCTCTGCAAGCTGGCCGAAAAGCAGACCGTGCTGCTGCGCAGCCTCTACCAGGACCGCGCCGACCTCGTGGAGAACGGTGAGATCATCGACGAGTTCATCTCCGAGGCGCTGCTGCTCTGCCGCTGCAGCACCGACGTGGGGATGGCCGCCGGCTCGCACATGGTCTTCGAGGCCATCGTGGAGAAGATCGACATCAAGGTGCAGATCTTCAGCCGGCTCAAGGAAATCTGCGACGACAACTGCTTCTTCTTCACCAACACCTCCTCGATCCCGATCAAGGAGGTCGACGAGCAGGCGGGGCTGGGCGGCCGGATCATCGGTTTCCATTTCTACAACCCGCCCGCCGTGCAGAAACTGGCCGAGCTGATTTCTTCCGACGCTACGCTGCCCGAGGTGAAAGAGATCTCGGTGGACATCGCCAAAAGGCTGCGCAAGAAGATCATCCCGGCCAACGACATCGCCGGCTTCATCGGCAACGGCCACTTCATGCGCGACGGCATCCATGCCATGGACGAAGTGCGGCGCCTCGAGGGCGAGTTGACCATGCCCGGCGCGATCTACGCGCTGAACCGGGTGAGCCAGGACTTCATGGTCCGGCCCATGGGCATCTTCCAGCTCATCGACTATGTCGGCATCGACGTCTTCCAGTGCATCCTGCGGGTGATGAACGAGTACCTCGAGGAAACGCTGCAGGACGACCTGATCGACGCCATGGTGGAGCGCAAGGTCCTTGGCGGGCAGAACGCCGACGGCAGCCAGAAGGACGGTTTCCTCAAGTACGAGAAAGGCCGCCCGTCGGGGATCTACGACCTGGAGACCGGCGAGTACAAGATGCTCGACCCCGACGGCTGGTCCGGCGAGCTCGACGCCAGGCTGGGGGCGCTGCCCGAGAGCCACTCGCCGTGGAAGGCGCTGCTCATGGATCCGGGCAAGCAGGACAAGCTGGCCGGCTACTTCACCGCGCTGAAGCCCCTGGACACGCTCGGCGCCGACCTGACAAAGCGCTACCACCAGCGGTCCTACGAGATCGGGAAGGCCCTGGTGGCCGACGGTGTTGCGGCCAACGACGACGACGTCAACGGCGTGCTGACCAGCGGATTCTTCCACCTCTACGGCCCGATCAACGACTACCTGTAACCAGACGCCACCCGTTGGAAGGGAGACGATAATGAAACTGAGAAAAGACGTATACATCGCAGCCGGTTTCAACACGGTGTCCTTCGGCTCGGGGAGGAAGGAGTTCCACCCGAAGAAGGCCCGCCCCGGCCTGGAGCACTACATCAAGGAAGCCGGTGAGGGCGTGCTGGCCCAGATCAGCGACCCCGAAGCGATCGACGAGGGGATCATCTCCAACTTCATGGCCGCCCGTTTCAACCGCCAGGGCAACCTGGCCGGCCTGATCCCCACGATCCACCCCTCGCTGGAGTACAAGCCCTGCACGCGGGTGGAAGGCGCCTGCGGCTCGGGGGGCCTGGGGCTCTACACCGGGATGAAGAGCATCCTCGCCGAAACCGCCGACGTGGCCCTGGTCATCGGCACGGAAGTGCAGAACACGGTCAAGGCGATCTACGGTGCGGACATCCTCGCCGGGGCCGGCCACTACGCCTCCGAACGGAAGGATGGTCACGCCTATTTCTTCCCCGGCCGTTTTTCCGAAAGGGCGGCCGCGTACCAGGAGAAATTCGGCAGCGACGAGGTTCGCGAGGCGATGGCCCTCTGGTATGCCCAGGCCGTGGAGAACGCCCGGAACAACCCCAAGGCCCAGGAGCACCACAACAGGTTCCCCGATCTCTTCGCCACCGGCATGACCAGACCGAACCCCAAGGCGTTCCTCTCGCACCTCAACGTCTTCGACTGCTCGAAGGTCTCCGACGGCGCTTCGGCCTGCATCATCGCCTCGGCCGAAGGGCTGAAGAAACTGGGCATCGACGAGAGCAAGGCCGTGCGCATCATGGGCTTCGGCCAGTGCGAGGCCGACCTCACCCGGCACGACGACGACCCGACGAAACTGAAAACCTCGGCCACGGCCGCGGGGCAGGCGTACGCCATGGCCGGACTGAAGCCCGATGACATCGGCGTGCTGGAAGTCCACGACTGCTTCACCATCACCGGCCTGCTGATGCTCGAGGCCACCGGTTTTGCCGACTACGGCAAGGGCGGCGACCTGGTCAAGGCCAAGGAGACGTCGGTCGGCGGCGCGATCCCCACCAACGCCACCGGCGGCCTGGTGGGCTTCGGCCACTACACCGGCGGCACCGGCGTGCGCCAGGCGGTGGACATCCTGCACCAGCTCAACGGCGAAGCGCCCGAGGGCTGCCAGATCGACGTGCCCGGCGGCAAGCAGAACGGCCTGATGGTCTCCATGGGCGGCAATGACAAGACCGTCACCTCGATGATCTTCGGGAAGTAGCGGCGGGAAACTGAATGGAAACCGCAACGGGGCGGGCGAAAGCCTGCCCCGTTTTTTTGCCTGGACGTCAGAGGAAGAAGAACCAGGCCGCGGCAGCGAGAATGATGAAGAAGAAGAAGAGCACGGCCAGGCGACCGCCACGGCGCTTCTTTTTCGGCAGGTCCCCCGGGCCGGTTTCACCGTCGAAGGCCGGGCGGGAAGAGATCACGGTGGCCGCCGCCTCGTCGGCGCTGCCCACCTCCAGGGACTCATCACTCCCGGCGGGTTCGTCCGTTTCGGCTTCGCCGCTCCCGGTTTCCCCCATCACGGC